>Ga0114996_10005455_pt1 | contig 14922 bp, 12 predicted proteins | sample ArcticOcean_MG_C_4_FD_87039 | JGI IMG/M metagenome (GOLD analysis project Ga0114996, IMG submission 87039) | Marine microbial communities from western Arctic Ocean - ArcticOcean_MG_CB4_134 | ecosystem: Environmental > Aquatic > Marine > Oceanic | place: Arctic Ocean: Canada Basin | collected...
TCCGAGTCGAGCAAATGGGACTTCGTCGTCGCCGTCAACAAGGGTCACAACGCCGCTGGAATTCTGGCAGAACTGGCCCCGATCGCCAACCGTGTGATCCTCACTCAAACGGGCCACCCGCGCTCGATCCAGCCTTCCGATCTCCAGGCGGCGCTCCGGGAAGGGACTCGCCACCGAATCGAACCCATCAGTATCCACGCCGTCCGGGAGGCGTTGGAATCGCTTCCAATCGACGGTCACCTCTGCGTAACCGGCTCACTGCGGCTTGTTGCGCACGCGATGGAAGTGCTGGGCGTCCACCATGAGCGCGACGGCTTCAGTGAAGACGTCCACCGCGAGAGTATGGAATGCCTGCTCGACGCGGCGCGGCGGCTCGGGTTCCAGCTGGACCCGGTTACCGACGACGAGAATGTCCTCAGCTTTCGTGTTGGCTTACGCCCCATCTACTTTCTCCGGAACAAGCACCCTTTCAACGACTACGTCAGCGCACGGCTGGCCGAAGACAAGTCCTACCAGCACGAGCTCTTCCAGCGAGCAGGTGTGCGGATGCCGGATACCCTTCGCGTATTCAACCCCATGGCCGATGCCCGTTTCGACCGGTACAAAACACACCCTACCATCGACAGCATCATCGCCGAAGTGGAAGGGCGCTTCTCCTATCCGGTCGTCGTCAAGCGGAACCGGAGTTCCCTTGCCCAGGGAGTCCACCTTGCAGACCGGGGCGGGCTCAAGGATCGGCTGGAGGAGTGGTGCCGCTACAGCGGTTACTTCGACAACATCTTCGTGATCCAGGAGTATCTGAAGGGACCAGAATACCGGATCGTCGCCAGCCAGGGAGAGCTCCTTCTGGCCTACGGAAAAGTCAGTGACACGCCACCTGATCCTTCTGAACTCAACCCTCTACATGAAGCAGGCGGGCGAGCCGAAAAGGTCACCGATCCGATCCTCCTATCCGATATGGAAGACCTCACCCGAAGCGTCGCTGGAGTCATCGACCTAGGCTTCTATGCCATCGACCTCATCCACACGGACGCGGGCCTATCGATTCTCGAAGTCAATCCCAACCCCATCTGCTACTTCTACAATGCCAGCAACGGCCGTGAAGACTTTACCCGCATCTATGAGAAGCTGCTGGTGAAGTACCTGTCGGAAGGCGCCCTGGACGAAGGTTGGCTCCTCCGTCACGTCAAGAAAGCGGTTGAGTCGGGCCCTCGTGCGGCCGATTAGACTATACAGATGAACGCAGAGACGGTGATCAGGTAGGATCAGAGCACAGGATAATCGTTTCATCATCAGGCTTTTCAGCGTATCATCAGTGTGTCGATCATCCCGATGCCACGCCAGCCTCAACACCGACTCGATACCAGGAGTTCCGGCGTCCTCCATGCCTTTTCCTACCGTACGCATGCGCCGTCTCCGGCGCACCGAATCCATTCGTCGAATGGTCCGGGAAACGCGGCTTTCTCCCGACGATCTGATCCTCCCGCTTTTCATCTGCCCGGGCGAAGGCGTGCAGAACGATATTGCCTCGATGCCGGGTGTCGCCCAGATGTCCATCGATGTCGCCGCGGAGGCCTGCAAAAAGACAGCGGATGTGGGCGTGCCCGCCGTCATCCTGTTCGGCATCCCGCCCAACAAGGACGCAATGGGTACCGGTGCGTATGCAGACGACGGCATTATCCAGCGCGCCATTCCTGCCCTTAAAGAAGCCGCACCGGACCTCTGTGTAATTACCGACGTCTGCCTGTGCGAGTATACCGATCACGGACATTGCGGCGTTATCCATAACGGCGACGTTCACAACGACGAAACGTTGGAACTGCTGGCGAAAGAGTCGGTATCCCATGCCAGGGCTGGAGCCGACATGATCGCACCGTCCGACATGATGGACGGCCGGGTGGCAGCCATACGGAAATCCCTGGATGCCGAAGGCTTCAGCCAGACGCCCATTATGGCCTACGCAGCAAAGTACAACTCGGCCTTCTACGGTCCCTTTCGAGAAGCAGCGGAGTCTGCGCCCCAATTCGGCGACCGCAGATCCTATCAGATGGACCCGGCGAACGGCGATGAAGCTCTCCGTGAAGTCGCCCTGGACCTGCAGGAAGGCGCCGACATTGTGATGGTCAAGCCGGCTCTCTCGTACCTGGATCTCATCTACCGAGTCAAGGAACGTTTCGGCGTACCTCTGGCAGCATACAACGTCAGCGGCGAGTACTCGCTGATTAAGGCGGCCGGTGAGAAGGGTTGGGTGGATGAATCCCGATTAAGGGACGAGGTCCTCCTGAGTATCAAGCGGGCCGGAGCAGACATGATCATCACCTATTTTGCGGCGGATGTCGCCAGAACACTCAGGTAACCTTCGGACGCAGCGGTCCATTCCACATTGGAGTCCTCCGATATGACCTCAAGTGCCACACCCATACGCCTTCTGATCTGTACGCTTATCGTTATGGGCACAGTTCTGGTCGGGCTCCAGGATCGCGCGTCCGCACAAGATTTCGTCGTCTTCAAGGTGAACACGCCTCTCGATACAGGGAATCAGTTCGACAAGAATGCCCGTGTAAACGACTATCTCGTTCGCATCACCCAGCTCGACGGCGTCCAGATCGGTACGGTGATGAACACCTACCGCAAGGAGGAAATCGAGTCCGACATCGGCAGCTTCTCGGTGAACACCGTCATCTTCGTGGGCCGGATGCGCGCCGTGCAGGTCGACCAGGACTATACGGTCTGCCGGGTGACGGCCCTCGCCGAACACGCCGATCCCCACCGCGATCGGAACGCAATTCTGGTGGGCGACTACGTCATGCCCGTCTTCGTCGTCCAGTCTGAAAACCTGTTCGACACCGGAAGCTCGCAGCTGCGCCAGGAAGCCATCATCGAACTCCAGCGGGCGGCGAAGTTCATCAAGCGCTACAACCCCATTAAGGTTCGCGTGGAAGGTCATACGGACGCTGCCGGCGATCCTGGCGTCAACCTGGACATATCGCAGGCCCGTGCAGAGAGCGTAAAGAAGTACCTCGTCGACAACGAAGGAATCCCGGACAATACGCTCATCCCCGTCGGCTACGGCGAGACCAAGCCGGTCTCCCCGGATACGGATGAGGAGCGACATAAAAACCGTCGATTTGAGATCGTGATCGAAAGGTAGGCCCTGGTCGCCTCGTCGATAGCCGGTAGATCACAGGAAAGCAAGGGCCCCTCGATGCTCACGTCGAGGGGCCTCTCTGGTGTCGGGTCACGCCGCAACCTCCCGCCGTCTCCTTCGTCATAACAAAGACGTTGCCCCTCCCCGACTCACCCTCGTAGCTTGGGCGCTGCGTTCTGCCTTCTCACAGCCTTACTTCCTGGAACCCACCTCCTTATGAGCAACGCGCCTCCTGACGATGCCATCACCATCTGGGTAGACGCCGATGCAGCTCCCAGAGACGTGAAGGAAATCGTCTATCGGGCAGCTGGCCGAACGGAAATCCGCACGATCCTGGTGGCGAACCAGCGGCTGCAGACGCCCCGCAACAACCCGCACGTAAGCACGGTCTGGGTAGAGGGAGGCCCCGATGTGGCGGACGGGTATATAGCCGAGCATTCCATAGAGGGTGACATCGCCGTCACCGCCGACATACCGCTGGCCGCCATCCTCGTCGAAAAAGGGCTCGTCGTCCTCGACCCCAGAGGCGACCTCTACAGCGAAGAGAACATCAGGGAACGCCTCTCCATCCGAGACTTCATGGACTCCCTCAGAAGCTCTGGCGTTGAGACAGGAGGACCCAGGAGTTACGGGCCGCGCGACAAACAGGCCTTCGCATCCGCATTCGATCGCGTTCTGACGGCAGCCCAGCGAAGGTAGTCTCTCCCGTTTCCGGCGAAACAACGACAGCAGCAAGTGCAATCACTGGCGAGGAAGTCGAGAAGTAGATGAGAAACGACCCCGACCACCTTCTGAACGAGCAGTACCGGAACTCCGGAAACCTGGATGCACGTTTCGAGATTCACGAGCGATTCAGCACGAACCCCTACGGGTGGCATCGCTGGGTTTTCGACCAACTCAACCTGGATGAACATGCGCGGGTATTGGAACTCGGGTGCGGCCCGGCGTATCTCTGGACGAAGAACAGCTGGAGAATGCCGCAAGGTTCGGCGATAGCACTCACCGATTTCTCGGCAGGAATGCTCGACGACGCCCGGAACGCCCTGGCCGAGGATCAGGACCACTTCTCCTTTCACCAGATGGACGCTCAGGAACTCAACTTCGACAACGGCTCTTTCGATGCCGTCATCGCCAATCACATGCTCTATCATGTCCCCGACAGGAGTGCCGTCTTTGCACACGTACGCCGGGTGCTTGCAGACAACGGGACATTCTTCGCGACTACGAACGGCAATTCAGTGCCGACACTCGGGACTCCGCATCTCTTGAAAAGGAAATCAACAGCACCGTAGAAAAAGGAGGCTGGATCATCTATATGATCCACGGAGTAGGAGAAGGAACCCACAGCCTCTTCATCGATTCAGACGAACACAGCAAGCTTATCGATTACCTGGAGAAGAAACGCAATGAGATCTGGACGGCTCCCGTCTTGTGGGTGGCCAACCACCTGAAGAGCTTCGACCCCATGTTTCCGCCTCCATCCTCCTGAACGGGAGGCAGCATCAAACAGATGACCCTTCGAATCCGACCTGTCACGCTCGACGACTGCGACGCCCTGGGGTTAGTCACGGTCACGGTCACCGCCTTCCTCTCCGCGTACGTCGGCCGAATTCCGGGGGCCGCCTTCGACTGGTCCTGGACCCAACAGTTCAGCGCCAACGACTGGCGCAGGCAACTCCAGAGCAACGGTCCGAATCGGTTCATGGCGGCCGTCATTGGCCAGGACGTCGTCGGCTTCATCGAGTACGGCCCTGAGGGGGCAATCCCGGGCTTCGGTGCTGACATCGGGAGCCTCTATGTGCTACCCACCCATCAGGGCAAGGGAATCGGGAAGGCTCTCATGCTGCATGCCGCTTCCAACCTCGAAGAAAAGGGCGTTCGCTCGCTGGCACTGGGCTGCATCCTCGAAAATCCGAGTCACGGATTCTATGAACACCTCGGTGGGGTGGAAGTCGCCAAACGGCCGGGGAAGGCCGACAACCACGAAACCGTGGAAATTATCTACGGTTGGCGGGACATCCTTGACCTGATTCGACGGGCGTCTGCGAATCGCACGTATTCTCCCGGAGTTGACCAATGATACCGATGATCGGCAGCATCTGCGAAGGGCCTCTTGGGATACGCCACCTTCCACGCACCTGGTGGAAGACCACCACGCGGGCCGTCGACCTGCTCGATCTCTCCTATCCCGACAACAGCGGCGGCCTGGACACCTGGTGCCTGGACGCTCTGGATCTCGACGTCGACGAAACCTACAACTACCTCCGCGCCGAACTCCCGGACTACGTCGCCTTCGAACGCTGGATCGTGGAGCGCAAAGAGGGCCGGCTCCCCACCGCGAAAATCGCCCGCTTCAACCAGATGGTCTTCTATCGCCAGCACATCAGGCCCAGGAAAATCACTGAAACCTACGGCGATATCGGCTTCGATCCAGACGTCGATACCTACACGTCCGCCCTGCTTCTCAACACTGTTCAGGATTGGCATCTCTTCCACGCCAACGACTTCCTATCGAGTACGTGCGATATTCCCGCAGGTATATCCCCGCTTGTCAGCAGCCTCGAGGTTGGCCCCCTGAACGTCATGCAGCTCCCCCGCACCTGGCACAAGATCCTCCTCGAGGCAAAGGGCCTTCTGCACAGCGACTACCCTGCCTGCGGCGGCGGGCTGGACCAGGATATCCTGGACGCCCTTGGGCTGCCTCGCGACGAAACCATCGCCTACATCCAGACGGAAACACCCGCCTATATGGATTTCGAGCGATGGGCCCACGCGCGCGGACGCGTCGACCGGGCAAGAATCGACGCTTTCGAAAGCGCTATGACGAAGCGGATCCACCCCGAAAAGAAACGATCGGCCATCCATGACCTGACCGGCTGCGATCGCCGAATTACAAACGGAGTACTCCTGAACCACCTTGAAGACTGGCGCTACGCCTACGAAACCGCCATCACCCCTCGGAAGTAGTTCTCCCCGGCTCCTGCCGCCCTCGATTCTCCGCCTTAGATCATCCGAATCTGGTTATCCCGCCTCTGATCATCCGTCGTTGGTTATCCCGCGCCCCTCACACCGGGTTGAAACCCGGTGCTACGCAAGACCCCAAGTCCGTTGAAACGGACTCACCAGAAGCCCCAACCGTTTCGCTTCTGACCCGCCTTTGGTTATCCGAATCTGGTTATCCCGCCTCTGATTATCCGTCGTTGCTTATCCCGCTCCTGGTTATCCCGCTTCTTCACTAAAGACTCGCCAGGAACGGCCGATAATAGGAACAACAGCTTTGACGGCTTCTTCACTTTTCTCCGGAAATCCACCTATGGCGGGAATCTCCACACTGAGCGCGTTACTTTCACGCTTCAGCCCTGCTATGTAATCTTCTCCTCTGCTGAAATCTCCTGCAGATGAGGAGAAGACTTCGAAACCGGATTCCCCGGCTGAGCCGCAGGCTGCCGAACTCGACAAGTTTGTCCGACTCAAGTCCGACCAGAAGGCCGCCACCTACGATACGGCACTTCCCCTTCCGTCTGAGGTTGAAACGGAGCCCCGGGAAGCGCCCGCATTCCTTTCAAGCCAGACCCATTCATCCTTCTCGTTCAACCTTTCGATCCACCGTGAAGTCTCCATCGTCTCCTCCCGAACATCCGAGGCCCGGCAGGCTCGAGTGACCCAGGAAGCAGAGAACGACAAGGCTGCATCGGCAGCGGCTCGTCCCAGGGCGGCTTCACTCCATCGGTCGGCTTCGGAACTGCGCCGCTTTCAGGCCAATCTCTCCTACGACCGGACCCGGGAGATTTCCATCAACCTGGATCCGAAGCAGGGGCAGAAGCTCGACGAAACGAGCCGCCGCGTCGGCCGGACGTTCCAGCTGAGCATGTCGCTCGACGTCTCCTTCCTCGCTCAGTTCAGCCGCCAGTCTACGGAGATCTCGTCGCTGGAGAGTGGTAGTAACCTGTTTGACAACTATCTGAACACCACCGACCAGGCGCTCTCCCACTCCGCCGAAGGAGCTCATGCTCTCTTCGATCGAGTGGACGAAATCCTCGGGCAGGCGAAATCGAACGTCGTGGAAATGCTCGATGGGTTCCTGCAGATGGCTGCGGAACAATTCGGTCTCACCGATGACGAAGCCGCTCAGTTCGAAGATGCCGTCGTGGCGCAAGTAGATGAGTTCTTCGACGAGGTAGGCAGCTTCCTTCAGGACGCGCGACAGCAGACCCTTACCGGTTTCGCCGCTCCCGCTGAAGACCCCGTGGCTCCCGCACTCGCAGCATAAAACAATCCATTAAGACACCACCAGTACCAATAATCAGGCGGATGCCCTCAGGCATGCGCCTTTTTCGCGTCTATCCCACAACCAACCCAAACTCATAGAACAAAGAGCCGGGCCTACCTATGCCCTTGCTGACAACTTCCCGCCTTCTACCCTCTGCCTTACCCAAATAAAAAAGGCGAACACTCTGCTTAGTGTCCGCCTTCTACACACATCCTGAACCCGTTCCTACTTACACGCGCACACGCAGCATCTTGTGGCTTCGGTGCGAGAAGGCCGTCCCGCAGATCAGCCTTGAGATCGACGTCGTCAGCTTCACCGTAACCCGATTGCGTGTCTTCTTCAGCAGTTTGGCGTCGGCCTCCCACCGGAACGGTCCCCACGGCTTTACACCAAGGGATTGACCGTTTATGAGGACCTCCAACACCTCATCGGAGTCGCGAAAGGCGCGGTCCAACGACAACACGAAGCGGCCTCCCTCAACCCGGGGTAGGCTCAACTCCCGGCTGAATGCAACGGTCCCCGCATAGAACGGAAGTCCAGCCTCTTCCAACCGTGCGATTGGGCTGCGGTCCACAGGCGCCGCAATCCGGAGTTGTTGATTCCGCTTCTTCACAGAAAACCGCCCGAAGAGGTAAACGGCGTCCACCAGGCCCTGCGACAGATCCTCCAATTCCACCCGAATCGCAATCACGTTCCGACCACGGGTGACGCGTCGCCCCACGGCGCATGTGACATTCGCCGAATCGTACCGGAACGTCGGCCGAAACGCGTTGCCTGGGATTCGGGATCCATTCAAGTAGATCTGGTGTTCCCCCAATAGAGCACTGCGATCCATCACCAGGGAAACCTTCGGCGGTATCGAATCGGCCCAGAATGTGGCCCGATACCAACAGACCAGAGGGAAGGCGATGCCCACCGGATTCTCGGGATCGCTGTGATCCAAAGGCAGGTTGGCCAGGGACACCCCTTCCTGGAGCAGGCTCTCAAGAGGCATCGGTTTGACCACACTCCACCGGCGATCCGCGTAGTCCGTCTTGTGCCACCCCTGCTTCAGACCCCTATCGCCAACGTCAACCTGCATTCGGAAGGTATCCAGCCTAAGCGCGTTGTCATCTTCCATGTCGACCTTCCACTGACCTTTCAACTCGGGAATCACTTCCTCCAGGGGTTCTGAAACCGGAATTGCCCTGGTCTTCCCCTTCGACACCACGATGGCCTGAGACTGAAGCCTCTGGAAGGGAAGCTCGATCGCAATCTGCCCATCGCGTGCCTGGAACTGCAGGGGCTCCCGTTTTCCGGTCTCCAGATTCCACCGTTCCACCACACCGTAGTCGTCCGACGGAGGCCGAACCCAGACTTCCGACTTGAACGACGACTGGGACGTGTTCACCAGGTAGAAGATCTGCTCGTTCTCCGTTTCCCTGTGCTGGCTCAACAGAACCCCGGCGCCTTTCTTCTCTGTCTGAACCACAAGTCTCCGAGGAATCAGGTCATCGAGCACATCCGCCAGAACACGGTCAGCGCGGTTCTGGACCGCCGACCCCCCTGTCCGGATCAGATGCAGATTGCCCCGGTGAATAAGATGGATGCCGATCTCGTGCCCCATATAGTCCTTGATCATCCGGCCCGGCTCTATATCCGTCATCCGCCCGAACGCCTCAACGACTGAAGGTCCCTCCTCGATATCCTCAGAAGGCAGAAGGCTCGTAGCAACAACGCGACCGCCCTCGTTCATGTAGCGTCGGAGCACTTCGAAGACATTCCGCTCCATATTGGCCATAGGCGGCAGCATCACCAGATCGTAGCTGGCCTCTCCCACCTGCATCCGTCCATCCACAACGTCCGCGTCCAGAAGCTGTTCCGGATCCAGAGTATCGAAATCGCGATGGAGTCGCGTCAGTGTTTGCCGCAAATAGGCCCAGTCGCCCACAAGCCGGGTCACCAGCTTCTCTTCCTCTGTGTCCGAGCCGGCGTAAGTCCAGGATGCTTGAGGATCGGCCATGTGCGCCCAGAGGCTTGTTACCGGATCGACCAGTGCGATTGGGGCTGAACGCCGCCCGCGGCTCATCAGATAGGACAGACGCCCAACGTAGTCGGCAAGCCGCCGGTAGTGCTTCCAATATGGATTCTGTTGAAACTGGGAGGGCGGGGCGCTATGCTTCCGCAGCCCGTCTACCGTATAGAAGAACCCGCGAGGATGAAACTGATTGGCGCCCGCGCCCGCCTGGCGGTCTACGGTCCATTTCATGTCCTGAAGCGAAAGTCCCCACCCCTTGCCCTCGAACGGTGTAGACAGCACACGTGAGGCACCGCCCTGCTGAGCCAGGGACGCGGCTGTCCTGGCACTGTCCCTCAACAGACCTCCCTGTACAGCAACACCAGGAGCCTCTCCATCCACCTCCAGAACCCCCAACTTGTCCAGGACCGTACGCGTTCCCGGTATTGTAACTCCGCCCCGGTGGGCGTTCCTGAGACTGCCTACATCCGATGCATAAACCAGTTCATGGTCGTTGCACCAACGGGCAAAGGCCTGGTGAAAGGCTTCCTTTTGAAGTTCACTGAGAGTCTGGAAATAGTCGTAACGAATTCGGGAGGTGTTAGCGCCGTAGTTGGCCACCAGGGCTGGCAGACACTTCAAGAGGGAATAGCCGTTTCGGCGCTCGAACGCTTCGGGCAGAATGGAGGTCCAGGGAAACACTCGGGGAGAGGGTGTCTCCTCATCGCCGCGAGAGGCCGAAGGCTCAGTCGTAATCAGTCCTGCGATGGTGCCCTCTTCAACGGCCGCCCGGTTGGCCTCCCAGAACGAACTTGCGCTTCGCAGGTAATGCTGAACCGCCTCCATATTGAAAAGGTCCAGATGAGCGGCCGAATGACGTCCGCCCGGAGCAGCCTCCTGAAGGAAAACCATCACCCTCCACCGCCCCGAAGGCGCCTTCCACAAAAGCCTGTTAAGTGGGTCCCGATTCTCATATTGAGACCCGTGGTAGACCGAGTCGACCTGCTTGTGGGAGATCTCCCCGTGGGAAGCTCCAATATGCTCCGAGATATCCACCGCGTCTTCCCACAGATTCCGGTCTCGCTTAAGCGGTACCGCGAGGCAGCAGAGCACTGTTGCCCAGGCGAGGCGCATGTCCACAACCTGGCCGCCCTGTACGGTAGTCTCCTGGAAGGTCAGGTGCCGAGCCTGGAATTCCGGGCGGTCCAGGCTGCCACCACCGGCCAGCGATGTAGGACCGGGGACCTCCTCGTGCAGCCAGACCTGAAGGCCCTGCTCAGACGCAGCTACCAGGGCAGCTTTCACCCGATCGCTCCACGCCTTTGAACGAAAGGGAACCGACAATCCGGGGAGAGGGGCGATGCAGAAACCTCCGATCCCTTTGTCGGCCATTTCTCCTACCTGGCGCGCAATCTCTCCATCTTCCAGAGTTCCGTTCCAGAACCAGAAAGGCGCAAGACGGAACTCGGCAGGTGGATTGGAGAAAGTCTTTGGGTCCAGTTCGGCCATCGGGATTCTGCTCAGACAGTGGAGAAAGAGTTGCGATTACCTATTCAATCGTCTCGGTGGTTATTCCTATTCCCAGGAACCCGCCAGAAAAAGACTGCTGGATATACCAGAAAGCCGCGCCGATGACGGCGAAGAGAATGCAGACGAGGAAATAGTCCCGAATCTGCCTTAACGAACCGGAACGACGCTTTCGAAACCGACGTTCACGAGTCTTCGGCGGAGGCGCAATGGATGGCATACGGTCCCTTGTCAGGGTGTTTACACCCGATCCGGGAGCTACTCTGGGAGCTACCTCGGAATTCTCAGTCGGAGAGGAGGTCGGCATTGAAACATCGGCAAGACCTCCACTTTGAAGCAGAACCTGCTCAACGACAACCAGGAGGTCATCCGTTTCATACGGCTTTCGGATGAACCCTCGCGCCCCCATCGCTCCGAGGGCTTCCATAGCCGTTCCATCGATGTCGCTGGAAGCGATCACTACGGGCACGCCTGGGTGCTCTTCTCGAACATGCTCCAGCAGAGCGTCGCCACCAATACCAGGCAGATGGAGATCGAGAAGAACCAGATCCGGGCAGCCCTGGTGAAGCGCGTCCAGGGCCTCCGTCCAGATCCCGGCCTTTAAAACAACATAGTCGTGCGCTTCCAGCGCGCGAGAAGCGAACTGAAGCGCATCCGGGTCGTCGTCGACCACAACAATGGTCCGAGACGGGTCCACATCTACTCCCTAAATGTCATAACATCATGACCAAGATGACCAAGTAGTGATTCATCAACCAGGACCTGACCGCTGCATTATTTGCATCATTTCCTGAGTGCGCAGGAATTGCAGAGAAACGAAACGCGACGCCGACCATTCACAATCTGGACCATTTTAACACGTCCTTCGGCCTGTCGGCACTTTTCGCACGGCTGATCGAAGGTTGCGGGTCGTTCCGGCTCTTGGACCTCCGTGCATACGCTGCAGAGGTAGATCGGCTTGGCTGCCCCGTTGATGATCCTGGTAACTACCTGAGTTGCATCGCGGCTGCCGCACGTATCACAGGGGGTCTTTTCCATTTAAGTATCCCGTCGTTGCAGACCGAACCTCCAAACCGGCTGCAATTTAGTTGTACGAAAATAAAAGGTCAAGGTAAATATTAACAAAATATTGTGATTCCACGGGTTACGGCATATCAGGCGGGCTTCACCCATCGATTATCTGTCCCGATCCATACCGATTTGTTATACTAAACCTGTGAAAAAATCGATCCATGCCGTCGTTCTGGCCGCGGGGCTGTCTACCCGGATGGGCTCACCCAAGCAGCTCCTCCCATTTGGTGAAAAAACCCTCCTCCAATCCGTCCTGGATCTGCTGTCCATAGCAGATTTGGACGGAATCCACGTCATTTTGGGCCACCGGAGCAGTGAAATCGCCGGGACCCTGGAGGGCCGGAACGTTTCCTGTGTAGAAAACCCTCGCTACAGGGAGGGAATGCTCTCCAGTATCCATACCGGGCTCACGAATCTTCCGGCTTCGGCCGATTTCCTCATGTTGGTCCTGGGGGACCAACCCCATCTTGAATCGAGCGTCATCGCCGCCCTCGTCGAGGCCTGCCAGACATCTAAAAAAGGGATCATCATCCCGGTATTCGACGGCAAACGGGGCCATCCCATCCTTCTGGACCTGGCCAGATACCGAACGCCGATTCTCGAGGCCGACCCTCACGAAGGGCTGAAGCCCATTGTGCGCAGCAATACGGAGGACACCCTCGAAATTGCCGTTTCAGACGGCGGCATCCTTCGAGACATCGACACCCGAGATGACTATCTCAAGGAAATGGAACGCCTTAAGCCAGGGAGTACGTCGAGTGAATAGCCGATTCCTCATCCGCCGCCTCTCTGCCGGTTCTTCTTGACCGAATCATCTTGTACCGTTTCTTCTTAACCGTTTCCTTCCGTAATCGCCTCTTCCACAGTCTCCCCTTCTCCCACTGGATGCCACCAAATGGCCTATAAGAACCTCCACGAGTTTCTGGACGACCTGGACCGTGCGGGTGAACTGAAGCGCATTACCAGGGAGGTAGACCCCCGGCTTGAGATCACTGAAATAGCAGATCGAGTGATGAAGAGTCCCGGTGGAGGCCCGGCGTTGCTGTTCGAGAAGCCCGCCCGCAGCACTGTCCCTCTGGCCATCAACCTCTTCGGATCCAGAAGACGAATGGCTATGGCGCTTGGCGTCAAGAAAATCGACGACATCGGCGACCGCCTGGCCGAAATGCTGAAGCTCCAGGTACCCAACTCGCTGATGGGCAAGCTTGCGATGCTGCCCATGCTTAAGGAAATGGCGGGGTTCCCACCCAAATCAGTGCGATCCGCCCCATGCCAGGATGTGATCTTCCAGGCCGGCGATGTCGATCTGGGGCGACTGCCGGTAGCCACCTGCTGGCCGGACGATGGAGGACCCTTTATCACCATGCCGCTGGTGATCACGCGGGACCCTGAAAGCGGGATCCGAAATGTCGGCATGTACAGGATGCAGGTGCTCGACCGGCAAACGACCGCCATGCACTGGCAGCGCCACAAGACCGGCGCCCGGCACTATGAAATGGCGAAACAAAGAGGTGAACGAATGGAAGTCGCCGTCGCCATCGGCGGCGATCCGGCCACCATCTTCAGCGCAACCGCGCCGCTCCCGCCGGCCATCGACGAGTTCATCTTTACCGGATTCCTCCGCCGCGAGCCCATGGGCCTGGTCAAAGGCGTTACCGTGGATCTGGAAGTGCCGGCCGAGGCCGACATCATTCTCGAGGGCTACGTCGACCCCGCAGAGGACCTCGTTCGAGAGGGCCCTTTCGGCGATCACACCGGCTTCTACTCCCTGGCAGACAACTATCCCGCATTCCACGTTACCGCAGTCACCATGCGCAGGAACCCTGTATACATCCACACGATCGTCGGCCGCCCGCCCATGGAAGACTTCTACATGGGCAATGCGACCGAACGGATTTTCCTCCCCCTCACCCGACTCGTTCAGCCTGAAATTGTCGACTACCACATGCCCGCTGAAGGCATCTTCCACAATCTGGTCTTCGTCTCCATCGACAAGGAGTATCCCGGGCACGCCTACAAGGTCATGAACGGACTATGGGGGATGGGTCAGATGATGCTGGCCAAGGTCATCGTCATCGTAGACAAGGATGTGAACGTTCAGGATCCCCGAGAGGCCTGGTGGGTGGCGTTGAACAATATCGACCCTAAACGTGATGTCCACTTTACGCCAGGCCCGGTCGACGTTCTGGACCACGCGAGCAGTCATTTCACCTTCGGATCCAAAATGGGCATCGACGCCACAAAGAAATGGCCCGATGAAGGGTTCAACCGTCAGTGGCCCGACAAAATCGTGATGAGCCCCGAGGTCAAACAGCGCGTCGACCAGATGTGGGTTGAACTCGGCCTGGGCGACGCCGGCCCAACCCCCTGGGCCTAAACAGCAGCCGTCGGCCTTTCTCTGCCCTCTGCCCGGCGCCTGCCCCGAGCTCAGTCGAGGGGCCCTTTGCCTTCTCCGCACTATCTTCTGCCACCTAACATCTGCTAATGCGAGGTTTCCTTCCGTGCTACCACCATCCATTCAGTCCTCCCTCACCCGCGGCGTCGTCATCCCGGCGCATCCCCTGGCCCTGGACGCGAACCGCAAGCTGGACGAACGACGTCAGCGGGCTCTTACCCGCTACTACATGGCGTCTGGAGCTGGCGGCGTCGCCGTGGGCGTACACACCACACAGTTCGAAATCCGGGAACCCGAATTCGCCCTCTACGAACCGGTGCTCAAACTGGCCGCCGAGGAGATGGACGCACGCGCCGGTGACGACTTCATCCGCCTGGCCGGCATCGTCGGCAAAACGAAGCGCGCCGTCGCCGAAGCGGCCCTCGCCCGCGACTGCGGATACCACCTGGGGCTGCTGAGCCTGCGCGGTTTCACCGACAGCACGATCGACGAAATGGTCGACCACTGCCGCGCCA
>Ga0114996_10005456_pt1 | contig 14921 bp, 15 predicted proteins | sample ArcticOcean_MG_C_4_FD_87039 | JGI IMG/M metagenome (GOLD analysis project Ga0114996, IMG submission 87039) | Marine microbial communities from western Arctic Ocean - ArcticOcean_MG_CB4_134 | ecosystem: Environmental > Aquatic > Marine > Oceanic | place: Arctic Ocean: Canada Basin | collected...
GGTCGGGTTTCGGTGGCGAACACAGGGAAGCGTTTCCCTTCCTCCCACGCCGTGCGGATGACGCCGAGGGCGGTCCCGTACCCCGCCGTGGCCAGCGAGCCGGTGTTGCAGTGGGTCAGGACGCCGACGCCGTCGCGCAGGAGCGGGGCGCCGTGGCGGCCCAGGGCTCTGTTGGACGCGACGTCTTCCGCGTGCAGCCGCGTCGCGAGGGAGGCGATGCGATTCGCAGCATCAATGGGGCTCGCCGCACTGGCAGCTGCCTCCATGCACTGCTCGACGGCCCAACCAAGGTTCACCGCAGTTGAGCGGGCGCTTGCGATGTCCGCTGCTGCTCGATGGAGCGACGCATGAAACACCGGCGGAGGTGAAGACTCAAGCGCCATTGCGGCGAGGGCCATGGCGTAGGCCGCAGCTACCCCGATGGCCGGGGCGCCGCGCACACGCATCTCACGGATGGCGCGGACAACCTCGGCATGGTCGGTGGTCTCGATCCAGACCTCCTCCCCGGGTAGCCGCGTCTGGTCCAACAGGCTGAGCCGGCCTGGCTGCCAAAGAATGGCCTCGACTTCCGTCGCGCCGGTCATCACTGGCCTGACGCGCAGGCGGCCAGCGCAGCGAGAGTGGCGCCGCCTGGGACCCCCCCGGCCAGTACTTGTTCGAGGGTGGCACTGAGGGCCTGGAGGTCGGAGCGTTCGACCACGCAGCGTAAGTCTTGCAGCGACAGAGGGCCGAGGCCCACGGCCTTGTCACCCAGGAACCGAGATGCCGATACGCGCTCCGCTTCGTCCTTGGTCAGGCACAGCAGCAGCCCGATGGCGGCGCCTAGGCCTGCGCTTGAGTCGCCCGCATTTGAGATGGCCGTGCTGGCCAGCCCGGTGAGGTTGACGGCGCCAAGGGCCTCGCGGATGCAAACCACGGTCTGGTCGCTCAGGCCACCGGCCTCGTTCTCCAGGCTGCCGACGAATAGCAGCACCAGTGATTCGTTGGACAAGCAGCCGGCGGCAACGTCCGCGGGGAACGCAGTGTCGTCGAACGAGAATGCGCTTTCCAGAAGTGCTTCGGAGCCCTCGAGCGCCTGCCGCAGGCACTCAGCGTCGGTCTGTGGCAACAGCGACACTACGTTGCCGACAGTGCTTGCCTTTACGACGTCAATCCGAGGGACGGGCGTGGAGGTCGGCGTAGCTGCCGGAGTTGATGTGTGGTCGTCGCCGGAACACGACGCGGCGACGAGGGCAACGCTAAGCAGCGCAGCCCACCACCATGTTTTGCTCATTGTTCGTGCGTGCTGCATGGACGAGGTTGCCGGCAGGCGCCAGGATGGTCCGGTGAGCCGATAGCATAGTATCGGCGAGGGGCCCGCGCGGCGACAACCGTCAACGGAGCCTTCGGCGCCGCCTGCCCTGCGACGCGGACGCGGCTACAATAAGCACCGCCATGCTGCTGCGCCGGCTGACACTCTCCAACTTCCGGAACTTCGAGGATCTCGACGTTCGCCTTGGTCCGAGGCTGACGGTGGTCCATGGCGACAACGGCCAGGGCAAGAGCAACCTGCTCGAGGCCATCTACCTTTTGGCCATCGGTAAGTCGTACCGCTCACAGACGGAGCGCGAGCTCGTGCGCTGGGACGCCCAGGCGAGCGGGCTTGGGCTGGTGGCCGGGAGCGTCGAGCACGCCGCCGGAGACACGGAACTGCGCGTTGGTCTAGACCTGCGTGGCGGCGGCGGGCTCCAGAAGCGCGTACGAGTTAACGGCGTGGCCAAGCGAACGTCGGGGCTGCTCGGCTTGCTCAACGCCGTGCTGTTCTCCGCGGATGACATCGAGCTCGTCTACGGCTCGCCCCAGGGCCGCCGGCGTTACCTGGACGTGCTGCTGTCGCAGACCAGCGCTCACTACCTGCACGCGCTACAGCGCTACCAACGCGTGCTGGCGCAGCGCAACCACTTGCTGCGCAGCCTGCGCGAGGGCCGTGCAGGGGAGGACGAGCTGGCGTTCTGGGACGGCGAGCTGTGCCGCGAGGGCGCCGCTGTGCTGGCACCCCGGCTAGAGGCGACCGCGCTGCTTGGACCGCTGATTGCTGAAGCGTATGAGCGCTTTGCCGCCGACGGAGGCGGACTGGAGATCGAGTACACGGCGACCGTGCCGGTGAGCGACGCAGGCACGCCCGATGCGCTGGCCGCCGCTATGGCCGCGGCCATTGAAGCCTCGCGCCGCCAGGAGCGGGCATCCGCGCAGACGCTAGTGGGCCCCCACCGCGACGACCTCCGCTTGGTGCAGCACGGCGTCGAGCTTGGCCGACACGCCTCTCGAGGGCAGGCGCGGTTGGCTGCGCTCAGCCTCCGGCTCGCCGAAGCACACCTCCTCTGGGTGCGACGCGGTGAGCCTCCTGTGCTGCTGCTGGACGACATACTGTCGGAGCTGGATGTGGCGCGTCGTGAGATGGTCATGCGCGAGGTCGCGGCCTACCCGCAGGCGCTGCTGACCACTGCTGACCTCGGCATCGTCCCCGAGGCGGCGCGGGGACAGGCGAGGGTACTAAGGGTCGATGGCGCGAGCCTGTTGGAAGAGACGCCCGGCTTGAGCCCGCCGATCCCTATCTAGATCGCGGGGTGCAGGCTGTGCCAGCCGGTGGCCTGCTCGTAAGCGTAAGCCACCCTGAGCAGCGTTTGCTCGCTTAGGTGAGGTCCGAGGAGCTGGAGTCCGACGGGCATTCCGTCGACCAGCCCGCACGGAACCGACAGACTGGGGATGCCGGCGATGTTGGCCGGGACGCTGCAGAGGTCGCTTGCGTGCATGGCCAGTGGGTCCTCGGTCTTCTCGCCCAGCCCGAACGCCGGCGTGGGCGAACTGGGGGTAACCAAAACGTCGACGTGCTCGAACGCCTCGGTGAACTCGCGCCGGATGAGCGTACGCACCTGCTGCGCCTTGATGTAGTAGGCGTTGTAGTAGCCGGCCGACAGCGCGTAGGTGCCGAGCATGATGCGCCGCTTCACTTCGGGTCCGAAGCCGTGGCGGCGCGTCTCCTCCAGCGCGGCCCATATGCCTTCGCTGTCAGGGTCGGAGTAGCCGTACTTCACGCCATCGTAGCGAGCGAGGTTCGCAGAGCACTCCGACGGTGCAATGATGTAATAGACGGCCAGCGCCGAGCGCGAGTGGGGGAGCGAGACCTCGGAGATACGCGCACCCAGCCCTTCGAGCGTGGCGATGGCGTCCTGCGCCGTCTTGGCGACATCGGGGTCGATCCCCTCGCCGAAGTACTCGCGGACGACCCCGATGCGCAAGCCCTCGACGCCCGCGTCCAACCCTGCGGTGTAGTCGGGCAGGGCGCCGGGGATGCTGGTCGAGTCCTTGGGATCATGGCCGGCGATGGCGCCCAGCACCAAGGCACAATCTTCTACCGTGCGAGTCATCGGCCCGATCTGGTCCAGCGAGGACGCGAACGCTACGAGACCGTAGCGGCTCACCAGCCCGTAGGTCGGCTTCATGCCAACGATGCCGCAGAATGCAGCTGGCTGGCGGATGGACCCGCCGGTGTCCGAGCCGAGAGCGAAGGCGGCCTCGCCTGCCGCCACGGCTGCTGCCGGCCCTCCGCTAGAGCCACCTGGGACGCGTTCCGTGTCCCAGGGGTTCCGCGAGGGCTTGAACGCCGAGTTTTCGGTGGACGAGCCCATGGCGAACTCGTCCATGTTGCCCTTGCCCAGCAGCACTGTGCCAGCGTTCGCCAGCAGGCGTGCCACCGTGGCGTCGTACGCGGGTATGTATCCCTCTAGCATGCGGGACGCGCACGTGGTGGCGATGCCGCGAGTGCTCATGTTGTCCTTGAGCTGCATGGGGACACCCAGAAGCGGCGTGAGGGTGCCGCTGGTCAGCCGTTCGTCGGCGGCGCGAGCCTGTGCGATGGCCTCATCCCCGGCGACCGCGAGGTATGCGCCGACCGTGCCGTCGATTGCCGAAATGCGGTCTAGGTGCGCCTGAGTCAGCTCGACCGACGAGACCTCACGCATGGCTAGGGCATCGGACATCTCCCGAACGCTCATGTAATGGATTGAGGTGAGATCGACCATGGGCTGTCGCTAGTCCAGGATGGCCCGGACGCGAAAGTAGTCGCCCTCGCGGCGTGGGGCATTGGCCAAGACGTCGCCTACGCTGAGCGGCGGCGATGACTCATCATCCCGCATCACGGTATCGATGCTGTCAGCGGCATGGCCCATAGGGCCAACCCCCGAGGTGTCGATCGATTGGACGTAGGCGACCTCGCCCACCAAGTCGCTCAACTCGGCACTCATTCGCTCGAGTTCCTCGTCGGTCATGCCGATGCGGCACAGGGACGCGATGTGGCGGACATCGTCGATGCTTAGGTTGCGGTCGTTCTCAGCCATCATCATCGCGCCTCCAGCGGGCCGTAGTCTATCAGAGGCCGGACCGAGGGCCGTGCGTTTCCGCTCGGTTCCGTGCATTCCTTCTGCTGGAATACTCTGCTGGAATGCGCTGTACAGAACGTAATAAAAACGGCGAGACGTAAGCCTAAGTATATTTCTGGACAGGGTTCAGGAATATACGGTTCGACACTCTCTCCACAAGGGGCGCGGCTGGAAGATCCCCCAAATCACTGAGTACAGCCTGCCGGCCGACGGCGGGCTGCCGCCGCTTCAAGCCATGATCTACGAAGAGCTAATGCGGCGACCTGACGAAGGGTTCGAATACCAGGGCGACGAGTTACTGCGGGTGTTCCCGCGGATGAAGTACTCGGCGCGCAACTGGTCACTCTGGCTGCTCGCCAAGAGCGGCAACGTTGGCAAACTGAAAGTGAGGTCAATGGCAAGCTGACCACGGTCTCGGACGCGCCCGAGGCCATCGATGCGCTCAAGGAGCGCGTCCACACCGGGGAGGGTGGCACGATGGCGGTCAGCGGCAACCGCGGGCGACGATAGCCTAACTGGGCCTCGCGGACGCTTCGAATTCGCACAGCTCTCGCAGACGTGCGAACGGGAAGATCCCCGTATCGTGCAAGTCGCTGAACAGTATGCCGACGGCGTAGTTGCCAACCTCAAGTACGTCCTCAACCCGTATGCCCTCTGCCACGTCGTCCACCGACACATGACGCACGTGCGTCATCTCGTCGACGCAGGATGCGCAGCCGCAATTGCCACGCAGTATCCGGTGCGGCAGCAGGCACTGGTGTCCGTCCAGCCAGAGGATGTGCATGCCCTCGTCTTGGACGCTGATCGAGCGTGGGGTGTAACGGTCCTCGGCCATGGGGGCAGTTTACTAGCAACAGGGCCCGGCGTGGGCCGCCTTGCGATTCGGCTGCCTTGCGCGTGCCTGAGCGTCAGTTGCGGGCTGTGTAGCAGCTGACGCCGGGTTGGCCAGCCATAGGCTGGGGTTGAGTAAATCGGATATTGGGCGCCTGGGGCGGGCGCTTCGGGGAAACCGAGGTGATACGGGACCGCAATCATTCCACCACCAGAAGCCCAGCAAACTGCCGTCGCATCCGACGTAGGAATCCGCAGCATAGACCTGGCCATCTCGACCCACGCCTAACTGCACTTCAAAGTCGATGCCAAACCCGAATGCGCCTCCTGCCTCTTCCTCATCCCGCTCCGGTTCTCGACCCAAGTGAACCTCGTAGCATCTCTCACAACGGAGACACCAGGCCGACTTCTGCTCGTTCACCAGCCCTCCCCGGCACCCGCTGGTTCTACGTCACTCGATTGCGGACCTGGCATTGGAAGATAAAGTCAGAGGGCGACCTCGCGGCCGAGCCCCTGCTCTTGCGCCCGCCGGTACACATACATGCCGGCGGCGACGTCCTCGGTGCCGATGCCCTGGGACTCGAACAGCGTAATGGCGTCGGCGTGCGGGCGGCCCAAGACGCGCCCAACTACCACGTCGCCGAGCTCGACCGCCCGCTCCCAGTGAAAGGCCCGCCGCTCGGCGGCCCAGATCAGGTCGCCCGCTTCCATTTTCGCCTGCGCCAGGTCGTCTACCACCACGAGGTTGCTTCGACGGACTGCTGTCTCGTCCAGCTCGCGCCGTGCCCAGCTGTTGCTTCCCGCCGCGTTGATGTGCACGCCGGCGCTGAAAGAGTCGCCGTCGACGACCGGCTCGCGCGCGTTCGTGATGACACAGACGATGGCTGCGTCACGGACAGCCGCTTCGGGCGTGTCCGTCGCGGTGATCGCAATGCCGAGTTCCTCCGACATATCGTCGGCGAACGCCTCGCGCCGCTCACTTGAGCGACTGTAGACCCATGCCTGCGTGATGGGCCGCGCGGCCCAGACGGCGGCGAGCTGCGTGCGCGCTTGGTAGCCGCTGCCGATGATGCCGACCGTCGAAGCGTTCGGCTTTGCCATGTGTCGCGTGGCCACGCCGCTGGCGGCGCCGGTGCGTATCTGGCCGAGAGCGTTGGCCGCGATCATGGCGACAGGCTCCGGCGAGCCGGTGCCGAAGAGCAGGACCACCATCTGCGTCCCGCCGCCGCCGGCGACACCCACGTAGGTTTTAAGGCCGGTCGCCTCGAAAGACTCCGAGGTGCCGCCCATGATCTGGTGGGTTCCCTGGGGCAAAGGGATGCGCTGGCGCCCCATGACCACCGCCTTACCCGCTCCTGCGTCGGCGAATAGCTGATCGAGCACGTCAACACACGCAGCGACGGGCAGGAGCGCTCGGACCTCTTCTTCGTTGATGAGCAGCATAGTTCCGCTTACGTAATGTAAGACCCCAATGTTTCCATAACCAACTGGCCTTCCGCCTGGCGCGGCCGCAGGTTGCTCACGCTAACCCCTACCAGGCGCACCGGCGCCCCCGCCTTCCAGTTGGCGTCGAGGAGCTGGCGTGCGGTGCCGCGAACAATAGCGGCGTCCGCGGTCGCCGTCTGCCGGCTCGCCGAGCGAGTTATCGTCGTGAAATCAGAGAAACGCAGCTTCAGCGTCACCGTGCGGGCCACGAGGCTATGGCTCTCCAGCGAGCGAGCGACGGAGTCGCCGAGGCGCTCGAGCTCGGCGTAGAGCGTCCCGGCGTCCGAAACATCCCGAGGGAACGTCTCCTCTGAGCTGATGGATTTCGCCTCGTGCTCCCTGCGCACCGGGGACTCGTCCTGGCCAAGTGCTCTGCGGTGCAGCACCGCGCCCCAGGGACCGAGGATCGACATCACATGAGTCATGGGAGCTTCCGCAACCTGGCTTAGCGTACTGAGCCCTGCGGCTCTCAGCCGTTGCGCGGAGCGCGGGCCGATGCCGGGCAGCGCGTCCACGGGGAGGCCCGCCAGGAATGCCGCTTCGGAGCCCGGCGGCACGACGACGAAACCGGACGGTTTCCCGGTTTCGCAGGCGACCTTCGCCACCATCTTGCTCGTGGCCAGACCGATGGAGCACGGCAGCGCGAGCTCGACCCTGATGCGCCCTTGGATGCGGTGCGCCAGCGCCGTCGCCTTCGCGGCATCGTCCGCCACCTCGCTTAGGTCTACGTACGCCTCGTCGATGGACATCTGCTCGATGAGCGGCGACTCCTGTTCCAGCAGCGCCATCACCCGCTGCGAGTAATCGCGGTACAGGTGGTGGCGAGTGGGCAGGACCGTTGCATGAGGGCAAAGGCGGAGAGCTTGGCTCATGGGCATGGCCGAGTGGCAGCCGTAGCGCCGAGCCTCATACGAGGCCGCCGCTACAACGCCACGGCTCTCAGGCGAGCCGCCGATGAGCAGAGGGAGACCCCGCAGGCTTGGGTCCTCGATCTCCTCGACGGAGGCATAGAAAGCGTCGAGGTCGACGAGGACAATGCGGCGTTCCTTTTCCATGGCAGAGTCTTCCACGGCCGAATCCTAGCCTACAGAAGAGAGCACCGGGACGGCGTGCTGTCGGCGCCGAGCAAACGGAGAGGGCCCCGATATTTCGGGGCCCTCTTGTGATCGATTCTGAGTCCGGCATCAGCGCCGGAAATGGACTATCTCTTGCCCCGGACTGCAGCGGCCAGGTCGGAGCCTGGTGTGAAGCCGACACGGTTGTGTGCCGGGACAGTTACGCGCTGGCCCGCCTGGCGGCCACGAATAGCCCGCACCTGGCGTTCCTTGACGCGACGCGACTCGAAGGCACCAAAGCCCGTCAGTACGACGCGGTCGCCGGACGCGAGCGACTCGCGCACCGCGTCAAGCACAGCGTTCAGCGCCAAGTCACCCTGCGAGCGAGGGGATCCCAACTTCGCCGCGACTTTTGCTGCTAGGTCTCCCTTTCGAAGCGTGGCCAAGACAACACCTCCTGAAACCGACTCGTTCTGCCAGGACCAAAGCGGCGGCACTATAGCACAGTAATTGCAAGTTTCAATGGCCACGGCGCCCTGAATGCCAAAATAGGGCACCTATCGAATCTCTTCTGTTGACTCCCACCATCGATAAAAGTGATTTAGCGGGCCATGGCCCGCCCCAGCGGGAAAAGCCCGCCGGATCGCTTCCAGCGTGTATTCCTTTGCTCGTGAGACGGCATCCTCCATCTCGAGCCTGTGGGCCAGACCGGCGGCGATGGCCGATGAGAACGTGCAGCCGGTGCCGTGCGTGCTTGTCGTCGGCACCCGCGGCGCGGAGAAGGTCAGGAAGCGGCGCCCATCGAAGAGGACGTCGACGGCCTCGGCCCCGAAATGCCCTCCCGTGATCAACACGTACTCCGGGCCCATATCATGGATGAGAATGGCCGCCGCCTCTGCCTCGCCGATGTTGCGGACCGGCATGCCCGCCAACACCGCGGCTTCGGCCGCGTTCGGTGTGAGGATCAGCGCGAGCGGCACTAGGTCGTGGATCAGAGCCTCAACGGCATCCTCGTGGAGCAACCGGTCGCCGCTTGTCGCGACCATCACCGGGTCGACCACCAACCGATTCAGCCCGTGCCGGCGCACTCTCGCCGCAACCGCGCGGATGATGTCGGCGCTCGATAGCATGCCGGTCTTGACCGCCACCGGCTGCAGGTCCTCGGCGATGGCATCGATCTGCGCTTCAACGAGAGGGACTGACACTTCCTCTATCGCCGTCACGCCGAGCGTGTTCTGGGCGGTGACGGCCGTAATGACGCTGGTGCCGTAGACCTCGTGCGCGGCGAAGGTCTTGAGGTCGGCCTGGATGCCCGCGCCTGCGCCCGAATCGGAGCCGGCGATGGTGAGAGCGATGGGCATTGCCGAGTTCATCGGCGCCCCTCCTGGCGACCGGGGTAGAACGCGTCCCAGAACGCCCGTCGCAGCAACGCTTGGGGCGCCAGATTCTGTGGCAAAGAGGCAAGCCCGGAGGGCGGCCGCGAGGCGCCAAGGTCGCCGAAGATGCCTTGGCACAGGTCGTCCCCAAGCGCCAGTATGAAAAGGTGGCGGACCATGCGCTCCCAGGTCGGGCGGTGGCACGGGGCGAACGCAGAGCTGCAGGAGGAGGGCGGCGCGCCCAGCGTGCCAGAAGCAACCATCAGCCCTCGATCAGCCGCACCCGGCTGGCGAGCTCGCCGAAGTCGTAGCTCTGGCTGCGCTGTCCTAGGCTGCGGGCGAGCACGAAGCCTAGGGCAGCCACCGTCGATACCACCACCGCGATCAAGAAGCTGGCCAGCGTGTTCCCGGACGCAAGTACGTGCCAGGTGTCGGTCAGTCTCTCCCACGTCCACCATCCGCCGAGGGACTTGGTGGGGAAGAAGAGGGCGCCGGCTCCGATGCCGAGCACCGTGCTGACAGCAGCGGCCCTCCCGCTCAACCTGCCCACGAACAGGCCAAGGAAAACAGGCACTACCGCGCCGGCACAGGCCAAGTCAGCGATGAAGAACAGGTAGAGCACACTGTCGAAGAAGAAGCCGACAACGATGGCGGGCACAATGAACGCCACTGTGATCAGGCGTGACGAGGCCAGCAGTCGGGTGCCGCTGAGCTGCGGGCGCAGCCGAAGGAGGTCGCTGGTGAACACGCTGGCGATGCCGTTCAGCAGGGTGTCCATGCTGCTCATCACCAACACGAGCGCCAGCACCATCAGTACGACTACCAAGAAATCCGGTAAGACATCGAGAGCGAGCCTGAAGAGCGCGATGGGGTCGGAGGAAGGCCCTGACAACCCCTGGCCGACGGCCCATAGACCGAAGAGGCCGCCCGCGACGACCAACGGAATCACAATAAGGCCAGCGGACAGGAACCCGCGCCGCAGGTCCGCGTCCGACTTGCTCGCGTAGACGCGCTGCCAGAAACCCTGGTGGAACAGGTTCGCAGCCGTGATCGCAATGATGAGCGTGATCGCCAGTTCGATGCCCGGCTGGTGCGTCGCCGACAACAACTCCGGGCTGACCTCGCGAACCGCGCCGAATGCCGGCCCCCATCCGCCAATCTCCACGAGAGTGGCGACGAGCACCGCGACCATCAGCGGGACGATGAGAGGGAACTGGAGGTTGTCGGTGAAAATCGACGCTCGGAGTCCGCCGTACACGGTATAGGCCAGCGTGGCGCCTCCGACGATCAGCAAAGTGAGCAGCAGGGGCGCGTCAGTGATGAGCCGCACGGCCCTGGCGATGGCCCCCATCTCAGCGGCCAAGAAGACGAACATGTAGAAAACAATGATCGCCAGCGTGACCCCGTACATGAGCCGGCCGTACCGGTACCACGCAAACTCACTCAACGAATGTCCCTGGGGCATGACCTGCCGCATCCTGGGGCCGACGATCACGAAGGCGAGGATGGGGGCGGCTTGGCCAACGCCGTAGCCGATGACGGCGATCAACCCAGCCCAGGTCGCCGCCTCCGCTGGGGCGAAGAGAATCCAAACGCCCATGATGGAAGCAACCAGGGTTGCGGTGGTCGAAATGCCGCCGATGCTGCCACGCGCCGAGATGAAGTCCTCGACCGTGACCTGCTTGCGGCGGCGGGTGTAGCCGATGCCGATGGCGGCGAACGCTACCATCGTGATGATCGCAATTACCAGCGCGGGCGCACCCAAGGACATTGTAGCCCCTCCAGGCCGAGCAGGGCGAAACGCGACAGGGCCGCCTTCGAGGAAGAATGCGGCCCTGCGGTGGCGCGATGACCACGGGACGCGATGCTTCCTTCGCTGGTACTGCCCAGGCCAGGTTCTAAGGGCTGCCCCGAATGGCTGCCGAGGTCTCTCGGCCGACTTGCCAGGCTCCCTTAATCAATCGCGATTGCCGTATGCCGTATCGTTGAACAAGAAAGATAGTAGGGGCGCGCTTTGAAGGCCGTCAACATGCGGCGGCGTGGCGGCCAGGCCGTGGCAATAAAAATGCAAGGCACCGCGAGGTTCGGTCTCAAAATCGCTCTTGGGAACCTATGGACAATAACCGCTTGGTGCTATTATCCTCCCCGCTAGGCTGTGGCCTTGTTCCAAGGCTGCGTAACCGGATCGGCGCGACGCTGCAAGGGCTCGTGCCGTGTTGACGTACACAGGCTGATACTGGTGCTAGTGCAAACGAAGCCAGTCGACACATTTCCAGTACCCCGCCGATCTTGTGGTCACACCGGCTGAGGGACAGGAGCGGGCATGTTCAGGGTTCGGACTTTTTCGATCGGATTGATCCTTTCTCTCACTGCGGTATTGCTGCTGTCGATTACAGCAGCAAGCGCCCAGGAAGAAACCACGAAGCTCACCGGGACCGCCACGTTCCGAGACGATGGCGACAACCTTAATGCCAAGGTGGTCATCTCCCTAGGTGGGTTGCCGGTGCCCGAGGCAGGAACCGCCTACGAGGGCTGGCTCCTCGGAAGCAACGGCAGCAAAGTGAGCACTGGTGTCTTCTACCGGGCTATCGACGGCTCGGTAGACCAAGAGTACGTCGACCCCGACGGGGCCAGCCTACTCGCGACCTATGGCGCATTCGTTGTCACTAGCGAGTTGGTGCCTGACCCCGACCCGGCGACGTCCGGCGCCGTGCTCTACGCCGACTCGATCTCTGCGGGAGCCGCTCCGCACATCGGACATCTGCTGGTGGCCTTTGACGCGAACCCTGAGAGCAAGGGCATAGCCGTTGGCCTGCGCGAGCAGATGGCCCTCGCCCTCGCTCACGCTAAGCTTGCCGACGCCTCGACGGCGCTGGCCGACAAGCAGTCGCACGCGCAACACGTCGTCAACATCATTGAGGGCTCCGGCGGCCCGGGTGATGGCAACGGCGTGCTGAGCTACGCTGCCGACGCCTTGGCCCACGTAACAGAGGCCAAGGCCGGAACGACTGGCCTGGCCCGCATCGCTTCTGCGGACGCAGCCATTGCCGCGGCCCAGGACGCTAAGGTCCGCGCTGAGCAGTCGCGGAACAACGCGCTTTCCGTCATCGCCGCGACTGAACTGGGCTTCCTAGTCAACATTCAACTCCAGAACGCCTCTGTAGGCTTGAGCGCTGGCGTTACCTTTGCAGAGACGATCTACACAAGCTCACAGGACATCGCGGCATTCGTGCCCGTCCTGGGAGCCAGCCCGGCGCCACCGAGCGTTGGTGACGGCCTAGTGCCGACTGCCGCACTGACAATTCTCATCGCCGGCCTGATGGCCACCGCCGCTGGAGCGCTGCTGCTCTTCCGGCGCCGCGCAACGGCAACCGCAACCGCAACCGCTTAGCGCGCCCAAGCAGCCGTACGAAAAGAGAAGGCCTCGTCCACCAGGACGGGGCCTTCTCTTTTCCCTTTGTACCGGGGTTTTCACTGGCGCGGTGCGGAGTGATATGAAGAGGAAGAACCCGGCTTCAGGGCGCTGGCCTAGGAGGGCCTAGTTGCCCGCACAAGTGTGGGTGGCTTGCGGCCAACGCTGGTGTGATAATTGACGCTTGGACCGGCTGCTCCCACCCCGCCTGCCCTGGGGACGTGGTCATTCCTCTTTCCGTGCCCGCCTAAGGCAAGCACGGAAAGCGTGGAGCCTGATCTTGGGCCTTGTCGAGCGGACGGCTCGTTGAGCGACCGAAGGTGGCGAGCACGGTCAGCCTAGGTCGGCCCGGGCACGACAATTAGACGAAGTTCGCGACACCATCCGGTATTTCGACCTCGATGATACGGGCGGCATCGGAGCGCACGGCCGCCTCGAGGGCATCGACGAACTGGTCGAGGCGCGCGACACGGTCGGCTTCGATGCCATAGGCGGCCGCCAGCGCTTGGAAGTCAGGGTTGTCGAGCTTCACGCCAAAGTAGCGCTCGTCGAACTGGCGTTGCTGGTAAGACTGGAGCGCCCCCCATGCATTGTCGTTGAAAAGGAGTACCACCGGCGCGATGCCGTGCTGCACGGCGGTGCCCAACTCTTGCAGGTTGTACTGGAAGCCGCCGTCACCGGTGACGCACACGACGCGTCGCTGAGGCATGCCGACCTTTGCCCCGAGGCTCGCAGGGAATGCGTAGCCGATGCCAACCCACCCGTGCGGATGGAAGAAAGTGCGCGGCTCGTAGACTGGCAGCACGCGCTGCGCGGCGTACGCCGGAATGTTGGGGTCGGCGACGACGACCGCGTCTCGCCCGATGACATTGCGTATCGCGCTGAACAGCCGGGCCTCGTTGCCAAACTGCGTTGCCACGCTCTGTTGGACCCGCGCACGCAAGTCCGCGATCTCCGCTGCGTTGCCGGCGTCCGTTCGCTTCGTTGATTCCATCGCTGCGAGGAGCTGGCCAAGCACGGCTTTCGCGTCACCTTCTAGGCCCACTGCCGTCGGGTAGTTGCGCCCGAACATGGCTCTGTCGATGTCCACCTGGACAATGTTGCGTGGGAACGCGAGCCCAACACCTTTCGTGGACCGCAAGGGGACGCTGCTGCCTACAATAAGCATTGCGTCGCACGTCGCTAGGTATTCGGAGACGGGATTTTGCCCCCAGAAGCGCTCGTGGAGCGCAGAGCCCAGGCACAGCGGATGGTCCTCGGGGAAGGCACCCTTGCCGCCGTCTGCCAATGCGACAGGCGCACCCAGGCGCTCGGCGAGCTCAATGAGCTCCGGGGTCGCTTCCGAGGCCATCACGCCGCTGCCGGCCCAAATGACGGGCCGCTCGGCCTGCGAAAGCAATCGCACTGCGTCCGCGATGACTGCCGGCGCGGCGTGCTGCAGCGCCGGCAGTCGGCGTGGGACGACCTCCGCGTCGGCGCTTTGGCCAAGCAGGTCCGTCGGTACGGCGACCACGGAAGGCCGAGGATGGTGCGTGCGCATGTGCTCAAAGGCGCTGGCGATCTGGTTGGGCACGTCCTCAACACTAAGGGGCATGGCGCGGAAGTCGGCGACGGCGCCGAACATCGCCAGCTGGTCCCTCGCCTCGTGGGTCGCACCGAGGCCCTGGCCCAGCCATTCGGTTTCGATTTCAGTCGTCACTTGAAGGACCGGCACCGACGAATGATAAGACTCACCCATGGCGCCGATGGAGTCGGCCGCGCCGGGCCCTGACGAAGTGATGTAGACGCCAGGGCGGCCCGTGGCCCGCGCGTAACCGTCGGCCATGCAGCCGGCCGCGTGCTCGTGTCGGGCCCCGACGAAGCGGAGCCTACCGTCCTTCACGGCGTCCTTCAGCGCGTCGAAGATGTGGAGGTTATGGACAGAAACAATGCCAAAGACGGTGTCGACGCCCTGTGCGATCAGAGATTCGACCACCGCCTGCCCGCCGGTCATTCGTGCCATTGGTTCGCCCCTCCGGCCAAACTCTCTGCCACGAGCGCGAGCGGATTCTTGAGGAGCCGCTTGATCTCGACCAGGAATTGCGCTGCGTCGGCGCCGTTGCTGACGCGATGGTCTGCGGAGAGCGTCGCCTGCATTATTTGTCGCACCACGACCTCGCCGCTCTGGGCCACAGGGGTTGGCTTGACGGCGCCGACGGCCAGCACCGCGGCCTCACAGCATTCGCGTGATGATGCGGTTGCTCTGCTCCTCGGTTAGGCCGAGGGGCCGGTGGGCCAGCGGGCCGCCCTCGCGCAGCACTGGCTCCGCCTCCCCCAGTGTCGTTTCGCCGTCGCGCTTGAGGAA
>Ga0114996_10005458_pt1 | contig 14921 bp, 18 predicted proteins | sample ArcticOcean_MG_C_4_FD_87039 | JGI IMG/M metagenome (GOLD analysis project Ga0114996, IMG submission 87039) | Marine microbial communities from western Arctic Ocean - ArcticOcean_MG_CB4_134 | ecosystem: Environmental > Aquatic > Marine > Oceanic | place: Arctic Ocean: Canada Basin | collected...
AGATAGCCCGGTAAGCAGAAAGGATGATCCATGAGTTTAGAAAGAATTGAGGTTACAGCAGATGACGGTCATGTAGAGACGCGTGACTTACCCCTGTTGAATTTAGGTGATTACCTCAACGGTGATGAGAGCAAAAAACAGGGCTTAGCCGAAGAACTTAGGTTCGCCAGTGAAACAGTCGGGTTTCTTTCTCTTAAGAATCATGGCATTCCGCAGTCGTTATTGGATCGTATAATCTTGGAGAACGAGCGATTTTCTGCTCTACCCCAGGAAGAAAAGCTCAAAATCCAGATTGATAAAAATCAGCGGGGTTATATCCAACCCAAAGCCACACTTATCAAACATTCGACCTATCACGATAATACCAAGGGTGACCTTAACGAGACCACTGTCTTCGCGACGGATTACTCGCCGGACAATCCGCACGTTAAAGCGGGTAAGCAGTTCTACGCGCAAAATCAATGGCCGGATAATCTACCAGGTTTTAAAGAAGTCGTTGAAGAATACATGAATGCGATGGAATCGGTTGGAAAGAAGCTTTTGCCGCTCTGGGCGCTCGCTTTGGAGTTACCTGAGGATTTTTTCCAACCCTACTTCAAAGAAAACTACACATATTTCCGCATGGCTCATTACCCCCCCAAACCAACTGCCGAGGAAAACGAGTTTGCCTTAGGTGCCCATGCTGACACCGGGTTCATGACCTTGTTGCCATCGGCGGATGTAGAGGGCTTGGAAATTCTCGATACTAATGGCATTTGGTTTCGACCGAGAAAAATTGAAGGTGCCATTCATGTCAATATCGGGCAGTTCTTAGAGCGCTGGAGCAACGAGCGTTTTATTGCCACCCCTCACCGTGTTGCCATTCCAAAAACCAAGAACAGATACACAGTGCCGGTCTTCGTAAACCCTGATCTTGAGCCAGTGGTGGAGTGTCTGTCGACATGTCAAAGCCCTGTTAATCCACCTAAGTACGCGCCGGAATCATATTGGGATTTCTTCAAGTGGTACATGAACAACAGTTATACCCACTACGATGAATTTCATGAGGCCAGTTAAGGTGGGCCAGCTTAGGTAGGAAGAGTTAGTCTGTTCCCATACCTTCAAGCATTGGAACAAACCGAACGGCACCTAAATCTTTTGTCTTAATACCGTCTTCCGTGCGCTCGACCAATTCCAGGCGTTGGTCGTGGTCGCCATCGCCGACGGGAACGATCATCAGCCCGCCAATTGCCAATTGCTCAACCAACACCGGCGGTATGTCCGCCGCAAAAGCGGTGACGATAATACGGTCGAAGGGCGCTTGCTCTGGCCATCCTTTGGAACCATCCGCCGCCAACGATGTAATATTTGTAATACGCAGTTCGGCAAACCGCGCCTCGGCTTCCTTTAACAGCGGACGGTGGCGTTCGAACGTATAGAGCCGGCGGCACAGCTTGGATAACACCGCCGCCTGATAGCCGGACCCGGTGCCTAATTCCAAGACCTTCATTCGGTCACCGACATTCAACGCCTCAGTCATTAAGGCGACAACGGAGGGCTGACTAACTGTTTGGTGGTATCCAATCGGCAAGGCGGTATCGTCGAAAGCGTTGTTGCGCAACGGCTCTGGCACGAATAATTCGCGCGGTATAGCTTCCATGGCAGCCATGACTCGGGCATCGCTCACACCGGCTTGACGCAAATCCAGGACCAAGCGTGCCTTTCCCGCCTCACTTGTCATGAGAACACCTCCCTCAATTTTTTAAGGGTTGGACCATGGGTAAGGTCTAGGCTCAACGGTGTCAGCGAAATCGCGCCTCGGTGGACGGCTTCCAAATCTGTATCCTTGCGAAACCGGTCCTCATCGCGCTGCGCCCCGATCCAAAAATATGGATCACCTCTAGGGTCGCGACCCTCCGCCAACTCGCCGCCAATCTTGCGCCGTCCCTGGCGATTGACTTCAATCCCTGTCACAGCACGGGTCGCAACATCGGGAATATTGACGTTGATCAGGACGTTTTGCGGCCAAGGGTTTTTCGCCAACTGTTTTAAGACTTTGGGAACCCAATGTTCTGCCGTCGCCCAGCGCAGCTTGCTGCGATCCGTAACCACCTGACTCACCGCCACCGAAGGGATGCCCAAAAGCGCGCCCTCCATGGCCGCCGCGACCGTGCCCGAATATGTCACGTCCTCGCCTAAATTTCCGCCGCGATTGATGCCACTCAGCACCAGATCAGGACGATTTTCTTTCATGACTTCATTGACGCCTAACAGCACGCAGTCGGTCGGCGTGCCGTCGATGGCGTAGCGTTGGCTTGAGACTTTGCGAATGCGGAGGGGTCGACGGATTGTTAGAGAATGCCCGGCCGCACTTTGCTCCGTTTCGGGAGCCACAATCCAAACGTCCTTGCTCAGTTTGCGCGCAATCTTTTCCAGGACTTTTAGACCAGGAGCCTCAATACCGTCATCGTTGGAAATCAGAATCCGACTTTTGGTCAGGTTTAGGGGTGCGTGGGATTTAGCCATCAGCCGTGATGACCTCCAGCCCTCCCATATAGGGGCGAAGCACTTCTGGCACGACGATGGAACCATCGGCTTGCTGATAATTTTCCAAGACCGCGACAAGGGTTCGACCGACTGCCAATCCAGACCCATTTAAGGTATGAACGAAACGCGTCCCTTTCTCACCCTCAGGGCGATAGCGTGTCTTCATCCGGCGGGCCTGAAAGTCACCGCAATTGGAACAGCTGGATATTTCCCGATAGCGCTTCTGCCCCGACAACCAAACTTCGATGTCATAGGTCTTCTGCGCCGAAAAGCCCATGTCGCCCGTGGATAAGACCACCACCCGGTACGGCAGTTCCAGTTTCTGCAAAATTCCTTCGGCGCAGGATGTCATGCGCTCCAATTCATCATCTGAATGTTCTGGATCGGCGATGCTGACCAGTTCAACCTTGGTGAATTGATGTTGGCGGATCATGCCGCGGGTATCACGCCCGGCGGCCCCGGCTTCCGACCGAAAACACCAGGTCATCGCTGTGCGCCGGATCGGCAATTGACCCTCTTCCAAGATTTCACCTGAAACCAGATTGGTCAGCGGGACTTCAGCCGTCGGGATCATCCAAAAGCCATCGGTGGTGCGAAAAAGATCCTCGCCAAACTTCGGCAACTGCCCGGTGCCATAGAGCGCCGTATCGTTGACCAAAGCCGGTGGATTGACCTCTTCGTAGCCATTTTCCGTCGTGTGCAGGTCCAACATGAAAGCCGCCAATGCGCGTTCCATTCGTGCCAGTGCGCCAGTTAAGACAACGAACCGAGCACCTGAAATTTTTGCCGCCCGATCAAAGTCCATCAGCCCCAGACTTTCCCCTAAGTCAAAATGTTCCTTAGGCCCAAAATCTAGTGACACCGGTTCACCCCACGTGCGGACTTCGATATTGTCGTCTTCGTCCTTACCAACCGGAACGCCGTCACCCGGTAAGTTCGGAATGGCGGACAGGGCGCTATCCAGTTCGCGGGTTAATTCCGCCGCGTCCTTTTCCGCCTCACCTTCCGCTTGCTTGGAACGAGAAACCTCAGCAATCAAATCAGCCGCGTCTTCCCCTTTGGCCTTGGCAGCACCGATTTGTTTGGAAATCTGATTACGCGCGGATTTGATTTCTTGGGCTTGGGTCTGGGAGGCGCGGCGCTTTTTATCCAAGGCGATCAGGTCTTGCGACAAAGGAGCCAGTCCCCGTTTGTCCAAGCCCGCATCGAAGGCTTCAGGGTTTTCACGTATCCACTTAATATCGAACATTGTTGGTTCCGTTTTAGTCGGCAGCTTCAGCCTCAGCGGCCTCTTCTTCGCGTTTCTTCTCTACCATTTTTACGCAAATAATAGAGATTTCATAGAGCAGGATCGTCGGTAAGGCCAAGCCGATTTGGCTAATGGGGTCAGGCGGCGTCAAAATCGCAGCAGCAATAAAGGCGCTTACAATGGCATAGCGGCGTTTTTCACGCATACCCTTGGACGAAATTACACCCATCTTACCCAGCAGCGTCATCACCACCGGCAGTTCAAAGCAAACTCCGAACGCAAATATCAGCCGCATGACGAGCGATAAGTATTCGTTGACCTTGGCTTCTAATTGGATTGGCAACCCGCCGGGAGCCCCCATTTGTTCAAAGCTCAGGAAAAACTTCCAGGCCATCGGCAGGACAAAATAATACACCATGGCAGCGCCCATTAAGAACAAGATCGGCGTCGCCACCAGAAACGGCCAGAAAGCACTCTTCTCATTGGCATAAAGCCCCGGCGCAATAAACTTCCAAATTTGTACGGAGATCACCGGAAATGCCAAGAACATCGCCATAAAGAACGCGACCTTGATGTAGCTGAAGAAGGTCTCATGCAGGGCGGTATAAATCATCCGTCGGTTACCGCCCATATCGGCCAGGATATCGGCCAGCGGCTGCACCAAGAATGCATAGATGGTGGGCGCGAAATAAAAGCTAATGACAAACAGCACAAGGATCGCAATTACGGATTTCAGCAAACGCTGACGCAGCTCGATCAGATGTTCAAGCAGCGGCATTTTGGTTTCTTCACCAGATTGATCTGTGGATTGACCTGCGGGTTGTTCAGCCATGCCCGCTATCCGTCCTGTTTGCTCGGTTCAGGAACTTCATCACTGGCCGGAGTAGGAACTTCATCACTGGAAGGAGCAGGAACCTCGGCTTCGCTCACAGGCTTCGGTGTCTCGACCGGGGCGGCCTCTGTGTCTGCGATATTTACGTTACTGTCGTCGCCTTCGTAGTCATAAAACTCTTCGTCATTCTCGTCGTCGTCTGCGTCCCAGTTGTCAGTCTCATCGAATTCATCATCAAGGCTGCCCTGAATATCTTTTTCCAAGTCGCCTGCTGGGTCCAAGGTTTCTTTGATTTCGTTTTCAAAATCGAAATCGCCGGACCCAGTTACTGATTTTTTGATGTCTTCCAGGTCGGCCTCGCGCACGACGTCATCGATACCGCTCTGAAATTCGCTCGCCATGGAGCGCACCTTGCGCAAAGCACCTGTTACCGCCTTGAGCGTCCGAGGAAGTTCCTTGGGGCCGATGACAAGCAGGCCGATGATGGCAACGATGAACAGTTCTTGCCAGCCGATGTCAAACATGGCGGCTTACTCCTGAGGAAAGGAAATGTAAGGGGTCTGAAAATGCATCAACAACGCTCAGGTCTTTGCGGCGTTATCCTTCTCCGCCACACTATCGACTGCTTCCGCTTGTTCTGAATTCAGCGCTTTTGGCGCTTCCTCGGAGGCTGCATCCGCCACGTCTTCTTCCTTCATTCCTTTCTTGAACGATTTCAGCCCCTTACCAAAATCACCCATCAATGAAGAAATCTTCCCCTTGCCCCCAAACAGGACCAAGACGACGACTAAAACAATAAGCCAATGCCAAATACTAAAAGCACCCATAATTCGTATACCACCTTTATTCTTAAGGGCTCAGGTTGTGGCGGATAATGCCAGAAAAATCAAGGGGCTGCAATGATGAGAGAGAGAATGATTAACACCCTAATTTAGTCACCCTAGGAAATTTCTTCGGAACCTGCCAAGTCATCCTCAGGATCCAACGGCTCAGCCACCAATTCAGACTCTTCTTTGAGCACGGCTCCGTCTGGCTGAGGCTCGTCAGTGCCGTTGCCTTCACCCTTCTCTCCCAGGTCACCACTGACCCGGTAGGCGTTAATCGCAGGGCCGGAATCCAACAAGCCTGCTGCTTTCAGTTCTGCCATACCCGGCAGGTCTCTCAAACCTTCAAGACCGAAGTGGTCCAAGAACGCATCCGTCGTTACCCAGTTGGCCGGACGACCTGGCGTTTTTCTGCGGCCTCTTGGTCTGATCCAGCCGTGTTCGAACAATAGATCGAGTGTACCCTTTGAAATGCTAACGCCTCTGATCTCCTCAATCTCCGCCCGTGTAACAGGCTGATGATAGGCGACGATGGCGAGGGTCTCTACAGCGGCGCGTGATAGTTTGCGGCTGACCTCGGTCTCTCGGTTCAGTTGAGCTGCCAGATCAGGAGACGTGCGAAAGGCCCAGGATTTCCCGGACTGAACCAAATTCACACCACGTTCTGCATACTGTGCTTGCAGTTCCTTTAGCAGCTCCGGCAGATCGGCCTCTTCCGGCAAGGCACGCACCAAAAGATTTTCAGCCAATACCTCCGTGCTGGCAAACAGTACCGCTTCCAAAAGCCGTAAATGATGGATGTTGATCTCGCTCATGTTTCCGTTTTTTCAGCCGCACGAATATAAATCGGCGCGAACGTCCCGTCCTGGCGTAGTTTTAGTTTACCTTCCTTGGCCATTTCAAGGCTTGCGGTCAGGGTCGAGGCCACCGCCGAGCGCGTCGATAGCCCCTCCTTCATTCCTTCTGGTAGGAATTTACTGAGTTCTGACCAGTCAGGAACATGGCCAACCAGCTTTCGCAAGCGCGCCAACGCATCTTCAACAGAGAACAGTTCCCATGGCTCAATGTGGAGCGTACCGTCCCCTTTGGCGCGACTTGCCTGATCCCCGTAGGCTTTTAAGAGATCATACAAGGTGACATCAACGACCGTCTTCCAATTGGTCACGAATTCTTCCGGATCGCCCCGGTCATAAAAATCTTCACCCAATTGCGGGCGGGCGAGCAAACCCTCCCCGGCTTTCTGCATCGCTTCCAAGCGGCGAATTTGGAACGCTAAAGCATCCGCCATTTCCTGGCCGCTGGGTTCGTCTTCGTTGCCCATATCGGGGAGCAAAAGGCGCGACTTCATATAGGCCAGCCATGCGGCCATCACTAAGTAATCTGCGGCCAGTTCCAAGTTCACTTTCTGGGCTTGGGCGATAAATTCCAGGTACTGATTCGCCAATTGTAGAATTGAGATTTGCGCGAGATCTACTTTTTGATCGCGGGCGAGCTGCAGCAACGCATCAATCGGGCCTTCATAGCCGTCGATATCGACGACGAAGGGGTTTATGCTCGGTGCGCCCTCCCCTTCGAATTCCTCAATTGCTTCTAAGTCAGCCATGTTCCCTCAGAAAACTCCTGCAAAATTTAACATTTGCTCTCTTAAGTTTGACGCTGGCCCGCCTATAAGCCACCAAAAAACGTTTAAATTCATATCGAATTTTGCTCCTAACCACGGCAACAAAAAAACTGCGCCCAGAATAATAAACATCCCTGCCCGTTCTAGCCCTGCCAATCGATAAGCCAAATTTCTCGGCAGCACGCCAACTGCAACGCGGCCTCCATCCAAAGGTGGAATTGGCAGCATATTGAACAAACACAAGAGCAAGTTAATCCAAATCGAATTATACAGGTTATAGCCAACCCATTCCGCCACGTCACGCGGCAGAAATGACAATGTATGAAATAGATAGGCCGCGACGACAGCCAACAATAGATTCACCCCAGGCCCCGCCAAAGCCACCAGCACCATATCCCGGCGCGGATTGAACAAGCGGTTAAAATGCACCGGCACCGGCTTGGCATAGCCGAACATCACCTGCCCGCCCGAGAAGTACAGCAGCATCGCCGGCAACAAAGCAGTCCCGAACGGATCAATGTGCTTAATTGGGTTGAACGTCACACGCCCCAACATATAGGCGGTATCGTCGCCGCGCTTCCAGGCAACCCAGCCGTGCGCGGCTTCATGGAAGGTAACGGCCAGAATAACTGGGATAATCCAGACCGAGGCCTGAAATAGTATTTTATCCAAGTTCATATCCGACATCATGTTTTTGCCAGCAGCTGATCAAGTCGTTGCTGCGCTCCTTCAAAATCAAAATTGTTGGGAACTTCCTTTAATTTGGCAGCATGGTCTATGCGTTCAAGTGCAGCAGCACTTAGTGCCCTGCATCCCGCGACGACCGCTGCCATTTCTTCCATCACCCCATTGCAATGAAGGATTACATCACATCCCGCCTTCAGTGCCGATTCAGCCCGATCAGTAAAACTTCCCTGGAGCGCCTGCATAGATAGATCATCCGACAGCAAGACACCCTCAAAACCAATCTCACCGCGAATAATATCGCTGACCACCGACGACGATGACGTCGCTGGATGATCCTCATCAAGGACTTGATAAACCACATGTGCGGTCATCCCCCATGGCATGTCAGCGAGCGCCTTAAAGGGTCTGAAATCGAAGGTGCTTAGGTCTTTATGAGTGGCATCAACGACGGGCAAAGCCTTATGGCTGTCTACGGTTGCTCTGCCATGACCGGGAATATGCTTGATCACTGGCAATACACCGCCAGCCAAATATCCTTCGCAGACAGCCCGGCCTAAGGTTGCCGCCTTTTCAGGGGTCTCGCCTGAAATACGATCCCCAATAATCGGGTCAGCACCGTCCTGCGGGAGATCAAGAACCGGGGCGCAATTCACATCGACTCCCATCGCCAAAAGCTCAAACGCAATCATTTGCGCATTCAGCTTTGCGGCTTTGGTAGCACTCTCAGGATTGCGATCCGCCAGCGCGGAGAACACCGCGGCAGCAGGCGGGTGCCGCCAATGGGGAGGCTTTAATCGCGCGACCCTTCCGCCTTCTTGATCAATCAAGACCGGTGCACTGTCCCGTCCCACAGACGCTCGCATCTCAGCGACCAACGCCCGCACTTGATCGGGCGTTTCACAGTTACGCTGAAACAGGATAAACCCAAAAGGATTGGCATCGCAAAAGAAGGCACTCTCTTCCATGCTTAGCGTGGTGCCAGCACAGCCGAGAATGACAGCCTGGGGCGCGTTAGTTGTCACGAACAACCAGGCAGCCGATTTTGCGCCGGGCTAATTGGGCGCACAGAGCTTTGGCTGTTGATTCTGCCGCCACGGGCCCCGCCCGAAGCCGATAAAATATTCCCTTCACGGGTCCGAGGTCAGCCTTGGTTACGGTTAAGCTAAGACCCTTTAACAAATCGGCATGCTTACGCCGGAGCCTGGACCACTCTGTCGTCGCCCGCTCAACACTTCGAACGGCGGCCAGCTGAATTTTGATTTCGCCGGTTCCCTTAGCAGGTGCCGCAGGCTTCCTAACAGTTGGCGCTTGCACCGACTTTGGTGCTGGCAAAGGTTTTGGCTTGCCGTCCTCGAGCGACTTCAAAACAAAGGGCTTTGCTTTAGGCTTTAGCGGTGCTTTAGGAGGCTCAGGCTGAACCATCGGTGGCGGCGATGGGGGCGGCGGCGGACGCTTGACCACCTTCGGTGCCAGCTTAGGTTGCGGCTTAGGTTGTGGCTCAGGCTTTGCGCCTTTTACGATCGGTGACATCGGTGCCGGGATCGGTGTTTTAATTGATGCGACATCTTTCGGAGTGGGAATTGCTGGGCCCGGTTTAACCGGAGCGGCTGGCGTCACCTTAACCACAGGCGGTGCCACTTTGGGAAGAGGTGCCACTTTGGGTTCGATTTTTTTAGGGGGTGGCAGGGGAGATTCCGGCGGCGGATTTAGAACTTCCACAGGTGTCCGTTTAGCACCACCCGGCAACCGATCATAGATCAACTTGTCGCGGTGCTGGACGTCCATCCCACCGGGGTTCTTAGGAAGGGTCTTTATGGGACCCGGCTTGGCACGGATGAGGGGAACCCGAAATTCATCACCCTCTTCCAAGGACTCTTCAAATGCTATGTATCCTGCCCCCGCAGCACCAAGGATCAACACCACAAACGTAACGCCAAAGATCAGTCCCCAGCGCCGTTTCGGTTTGGCACTGCGGCTCACAGGCTTAAACGCGAGCCCGTTACCACTCTCTGGTATGGCCTTATCGGAAAGATCCGGCGGCGCCATGTTTATTTTTCCCCGACTTACAATTCGTCAGCTTACATTTCGTCGACTGGTGTTACCCCAAACACCTGAAGACCGGACGCGATTACGAAGGCCACTCCTTGGAGCAATGCCAGCCGGGCCATCGTCACGTCACGATCATCGGCGATTATAAAGCGGAGATGAGCGTTGTCCTTGCCTTTGTTCCAGAGGCCATGGAAGCCGGAAGCTAAATCGTTCAAATAAAAGGCTATTCTGTGAGGCTCGTGGGCCAACGCCGCGCTCTCAACTATCCTCGGCCAGGCCGCCATGGTCTTAATAAGTCCCAATTCATCCGAATCGGTCAACTTATCCAGTGCCACAGAAGCCAATGCTTCGGGCGTTATGGCGGCTGCTCCAAACTCATCCGCTGCGTGGCGCATGACTGATTTAATTCGCGCATGAGCGTACTGAACGTAGAAAACGGGATTGTCTCGGGATTGCTCTGTCACCCGCGCAAAATCAAAATCCAGGGTCTTGTCGTTGGTCCGTGTCAGCATGATAAAGCGAACGACGTCTTTGCCGACCTGCTCAACCACATCACGGAGGGTAATGAAGGTCCCAGCCCGCTTTGACATTTTTACAGGTTTGCCGTCTTCCAGTAGGTTCACCAAGCGGCAGACTTTTACGTCCAGTTCGCCGTCGCCTTCGGTTACAGCCTTAACAGCCGCTTCCATGCGCTTAACATAACCACCGTGATCCGCGCCCCAGACGTCAATCATGGTCTTAAAACCGCGCTCGTATTTATCTAAATGGTATGCAATATCGGTAGCGAAATAGGTCCACGAGCCGTCAGATTTTTTTAAAGCTCGATCCACATCGTCGCCAAAGTCAGTGGCCTTAAACAAAGTCTGTGGTCGTTCTTCCCAATCGTCAGTTTTTTTACCTTTAGGCGGTTCCAGAACGCCTTGGTAGATCAAGCCACGGTCTTCAAAAAAATTTAGAACGACATCAACCTTACCCGCACTGACCAAGCCATGTTCAGAAGTAAACGCATCAAACTTCACCCCAAGGCTCGCCAAATCGCCCTTGATCAATTCCATCATTGCATCGATAGCCAGTGTTTGGAACGGCACCAACCACTCTTCCTCAGGTATATTCTGCCATTTATCGCCGTCTTTTTCGGCGAGATCCTTGCCGACGGGAACTAAATAATCGCCCGGATATAGTCCTTCAGGGATTGCACCAATGTCTTCGCCTAAGGATTCGCGGTAACGAAGATGAAGCGACTGGGCGAGAACACCGACCTGGGCTCCCGCATCGTTGATGTAATATTCCCGTGTAACATCAAATCCGGCTTTCTCTAGCAATGACGCCAAGGCATCGCCAAATACAGCGCCGCGCGCGTGGCCGACATGCATGGGGCCGGTGGGATTGGCTGAGACGTATTCGACGTTCACGCCATCGCCTGCCCCTAATTTCGAATTACCATAGGCTGTCTCAGATCCCAAGACTTCACCCAAACGCGCGTGCCAAAATTCAGCCTCGATCCGCATGTTGATAAAACCCGGACCTGCGATCTCTGCCGACGTGACGTGATCGAGCACTACGAGCTTTTCTACGAGTAGCGTCGCGAGATCACGCGGCTTCATCTTGGCTTGTTTTGCCAGCACCATGGCGGCATTCGTCGCGATATCACCGTGCGCTGCGTCTCGCGTAGGTTCCACGTTAACACGGGACATTTCCAGACCTTCCGGCAATTTCCCGGCTTTGGCCAAGTCTTGGATTGTCTCCACGACGCGGTCTTTAAAATATTGGAACAGGTTCATGATGTTCGTGTTTGCAAATCAAATAGTTGTTGGTGCTCTTCCACCGCATGTCGGTCGGTCATGCCCGCGATGTAGTCTGCCACCACTTGGGCGGTCACAACACTTTCCGGTGCATCGGCCTTTTGCCGCCACTCATCTGGCAAACATTCTGGTTCCTTAATCAGCAACTGGAACAGCTCTTTCACCACGCGGCGGGCTTTGCTGGTCATGCGGTTGAGCTTAGTGTGGCGGTACATATGCTGAAATAAGAACTTCTTCAATGCCTTATCGTTAGCGTGCATGGCTTCGGTAAAGTCAGCAATAGGGTGATCCAAGCTGCGGATTTCATCAGCGGTCTTAGGCGCCGCGTCAGATAACCGACGTTTGGTTTCTCCCAGCAGGTCCATCACCATCTCACCAATCATAGCGCGAATGGATTCGTGGATCAGCCTGTCTTCATCAAGGTCTGGATGATCCTTGCGGACCTGCGCAATCACCGGGCCGACCAAGGGCACGTCTTTCAAATCGTTAATAGTAAATAACCCGGCCCGAAGGCCATCTTCGATATCATGGTTGTTATAGGCGATGTCATCCGAAAGCGACGCCACTTGGGCCTCTGGTCCGGCAAAGGTGCTAAGTTTCAGGTCTTGGTAGCTGGGGTATTCGGTAATCGCACGGGGTAAGTCTCGGCCTTCGCTTTGGGGGCCAGTCAGCGGGCCGTTATGTTTAACGATTCCCTCAACAGTCTCCCAAGTTAGGTTCAGGCCATCAAACCCTGCATAGCGTTCTTCCAGCCGCGTCACGACCCGCAGGCTTTGGGCGTTATGATCGAAGCCGCCAAAGGGCTCCATGGTCTCTTGCAAAGCATCCTCTCCGGCATGACCAAACGGCGGGTGACCAAGATCATGAGCCAGCGCCAAGCCTTCACCCATTTCTTCATTTAGCTGCAGATAACGACATACAGAGCGGGCAATTTGTGCGACTTCCAGGCTATGGGTCAGCCGGGTTCGGAAGTAGTCCCCTTCGTGGTTGACGAAGACCTGGGTTTTGTACTGCAAGCGCCGAAACGCAGCGGAATGAATGATCCTATCCCGGTCACGCTGAAAACAGGTCCGCGTGGCACTTTCAGGTTCCGCGTGCACACGCCCCCGGCTCTCTTCAGGGATGCAGGCGTACGTCGCTAAATTCTGTTTACTGGTCATGGGCCGGAAGGTACATCTCCCGCCATGGATTGACAAAACTTATTCTGAGATTACATATTGGGTGTAATTGAGTTATAATTGAAGCGTTCAATTTCAGAGGGTTCTATGCCGGACGGACAAGCCACCAGCGAAAGCGCCGACATTGTCATCACCGACAACGCGGCAGCGCGAATTGCCAAGTTGATCGAGATGGAGGGCAATGAGTCGCTCAAACTCCGCATCGCCATCTCTGGCGGCGGCTGCTCTGGCTTCGTCTATGGGTTTGAACTGGATGAAACCATTGGCGATGATGACCTGGTTTTTGAACACAACGGCATCAAAGTCTTGGTCGATGATACGTCTATTGATCTGATCCGGGGGTCTGAACTCCACTTCAAAGAAGAAATGCTGGGCGCGTTCTTTACGTTAGAGAACCCAAATGCGTCGGCGACCTGCGGCTGCGGAACCTCTTTCGCGGTTTAGGCTTCGTTTACTGGTGCGCCAGTATCCACTTTGTCATATCACCAACTACCTTTTCCTCAATTTGATTGAAGCCGTGGTAGGCGTGGGGCGAGCAATCTTCGTCTTCGGACGCGCCTCCGGTATATGCAAGCACCTCCACCGCCGACGCATTCACCAGATCTTTCTTGATGTTCTCAGCACCGGAAAATGGCGTCACCCAGCATTCATCCTTTTCATGGTGCGCAATCAGGACAGGGACGCGGACCTTCTCGAGGTCAAAATTCATGACGTGGGGGCCCCAATTATTTGCTTCCGACATTGATGCCGAAAGGACCAGACCATCCGCCCCCCCTTCTAAAAAATTTTGGTCCCACCGTTGGCCACTGAATTGGTGCCACGGCTAGTGCCGACCAACCACACGGGCACTTTGAAGCGGTCACGAGCGAACTTTATCAAGGCCTTCAGGTCAGCCGTATGTTCCTTTGTCTCTCTGAACCAGCCCTTCATACCGTCTGAATTATAGTGATCAGACGGTGCGTCTGGAACGATTGCCGCAAGGCCGTTCTTAACGAACAAATTCCGTGATCGTACCAGAAAGTTCTTTGACTTCACCCTTCCAGCCTTGGTGATTTTAGCGCGTCCGCTGCCGCCCAGAAATAAGATGACAGCTGCTTTGGGACTTTCCGGGGTGATGACAAGCGTACGTAGGGTCATGCCTTTACGGGGCATAAGGTCGACAACTTGAACCGCCACCCCAACTGACGGCATCAACAAAACCAAAATCAATAGAATTGTGCGCATTGTGAACCCTTGTCTGGTGGGGCGTCTTGTAGGGTGCTTCGCTGGGCGGTATGAAGGATGATTAGCTCATAAGGGGACCCGCATGGTCAAGATTGCAACCTGGAACGTAAACTCAGTGAAGGCGCGGCTGAAGCATGTCTGCGAGTACTTGAAGCTGGCTGAGCCTGATATCCTGCTGCTTCAGGAACTCAAGCTGACTGAGGAAAATTTCCCCAAGTTGGAGATTGAGGCGCTTGGCTATAACACGGCCGTCGTCGGTCAAAAGACTTACAACGGCGTCGCCATCCTCTCAAAAAGCCCGATCGAGGTCCTGCACACTGAGCTGCCCGGCGACCCCAGTGACAAACAGGCCCGCTATATCGAAGCCCAAATTGACGATATCCGAGTCGCATCGATCTATTTGCCCAACGGCAATCCCATCGCGACAGAGAAGTTCACGTACAAGCTGGACTGGATGGAAAGGCTGTATGATCACGCCAAAGGACTTTTGGAAACTGAAGACACCGTTGTCTTAGGCGGAGACTACAACGTCATTCAGGAAGTAGGCGATGTGTACGACCCAGTAGGTTTCGCCGACGAAGCACTGTTTCAGCCGGAAACCAAGGCCGCATTCCGAAAAATTCTCTATCTCGGCTACACCGAAGCCTACCGCACGCTGCATTCAGAGACCGGGCAGTACAGTTGGTGGGGCTACATGGCAGGCGGTTGGCAAAAGGATAACGGGGTTCGGATTGATCACCTGCTGCTATCGCCACAGGCCGCCGACAGGCTCACAGCTTGTGACATCGACCGTCGCCCCAGAGGCTGGGAAAAGCCATCGGACCATACGCCTGTTTGGTGCGAGTTGAGTTAAGAAAAACGAGTTAACTCTTTTTCAGTTTATTTTCGAAAATCCAGCCTGACCCCATCAATAGCGCGCCGTTCGAGCC
>Ga0114996_10005460_pt1 | contig 14921 bp, 10 predicted proteins | sample ArcticOcean_MG_C_4_FD_87039 | JGI IMG/M metagenome (GOLD analysis project Ga0114996, IMG submission 87039) | Marine microbial communities from western Arctic Ocean - ArcticOcean_MG_CB4_134 | ecosystem: Environmental > Aquatic > Marine > Oceanic | place: Arctic Ocean: Canada Basin | collected...
CTCCGTAAGGAACATGATCCTAAATCATGCGCGTCTGCCAGTTCCGCCACATCCGCATTATATTTCAAGGGTTTACACGATGGCCTTTGACCCGGGTTCTTTGGCTGTTTCAAAGGGGCATGAGCCCGCAGACAACCTGTAGAGCCAATATATCATTTAATAGAAACGGATTCTGCAAATATCTGGTCTCTTAAGACTTTTCATCCTTATCTATTTCAGAATGGAGGTGTGAAATTTCTTTCAGAAGCTTTTCAAAATCGACTTTTTCTTTTACGCAATAATTCCTGAGATAGGAATACATGATGAGGACGCAGGCCCATTCGTCAAAAACTTCTCCGCTTTTTTCACACCGTTTTTCCAAAGCGGAAAAACTGTCTTCGATCTGTGCCAGCAGTTTGCAGAAATTGACGACCTCGTTGTTTTCATCCAAATCTTCATGAACAGCCAATGTGCCAGATTCTTCGTCAATTTGTGATTTTTTGAGCTCCTTGTACTGGTCTTCTATCTGTTTTAGGCGGATTCCAGAATTTTCGCAATAAAGACGCAGATTACTGAAGGCGATGAACAGGCATTCGTACCCGCCGATTTGGCGAGGCTCTTCATTTTCATCAGAAACCAGTTCAGCAATATCATCTTCAACGGCATCGAACATTTCGAAAAATTCATCGAGCCGGGTCTCGTTTTGAGATTCGTGGTGTTCCATTATTTCCGTATTGATTGGGGTTTACGGTCTTTTGGAACGAGCAGGGTTCCGGCAGGGTAGTAGCCTTTCGGGACTGTCAGGCCGGGATAGATCCAAACATCTTTTCCGATCAATGTGCCAGGGCAGACGATGGCATTACAACCCAGTTCAACATTGTCGCCGATCACCGCACCCAGTTTTTCCATTCCGGTATCCAGGATTCCAGAGTCGAGAGGGACTTGGATAGGGTTGATATAGTTCTTGCGTTTTTCGTCGGCACTTCTCAATTGCAGATTGGCCAGTTTCGATCCCGCTCCCAGGTTGACATGGCTTCCTATAATACTGTCACCGATATAGTTGAAATGGCCCGCTTCGGTATGATCCATGAGAATGCTGTTTTTCAATTCGGTGGCATGGCCGACCACGCAGTGGTTTCCGATCAGGGCGTTTCCACGGATATAAGCTCCTTGCCGGATGTCGCAGTTCTCACCAATCATAGCGGGGCCTTTGATAATGACCGAAGGTTCCAATTGTGTCCCTTTACCAATGAAGATATCCAGTTCGTTCAAATAAACGGGTTCAGCCAGATCGATCCAGTCCTGGACGTAAAGCCCTTGTTCACCTCGGTGGTAACTGGCGGAATCCAGGGTGGTCCTTACCCCAGGTAAATGGGAGATATGAGATACACTCTGGGCTTTTTTGCGCATCATCTGTTTCAGCCGGGGTCCCAGTGTTGTTAAAGGTTCCCATACGTGCTCACAATCGGCAAAAATCTCCCGATAAGGTTCGCTCAGGTCTGAAAAAAACAGGTTTAAATCTTTCATCTTGAAAAGTTCTAGTTCTTTTTGTTAAAAAACAACCCCCTCAATTCCCCCTTGTCGGGGGAGGAAAGGGGTCTGTTGAGCCGGACCACGCCCAGCAGGAATATAGCAAAAACTCATTAAGCCGAGACAACTCTTTGCTCGCCAGCAAAAGCTATTACCCCTTCGGGGCACGAAAGCTAAGGAAGAGTATCACGTGCACTTTGCCACCGGCGGTTCGCCGGCTAGTGATTTATGTACCATTTGCCAAGAGGAGTCAGGCGGTTTCCCTCGAGGCTTAATTGAATAAGGTTCTGCTTTCTCATTTCGTTAATCAGTCTGGATTTGTACTGGTTTTTTATTTCCAACTCTTTGTCGATTACTGGTTGGTAAGCAATTTGGCTGAGGGCATACAATTCCAGTTTATAAAAAAGGTTGTCACGGTTTTTAAGTAGGGAGAACAAAAGTTTAAGAACCTCCAGCCCTATTTTTTTCAGTTTCCCGGCATCCAATTTTCTTCCCCGCAGGTTAACGCTGATTTTGTTTTCGGTGCCGGAATTTCTTACAAAGATACCGGCTTTTCCTCCTGAAAGGGAAATATATAACATATCCGGGTCGTCAGGGAAGTTTCGAGTCTTGGCGGAGTACCCACTTTGTTTTGCGCTTTGAAATAGTAGCCTCTGAACTTTTCCCCATACTTGAGAATCTCTGCAAAATAGTTCCTGACAGATATAATACGTGTAAAGAGTGGATTTGAATCCGGGTGAAAAAGGTTGGCGAACAGACTGGATATACCTTTTGGGTGACAGGGTTGTTGCCAGATGCTCGGTGGCGGCAAAGGTGTTGAGAGCACTTTTTAAGCCATTGCCGGAATATATCGACATCTCTTTTTGGTTGGGGAGCGTTAAGAAAGCGGTGGTGATATTGTGCCCTGTTTCTTCGCTGCCTACCGCCAGAACCTGGAAATCATTTTTTGTCGTGGTCTGAGTTTCCGGAATAGACGCTTCGAGGTTTAGAAGGTCCGCCACTCTTGTCACCCCTTTTTTTTGTAGCGATGCGATTTTATTTTTAAGTTTTTTGTGCGTTGTGAGTGTCGATAATTTTTGTTGCAACAGCGCGAGGCGGATTTTAAGCAGGATCCATTTATCGCCAACCGCCGTGAGGAGAGGGGTCAGCCCCATTGATTTGGCAGAGGCAGAGGCATTGAGGTCGCTCTCCACAGTATTGATATAAAGCGAGTATTTTCCGGGAAAGCGGGATACTAAATGTCGTGCCTGCAGGATGGCGGTCTCGTCTCCGCTTAAGACCCACAGGGTATCTTGAAACGGATCGTATTCCAGACGGAAGAAACGGTCTCCATCCGCATCGAAGATGGCTCCGGCAATTCTTTTTCTTCCAGACTCTGCGGATTTTTGGTTTGCCCGGCCCAATTGAAAAAGTTTGACGACGGCTTTATGGGAATGGAAAAGTCCGGCGGGTTTCAAGATCATGTCTGCGGTGATGCGGGGGCAGCCTTCAAGGTCACCGACTCCAGAGCGCAGGTTTACCGCGCCATTTTTTTCTGCGTTGACTTCTAATACTTTGCCGACTCCGGCTTCCTTAAAAATTTGCGCGGCGATTCCTGTGAGAGCTCCAAAAGCGGGGTCAACAACCAGAATGAGGGCTTTTAAAGTATCAGGAGAATCGATCCAGGAGTTTTCAGGAAGTAGGGAGAAATGCTGAAACAGTGCCAACGCTTTTTGTTGGCAATCGGTTCTTCCTCCTTTCAGGGGAAGTTTTTTAATTGCATCGAAGTTTTGTTTGAGCAGGTTACGGGTCAGGTCGATATCGTCAGAAGGTAACGGCTTCATGCCATGAAAAGGCAGGAAAAGCTTTATCCCATTTTGGTCTTTAGGGTTGTGGGATGCTGTGACCATAATGCCGCCATCGTCTCCATTATGTAGCATGAAAAGAGGCACCAGGGGAGTCGGTACTACACCCAGAACCATGGCCTCACCCCCCGCTTTGCGGACACCCCGAACTACCGCTTCAGTAAAGTTGCCGGAAGTATCTCTGGGATCCCACCCGATGACGATGGTTCTTTTTTTTGGCGCAGCCGATTTTTTCTGGTTTTTGACGTAGCAATAGACGTAAAGCTCCATAAACTCTTCGGTGATCCAGCCCTTTTCAAGAAAAATTTGTAGCGGAGTCGACCCCCGGCATTCTGAATCTTTTGCCGATTTGGTTTCCCGGCGAATCCCATCGGTACCCTGCAGGCGGTCGGGCACAACTGTTTGCATTGGGATCGTTTTAGGTTTCATGCGAAATTTTGGGTTCGAAAAAATGAGTGGATTTCAAAGGTCTTTTCGTAGCCGACAGATTGTAACATAGGGGCCATCGGTGAGCCACCGGAGGCAATGGACAATAGCTCGTTGAGCCGAGAAAAACGGTTTCTCGCCAGAAAAAGCGATTGCAGGCTAAAGGGTTTTTGCTGGATTTTGATTTTAGGGAGCGTTAAGCTAAGCCTATCCAATTAAGCAGTAGGCAGGCCAACTATAGGGAATTTATAAGGATTGGACTATGGCTTATAATACTTTTGTAAAAAAGGAAACGGTTAACGCGGTAATTCGAACATCGGGGGAAAAAATAGAAGGAAAGATTTCCAAACTTCCGCATAACCGCCTCCTGGATATGTTGAATCAAGGGAGAGGAGAGTTTTATCCCAGTTACTGATGCGACGGTTTACTGCTTGGTTACCGGAAACTTTTTATTTAAATCGGAGTTTTTGGCTGTCAATAAGCAGAATATCATTCTCATCGCTGACCATTTGGTCACTTCCCCTCAATAGGCGCCGGGCAATACCCCTACGGGGCATGAGGGCAAATGAAAGTTGCCACGCGCACGGAGGAAATGGGCAATAACTCTATTTGACTAGCAAAGAGTTGTCTTGGCTTGACGAGTTGTTGTACCCCTTCGGGGCATGAAGGCAATGGTCGAATATCACGCTATCTGCTGCTAAGAAACTAGCTGTCAAAGCGGATTTTGGCCCTTTTCATCCAGTGTTTCTCATCGAACCGTTGGTTAAAATATTCTTCAAAGCGGATTTCATTTTCTGACAAGGCTTTGCCGTCAACCCACTGCGAGAGTTTAGAAGAAGAGGGAAGGTCGGGTGTTTCTTTTTCTTCCCGGTCATTTCCAAGTTCGGCATGAATATGCAATTCTTCAAGGATTGAGTCCGCTTTGTTTTCCTTCGTTGTATTTTTTTTCAAAATGCTTTCTATCAATTTATCCACTTCCAGCACTAGATTGAATTCCGAAACATAATCAAGGAGTTCCAATTTCTGCAGCTTTTTTATGGAGATTTCAGGATCGCTTTATTGATTTCTGTCCAAAGATATTCAGCTAATCTTTTTTTCTCGTCCCCTTCCCAAGACATAATTTTTCCTCTTTCAGAAGTGTTTGCATGGGAACAGTATAGGTCGTGGCCATTACATGTTTGTTAAGCCATTGTCACAACCCTGTAAAGATCGAGAAAGTCCGTTTGGAGGAGCTAAAAAAACCTATTAACTAGGATATAGAGGACTTAAAACCGGGCATTGGTATGTTTGAAAAAAGCTGGGATAGTAGTAATTATTCCTACAGGTTGGGGTCGTGGAATCTTTCTTTGAGCACATCCACGGGACTAACATACTTGTCACAGGCCACCACGGAATGTTTTTGATCAGAATCCAGATTATCGAGATTCAGCGAATCTACCAGAACGGGTTGAGCGCCACACTCAGACCTCTCGTGCGAACAAAAGTCGCACATATTCAAAGTTATCATAGATTGCTTACTTGCCATGGTTTACGCCCTTAAGGTTGATCCGTACCATTAATTTTTGCCATGGGTTTTTTTTCTACCCATCATAGGCCCTAAATGGCTATTTATAAATATATCAACGGCGAGGTTTCAAAAACTTTTGCCTTTTTTGTCCAATCCGATATTTTCTTCTGATATCCAGCGAATTTAAAGAGAAAAACAATTAATTGACGTAGGGTGAATTTTTTACCCTTAAAGTTCAATTTCCCATCACAAAGCCCCGCAAAAAAAATAACATAACTCCTTATTTTATAGCTGTTTGAATGCTTTTGAGCTGACCTCCCTTTTTGGCATATTCCTTGCTCCTCTATATGGCGAATAACTGTGCCCAATTTTAGGGACAAATAAGCACGATTTTTTTTAATAGTTTTTTAAAAACAAAGGGTTTTCTGCGCAGGGGGTTCCTGATCCTGGCTGGGAAGTCAAACACCTTGATTTTTAGGAACTAACCGCAGGTTATTTTGAGCTGGAATGGGTGCATTTGTCTGCTAGCAAAAATCGTCTAACTCCTTTGTTTCCGGTAATTCAAAGGTTTTGGGGCGATGCGGGAAAGGCTTAACTTTGGGCTCTGAGATACCGTTAAGAATAAGGCATATTGAATGGACTGGGTGAAGGCAAATAATCGAATTTGTAGCAAAATAATGCTGACAGGGGTTATTGCCTACCTTTGGTGGAGTTCTATGGCACAGTTATCCTACGCCCAAATTACCCCTCAGGGACGAGACCAGACCTACAAGCAGGCCGCCCCCCATCGGTTTGAGGAGAGGTTCAAAAAACAGGAGTTCCCACAATCGCAAAGGGTGCCGGTAAAACCGGACAGCTTGAAGCCTGTTTTTCCGGCCGCGATGAGGAAGGTGAACTTTCTTCTTCAGAGAATGATCATCAAAGGCTCTACGATTTATGGCAAGCGAAAATTTTCGCGGCTGTTCAGAAAATATCTGCACCGGAGGATTACTCTCGAACAGATCTATATCATTGCCCAGCAAATCACCAATATGTACCGCAATGATGGGTATATTCTTTCCAAAGCGGTGGTGCCTCCCCAGAAAATTGAGGATGGCGCGGTTCAAATTAATGTGATTGAGGGTTTTGTGGATCGTGTTGTCGTTCAGGGTCAGGTGCGCGGCCCGAGAAGGCTTCTCAGTGAATATCGAAAAGGAATTTTAAGATCCCGACCCCTGAAAGCCAAGGATCTTGAGAGATATTTGCTTTTGGTGGATGACTTGCCGGGTGTTTCAGTTAAGTCGGTTCTCACTCCTTCCAAAGATAAACCGGGAGCCACCAACATGACACTGATTCTTAGTAATAAAGCCTATGAGGGAAGTTTGGGTCTGGATAACCGGGGCACTAAGTTCAACGGACCTATCCAGATAAATGCGGGGTTATCTGGCAATGCACTTTTTAAAAACTATGAGCGCATCGGTTTGCAGGGTGTGGTCACCAGTGACACGGATGAATTGCAATTTTTCAGTGGCTTCTATGAACAACCCATATCTTCTGAGGGCACCAAACTGTTTTTTTCCGCATCATTCAGTGATTCCAAGCCCGGCTCCGCCCTCAAAGATTTTGAGGTAGCGGGGGAAAGTAAAACCTTCGCCCTTAAAATCACACATCCGTTCATCCGATCCAGGGCTGAAAACCTGACGGGATCTCTGAGTTATACGCATCGAAACTCGAGCACGGATATTCTGGGGACATTGGATTCAGAAGACCGCCTTCGTATCGTTAACTTAGGGTTGTCCTACGATTTTGTAGATCAGTATCGAGGGGTGAACCTGGTGAGTTTTAATTTGAGCAAGGGCTTTGATATTTTTGATTCCACGAAAACGGGATCGGAAAACCTGACCCGTAGTGTGGGCCACAGTGACTTTACCAAGCTTTCCGGGCAGGTGCTCCGGCTTCAGCAATTGGCGCCTTCCTGGATGTTGTTGGGAGCGTTTTCCTGGCAGTATTCTTTTGAAAAACTTTTGGCTTCTGAGGAATTTGGTGTAGGCGGCGCACAATTTGGCCGGGCTTATGATTCTTCTGAAATTACCGGAGACCAGGGTATGGCTTTTAAGCTGGAACTTCAAAAAGCCTTCCAGCCGAAGAAAAAATATCTCAGGGATGTGCAGGCCTACACCTTTTTCGATTACGGGGCGGTTTGGAACCGCATTCCCATTTCCACAGGTTCCACCGTTCAGGATCTTAACTCGTTAGGACTTGGTATCCGGTTTAACGTGACAGATATGATTTCTGGATATTTGGAATGGGACAAACCGCTGAATCAGGAAGTGTCGGCGGAAGGGAACAAAGACGGGCGATTCTTTTTCAGCCTATCAGCAAGGTTTTAGGGATTTTTCATGAACGTTTTTAAAATGAATCAGAAAGCATTCCCTGGCGGCAATGTGATGGAGAAGCGACAGCCGCAGGCGTGGAGCCCATTCTCACCGGGCATGGCCCGGTCGCCGCAGGTGCGGAGCGCGCTCCGGCGGCGCAGGGTTTTTCAGGTTTCGAAAAAGCCGAGTAACGCTGCCATTTTCCTGATTTCATTTTTAACCTATCTGATTGGCATTTTCCCTTCCATGGTCTACGCCCTTCCTGCTGGCGGGACAGTTCAGGCTGGATCGGCCACCATCGATTCGTCTTCTTCCCAGCTAATGACTATTTATCAAACTACGGACAAGGCCATTATCGACTGGCAGACGTTTGACATTGAAAGCGCCGAACACGTTGACTTTCAGTTGTCCCAGGGTGGGGTGACGCTCAACCGGGTAACTGGAAACGATCCTTCAAATATTTTTGGAAAGTTGACCTCCAACGGCGATCTCTGGCTGATCAATCCCAATGGAATTCTGTTTGGTAATAGTGCGCAGGTGGATGTTCATGGTTTAATCGCGACCACCAGCGATATTTCCAATACGGATTTTATGAACGGCAATTATAACTTCAGCATTCCTTCCAGTCTGGCTTCGACGGTGGTCAATCAGGGCAGTATTACTGCGGCGGAGGGCGGACTGATTGCCCTGGTCGCTCCCGGTGTGCAGAACATGGGGATCATCACCGCACGTTTGGGCAAAGTGAGCATGGCTTCCGGAAAAACTTTTACCGTGGACTTGTATGGCGACCAGCTCATCAACCTGGGAGTGGATAGCCAGGTGATGGGGCAGGTAACCGGAATGGATGGGCAAGTGTTAACTTCGCTGGTCTCCAACAGTGGAAGCATTTTTGCCGATGGCGGGGTGGTTCGGTTGGATGTCAATGCCGCGCAGAATATTGTTGACCGGGTGATCAATATGGATGGCATCATCCAGGCGCGTTCGGTGGTTGAAAAAAACGGACAGATCATCCTCATGGGTGGGGACGCTGGCGAAGTCAGTGTGTCCGGTACACTGGATGCTTCGGGTTATGGTCAGGGCGAAACGGGAGGTGTCGTTCATGTCCTTGGCGAAATGCTGAGTTTTGATGGATATGGCCTCATTGATGTCTCGGGCGACCTAGGTGGAGGAACGCTCCTTTTTGGTGGCGACTATCAGGGCCAGGGCTCGGTTCCCAACGCGACCGATTCTTATATCGGACCCGATACCCAGACCTTTGCCGATGCGGTAACAAGCGGCAATGGCGGCAAGATCATTTTCTGGGCCGATCGGAGAATGCGATTTTTCGGCATCGTTAAAGGTCGGGGCGGAAAATATTTTGGGGATGGTAGTTTGGTAGAGGTTTCCGGAAAAGAAGAATTGTATTTTGATGGATCGGTGGACACCACCGCCGCCAATGGAAAAACCGGTACCCTTCTTCTCGATCCGGACACCATCACCATCGCGGATGGATCGGGTTCCACTACCGCCAGTGGCGCTTCGACCTTTACCACCATTTATGAGACCACGCTTGAATCGGTTTCCGCGTCCACAAATATCATCCTTCTCACCACCAGCAGTATTTCGTTGAGCGACCTCAGCGACAACCTGCTCAACCTGCAACAAGGCAGTGGCAATTCGGTCACCTTCACGGTAACGAACGGAACCATCAGTTTCGCCAGCAGTACGGACACCATATCCACCAATGGTGGAGACATAATTTTCAACGCTACGGGAGACTTGACTATAGGAAGCCTGGCCTCAAATGGCGGAGACATTTCGCTGACCGGTGATGACTTTTCATTATCCGGGACCCTGAGTAGCGGCGCCGGTAATATCAGCATCACCCACACTGACAGTGGAAAAATAGGGCTTGGCGGAACCACGTGCACCGGTTCCTGTGACCTGAACATCAGCACCACGGAACTTGCTGCCATGTCGGGCAATAAACTCATCATCGGCGGTTTGTCCAACGGGGATATCTATGTCAATGGTGTGACCCAGACTACGTCCACTTTCACGAATGGGGTGGAGCTAAATGTGGACGCGCATCTATCCGGTTCAAAAGGCGCGATTATTTTTGAAGGTTCGGCCTCCTCGTTTTCGACTTTGATTGCTAATGCGGTGGACGGCGTAGAGGTCAACGTCAATTTAACAACTGTGACCGGAGCCCTGACCCTGGACGGGGACTCCGATAACGCTCTAGATACTCTGTCGGGTAACGATAACATCCTATTCGCCAGCGGGATTACCTTAACCAGTGGAGGGGATATCTCCCTGAGTGCCGCCAATGGCGGAATGACTGCCGCCGGTGCTTTGACTTTGTCTGCGACCTCTGGCATCACAATGACCGGAGCCCTGACCGGGGCCGGAGCTATTGCATTGACTGCAAATTCCGCTATTACTTTGAATAGTGGCATCTCCACTTCCTCGGGTAGTTTGAATATCAATGCAAATTCATCAGCATTGTCATTAGGAAGCGTCATCACTTTGAGTTCGGCGGATGCTTTGACGCTTAGTGCCAGTAGCATCTCCTCTTCAGGAAACCTGACGCTTACTTCAACAGGTTCCACTATAAGCGTTGGTAGCGCCCTGACTTCATCGGGGTCAGTGGCTATGACCGCCAGTACTGGCCTGACTCTAAGCAACAGTACATTGACCGGAGCTGGTGACATTAGCCTGCAGGGAGGCAGTGGGCTCACGTTAGCCAGTGGCACGACCATCACCTCTTCAGCGGGTTCCATTACTCTTGGAGTGACCTCCGGCCAAATCAGCACAACCGGATCGCTGACTCTAAATGCTACCGATGGCATTACTATTGAGGATTCATTAACCACTACCGGTGCGGTAAATATCGATGCGGATACCGGTAACAATGGGTCGGGTAATTTCACAATTTCGTCAGGCTCTTCTTTATCGACCACCAACAACGCATTGACAGTGACGGCTAATGACTTGATCTTAGATGGAACGCTCAACAGCGGTACCGGCTCAACCACTATTAGTGTTTCCGATGGCGGTTCTTTGGGTATCGGCAATGGCTTGTCAGGTTTCGGAATGATAATCAGCACCACTGAACTAGGAAATATCGGTGGAACGGGCGACCTCAACCTGGTGAACGGGGCTATCACCTTTGCTTCAGGCAGTAGCTTGAGTTCTTCTGGAAAATTGACTCTCGGCCAAAGCGGCGGAACCATTACCGGGCAAGGCGACCTGACGTTGTCTGGCGCAAATGGATTGGTCATTGACAGCAGTACTGTTTCAGTGGCGGGGAACCTGATTCTAGGCAACGTCGCGGGCACGGATGCCAGCATTTCCCTGGCTTCGGGGACAACGCTCACTGCATCTGCGGGTTCTATCACTGTGAATGCGACCACAGGCGGTACATCGGCGGCGGGGGCAGTGACCCTCAACGCAACAACCGGTATTACCATTAAAGATAGTTATACATCGGCAGGCACCACAACTTTCGATGCCGACACGGATAATGACGGGTCGGGAACCTTCACCATTGATTCCGGCAAAGCCTTGAGTACCGGGAACAATGCCCTGTCCATTACTGCAGGAGGCCTGGCCCTGAACGGCACCCTAAGCAGTGGTGGAACCGCAGGCACCACGATTCTGGCATCCTTGTCGGGGGCCACTATCGGCCTTGGAGCATCCAGTTGTGGAGGAACCTGCGGAATTAGCCTGACTACCACGGAACTGGGAAATATTACCGCCGGCAGTCTCACCATCGGTGATGGGTCGAATGGAAATATTACCGTTGAGGGAGTGTCCTCCACCGATAGCGACCAGTTTGGGACACTCACTTTGAACGCCACGGCTTCCGCATCTTCGGTCACTTTTGAAACTTCGGACTCCACCTTCCAGGGCCTGACAGTGAACGCGGGAAATGGCATCACGCTTTCTTCAAACCTGACCACCAATGGAACAACCGGTTTCAATTCGGATTCGGATGGTAATGGCACCGGCGACTTTAGCATCTTTACCGCTAAAACGCTCAATACCACAAACAACGCATTGACCATCACCTCCAACAGCATGTCTTTCAACTCAACCGGGGCGATCAATTCTGGCACAGCGGGCACCACCTTGCAGGTTTCCGATGCAGGAACGATTGGACTTGGAGGTTCTTCGGGCGACTTTTCCCTCAGTAATTCCGATCTGGCCCAGATCAGCGCGGGAAGTCTTACTATAGGAAGCGCGACCAATGGAACGATTACGGTGGATGGAGTGACTTCTACCTCCACACCGCTGACCTTGATTGCAACTGCCAGCGGAAGCGCAGTGAATTTTTCATCCACCTCCTCTTTCAGTGACTTGACTGTAGATGCGGGAACAGGAGGCGTGGTCTTCGGGGGGAGCACAACTTCTAGCGGAAATTTGAGCGTCACTTCAGGCGGAGCGATTACGGATACGGGGACCTTGACAATAACAGGAACATCCAGCTTCACCACCGATGTTGACGACCAGGCGATCACTCTGGACAATACATCGAACGTGTTCACCGGTGCAGTGAGTTTGAACACTTCGGGAACCTCTGGTAACGCCACGTTGACCAGCAATAACGCGGTGACCCTTTCCACTTCCACCGTTGGCGGAGACCTGGCGGTAACGGTGGGCGGAGATAATTCCCTGAACGTGACCGGCGCGGGGTCGGCTGGTGGTTTTATCAGCCTCCTTGCTGCTGATGACATTATTTTTACAGCCTCCGGCGACTTGACCACCACGACCGGAAACATCACCGTCACTGCCGATAACGATTCCGACAACAATGGTGCCGGCGGAGCCTTAACCATGGTGGATGGGACGGTATTCGACGCAGGTTCCGGAACCTTGGCCCTGGCTGCAGATGAAGACATTACCCTCGGCCTGCTTGAGACCACAAGTTCTTCGGACACCGCTGTGACGCTGACTTCAACCAGCGGTGGGGTGTTCGATGGAGACGATTCGTCTTTCAGTAATACTACGATAATTGTTGGGAGTGCGTCCGATTCGTTTCTCGATATTGTTGCGGAAAGTGGCAGGCTGGTGGTGGATGTGGCGACTGGATTTGGGACAGAAGAGAATGCTATTGAGACGAAAGTCAAATCTGTGGATATCGACAATACTACATCGGGTGATATCAATATCTTTGAATTCGACGCCATCGAAATTTTTAAAATTGACCAGGCCGGACCGGGCGATATTATAGTTTCTTACCAGGGTTCTATCTCTGGAGCCGATAACGCGGAGATTTCTTTTGGTGGTACTCCCAAGGGAACGGTTAAGTTCATCCGCCGTGACATCAAAGAGCTGATCATAGAAGGAACTGGAAAAACCCTGGGCCAGCTTGCCTTTGAGACCACCCAACAGCTTAATTTCGATACCTTTGAAATTAAGGCTCCCGACTTTCAGGGCAAGACACCGGTAGACCTTATTGCCGGGTCCCCCAATGGACCCTTTACCATGGATATCTTCAGTGAGAGTTTTGAACTGGTTGAACTGGCGGAAGGGACTGCGGGAAAATTTGATGGAATGGAAGTGACTCAGTCTTTCTGGGGTGGGCCTAAAAATACCAACCTGGAAGTGGCGCAAAAGAAAAATACGGATGAAAAATCCCGTTCCCGGCAGAGATCTGCTAAAAGGAAAAAACTGGACAGGAAAAAGGTGGATGAAACCGCTTCTATTACCCTGAAAAAACCGCGCCGCATCCGGGCGAGTAAATCGGGTTATCTCGGTCTTGTTCCTTAAATTATCATGGAGCGAGAATCTCTGCTTTTACGTTCCCGTAATTTATCATGTACTCCGCATCGATAATACTTAGCCTGCCGTGTTGAGGGTCCTCCACATATTTTTTATAGATTCCGTCAAATTGGTTACCGGTTTCAGAATTGCTTTTTAATTCAAGAAACCGGGTTTCAACCGGGTCTCGCCTGAGCAGTTTGAGAGAGGCTTCGTCAAGTTTGAACGGGGGGTCCAGTTTTTCCAGCGCGACCAGAGGTTCTATCCCTTCCGCCATGGTGTCCTTAATTTCTTCCTCTAATAAATTTTTTCTTTCCTGATGGCGGGCATGAGGATAATCGGCCTGAGAGAAAACCATGAAATCCAGATCAAACCAGTAATTGTTGATGAAGTCATCAAAGTTCACTTCAACCGCATTGCTCAAATGAATGTCCCGGGAGTTGCCGGGGTCATCCCGAATCAAGCTGTTGTATACCTGAATGATGTTGTGGACGGAGTCGTAGAGCACGGGCCAGTGATAGGCGCTGGCCGATTCGTGAGTGCGAAAAGAATCCATCGCCTTGACGAGCGTAACCAGTATGAAATGCATGTCCTCCATTTTCAGGAATGCTGACGTCCAGGGGAACCGGTTTGTATACCATTTTTTGACGTCAGACGGATATTCCCGTCGGGAGGAGTCTTCCAAGGGCTGGTAATCGTTATCGACAAAATTCATGATGTCATCGATTTCCTTGTAGGCCAGGTCCAGTCCAGCCCGTACCACGGTGTAGGGAAACAACTTGCGCTGGTACTCCATATACTGTTTCAGTTCAGGAAGTTTGTCTTCCAATTCGTGCCGATGGTCTCTTTGACCAATATCTTTAGCAAATATCAACATGGTGTAAATGTTCCTTTGGTTTTTTATTTTCCGGAATTAAAGCGCTGGCTGAACATTTTCAGCATGTTCATTTTTTCTTCATCGCTCATGTTTTCGACCATCTTGCGGGCTTCGGCCATTTGCTCCGGTGTCATGTTTCCCAAGGCGTCCTTGGCGGCCTCCTGAAACCCTTTTAAGTTGTTGGCGGCACCATTGATCCAGGAAAACTCATCAGAGGATTTTTCCGAGGATGGGGATTGTGCGCTGGCCGGTTTAAAATCGATTTTTTCCCGTGAACGGAACTCAAGATGGTTGCCAAGGATCTTGCCGAAAATCTGTTGTTCCTGGAGTCTGTCCAGCACGTCTGTCAGTGGGGTGCCATCTCTTTTGCAGGCGTCATAAACGGGCTTGAAAGGAAGGCGGACAATCTTTTCCGGAAACCCGTTCTTGCGGATGGAGTGCTTGATGCTTTCTTCAACAGACTTCGATTCAGCTTCGCTCATGATAGCTCTCTATATTACAGTCTACTGTGTCTTAATATCAGATTGCGTGTTGGTAGCTGGTTTGTTTTAGAATGTAGTATACTCCACGGACACCCAAAATTGTCATCGGCATATTTATTTTTATGGGAAAAGTCACCAGAAAAACTGCGAAACCAAAGAAAAGCCGGACTGTTTCAG
>Ga0114996_10005467_pt1 | contig 14901 bp, 16 predicted proteins | sample ArcticOcean_MG_C_4_FD_87039 | JGI IMG/M metagenome (GOLD analysis project Ga0114996, IMG submission 87039) | Marine microbial communities from western Arctic Ocean - ArcticOcean_MG_CB4_134 | ecosystem: Environmental > Aquatic > Marine > Oceanic | place: Arctic Ocean: Canada Basin | collected...
TCCTAGCTCCTGCGTAACTCTGTCATATTGGCTTACATCGTCAATAGATGCCAACACTCTTGCACCTTGCCAAGAATCATAATGTACATTATATGGAGCTTGCCACGAGTGAGTGTAGGTATATGCCAGTGAATTATTTTTACTTCTTAACTCCCAAGAATTCATGGCACTGCTTATAATCTTCACTGCTGTACGTGTCCTCGCGTCACCGCTTACATGTACCCGTAAATCGTGACGTGGACGAAGGGCATTAATGCCCTCCGCCTCCATTCGTGCAAGCTTAGTTGTAATAGTCATTAGTGTATGTTTGGTGCTCGTTCACCTGCATGCTTGCGCCCGTAACACCTGCATTCCATTCCTTCAGGATGTGCACAATCCTCATACTTTCCATTTCTAACCCATGCTTGATTGTCATAATCGTATTGTATCTCAGGTCTAATTACTTGCTTTGTATCTTTGTAGTGAGTCATTAGCTAACCCTAAGATACGCTAAATGCATTACTTCCTCTATGCATTCATTACATACACCTTGACTGTTTACCTTGTGGACTGGTTCATTACACCATTTGCAGGGCATTGGTTGTACTGGTGCTGATAGGATATCTTTCAAGCGTGGATGATTGGCGAGGTTACTGCTAACTTGTACCACTTGTTTCTTGTTCATATCTCTGTAACTCCCTGAGCATCAATGCTCTTATACTGTCGGATATACTCGTAAGTATACCATTGAATCTCAATGACATAGGGATATAACAAGCTCAGACTATACAGCTACATTACTAGATACTGCACCTTCCGCGCTCATTGCCACAGTGTATACGCTGCATAGCTAAGCTAACATAGACAGACTAGCTAGACATGCATACAATGCTACACTCGGCTGCATGTCTACCACTGTCTGTACTTCATTTATTTATTTATATATATTGTGTGATGGTGTGATACGGTGAGACGCTGAGATGATAGACTAGTATGTTATATATTCTTAAGACATTGATGTCATGTTACACTAGGCTCACTATATATACACACGCACACTTCCATTACAATTAGTAGGGGGGTAGGTACCAATTTGATTATGTTTGCTCTAGATTTCGGGTCCCCCCGCCCCCAAAAGAATCATTTGAAAACTTTGCCCGTTTTGTTGCCCTATCATGATAAATCATGTATAATCCAGTTACGTCTAGACTATAGGAGCTATAATTATGCCAGCAGGAGATCCCGGAGCATACATGAAACAAGGTATGTCTCCACAACAAGCAATGCAAAAAGCAGGTGTCGGAGGCGGTATGGCCCGTCCAGGGGGAGGACCTCCAGGGGCCCGGCCAGGAGGAGCACCTCCAGGAGCAGGAATACAACGCCCCCCAGGTCAAGCAGGTGGAGGCGGAGCCGTACAGAATTTAATGGGACAATTTCGTAGGATCGTGCAGGAATTACAGAAAGTAGGTGCACTAGGAATGGCTAAAGCCGAAATGGATAAGCTCGGCGGAGGCGCACCAGTTTCTCCTAAACCTGCCATGCCTGGAAGAGCAGTAGCAGGTGGAGCTCCTCGTCCTATGGGCGGAGCACCTAGTGGAATGATGGGTGGACCAGTACCCAAGCCCGGCGGAATGGCCGGCGGACCACCTAAAATGGGCATGATGTAAGTGCCAGGGGATACTTCTAAGAATCCACCTGAATCAGGCCTATACATAGCCCTCACAAAGGGCAGAGAATTAACAGACAAACACCGTAGGGCCCTCAAACAGGTCGCGGATACCATACAAGAGACAGGCGAGAGCAAAATGTTCTTGGCTGCTTTTGCGGTTGCGTCGGCTGATATGCGTTACTGGGGAGAAAGACTGATAGTATCCCAGGAAAACGACGGTCTCGAGAAAACAGATCATGCTGCTAAACGGTTTTATATGGCCATGCGCGGGATGAAAGATGCTCATCGACATATACTTGAGATGGATAAGATCACGGCTATGGCTAGAGTAGAGCAAGAAGACCTATCTGTAATAATGGCCTCCTAATGTTCACTGTATGAACATTAAAGTTCATGTCATGAACAGGGGTGTTCACCTGGTGAACGATAAGGTTCATGTGGTGAACGAAGGAAGAACCCATTAAGAATAACAATATAAGAATATAATGGAAAATTTTACTATAGGATGTGATGTTTGTGGTTTTAGTATGGTTTCAAATCAGTGCAGGATAGCCTGCCCTAATTGCGGATACTTGATGGATTGTTCAGATCACTCACTAAACTTACCGGAGGCAAAAGGATATGAAGAAGCCAGAGAAGTTTCACAGGAAAACCTCGAACGGTCATAGAAATGTAGCTATTGACCTTATAGAGGAAGTAGTACCAGACGCAATGTTGATGGATGGGCATGATAATGCTCTTATCGGGTACATAGATCGCTTTGGTAGTGAACCAGTAGCGTGCTATGACTACAACATAGTCATCAAGAACTTGATGAATGACTTCGATGACTACGAAGAAGAGACAGATGCCTACGAAGCTGCAGTAGAATGGTACCAATATAACATGTATGGTGCCTGGATGGGCGATGGCACACCTTGTTTCTTGATGAGGCCGGAAGTTGATGGGTAAAAACGTAGTAAATGGCTGGAAGTTATTCACTTTACGGAAGGATGGTACGTTAGGTAGCCTGTTTATCAACCGTAGAGCAAGGATCAGGCCCGGAAAGTGGCACAAGTCCGAGTCATACCCGACTAAAGGGTACAAACACCGGCCTTACTGGCACGCAACGGACAGTCCAGAGGCTCCACACCTAACAAAGACGGGTAGAGCGTGGAGAAGGGTGGAATTGAAAGGTGTTACCGAAATGGAACGTCCTTTTTCTCAAGGGGGGTTGTGGTATTTAGCAGACTGGCTCAGGGTAGAGGACGTAAACACGGAAAAATCTTTAAGTTGAGGGGTTATACTTAGCTAACATGGGAAAATACGACAGAGGATTAGACTGGCTTGAGATGGAGGAAGCTCAGGCTCCTGATTATATACCCCCTAAAAAGGAATTAGCAGGGCTGCCTGACATAGTACAGGAACAATACCAAGCCAGGGCAACCCCCACTGTTTCTACGCAGAACCAGGCTTATACGGACTTCATAACAGCTAACCAAGAAGCTTACACTGAAATAACACGTCCACCAGACGAATCCTCTTTCCCCGTTTTAGCAGAACAAGCAGAGCCTGGTGTTTTTGATCCGCGCTCCTGGGCCCCCAAGTTTGTTGATTACTTATTTGGGGACAAACTATCCTTTTCTGATGTGCCTATTGGCGAAGGCCACGAAGCGCAAGTAGCCTTTGAGGATGCCTTGGTAGACCAGTGGGTCTCTGACGTACTGGACGTGGCTAAATACACCGGTGGTTTGACTGGTGCTGTTGCGGGCATTGTTGGAGATTTTCGGAACACTACTGGGTCATGGAGCGACTATTTTGGTGGTACAGGGGATCTTACTACCGCCCTTGCTTCTTCTGCCGGGACCATACAGAGGGCAGGGGACATTTTACTCCCACCACCCGAGTATGCCACAGATGCCGTCGATAAGGTTATATATCGGCAGGATGGTGAGTTGTGGTCTCCCAATCCACAACCACAAGACAGGACATGGAACGAATTTTTATATCATACTTCTAGGTTAGACCTAGAGGGCCTTGGTTACGATGAGGATACCGATCAGGTATTTAGAACCCATGGCTCGAGGGAGGGTGAGGTAATTGACACGACGGACCAGGAAGTAATGAAAGAGTTCGCAAAGTCCGCCATGCTATTTAAAGCACATGAAGCAGACTTGCCAAAAATAAGACTGGACGATAATAACCAACCCATGAATGGTGTACATGTCAGCGAACCTTATTCCGTTGGTACCGACTTGGGCTTTCAGGGATCAACTGAAGAAGTAGTTATTGAAGCACGCGTTGAAGGCGAACTGATAGCCGTTGCGTCGATTCAACAGCTCAATCCCAACGATCCTCCTGCAATCCACTCGCTGGGCTCTAATCCTGCGGAGGGTTTACCCGGCAATGCCGGTATGGCAATTATGCGCATAGCAAAAACAATAGAAGAAAGGTTTTTAGGTCGTCCGATTAGCAGTGCAGATATAGAGCAGATAAGCTCCATTAGTCCAGATGCTGCGAGGATGATACACAAATATTTCACATTGTTAGCCCGGAAGGCTGGAGAGTCGTATCTTGGGGAATGGAAGGGAACCACTTGGAGACCTAAATAACATGGGAAAATACGACAGAGCACGGAACTGGCTTGACATGGAAGAAGCCCAGGCCCCTGATTACATACCTCGTCCTGTGGAATTAGCGGGGAGGGGTCGTTTTTTGGACAGGGACTATGTGAAACCGCTACCTATTGTAGTACAGGAACAATACCAAGCCAGGGCAACCCCCACTGTTACTACGAAGAATCAGGCTTATAGAGACTTCAGATCAGATAACCAAGAAGCTTACACCGAAATATATAAGCCACCTTCAAGCGGGTTTGGTAGTCATGTAGGTCGGTGGGATGAGGCTGAACTTGAAGCTCATCGTCCATGGCGTGGTGGGCCTTCAAGCGCGAGTGGCAAAATCGGCCTCGCGCTCCAGGAAACTCAGCCGGGAGACATAATTACTAGAGAGTCCATAGAGGATGCAATACAGCAATACCACTCGATGGGTTTCCTGAAGCCCGAATACCAGGAAGCCTTGCTAAATATGCCTATATGGCGGGATACAGACCTACTTTCGATTGGCGGGTATATGGCGGGAGGGGGGGAGGGGATGTATTATGACTTCGCACAACGCGATAATCCCATAGCGCGTCAGGCGGGCATTGTGGGTCACGAGTTTACACATTACATTGACCGTATTTTAGGGAGCATGGATGAGCTTCATGGTTGGACCATCTCTCAGTCTCAGGAGTGGCAAAACGCGCTAGATACACTAGATGCGGAGGGGCGTTATGACCTACACGATCTCGGTGCGCGGATAGACGAAGATGGGACCATAATACCTGAAGATGTTTTGCACCTATGGACTTACTATGCCGAACAGGCTCCTTGGGCTATTCCATATGAATTGCGGCAGTTTTTCCCACAGTTTACAGAAGAGTCCTTTGAGTTGCCAGAGGGATACAGGCAAGTTCGACAGGATGGTCGTTTGCGAATCGCAGACGAGCAAGGATATGCCCCCGAAAAATGGAAAGTACATGGAGCTAGAGGAGGCGAGGCGTTATACAGGGCCGAACAGGCTCCTTGGTATAATGATCCAAATGAATATGATCCTTACTACGACGAAAGTAGGGTTGGTCAATTTCCCCTAAACCAAGAAGTAGGTTGGAATGCTTATGTGACGAAGCTACAGCAAGCCGTGGAAGAGGGAGAAATTATGGAGTATCAGGCATCGGACCTGATTGATCATTATTCACAAGGGGGGACGATGCTCGGGGAGGGTATGGGCGATGATCCCGACGAGGACTGGTGGAGAATGCGCGACAGTGGGGTAGAATATCTGTCAGACAGAATAGGGGAGTATCCTGGATCGCCTTGGTATGATGAAAGATCGGCAACGACTGAGTTTAACTAATGCCACGTAAAGATCCTCACAGCATTACTGACTGGGCAACAAGCGATACAGGCTTTATCATTGCTGATGCTAAGAAAGACAAAGGCAGGCTAATGCCAGGTCCGGTACAGCTAATGCCACATCAGAAGAAGATACTAAAACATATCTTCAAGAAAGATAGGTCTGGTCGTTTTCCCTACGATGTAGTGGTCTGGTCCTGTCCCAAGAAGAGTGGCAAGACCATGATGGGCGCATTAGTAGGTGAATGGTTCGCATTGACGCAGGAAGCACCCAATGAGATATATGTTATAGCGAATGACCTAGAACAGGCCCAAAGCCGTGTATTTGATAAGATTCGCTACTCTATTCAGAAAAACCCTTCACTGAAGAGTGTAAGGCTTACGAATAGGGAGATAAGGTTCGAGAAGACAGGTACCCGTGTTATTGCTCTATCTAACGACTACGCATCCGCCGCAGGCTCAAATCACGGGCTAACCCTATGGGATGAGCTCTGGGCCTATACATCTACGGCAATGCAGAGGCTATGGGATGAATTGACCCCAGTACCCACCCGTCTTAACTCCATGCGCTTTATTACCACCTATGCAGGGTTTGAAGGGCAATCAGAAACATTATTCGATCTTTACCGGAAAGGAGTGGGTGAAGAGGAATTTGTTGAAGGTATGGGAGAGAGGGTACCCGAACTAGGCGATATACCCTGTTATAAGAATGGTAGGCTGTTTGTTTACTGGGACCATGAACTTCGCAAACACCCGGGCCTTTCAATAACATCACAAGATTATCATGAACAACAGAAGTTACAATTGCGCCCGGCGGCTTATCTACGGTTACATGAAAACCGTTGGACATCTGATGAGGAGATGTTTATTCCCCCGGAGCGGTGGGATGGTTGTGTAGATCAGGACCATACTCCTATGTTAGCCGATGAAGGCAAGTCTTTGTGGATACATGTTGATGCTTCTGTCAAAAGGGACAGTAGTGCGGCAGTAGCCACGTATTATGACCGGGAGACCCGTAAAGTGGTCCTGGCAATGCATCGGATATGGCAACCAACCCCGGATGCACCATTAGATCTTGAAGAAACTATTGAGAAGTATCTGATCGAATTATGGGCTAGATACCGGGTAAGTGGTATTTCATACGATCCTTTTCAATTTCATCGCTCCGCCACTACTTTAGCAAAGCGAGGTATACCGGTAGTGGAATTTGCACAGACTGAACCTAATCTAACGGCGGCATCACAACAGCTATATGAGCTCTTAGAGTACAAGAACCTGGTTATGTACCCCAGTAATGAGCTCAGGAGACAGGCTATGAGTGCAGTAGCCTTAGAGAAAAAGAGGGGCTGGAGGATAGCAAAGGAGAAGACTAGTTCCAAGATAGACTCTGTGGTATCGTTAGCGGCCTCAGCCTACCACACCATCACGCATGGGGCCTATGTAATTGACAAGCCCTTGACTTTGACATCTAATTTCGCAGACGATAGCGCAGTACCTGCGGCATGGAACGAAGAATCTTTACCAGCAATGTTTAGGAATTAATCATGCCAGATCAACCAGAACTTACTCCAGAAGGAATAGCATTTATAAAATCTTATGAAGGATATAGAGAACATCCGTATTGGGATGTACAACAATATTCTATAGGTTGGGGCACTGAAGCCACCGAACTAGATATGATGCGGTGGGATTATGGGCGTTCAGGGTGGCAAGGTATAGATGTGCAAGAAGCAGATGAGCGGTTTAATGGATACATTGATACGATTGCGGTTCCTGAACTGAACAGTATGTTAGCTGTAGAAACCACACCAGAACAATATGCTGGTCTGGTATCTTTTATATATAATGTTGGACAACCACAGGCCACTGCAGCTATTCAGGCTGTGAATCAAGGGAATTTGCAAAGTGCGGCTTATGAGATGAATAGGATCAAGTATGCTGGCAATCAAGTAAACAGCGCACTGGTAAGTCGTCGAGCAGATGAAGTTCAGTTTTTGATGGGTAGTGTTCCTGAGAGAGCCACTCAATTTGAATCACCTAGTGGCCCTCCTAGTATACCAGGAGTCAAAAATTATGCTGATAGCACAAGGTTTCGTGAGTCTCAAGCGGGATTTCAACCCATAGAACAAACAATCGGTGATCGCCCACCAATTACCTATCCTGACAAAATACAATCAGGATTACGAAGCAGAGGCAGACGCACGTCACCAGATGATTCGAGGGCTAGTAGATGGGCAATGTAAACGTAAGCGGCTTAGAAGAAGCTGGCTTGTCTATTGACCAGTTCAAGACCACTACAGGTGAATATAGGGTGCCTGTTAGTGTGGAAAGCCAGGAGGAAACTCCTATGTATGCGGCTGGCAATGCTATAGTTGCTGATGAAGATATGGGTCAAGAGTTGGAAGAAAGGCTCAAAGAAAGCGGCAATAGAGCCTGGAAAGACGATTATGTAGGCCATGTTGTAATGAGGTCTCCAGAAGATGAAGGCAAGAAGATGTGGATCAAAAGCCAGTTAACAGGCAAGTGGATTGGCCCTTTGGTGGCAGTTAAGTCAATACCGAATGACAGTTATTACCAGTGGGTGAATGAGGATATAGTGATTGCTGTAGACTCTAAGATAGGTAGAGAAATAGGATTAATGGAACGAGGTGGAGCAGCAAAGAAATGAGTACCACTAGACAAAGAGTAGAAATTTATTGGGGAGACCAGCCACCTGGGCTTGAAGAGATGGCTTCTCCTGCGCCAACTGGAGAAATGATCTTTAACCCTGTCGATGTGGGTATGTTAGGGCGTGCATCAGGATCCAGGGAACCTGGCACATTACCAGGAATAGGACGAGCATCTGCCGTGCACGGTAGTAATGTAGCCGCAATAGCTAGTGCAACAGGGCAATCGGAATCCTCGGTGGAAGGGAGTTTAGGTAATCTAGCAATGCCGATGGTAGGAGGAGACAGTGGCTTTGATGCACGTTCTAATCGTATTGCACATCACACTAATGTACTACAACAAAACAGAGTGATTAAAAGAAGTACTGGCGCGTGGTCTGGTTTAGGAGATAATTGGGGTGCGTCTCATGGCTATGGCTATGGCGGTGACGATGAAGGTGGCGGAGAAGGCGGAGCAGGCGAAGGAGAGACACGACCTGATATAGCTTTACCACCACACGTAGAGACTACTGGCCATAATACAAAAGAATATGAAATTATGATGCTTACGGGCTTGGACCAACACGGTATCAGGTTGTGGGCAGAAGAGCATGGATATAGCTTTGAAGAAGCAATTGATCAACTATTTGCTGAGTTTGTGCCTACGGAATGGAAGTCGCCCTGGGAACAGCATTTGGAAATGTCGGGGTTTGCTGAGGGCACTAGTTTAGAGGAAGCGTGGACTCAGATTGGTTTAGATCCTACATCAGTGGAGTTATATGAGGGCCCAGAGGGAACTCGGGACCATTGGGAACATGACAGGTCTCAGGGTTTAACGACATTACCATTTGGTGAGTGGGCACTTGATCGATGGCACTTAGGGGCATTTGAGGACGGTAAAGAGAAAGCACCCCTAGATGATGAAGCGGGTTTAGCTGCAGATGATTGGGAATTGTATGAAGAATGGAAAGCAAAAGCAGAAGCGGAAGGTCTACTAGATGAGTTTTTGGCTAACAAAGCAGATTTTATTGCTGAAATAACGCAGATGCCTGACGGAACACCAGCAATACAAACTGGGCCAACAAAGGATACCGTATCCCAAGATACGGAGGAACCTGTAACTGAAACGACATCCCAAGAATCAGCAGAAGAATCTCAAACAGTAGAACCTAAATTTAATCAGTATCAAATGGATATAGCAGCATCACATGGATATTTTGGGGATAATGCTTATGCGGACTTTTTGGAGGGCTGGGAAGATCCAGAGCCAGAAGAAGATGCGCCAGCATCAAATCAATACGAAGAACAGTATAAAGAATGGGTGGATGAAATCAATGAGACAAGTCCGGTGAACGAAAACTTTGGGGAGATGCCAGGTCAAGCAGAGGAAACAGGATGGGCTGGTATGGACGAGAAAGAAAAACAACGAAAAAGAGGCGAACATTGGGAGATGATGGAGCAAGCTAACATGGCCGAGGGTTGGTAGAAATAGGGAATTGTGTAGTACAATAGGAGTATAATATGGCAGACGACCAAATGAGCCGGGAAGCCGATTTATTAGAGAAGTTCTATCGTGCTAAAGCAAAGTGCAGTAAGTGGCACGGACGTATAAAAGAACATGAACAGTTCTATGATTTAGAACATTATTCTGATGCGTCTTTACCTGGAGAAAAACGTATTACTCTTACTAAGGCTACTAATGTTGTAGACCTTGCTGTGGGTATATTAACTGCAAACGAACTAACCATTCAGGCTGTTTCTCCTGAAGAAAGCGAAAGCATTAAGAAGGAGGCTAGTTTAGTAGAGCAGTTCTTAGATGGTGTTATCTACATAAACTCCGAAAGACAGGAAACTGACCTGAGATATGACTGGACATTTTATCAAGTACGGGATGGGGCAGTTGGCCTAAAGACCGTATGGGATAACGGTTTTGATAAAACCTTACGGGTGGAAGCCGATGAAGAGGGGGCTCAACGTGCCGTTTATGATCATCTACCTTTATGTATCAATGTTCTCCCTGCAAAGTATTTATTCCCTGAGCCAGGTGGAAAACTTGGTAGATGGAAGCACGTATTTTACGCTATTGAGCGCAGTATTGATGACATGGAGCGTGAGTATGGCCCGATGGAAAAATACAATAGCATGTCTGATAAGCAGAAAGAAACCAAGAAAGGCGATTTTATTGACTATTGGGGCGAAGTTCAGTTACCTGACGGTAGTTGGGCAATTGAGAATGCGACTTTATTTGACAATCGTCTGTTAGATGGTCCTCGTATTATGGAAGGATATAGTGAGATACCAATTACTATGATGTTCTATAAGCCGATAGGGCATGTCAATCCGGAAGATTGGGGCCACTCTATTCTCAGACCGGTGATGGGAATGGTGAAAGAACTGGAATGGCGTATCAATCGCCAGACTCGTTTATTGAATGTATTCGCTAATATGCCGTTGATAGCAAGAACACGAGATGGACGGCCTATAAAGGTTGACTCATCCTTTGGTGATGTAGTTAATTTGAACGAAGGTGAAGATATTGCTTTCCCGGTATGGCCCGGAACAGCCCCTGATTTCAAAGATCAGATGGCAATGGTGGCTACCGAGATAGCAGACGCATCTTTCCCGGCTGTAATGTATGGCGAGGGGCCAAGTGCGGCTTCAGGTTATGCATTATCACAACAAGGAGATGCTGGACGAATACGATTAACACAACCACAGAAACAACAAGAGCGGTCACTAGCAGTATGGGCACGCAAGACACTTACATTATTGCGTAACTTTGCACCCGAATATACAGTTGAAGTATATGGCGATAAGTCTGGTGCACCATATAGCCAGGAGCTTACCGGACAAGATACAATGGGCTTTAGGGTCAACTTCCAGTTGAAACCACAATTCCCCAATGATGAGACTCGAAAGGTTGCTATGTCTACCCAAACTAAAGATACCTTGTCGGCTGAGACCCGAATGGAGAAATACCTCGGGATACAGCAGCCGGACCAGGAGACTACCCGCATATTACGTGATATGGCTAGGAAGCACCCCATGATGGTGGAATATCAGATGATGGCCTTATTTAGGGAGTTAGCTGGAGAGGGTGACGAAGCGGCACGTATGGTTTTAGAGAGACTAGAACAGGGCGGCGGAGGTCAGGGAGGCCCAAGAGGCCCAGCACCTGGAGGTCCTAAGCCGGAACAATCACCGGGCTTACCCTCTGCTGTTAGAGGAGCAGTAACTCAACAAGAACAGGGCTTTGCACCAGCCGGACAAGAGCCCTCTGAAGATGTATATAAAGTAGTGAATTCAATGCAAGGCGTACCAATGGGATAAATATGGCAGATAATCGACAGTTCAAAGTAATGAAGTTATGGCATGGATTAGGCGGAGATGCTGATAAGCAGTGGAGGAATGTGATGAATAGATATCCAAGGGAAAGGAACGCATTTAGTAGCTTAACTCCTGCGAAACGTGACTACCTAGACCGTACATACGGCGAATCGGAATCAAATGAATGGTTGTCTATGATGAGCGGGACACCTAGACTAGGAGTTTAATTATGGCATTATTTCCACCTGATTTGACAGAAAGAGCAAGACAAAGAAGAAGCAGAGGATCTCGGTTACAGACTAGAGCAGCTCGTGGAGCAACTGAAGATACTGCAATGGATATTGCTAGTTCCAATAAGTGGCGAGAGCAATATACCCCACCACGTGCTAGAAATATTGCTGCAGCAGCGCAAGAATCTATACCTGCAACACCTGGCGCAGGGATGACTTCTGAACAAAGTCAAGCTGTAAGTGCAAACCAGAGGTTTCTTGCAGATAATCCGGACCTAGACCCAGGTAGTTATGAGCATGAATTTATTAGGGCAACGGAGCCACGTCGTAAGGACTATGCCCCGCAAGAAGGGGGAGCAGCAATTGGAACAGGAGTTTCACCTCACTGGGAACCTGTGCCCGACGTAGCACGAGTGGATCAAGAAACCTATGACTTTTTACAGCACCTGAAGGAGCAAGGGTTGTACGAAGATAATCAGGAGATCCCAGATTGGATGCAAGAAGCTATCGATGATCATTTAGCAGGAGTTTTAGATGAAGGTGATGTTTATGCGATGGAGCCAGAGATGGTTGTAGAAAATACACCACCCTCAATAAGATATGGAATAGCTTTACCTCCTGGTGCAAGAGGTGTATCACCAGTACCATACCAACCAAGATCTTACTAAAGCAGGAGTTTAATTATGACACATGTTAGAGGACATAGAGGCACACGAAAAGATAGGTTACACCGTAAACCACCTGCACCACCTGTGGTGGAGAACTTTGATGATCAGTTTATAGACCAAAGTCCTCGTGGTTATACTATTAAAAACCAAGCAGTAATAGACCAAATTATAAGAAGGAGAAGTGATAGGGAAGCGTATGGCTTAGGGATAAGGAGACCGCCCGTCATGCGTGGTGGTGGTAGGGATTCGTCAGATATATCTAGACATGAGGTTGATCCACGGCGCGATGAGAGATTAGTCTCACATAAATTCACTAGCGACTTTCCTGGGTACGATATAGATGCTACGGTGACGGTAGGGGGGCCCGAAGACCCATACGAAGAAGAAAGAGATTCTTTTATGCAAGATTTGATTAACCAGCCGGATGTTTATGCTGGACTGGTAGGAGGGCCCGCAGACTTATTCGGGGGACTGGCTTCAAAATACATTGAAAGCATATATGACTTTCCTGAAACAGAAACTAAAGAACAGGCAGAAAAAAGAGCAGCCGACCAAAATCTAGAGGTCACTTCGGATGAAGCATATCTATGGTTTTTCCGACATCAAGTTGACGGAAAAGGAAAAAAACGGGTAGAAACTGAACCTGTTGGAGGAAGTGGACAGACGACATTCTATTGGGTACCAAATCCTGATCAAAAATCATATGAAATTGGTGATGAAGTGTTTTGGATTGACAAATCTAGATGGGCCCATGCAGATGCGTATATGAAACAAATAACAGAGGCAACCCAACTTGCCATCAAGAATAGAGATGAGTTAATAGATTTAGAAGAATCAGGTGTAATGGGAGGACAATCAGGTATATCACCCACTACGCCTATAGACTATGGAGAACACAGACCTGAGATTCGGCCTGAAAGAGACTCATTTGGCCGGATAATTCTGCCTCCGGATAGTGATGCTGTTCTTGAGCGGCCAGGTGACTGGGAAGATACTATTAAAGTAGGAGACAAAGACGCAGAAGCAGAAGCTGACGAAAAAGTAGACGCAGACACTACCGTAGCAGCGGTTGAGCTTGAAGGTAACTATGGAGATAATGTAGTCAACCCAATACGCAGGTCATCATATAAGTTACCGAGCGATCCCGATTTTAAAGCAAAAGCTACAGACGAACAAAATGCGGCCTTTATTATTCGGGAAGTATTTGGATTGGCTGAGGGTAGTAAACGGCAAAATCCTTACACGTTAGAGACATTAGAGGATGCATTTTTTGAACATAAGTGGTCTGAACATGATTGGGAAGGTAATCCCCCAGGCGAGATAGACCTGAACCCACCATATCTACAAGAAGGCATTGATGAAGGATATCAAGAAGCAATGGATACACGTGGTGGCCCATTCAATATGGCGTATGAAGGAGAACACAAACCGGCTATTGTTGAATGGGCTGTGGATATGTTAAAATCCCAATATGGCTATAGCGACCAAGAGATATTAGACCAGATGAATGCAGGCTGGGCTTATTATAACTATACTGCTGAAGAACTTGCTGGAGGAGGGAGTGGGCCTGAAGTTCCTAAGAGCCCAGTTACCACCCCTTCGGAGCCAGGCACATTAGGTAATGGCGACAATATAGCTGGTAATGATGGTAATCAGGCAGGTGAAGCTAAAGGTTGGGCGCGTGACCTTAGAGAACATGTGGCGATGGGAACTAGTCAATTGGAATTAGCGGGTGAAGCTCCTTATTGGTGGGAAGGTTATCTACCACAAGAGGTTAATCCCGACTCTATACATATAGCTACCATGAACGCAATCATGCCATTTTTATCTAAGTCAGACCAACAGAAATTAGGATTCCATCTAGCTTTAGCTTTAGGGGAAGGTGGAGGTTTGGATGCTTATAACTTTATAGATGGGTCTTCATTTTATGGTGACGAAAGTTGGGAAGATTTGATATACAACCCAACACGGTGGCGAAATTTATATGACACATTAGTCAACTTACGTAAACATTTCCAAGACGAATTAGGCCCCAATACTGTTGAGGCTAAAAATCTCATACAATTGGATTGGCTTGTCAATATTGTGCAAAGAGCTAAGAGGATGTTCTCAGCAGGTAGAATGTCCAGAATGGAATTAGAGCAAGCTAAAAACCAACTACAACAATGGTTTAGTGAAGCTGAAGCTAATAACGATCCTACTAATCCCAATTGGGCTGAAGGGTATGGCCCACTACTAAAAATGATTGTCGAGCCCTATGTTTCGTATCTTGAATCACCCTGGAAGGATATTCAAGAGGGAGAAGGGACACAAGAATATGGTAGATAGGACAATTAAATGAGTAATGGTAGAAGGCCAGACGACCTTGTATCGTCTGACGTAATCGACAACGCATTAAAAAAAGTAAGAATAACATCTGGCCCTAGTTCTGTTACTCCTGCAAAAAGA
>Ga0114996_10005468_pt1 | contig 14901 bp, 14 predicted proteins | sample ArcticOcean_MG_C_4_FD_87039 | JGI IMG/M metagenome (GOLD analysis project Ga0114996, IMG submission 87039) | Marine microbial communities from western Arctic Ocean - ArcticOcean_MG_CB4_134 | ecosystem: Environmental > Aquatic > Marine > Oceanic | place: Arctic Ocean: Canada Basin | collected...
ACCGCCCCAACGCCCACGTCGACGGTCCGACTGGCGGCACCCTTGGGGCGGTTTCACGCTACCTAGCGACCGGCTGGGTGAAGGACCTCACCGGCGAGTTCTTCCCATGGGGAACGTTCGTCGTGAACGCCGCTGGCTCCCTCGCGCTCGGCTTCGCTCTGGTGTGGCTTCAGACGACCGTCTCATCGACCGAGCTGCGGCAGTTCATTGCGATCGGTTTCTTGGGGTCGTTCACGACCTTCAGCACCTTCAGCTACGAGGCGGTAGCCCTGCTTCGCGACCGCGAGTGGTGGCAGGCGGGTGGATACGTCGCCGGCTCGGTCGCGTTGAGCCTCCTGGCGGTCGTGATCGGCATGGCAATGGCGTCTGCGCTCGTTCAAGGGAAGACCTAGTCCTGTATCGGGCAGGCCAGGACGAGTAGCGGGAAAGTTCGTCGTCACCCACCGGACAAAAAAAACGCCCGACCGTGAGGTCGGGCGCTATGGTCGCTGCAGGACTTGAACCTGCGACATCCACGATGTGAACGTGGCGCTCTACCAGCTGAGCTAAGCGACCTCAGTACCCCCACGGGGAGTCGAACCCCGGTCTCCGCCGTGAGAGGGCGACATCCTAGGCCACTAGACGATGAGGGCGTTGTTCCCTCGATCCTGCCGAAGGGCCCAAAAGCTACGAACGGCCCGCTCTGAGCGTCAACCCCTCAACACCCGATCGCTCTCCCGTGTCGTGGAAGGCGGTGGGTGTGGGAGACCAACGTGGCGCGGGAGCTCCCTGTGTCTGACCGCAAGTTACTATCCCGCAAGGAATTAGGTGGTATGGATGGGGCAACCATGGTGAGTAGGCTGAACCCGGAGTCGGTTCGTGGCTGGTTAAAGAGCCGACGGGGGTGGAAGCGTCGCTCCAATAAGCTTATCAAGGACTTCTCGTTCGGTTCTTTTCGGGATTCCATCGTGTTCGTGAACCGCGTCGCCACATTGGCTGACACTCACGATCACCATCCTGACATCGAGATTCGCCACTCCACCGTAACCCTGACGGTGTCGACATCCGAAGCGCGTGGCATCACCGACAAGGACCTGCAGTTGGCGGAGCAAATCGACTTCGCGACCTCAACGACCTAGCGCCACGACCGCGCGGCAGACTAGACCCGCGACCTCGACGCTCTAGCACCGTTACGGGCAGGTCTGGAGCACATCCTCGAGAGCAGTCAGGTAGAAGTCGGGCTCCTCAGCCGCGAGCACTTCGCGGCTGAACGGTCCCCACAGCGCTGCGGCGGTATGCGTACCGGCCTTCCTGCCCGCGTGCATATCGAACGGCGAGTCCCCGACGAACACTACTTCGTTCGCTTCGTCCGAAAGGCCGAGCCGTGTCAGCGCCAGTTGCACGGGTTCGGGGTCTGGTTTCGGACGCTCCACTTCGTCCGCGCACACAATCGCGTCGAAGTATTCCCATAGTCCGCAGCACTCAAGGGTACGGCGAGCCACTCCGCTGTGCTTGCTCGTCACGATCGCGAGCTTCGTACTGTTCTCTCGCAGCGTCGACAAAACGCGGGCAGCGCCCGGAAACGGCTCTACCAGATCGTCGTGGATCTCGCTCTGGAAGGCCACATAGGTCAGGCGCATGCGCTCGGCCTCCGCATCGTCGCGTGCGAAATCCTTCAGCTGTATGGGCAACGGAATTCCGATGGTCGCAAGAAAGCGTTCATCCGGTGGAGCTTCGCCGAGATGCGTGCGCATGGTGTGCCGATAACTGCGCAGGATTAGGTCGATCGTGTCGGCAAGCGTCCCATCTAGGTCGAACAACACACCCTTCCAGGCTCCACCGGTCATGTTTCCGTTCATGCTTCCGTTCATACGACCTCTCGAATCAAGCGACAAAGCACATCACACGCGTATTTCAGCTGCACGTCATTCAGGGTCGCCGGGGGCGTCAGCTCGATCACATGACCACGGTCGCCTGCAGGCAGTAAGATCAGTCCCTCGCGAAGAGCCGCCTCCGCGACCCTCACGGCCTGAGCGTCGCCCGCCAACTCGATCCCGATCAGAACTCCAAGTCCCCGCACGTCGACCACCGCCGGAACGGACTCCAACTCAGACCGCAAGAGTTCCAGGAGCTGAGAGCCCAGCACGCGGGCTCTCTCGGCGACGCACTCGCCCTCGAGTGTCTCCAGGACCGCAAGAGCTGCAACACACGCGAGCGGGTGTCCAAGAAACGTGCTCGTATGGATAGCCTCCCCGCTGCTCTCAGGCCAAGCGTCCATTACCTCACGGCGAGAGAGACAGGCCGAGATCGGAATCCCACCCCCGAGAGCCTTTCCCACGCACACGATATCCGGCTCGAGGCCAACAAGGTCCGATGCAAGCTGCGCGCCGCAGCGACCCAGACCGGTGAGGATCTCGTCGGCGATCACCAGCGCCCCTGACTCGGCAGCTATCTCCGAAAGGGAGGCCATGAAGCCGTCCGGCGCGAGCCTAGCTCCCGCGCGTCCCTGCACGGGCTCCACGATCACCGCTCCGATGGGGTCACCATTAGGAGCACCGCTCTCGAGCGTCGTGCATGCTTCCTTGAGCGCCGCCTTTGCCCCCCGGTCCCCATCCCTAGCACGGTCCGGAAAAGCGACGAAGGCCACGCCTCCGTACAGCCTCTGCGAGAAAGGAGCACGAAAATGCTCGCGCTCCGTGACAGCGAGCGAACCGAGCGTGAGTCCGTGATACCCCCCTCGGAAGGCGAGCACACCTGGCCGACCGGTCGCGAGCTGCGCCGTCTTCAGCGCGATCTCGACGGCCTCCGAGCCGGTCGACGCCAACACCGCACGTACCTCGCCCCAGGGAGCCAGCGCACAGAGCCTCTCTAGCAGCTCAAGTTTCGGCCGGGACGGATGCACGTCGCCCATGGCGTGCATGAGGGTCCCAGACTGCTCACGTACGGCGGAAACAACCGCCGGGTGTGCATGGCCAATCAGGGCTACGCCGAACGCGCTAGTCAGATCGATATACACGTTCCCGTCGACGTCGCGCACATTGGCGCCCAGGGCCTCCTGCCAGAAAACAGGCCAACCGTCGTCGACATACGTGATGTTGCGCGATTCCACCGCGCGCAAACGCTCCGCCATCGCCCGGGATGCCGACGCCGGAGGCTGCACACGAATGTCAGGGAGCAGCGCTCCGAAGCCCTCTTCGCTTCGCTGGTTCAAGGGTCCTCCGAGTGTGTGCCGCTATTGTGCGCTACAACGGTGTGTCAGCCGGCATGCCCATGATGTGATATCCCTTGTCCACATACAGGGTCTCGCCGGTGATTCCCGTGGCGAGCGGACAGCACAGGAAGGCAGCCGCGTTTCCGACATCGTCCGCCGTCGTGGCCTCGGGCAGCGGCGCGTTAGCTGCACAATAGTCGACCATACGGTCGATCGTGCCGATCGCCTTGGCCGCTCGACTCGCCAACGGACCCGCGCTGATGGTATTCACGCGAATCCCGAACTTGCGCCCCGCTTCGAACGCCAGAGTGCGCGTATCGCTCTCGAGCGCGGCCTTCGCCGAACTCATGCCGCCACCATAGCCCGGGACGACACGCTCGGCCGCAAGGTACGAGAGAGATACGAGGGCGCCTCCCCGGTTCATGAGTGGACCAAAGCGCTGGACCATGCTCACCATGGAGTAAGCACTCGCGCTCAAAGCCGCGAGGTACCCGTCTCGGCTCGTCTCGATGAGCGGGCTCTGTACCTCGGGACCGTTGGCGAGCGAGTGCACGACGACGTCCACACACCCATCTCCGAAGTCGGCGCGCAGCTTGTCAGCGACGCCTTGAATGGTGTAGCCCTCGAGTTCTGCATAGCGCTTGGACGAGCTCACATCCTCTGGCACGTGCTCAGGAAGGTCGTAGGCAGCGTCGAGTGGATAAATCTTCTCGAACTCGATCTCACCGCCGCCCGGAAGTGAGAGATCCAGCTTCCCGCGCTCCAAGCTCATCCTGAAGATCTTCAGAGTGGGGGGCCACGTGCCGACGCACACCGACGCACCGGCCGCGGCAAGGGCGCGTACGATAGCCCAGCCGTAGCCTCTGTCGTCTGCGACACCGGCTACGAACGCTCGTTTTCCGGAGAGATCGATCGGAAGCATCGCTGCGCAGCTCCTAGTGGACTGGGGCCGTGGAGGTCCCGATGGGGAGGAGCCCAAAGCTATGCGGGGCCACGCTGGGTGCCTACCCCGTGGAGGCCATCCGGCCCGGGGGCCAGCTGCCCCTAAAGCAGCCAGAACCCCGCGCCGACATAGCACGCGAGCAACAGTGCCCCCTCCCAGTGCCGGATACGCCAACGCGTACGCAGTACGGGAAAGAGCAGCAACGACATCGCGACGACCGCGGCGAGTTCGTGAGTGAGCACATGTGAGGGGATCGCCAGCGGCTGCACGAGCGACGCGGTGCCCAGGATCGCCGCCACGTTGAAAATATTGGAGCCAATCACGTTACCGACCGCGATATCCGCCTCCGAGCGCATGGCAGCCACGAGCACTGTCGCCAACTCCGGCAGGGATGTGCCTACGGCAACAACCGTCAGACCTATCACCACCTCAGAGATACCGAGCGCACCCGCGATCTGAACCGCTCCTTCTACGATGCAGATGCCACCGAGCACGAGGCATGCCGACCCCGCAATCACCCAAAGCACGTCCGCGCCAGCAACGAGCGAAGTCGTACGGTCGGACGCCTTCATGAAATCTTCGTATTCGCCGAGGATCTCGGGGGCCTCATCCTCGACCGAGTAGAAAACGAAGATCAGGTACGCGACCAAGGCGAACAGCAAGAGCACACCGTCACCGCGACCCAGCATTCCGTCCCACGCCAGTGGGTAGAGCGAGAGCGTCACCAGGAGCATGAGCGGCATCTCGCGCCATACGACACGCGCCTGCACGTCGAGAGGCCGGAGCAGCGCGGTAAGACCGAGGATCAAACCAATGTTGGCGAGGTTCGATCCCATGACGTTCCCGATCGCGAGGTCGGGGTTTCCGCCGAGCGCAGCGACCGTGCACACCACCAGCTCGGGCGCAGAAGTACCGAACGAGACGACCGTGAGCCCGACCACGATGGGGCTGATGCCGAGCGAAGCTGCCAGGCGCGCGGACCCGCGTACGAGCCACTCGGCCCCGTAGTAGAGAACCCCGATCCCGCAAACGAGCAATACGACGTCGCCTATCACCCTCGGCACCCGCCTTCCGTCATGTGCCTCGTCTTCCCAACCACCCCATCATCTCCTCCAAGGAGCGCGTATTCAATACGTCCCCCGCCTCGAGCCACCCCCGTCGCGCTTGGTCCACGCCAAAACGCATGTCGGCGAGGCCCTTTGGCGAGTGCGCATCCGTGCTGATCACTACAGGGACTGCGAGCTCTTTGGCTCGGTGCACGTGAACGTCACGGAGGTCCAGTCGGTTCGGGTTCGCATTGAGTTCTACCGCCAAGGACAACTCCGCCGCGGCCTCGAGCACAGCCTCAACGTCGAGCTCGAAGGGTTCGCGGCGGTTGATTCTTCGTCCTGTGGGGTGGGCCAATATATCAGCAGAAGGATGCTGCATGGCACGGAGTACTCGCTCCGTCATCGTTTTCCGGTCCTGATCCATGAAGGAGTGGACAGAAATAACGACCACGTCTAGCTGCTCCAGAACATCGTCCGGCATGTCCAGCGAGCCATCCTTGAGGATGTCCACCTCGACACTCTTGAGAATCCGAATGCCGGGCACGCGTTCCTGAACCTCCTCGATCTCGGACCACTGCTCACGGGCGCGCTCGGGTGTAAGGCCCTGAACCATCGCCATCACCTGGCTATGGTCGGTGAGCGCGAAGTACTCGTAACCTCGCTCGAGGCACGCCCTGGCCATCTCCTCCACCGACGCCTTCCCGTCGCTCCATGTGGAGTGCATCTGGAGGTCGCCCCGGATGTCTTGCAAGGTTACGAGCGTGGGCAGTTCACCGCCCGTGGCACTCTCAACTTCACCGCGATTTTCCCTGAGTTCCGGCGGCACCCAGGACATGCCGAGCACTTCGTACACACCCTGCTCAGTGTCACCGGCCAGCCGTTCCCCGTCTTCCTTACCCAGGGGTGGCTCGTCATTCTCCTCGCCCTCCGGCACGCGGAAGACACCCCATTCGTTCACGCGCAGCCCCTGGCGGACCGCTCGCGTGCGCACCGCGACGTTGTGCTCCTTGGATCCGGAGAAGTACTGGAGTGCCGCCCCGAATGACCTCGAGGGGATGACCCTCAGATCGACCTGCAATCCGGAGTGAAGCACGATGCTGCCCTTGGTGCTCCCTGCGCCGGTCACACGCTGGGCGCCAGAGAACGACACGAAGTGGTCCACGACGGGAGTGCCATCACCCTCGAGCTCGGCCAGGATGTCGACGTCGCCGATCGTCTCCTTCCGCCGCCGAAGGCTTCCGGCGACTTCGACTCGCCCCACACCTGGCGCAGCCTTCACGTGTTCGAGCACCCCAGAGATGAGCCTCTCCGTCTCGTGAATCTGGAAGCGTCCCGTGTGCTTTCTGTGGTCTTCGATCGCACGCACGATCTTGTCGGCGCTCTTCACACCGAAGCCGTCCATCTTCTGGACCCGCCCGTTCTCAATCGCTTCCGCCAGATCATCCACAGTGCGTACATTGAGCTCTTCGAAGAGCCTCTTGGCCTTCTTGGGTCCCACGCCATCGTGGCGCATCAGCTGCACGAGCGAGCGCGGGAACTCGGCTGCGACCTCGTCGAGCCGACTGATCGAGCCGGTGTCTAGGAATTCGCCAATGTATTTCGCGACGCTCTTCCCGACCCCTGGCAACTCCGTCAGATCCTCGCCCGCCGCCACCATATCCTTGAGTGGGCGACTGAGACTGTTGACCGTATTGACCGCGTTACGGTAGGCCCGGATCCGGAAGGGTGAGGCGCCCTGGATCTCCAAGAGGTCCGCGAGCTCGGTCAGCGTCCGGGTAACGTCGAGGTTCTCCATTAGGGTACGTCCACTTCTCCGCCCAGTGTTCTGACCTTCTCCACGAACGCATCGAAGTCGAGCACGGCCACACCGATCCGCTCCGCTTTCTCGAGCTTCGAGCCTGCGTTGTCTCCCGCGACCACATAGTCGGTCTTCTTAGACACCGAGGATACGGCCCGTCCACCCACCGACCGCCAGGCGGCCTCGGCCGCCGCCCGAGGAATCGGGATCGTGCCGGTGAACACCGCCGCACCCGCATCCGGGAGCTCTTCCGGCAGGGGTTCGGGGCCCACTGGAACGACCTCTCGCGCCAGAATCGCGTCGATCGCGAGAGCGTTGCGGTCCTCCCCGAGAAACGTTGTAATCGTCGTGCTCATCTTGGGACCGATCCCGTCGACGGCCTCGAGTTGCTCGGCAGTCGCGGATCGGATCGCTTCGATCGTGCCGAAGTGTTGCGCGAGGTCCCGGGCCACCGTGACGCCAACTTCCGGCACGCCCAGCGCGATCAGGAACCGTCTCAATTCCGGCGTCTTCTTCGACTGGATCGCGTGCACGAGCGCATTCGCCGACTTCTCCGCAAAGCCTTCGTGCTCCACGAGTTGCTCAGGCCGGAGGTCGAAGAGCTCGGCTAGACTCCTGACCAGGCCCTCTCGCACGAAGAGCGCGGCCGTCTCCTCACCGAGGCCCTCGATGTCGAGCGCGGAGCGCCCGCCGAAGTGCTCGATCCGACCCTGGAGCTGAGCAGGGCAAGCGAAGCGGTTGGGGCACTTGGTGCGCGGACCCTCTTCATAGACTGCGGCGCCGCACGCAGGGCATTCGGTAGGCATCACATAAGGGGGCCGCCGATCTCCTTGGTGCTCGACCACCTCGACGACCTGTGGAATGACGTCGCCAGCACGTTGAATTCGCACCGTATCACCCTCGCGCAGATCCTTACGTTTGAGCTCCTCCCGATTGTGCAGCGAGGCGCGGGACACCGTGACGCCACCTAGGACGACCGGCCGGAGAAACGCGACTGGCGTCAGCACCCCAGTGCGCCCGACCTGGATGTCGATCTTGTCGATGCGCGTGGTTCCCTGGCGGGGCTCGAACTTGAGGGCGATCGCCCAGCGCGGATGGTGAGACGTGGCGCCCACGGCAGAGCGCATGGAAGAGTCGTCCAACTTGATGACGACTCCGTCGATCTCGTAGTCGAGGCGGTCACGATCCGCACCGAACGCTGCGTGGTAAGCGAGGATCTCTTCAACCGAGCTGGCCCGCTCAATGCGCTCGGGAAGCTTGAAGCCCCACTGACGGATCGCCTCGACCCCCTCGGTGTCACTCCGAAAAGTCTGCCCCTCCACGAGCAACACGTCGTAGACCAACACGTCGAGCTTCCGGGACGCTGTCACCTGTGGATCAAGCTGCCGCACCGAGCCGGCCGCGGAGTTACGTGGAGACGCGTAAGTGTCCAAGCCCGCCTCGACGAGACCCGTGTTGAAGTCCTGGAAGTCGGAGATGTACATCAGCACCTCTCCCCGTAGGGCGACAAGCGCCGGTGCCGACCGGTCATCCGTGCGCAGGCGCAATGGCACGGACGGAATGGTCCGCATGTTCGCCGTCACCAGCTCCCCCTCGCGGCCGTTGCCACGAGTAACCGCGCGCGTGAGCACGCCCTGCTCATACACGAGCTCAATGGACGCCCCATCCAGCTTCGGTTCTAGCACATAGACTGGTTCGTGTCCCTCACCGAGCGCCTTGCGCATGCGCTCGTCGAAGCGCCGCAGCTCGTCAGGATCTTGGGTCGAGTCGAGCGAGAGCATCGGCGCAGCATGAGCCACCGTATCGAACTTGTCTTGAGGCTCTGCACCCACCCTTTGCGTCGGGGAGTCAGGCGTGCACAGCTCCGGGTACGCGGCCTCGATCGCCTGCAGGCGCCTGAACAGGACATCGTACTCGTCGTCCCCGATCTCCGGGTGAGCCTGGACGTGATAAAGGTAGGAGTGACGTCGGAGCTCGTGACCGAGGCGCCCGGCCTCGGCGCTGGCCTCGGCGAGGCTCATCGTGCTCGGTTCGTCCTCTTGGGGCTCGTACACGCTCCCCTCTTATTGGCGATGAGTGATCCAGAAGTTAGCCGTGAGTGATCGTCACTCAAGCCGCTGCGTACTGGAGGCACACCCCACGGCCGTGGCGCGATCAGAGTTCCACATCGATATTTCTCGTCCAGCCGCCCTCACGTCGGGCGACGAAACATGAGTTCGGAGGAAGGCATGAAAACGGATCACCCGCTCTTACGTGTCGCGCTCACTGTCGCGATGCTCCTGACGATAGCTGGCAGCGCCGCCGGCCAGATGGAAGACACGAACCCCCGGCGCGCAGACGAAGGAGATGGCCCACACCAACGGCTGATCCTCAGAGGCGCCACCTACATCGACGGCGCAGGTGGGCCACCCGTCGGACCGGTCGACATCGTTGTCGAGGGCGACCGCATCGCCGAGATCCGCTCAGTGGGCTTCCCGATGGCACCGATCAACGAGAATGGTCGACCGCAGGGCGCCACGCGTGAGATCGACGCCTCGGGCATGTACGTGCTGCCGGGTTTGATCGACATGCATGCACACACTGGTGGTGGCGGCAAAGCGCCCCAGGCCGAATACACGCACAAGCTCTGGATGGGCAACGGCATCACCACTTCGCGTGGCGTGGGCCATGGCCCGATGATGTGGGCGCTGGAGCAGAAGGCGCTCTCAGAGCGGAACGAGATCGTCGCGCCGCGCATGTTCACATACGCTCGACCCGGCGAGGCCTGGGACCAGGGCCCGATCGACAGCGCGGAAAAGGCGCGAGAGTGGGTGAGATGGGCCGCCGAAGTCGAAGTGGATGGGGTGAAGATCGACGGCCTCAAGCTTGGGTCGCACCCACCAGCGATCATGGTGGCACTCAACGACGAGGCGGCCAAACACGGCCTTGGTACGGTTGCGCACCTGGCTCAGACCGGCGTCTCGCGCATGAATGCCATGGACGCCGCCCGCTCAGGCCTCGACATGATCACGCACTACTACGGTTTGTTCGAGGCCCTGTTCGAGAACCGAACGATCCAGGACTTCCCGCCGGACTACAACTACAACAACGAGCAGGACCGCTTCGGTCAGGTGGGACGGCTGTGGTACCAATCAGCAGAGCGCGGCTCTGACAAGTGGAACGCTGTGATCGATGAGTTCCTGGAGCTCGATCTCGGAATCGATCCGACCATGACGATCTACGAGGCCAGCCGTGACGTCATGCGTGCACGCAATGCCGAGTGGCATGACGAATACACACTGCCCAGCCAGTGGGACTTCTACCTGCCCAGTCGCCAAGCTCACGGCTCGTACTGGTACTACTGGACCACCGAGGACGAATACCACTGGGGCAAGTTCTACGACAAATGGATGGACTTCCTCAACGACTACAAAAATGCCGGCGGCATTGTCACTGCGGGCTCGGATTCAGGCTTCATTTATAAGCTGTATGGGTTCGACTACATCCGTGAGCTCGAGCTGTTGCGCGAGGCAGGGTTCAGCCCGCTTGAGGTCGTTCGGGCCGCCACGTACCACGGGGCGCTGCAGCTCCACAAACCGAAAGGCATGGAGGACGACCTCCAGTTCGGCGTGCTCGAAGCGGGCATGAAGGCCGACATGATCGTGCTCGACGAAAACCCGCTGGCGAACCTTAAGGTGCTTTACGGGACCGGGACCCCCAGGCTCAACGACGAGACCGGTGAGTTGGAGCAGGTGGGCGGCATCATATACACGATCAAGGACGGCATCGTCTACGATGCCAAGCAACTGCTTGCGGACGTGCGCGAGATGGTTCTTAAGCAGAAGCAGGAGCGCGGGATCATCAGCGATCAGGGCGGCAGCTAGCGGCCTGTAGCCGACGCTACCACGAATGAAGGGGGCCCGCCCGGACGTATCCGGGCGGGGCCTTAGCTCTCCGTTCTACTGCAACCGCTTCGCTCTGGGTCGCTCAAGCCGACCCACTCCTAAAGAGCCCTCTGCTACTGGGTGATGAACTTCGGTAGCGCTTTGGAATGCCTGCGGACACCGAAGTCCGTACCAGGCGGGATCTCCCCAAGCAGCTCGGTGAAACCCGACAGTTGATCGAGGTCGAGGGATATGTGCAGTGTATTACCGAGCACCACTTGGGCCTCTGCCCCAGCCGCGATCCGGTCCAGCAGGACCGGGAGCAACGGCAACATCACCGTCTCGACTGGTCCCCAAGGACCGGGAGCGATGCTGTACAGCCGGGCATCCAGAACAGGCCCGTCGACGATGGACTCGCCGTCCACGAAGATCTCCACCGTGGGACGGACGGACAGCGCAGGGCCCAGCCCGCCGCCGACCGCCTGAAATACGAGCGCTAGGCCCGCAATTTCATCGGTGCCGACCGCCTGAAGGGCGAACAGAGCGCCCACGGAAACGCGGTTGTGAGCCACCGGACCCGCAGCGGCCAGAATTCTTACCGCGACGGGGACTAGAAGCACCGACTGAAGCCGGCTGGACTGGTTCGTAACCTTTCGAATCCGTGAAGAAATCGAGGCTTGAACCGGCGGGACCGCAGTCTCGACTACGGCAGGGTTGAGCGGGATGTGCGCACTGGCGCACCCACTGAGCACGACACAAACAGACAGAATCCCTATTGCTTTGGTTGACATGGCGACCTCCAGACCGACCGCAGAGCCCCAGAAGTGGATCTATTCTCAAGTATCGGCCGAGGGTGCCCAGAGGCTTAGTCGCCATATCTGGGGGGTCGGATCGTGGGCGTACGCGCCATCTCACCGACGCGCCTAGGGCTCGACCGTTACGTCACGATGATCGCAGGTAACCTGGCCGCCATGTACCGAGCCGCCCAAGACTCGGCCGCTACACCTTTAGGTCGAAGCTGGCCCGCGACTGCCGCTCGGAACGTGTGGGCAGTCACCGGCTTGGGGATCACCGGTTGACCGCTGATCTCGTAGCCTTCGCTCCCGATTTCGTCCGAACTCACGAGGCCCGTCAGGAATATTGCGGGAAGCTCGGAGAATTCCCTCTCTCCGCGAAGCTCAGCCAAGACTTCACCCCCATCCAACGTCGGCATTATGATGTCGAGTACGATGAGGTCTGGATGGAATTCCTGAGCGGCAGTGACCGCCGTCGTGGGATCGTTGACTGCCCTCACTTCATACGAGCCGGTGATCTCAAGGATGCGGACGAGGACCTGCGTGACTGCACGGTCGTCGTCGACTATTAGGATGCGCTTCTGATTCAACGCGCCCTCATAGCGTAGGCCACTCTTGGGACGATGCGGAACTCGCACCCGAATAGAATCAATGTTTGCCACCAATTCACATACCAGGATTTGGGCGAACCGTGAACGTTACCAGACTTAGAGCAGACACCCCAGGGTGCGCGAACCGAGTGCACCTCAACAGCGCAGGGGCATCCTTGATGCCAGGCCCGGTCGTGGACGCGATCAGAGCGCATCTCGACCTTGAGGTTAGTATCGGTGGGTACGAGGCCGAATCTGAAGCCTCGACAGAAATCGCCGCCGCTTACGAAGACGTCGCGCAGTTGCTTGGCACGTCCGCGTCGAACATCGCATTCAGTGAACACGCCACGGCGGCGTTCGTCTCGGCACTGTCCGCGGTGCGCTTCAGGGCGGACGACGTAGTCCTCACAACGCGCACCGACTACGTATCCAACCAGATTCAGTACCTGTCCCTCGCTGAGCGCTTCGGCGTGGAGGTCGTACGCGCGCCGGACAGCCCCGAAGGAGGCGTCGACCTCGGCGCGATGAAGGAATTGATTCATCGCCGTCGGCCCCGCCTCGTAGCGGTGACCCACATCCCCACGAACTCCGGCCTCGTTCAGGACGTGGCGGCAATCGGAGCGATCTGCCGGGCCAAGGAGATCCTCTATCTGGTCGATGGATGCCAATCCGTCGGTCAGATGCCGGTGAACGTCGAGGCGATAGGCTGCGACTTCTTCTCCGCTACGGCCCGTAAATTTCTTCGTGGCCCTCGCGGCGCTGGCTTCCTCTACGTATCCGATCGCGCCCTTGAAGCAGGCCTGGAACCGCTGTTCCCCGACCTCAGGGGGGCGGACTGGGTCGCTCCGGACCTCTACCAACCCGCACCCGACGCGAAGAGATTCGAGACCTGGGAGTTCTTTTGGGGGCTCGTGCGAGCGACCGGTGTAGCGGCCAGATACGCGACCGATTTGGGCTTGGACGCCATCCGCGATCGCTCGTGGGGCCTGGCCGATCGACTTCGCAGCCTGTTGGCGGGCACGGAGGGTGTCCGTACCCTCGACCGCGGGGCGGAGCTCTGCGCCATTGTCACCGCATCCGTGGAGGGCTGGCGGCCCCAAGACCTCGTTCGCGAACTCCGTGCGCGCGGCATCAACACAACTGGCCAAGGGAGTGTGGACGCAGTCATCGATTACGACGCGAAGGGCGTGGCTGGCTCGCTCCGCATCTCACCACACTACTTCAATACTGATGAAGAACTCGCCACGCTGGTTGCAGCACTCGAGGAACTTCTAGGCGAGCGATGAGCCATACCCGCCGCCGCTTCCGTCTCACCGGGAATCAACCAGCGATGTCTCAGTGGGTTTCGCACGGAACCTCGACCTTTCGAGCTTCACCGCAGAAGCGTACCTCTTACCTACGACGTTCCGATACGCCCGCAAGGAGGGTTCATGGCGACCCGCGTACTAGTCGACGACGACGAAGCAGCGATCAGGACATCGTTACGACGGATCTTGGAGCGAAGCAGTTTCGAGGTGACGGAGGCGCCGGACGGACAAACTGCGCTCCGGCACTTCGCAGGCAATCCCACGGACTGTGTGATCAGCGACATCTACATGCCTGGGATGGACGGAATCGAGTTCCTCATCCGTGTACAGGAAGCTTTCCCGGACGTGCGCGTTATCGCGATGTCGGGGGGCGGATATCAGCCCAAGGAAAATGTCCTGGGCGCTGCCTCTATGCTCGGCGCGGTCACGGTGCTGGAGAAGCCGCTCGAGGTCGCTGAGGTTCTTGCAGCCGTGCATCTGGCACGGGAGTCGGATGGACCAGGTTAGACATCCGTCGCCGGTGTGAAGAAAAAGCACAGGCGTCGCGTAGAACCAGTTATGCCAAAGGAGCCGCATTGCAACCTGAGCTGGAACGGGAACTGATACGCAAGCTAAAAACCGGTGACACTCGGTTCTATGAGCCCCTCGTCCGAGCCTACGATCCGTCGGGTCTGAGACTCGCCGTGGCGATGATGGGCAATATGGAAGACGCGCAAGACACCCTCCAAGAGGCGTTCGTGAAGACGTTCCGGTCGCTGCACCGCTTCGATGTGCGGCGGCCATTCGGTCCCTGATTCTGCCAGATTCTGAGGAACCAGTGCCAGGACATGCTGCGCAGCCGGCAGGCACGGTTCAAGGTGGAAACGCTGGATGAGCGACTGGAAGCCCGCCCCGCGAGCAGTGAGAAGGGTCCCGAGCGAGCTCATCAGCGGGGGGCCGCGGCCCAGACACTTTGGGTGGGGCTCGAGCGCATCGGTGAGGAGCAGCGTGAGATCCTCCTTCTCAAGGAGCTCGAAGGGTTCAGATACTCGGAGATCGCCCAGATCCTGGAGATACCGGAAGGGACGGTGGCGAGCTGCCTTTATCACGCGCGACACGCGCTCAAAGAGGCGCTCGTCAGTCAGAGCGTCGAGTACCCATAGGTTCGATGGCCGACCGAGTCTCCAAGGAAGACCAGATGCGCTACATGGACAGCGAAATGCCGCCTGAGGAGCGCGTCCGCCTCGACGCCGAGCTCGAGCGCTCAACGGAGCTGCAAAGAGAGTTGGCGATTTTTCGCGCGATGAGGACGGACTTCCAGGGACTGAGCTTCGACCCCGGTACCTACCACAGGTCCGTCTGGGACCAGGTGAACGCCAGAGTGACCA
>Ga0114996_10005469_pt1 | contig 14900 bp, 14 predicted proteins | sample ArcticOcean_MG_C_4_FD_87039 | JGI IMG/M metagenome (GOLD analysis project Ga0114996, IMG submission 87039) | Marine microbial communities from western Arctic Ocean - ArcticOcean_MG_CB4_134 | ecosystem: Environmental > Aquatic > Marine > Oceanic | place: Arctic Ocean: Canada Basin | collected...
ATGTAATTACCGTAAACTCAGTAAAAATAAATAATGAAAAAAAAGGTTATATAGTAGTATCTGAAATTGCTAATGACATATTGGTGGCAGTTGATGAAAGAAAAAATTTTATATTAAGAACAGTTTTGCTAGTTGCTTTAGTAATTTTTATTTTTCTAGTTTTTTTAAACAAATATATTTTAAAGCCTATAAGAGCTTTAGTTCTTTATACCAAAGCCATAAAAGAAAAAGATGAAAAAATAGAAGCACATGAAAAATATTTGTTAAGAGAAGATGAGGTGGGTCAGTTATCTAGGTCTTTAAATGAAATGACAGAAGATCTTTATCAAAGGGTAAGTATTGCTGAGAATTTTTCTACTGATTTAGTGCATGAAATTAGAAATCCTTTAACATCCTTAAAAGGAGCTGCAGAAGTTTTAGAAAATACTTCAGATAATATAAAAAGAAAAAAATTAATTAAAATTATAAATCACGATGTAGAAAGAATAGAAAGACTAATTACAGATTATTCTCAAATGCTAAAAGATGAAGCGTCTTTATCTAGGGCAAAGATGATTAAAATAAATCTTTTAAATGTTGTAAATTCTGTTGTTGAAGATTTTAATAATGATTTATTAAATTTAAATAAAAATATTAAAATAAAAATTACCAATTCTGGGTCAAATACATCACAAATAAATGTTCTTGGAGTAGAAAGTAAACTTGAACAGATTATTGCAAATCTTCTGGAAAATGCAGTTTCATTTAGTCCATCAAATAGCGAAATATCAGTAGAATGTAATATCGTGAAAAAAAATGCACAATTAATTATAAAAGATCAAGGACCTGGTTTTAATGAAAAAAATATAGGTAAAGTTTTTAATAGATTTTATAGTAATCGACCGGAAAACTTTGGTAATCACTCAGGTTTAGGGTTAAATATTGTAAAAAACATCATTGAGCTTCATGGCGGCTCAATTGTTGTTTCAAATGACCAAGTAAATCAAAATGGTGCCAAAATTGAGGTGATATTGCCAGTTTATAAATAAAATAATAAATCAATAAGTTGATAAATATATTTTAAATTGTTAAATAAGTAAAAAAATATGTCAGAAGATTTTAAAGTAAAAGATATTAGTCAAGCAGATTTTGGAAGAAAAGAAATCTCAATTGCTGAAACTGAAATGCCTGGTTTAATGGCATTGCGGAAAGAATATAAAGGAAAATTCCCACTCAAAGGTGCTCGAATTCTTGGATGTCTTCATATGACGATTCAAACTGCAGTACTTATAGAAACTTTAGTTGATCTCGGTGCAGAAGTTAGGTGGTCTTCCTGTAATATTTTTTCTACACAAGATCATGCTGCTGCAGCCATAGCAAAAGCAAGAATTCCAGTTTTTGCTTGGAAAGGAGAAACAGAAGAAGAGTATTGGTGGTGTATAAAACAAACAATCGAAGGTAAAAAGGATTGGAAAGCAAATATGATTCTTGATGATGGAGGGGATCTTACTGCTTTAATGCATAAAGAATACAAGGAAATGTTAAAAGAAATTAAAGGAGTTTCAGAAGAAACAACAACAGGAGTTTTAGCTCTTAAGAAAATGGAAGAACAAAAAACATTATTAATCCCAGCTATAAACGTAAACGATTCAGTGACAAAGTCTAAATTTGATAATTTATATGGATGCAGAGAAAGTTTAGTTGACGGAATTAAAAGAGCTACTGATGTTATGATGTCCGGGAAAGTAGCAATAGTTGCTGGATTTGGAGATGTGGGAAAAGGGAGTGCAGCGTCCTTAAGACAGAATGGAGCAAGAGTGTTGGTAACAGAAGCTGACCCAATATGTGCTTTGCAAGCAGCTATGGAGGGATATGAAGTTGTATTAATGGAAGATGCAATTAAAGATGCAGACATTGTAGTTACCGCAACAGGTAACAAAGATATTGTTACCGCAGATCACATGAGGAGCATGAAAGACAGAGCAATACTTTGTAACATTGGCCACTTTGATAATGAAATTCAAGTTGAGGCATTAAAAAATTATAAATGGATAGAAATTAAACCACAAGTTCATGAAATAGAATTTCCTGATAAGAAAAGAATTATTTTATTAGCAGAAGGAAGACTTGTTAATTTAGGATGTGCAACGGGACACCCAAGTTTCGTTATGAGTGCATCATTTACAAATCAAACAATTGCACAAATAGAACTTTGGAATAATTATAAAAAATATGAAAAAAAAGTTTATGTTTTACCTAAATATTTAGATGAAAAAGTTGCTATGCTACATTTAAAAAAAGTAGGAGCAAAATTAACAAAACTTTCAAAAGAACAAGCTGATTATATTAGTGTAGACACAAAAGGTCCATTTAAACCGGATACTTATCGCTACTAAAATTTTAGTAGTTTAATGCAACTAAAAAATTTACAAGAAACAAAAAAACTCTCAAAAAAAATTTCAAAGATAGTAAAGCCAGGCACCATTGTGTTTTTATATGGAGAAATTGGAGTCGGCAAAACAACATTCGTACGTTTTTTAATCAATCATCTTGCGGTTGAATATAAAATTAAAAAAACTGATATTTTGAGTCCAACTTTTAATATAGTTTATGATTATAAAATAGGTAAAATTAAAATTTATCATTATGATCTTTATAGATTAAAAAACTTTCGAGATATTATAGAACTAGGAATATTTGAAACTTCAAAGGACTACATTAAAATTATTGAATGGCCTGAACTTATAGAAGAAAAACCAAAAGATAGGATAGATATTTTATTTGAATATTCAAAATCAATAAACTCAAGGAAAGCTAAAATTACTGGGTTTGGAAAATGGAAAAATCGTATATTAAATGATACCTAAAATAGTACCTATTGCTGGAGATGCTTCATTTAGAAAATTTTATAGAATAGTTTTAAATAAAAAAAGTAAAATAATTGTTTTTGCAACCAAAGAAAAATATAAAAATTTAATTATTTACTCTATAATTAACAATTTTTTAAGAACTAAAAAAATATTAACTCCAAAATTATACGCACAAAACTATAAAAAAGGATTAATTGTTGTAGAAGATTTTGGAGACCTGTCTTATTACAAAATATTATTAAAACAAAAAGAAAAATTACCCACTTATAAAAAGCTAGTAGATTTGCTTTTAAAAATTCAAAGTATTAAACCAAAAACAAAAATAAGTTTTTTAAAAAAAAATTATATTATGAAAAAATATTCTATTAAATACTTAAAAAAAGAATCTGATTTATTTTTTGATTGGTATTTATCCTTTTTTTATAAAAAAAAAAAAATTTTATGTATGAAAAAAAAAATGAATAAAATTCTTATTTCATTATACAAAAAATTAAATTTTCCTAACATATGTTTCGTGCACAGAGATTTTCATGTTCAAAATTTAATACGAGTAAAAAAGGGTATTGGAGTAATTGACACTCAAGATGCATTAATTGGGAATCCTTCTTACGATTTAGTTTCTTTAATCGATGATGTAAGAATTAAAACTAGCAAAAAATTAAAAAAAAAAATTTTAGATTACTACTTAACAAAAATGCCTAAAGTTTATAGGTTTAGTAAAAAAAATTTTATTGAAGATTTTAATATACTGTCTGTTCAAAGAAGTTTAAAGATAATTGGTATTTTTGCAAGATTGCTTAAAAGAGATAAAAAAAATAAGTATTTCAAATTAATACCTTATACATGGCAAATATTAGAATCGAGAATTAATTCGAATATATTTGCAGATTTAAAACATATTCTTGATTTAAACATTAAAAAAAATATAAGAAGAAAAGTTTTACATAAATGAAAGTAGCTATCCTTTTACCAAAAATTTTTGATTATCCTTTTACTTATAAAACTGAAAGCTCACAAAAACTCAGGCCAGGCGATTTTGTAAAGGTTCCATTTGGGACAAGTGAAGTGACTGGCGTAGTATGGCCGAATGAACAAAAATCTGAGAAAAATTTTAAACTTAAAAATGTTATTAAAAAAATAAATACTAGAAAACTTAACTCTTTAATGATTGAATTTATATCATGGTTTTCGAAATATAATCTTGCCCCATTAGGCATGTCTTTAAAAATGTGCTTGTTAAATAAAGACGTGGTTGAAAAACCTTTTGAAGAAGAAATTAATAAATTTCGAATTACAAAACATAAAAACAAATTTCTATTAAATACAGAACAAAAAAAATCACTTACTTTTATTAGGGGCGTTGGCAAAAAATATAGTGTTATTGTACTCCAAGGTGTTACAGGTTCAGGAAAGACGTTGGTATATTTTGAAAGAATTAAAGATATCATCGACCAAGGTCATCAAGCTTTGATATTGCTCCCTGAAATTGCTTTGACAAATCAATTCAGTAGACGTTTTAAAGAATTTTTTGGAGTTGATCCAGCAATTTGGCATTCAAAAACAACGAAAAAAAATAAATCTATAATTTGGAAAGGTGTGTCAGAAGGTAAAATTAAAATAGTTATTGGAGCAAGATCATCACTTTTTTTGCCATTCAAAAATTTAAAAACAATTGTAATAGACGAAGAGCACGATTCATCTTACAAACAAGATGAAGGTATTTCATACCATGCTAGAGATATGGCAATTACCCGCGCTTCAATAGAAAATATTCCAATATATTTGGTAACTTCTATTCCTTCTGTTGAAACATTTAATAACATTATTAATAAAAAGTATTATTTAACTAAATTAGATAAAAGATATAAAGAGGCCTCAATGCCAAGTATTGAAATTATAAATTTAAACATAGAACCTTTAAAGAAAAACCGCTGGCTAGCAAAAAAAACTATAAATAATGTTAATAAATTTTTAGAAAATGGTGATCAAGTGCTTTTTTTTTTAAATCGTCGCGGCTACTCTCCTTACGTAATTTGTAAAAAATGTAGTTATAAATTTGAATGTCCAAATTGTGCTATCAATTTAAATTTCCATAAAAAGTTAGGTAAACTTCTATGTCACTACTGTGGTCACAAATCATTATTAGCTAGAGTTTGTAAGGATAAAAAAAACTGTGACTTATTATTCTGTGGACCTGGTGTCGAAAGAATTTTTTCTGAATTAAAAGAAATTTATCCAAATAAGAACATTGAAATATTTTCTAGTGATACTTTAAAAGAAAGTGAATTTGCAAACAAAATTTTAGAAAATGTAGAAAGAAATAAAATTGATATTTTAGTGGGAACCCAACTATTATCAAAAGGATTTCATTTTCCTAAACTCAATTGTATAGTAGTTGTTGATGGAGATTTTTCATCTCATGGCTATGACTTGAGATCTGCAGAAAAAAATATACAACTATATCACCAACTAAGTGGTAGAGCAGGTAGAGAAAGTGCTTCATCAACAATTTATTTTCAAACATATACACCCAATGATGAAATTTTAATTAATATTTCAAAGAATAATCCTCATGAGTTTTTAAAAAAAGAATTAGAATTAAGAAAAGAAAAAAATCTACCTCCTTTTTACAGATTAATATCCTTCATTGTGTCAGGTCAAAACGAAACGATAATTATGAAATTTGCAACTAATTTAAAATTAAAGATTCCCAAAATTAAATATGTTAATATATTGGGTCCCGTGCTTGCGCCGATAACTAAATTAAAAAAAAAATACAGATGTAGAATATTAATCAGGTATCCAAAAAATTTATTTATTCAGCAATATTTAGCCCCATTCTTAAGAAATATAAAAATTTTACCTGGAATAAAACTTGAGGTTGATGTTGATCCTATAAATTTTAGCTAATTCAAGGTTTTTTAGTAAATAATATGACAAAAAGATACAATAGAAAATGTTGAATTTATTCAAATTATCTCATACAAAACTAGTCTTTTAGGAGCAAATATTGAGTTCAAAATCTTCATTTTCAAATTCGACTTCCAAGAGTTATGCGCTAGCTCTTTACGAAATAGCAAAAGAAAGTTTGCAATTAGAAAAAATTGAAGAAGAAATAAAAGGTTTAAAAAATTTATTAAATAATAGTTCTGATTTAAATGAAATAATTTTAAATCCTACAGTATCAAAAGAAGAAAAAGGTAAAATTATGATATCAATTTGTGAAAAAAATAATTTTTCAGATAATTTTAAAAAATTTTTAGGATTTGTAGCCTTAAAAAATAGATTATTTTTTTTAAATAAAATTATTGAAAGTTTTTTAAGTCTTGTCTCTAACAACAAAGGAGAACTAAAAGCAAAGTTAATATCATCAAAAGATTTATCAATTGATGAAAAGAAAAAAATTGAAAGTGAACTGTCAGAAAATTTTAAAAGCCCACTTAAAATTAGTTATAGATATGATGCCAATTTAATAGGTGGATTAATAGTTCAAGTTGGGAGTATAATGGTTGATACGTCAATTAAAACAAAATTAAAAAAATTAGAAAAAAGTATGATAGAGGTATAATATGCAAATTAATCCATCAGAAGTAACAAAAATTTTAAAAGAACAAATAAAAAAATTTGGAGAAAAAGCAGAAGTGTCTGAAGTTGGCCAGGTGCTGTCCGTAGGAGATGGTATAGCAAGAATATATGGTTTGGATAATGTTCAAGCAGGTGAGATGGTTGAATTTTCTGATGGATCTAAAGGCATGGCCTTAAATTTAGAAAGTGATAATGTAGGTGTAGTAATCTTTGGTAATGACAGGTCTATTAAAGAAGGAGATATAGTAAAAAGAACTGGAGCAATTGTTGACACACCAGTTGGAAAAGAATTGTTAGGAAGAGTTGTTGACGGACTAGGGAATCCAATTGATGGAAAAGGTGCTTTGGATAAAGGACTAAAAAGAAGTAGAGTTGAAGTAAAAGCCCCAGGAATTATTCCAAGAAAGTCTGTTAGTGAACCGATGCAAACTGGATTAAAATCAATTGATAGTTTAGTACCAATTGGTCGAGGTCAGCGTGAGTTAATTATTGGCGATAGGCAAACTGGAAAAACTGCAGTTGCCATTGATGCTATTATAAATCAAAAAAAAATAAATGAGTCAGATGATGAAAAACAAAAACTTTATTGTGTTTATGTAGCTATAGGGCAAAAAAGATCTACAGTTAGACAAATTCAAAAAACTTTAGAAGAAGCCGGGGCTATGGAGTATACAACGATCGTAGCTGCTACAGCGTCTGATGCTGCGCCACTTCAGTTTTTAGCTCCTTATACTGGATGCGCTATGGGTGAATACTTTAGAGACAATGGAATGCATGCTTTAATAGTTTATGATGACCTATCAAAACAGGCAGTAGCTTATAGACAGATGTCTCTTTTATTGAGAAGACCTCCAGGAAGAGAAGCTTATCCTGGTGATGTATTTTACTTACATAGTAGATTACTCGAAAGAGCAGCTAAACTTAACGATGAACATGGAGGGGGGTCTCTAACAGCTCTTCCAATTATTGAAACACAGGGAGGTGACGTTTCAGCGTTTATACCAACTAATGTTATTTCAATTACGGATGGTCAAATATTTCTTGAAACAGAATTGTTTAATCAAGGAATTAGACCAGCTATAAATGTAGGTCTATCTGTATCCAGAGTTGGTTCATCTGCACAAACTAAGGCAATGAAAAAGGTTTCTGGATCAATGAAACTAGAACTCGCACAATATAGAGAAATGGCTGCATTTGCTCAATTCGGATCTGACTTAGACGCTTCTACACAAAAACTTTTAAACAGAGGTTCAAAATTAACTGAACTTTTAAAACAAAAACAATATTCACCAATGATAGTTGCTGAACAGGTAATTTCTATTTTTTGTGGGGTTAAAGGTTATCTAGATGATGTTTTGCTTAAAGATATAGCTGATTTTGAATTACAAATTATTGAAAAATGCAAATCTGAAAAACTAGAAATTTTAGAATCTATTTCAAACTCAGGAAAGCTTGAAGAAGATGCTGAAAAATTATTGGTTGAAGTAATATTAGAACTTAAAAAGAATTTTAATTAATTATGGCAAGTTTAGACGATTTAAAAAAAAGAATAGCAAGTGTAAAATCTACACAAAAAATTACAAAGGCAATGAAAATGGTTGCGGCAGCAAAACTTAGAAGAGCTCAAGAGAACGCTGAAAAAGGAAGACCATATTCTAAAAAAATGAATAATATAATTCTTAATCTTTCTAGCGGAATTTTTGATAAAGAAAATGCTCCTAAATTACTTTCTGGAACAGGTGAAGACAAAATACATTTGTGCATAGTTTTAACTTCCGACAGAGGCTTGTGTGGTGGTTTTAATACAAATATAATCAAAAAAGCAAAAATTTATTTTCAAAAAATTTCAAAAGAAGGTAAAAAATTAAAAATTATAACTGTGGGTTCAAAAGGTTATGATCAGTTAAAACGAATTTATAAAAATAATATTATTGAAAAAATCTCATTTAAAGATTCTAAAAATATTAATTATTTAGATGCAGAAAAAGTAGGAAAAGTGATTATTAATAATTTTGAAAAAAAAGAGTTCGATATTTGTACAATTTTTTATAATCAATTTAAAAATGTAATTACACAAATACCACAAGAACAACAAATAATTCCTTTAAAATCTTCTAAGACAGAAGGCAGTTCTTCTGAAGATAATTATGAATTTGAACCAGATGAAGATGAAATTTTAAGCAATTTACTACCTAAAAATATTTCTACTCAGATTTTTAAAGCAATGTTAGAAAATTCAGCAAGTGAACAAGGTTCAAGAATGAGTGCAATGGACAACGCAACAAGAAACGCGGGGGAAATGGTTGATAAGCTAACTATTCAGTATAATAGAAACCGTCAAGCATCAATTACTAAAGAATTAATTGAAATCATATCAGGAGCAGAAAGTTTATAATTATGAACAAAGGAAAAATTACACAGATCATTGGAGCAGTAGTAGACGTAACATTTAATGAAAAATTACCAGAAATTTTAACAGCATTAGAATGTAAAAATGGAGATAATAGATTAGTATTAGAGGTTGCCCAACATCTTGGAGAATCTAGAGTAAGAACAATTGCAATGGATGCTACCGAGGGGTTAAAAAGAGGAGATGAAGTTACTGATACGGGTGCCCCTATACAAGTTCCGGTTGGTCCAGAAACATTAGGAAGAATTATGAATGTGATAGGTGAGCCCATTGATGAAAAAGGTCCAGTTAAAACTAAAGAAAGCTGGCCTATTCACAGAGATGCACCAGAATTTAATGACCAATCTACTGAGACTGAAATTTTAATAACAGGAATAAAAGTAATAGATCTATTGGCACCTTATGCAAAAGGTGGAAAAATTGGTTTATTTGGTGGTGCTGGTGTAGGCAAAACAGTGCTTATTATGGAATTGATTAACAACGTTGCTAAAGCTCACGGAGGCTTTTCAGTTTTTGCAGGAGTTGGAGAAAGAACTAGAGAAGGAAATGATCTTTATCATGAAATGATAGACTCAGGAGTAATCAAACCTGAAGGAACTGGTTCGAAAGCAGCGCTAGTTTATGGACAGATGAATGAACCACCTGGTGCAAGAGCGAGAGTTGCTCTAACAGGACTAACTGTTGCGGAATATTTTAGGGACCAAGAAGGTCAAGATGTACTTTTTTTTGTAGATAATATTTTTAGATTTACACAAGCTGGTTCAGAAGTCTCTGCATTATTAGGAAGGATCCCATCAGCGGTAGGGTATCAGCCGACACTTGCAACTGATATGGGTAATCTTCAAGAAAGAATTACAACTACTAACAAAGGATCAATTACTTCCGTGCAAGCAATTTATGTTCCTGCGGATGACTTAACAGACCCAGCACCAGCAACGTCTTTTGCTCACCTAGATGCAACAACGGTATTGTCTAGACAGATTGCGGAAATTGGAATTTATCCAGCTGTAGATCCGTTAGATTCAACTTCTAGAATTTTAGACCCAAGAATAGTTGGGGAAGAACATTATAGAGTTGCCCGAGAAGTGCAAAAAGTTTTGCAAACATATAAGTCGTTACAAGATATTATTGCTATTTTAGGCATGGATGAATTATCTGAAGAAGATAAATTGACAGTAGCAAGAGCTAGAAAAATTCAAAGGTTTTTATCACAACCTTTCTTTGTTGCAGAAGTTTTTACAGGATCGCCTGGAAAACTAGTGGATTTAGAATCTACAATAAAAGGTTTTGATGCAATTTGTAAAGGTGAATATGATCATTTGCCAGAATCAGCTTTTTATATGGTGGGAATGATTGATGAAGTCATAGAAAAAGCCGAAAAAATGGCAAAAGAAGCTGCTGCTTAATGAGCGAAGAATTTAAAATTGAAATAGTAAATCCTGAAAAATCTTTTCTTTCAAAGGAAGACGTTATAGAAGTGGTTGTGCCAGCTTTTGAGGGAGAAATAGGAATATTAAAAAATCACATCTCAATTATCTCATTTTTAAAACCTGGTTTGCTAAAAATTTTTTCTAAATCTGCTGAAGAAAACTATTATATTGAGGATGGCATTATTGAATTTAAAAACAATAATTTATCAATTTTAACAAGTTCAATTTATAATATTAAAGATATGGATAAGACTAAGATTAGTGAAATTATTAAACAAGCCGAAAATGAATCAAATAATAGTGAAATTAAAGATCAAGAAAAATATTTAATTGACCAAAAAATTGATACACTAAAAACTCTTAACTAATAATTTTTTTACTTTTTCTTTAACTTCTTTATAAACATGAAGTTTAAAGCTCACAACAAAATCTGTAATTTTATCGAGATCAACCCATTTCCATTCAAAAAATTCAGGGTTTTTAGTTTTAATATTAATTTCCTTATCTTCACCAATAAATTTCATTACAAACCATTTTTGTTTTTGACCATTGTATTTACCTTTCCAGACTTTACCTATAAGATTTTTAGGTAAGATATATTCCGTCCAGACGTCTAACTCTTTAATCAATTTAATTGATTTTACACTTGTTTCTTCCATAAGTTCTCTTTTGGCTGCTTTTAAAGTATTTTCACCTTTGACCACCCCACCCTGTGGCATTTGCCAAAAAAGATCAGGATTATCAATTCTTTTTGCAACAAAAATTTTATTTTTTTGGTTTAGCAAGACTATGCCAACGCCTATTCTTAAAGGTAATTCTTTTTTAATACTCACTAAACTTTATCCATTTAAAAGTTTAACTGCATAGTCTAACTGGTTATCTGTATCAGTATTAATTAAAAATTTTTCTCCATCTTCTTCGATTATAATATCAGGTATTATTCCAACCCCAGAAATAGATTTTCCTGATGGTAGATAATATTTAGATATCGTTAATCTTAATGCACCTCTATTTTTTAAAGGAATAATAGATTGTACAGAGCCTTTTCCAAATGTTGTCTCACCTAAAAGAATTGCCCTTTTTTGATCCTTTAGCGCACCAGCTACGATTTCAGATGCTGAAGCTGATCCATTATTTATTAATATAATTAATGGTTTGCCCTTTATCTGATCACCTTTTTTTGCAAAAAATTTTCTATTTTCTCTACTTTTTCTTCCTTTAGTGTAAACAATCATCCCATCTTCGAGAAAAAAATCAGAAATTCTAATTGCTTGCGAGAGAAGCCCTCCCGGATTATTTCTTACATCAAGAATATAACCTGTAAGTTTATTTTCCTTTTCAAAATTTATTATTTCTTTTTTTAACTGGTTACTGCTATTTTCATTAAAAGCTCTTAATCTTAAGTATCCTATTTTTTTATCAATTAATTTAGAAGTTACTGACTGTATTTCAATAACTTCTCTTGTGATTTTAAAAATTTGAGCTTTCTTTAAACCTTTTCTTCTTATTGTTATTTCTATAGATGATCCAATGGGACCACGCATAAGATTTACAGCCTCCATTAACGTTTTACCCTGAACTTGTTCTCCATTAATTCTTACTATGTAATCCCCTGATTTTACACCAGCCCTTGACGCTGGAGTATCATCAATAGGTGTAATTACTTTTACAACACCCGATTCCATACTTACTTCAATACCTAAGCCACCAAATTCTCCACTTGTATCAGTTTGCATTTCCTTAAAAAGTTCTGGACTCATATATGAAGAATAAGGATCTAAAGATTGAAGCACCCCATTAATTGCAGAGTCCATTGCTTCAATTTGATCTATTTCAGTAACGTATTCTTTGTTTATTGTTTCAAGAACTTCACCAAATAAATCAATTTTTTCATATAATTCATTATTATTTTGGGAGTAGGCTACATTAAAAAAATTTGATAACACTAGAGATAAATAAATTAAAATATTTAATAAATACTTTTTTAAAATCATATTATTAATCTTTCTTTTGGAATTAATTCAGACCACATTCTTTCTAAATCGTAAAATTTTCTTTTTTCTGGATGAAAAATATGCACAATAATATCTATTGCATCAATAAGTTTCCAGTCGTTGCTGTCTTTTCCTTCTAGATGACAATTGTCAATTCCATTTTTTTTTAATTCATCAACTAATATTTCTGACAAAGCCTGAATATGCCTTGAAGAACTTCCGCTTGCAATTATCATAAAATCAGCAATTGATGTTTTGTTTTTTAAACTGATCGTTTTTATTTCTATTGCTTTATTAGCGTTTAAAATACTTTCAATCATATTTTTAAGTTTAGTAATTTTATAAATTTTCATTAAAATTAATTTTATCAGTATTTTCTAATTAATGAAGATGAAATATTAATTTTTTTTGTTTTTATAAGCAACCAGTCCTTTTTACGGAGTTTTTTCGATGAAATAAAATTTTTTAAATTAATAGGATAACTTTTTCTTGGAAAAATAATAATTTTTGCAATTTTAGGTATTTTTTTCCAATTTTCCCAGTTATGAAAATTGACCAAATTATCAGCACCAACTAAAAAATATAATCTAATTTTTTTATTACTTTTTTTTATATAATTTAAAATATCAAATGTTCCACTAGATTTAACCATTGAGTCAAAATATTTAATATGTATTTTTTTTTCTTTTATAGTTAGTTTTTTTGATAATTTTATTCTTTTTGAAATACTTAGGTATGGTTTCTTTTTAAATGGATTTTTTTTTGTTATAGACCAAATTAATTTTTCTAATTTTAATTTTTTTATTGCAATTTTCGAAATATGTAAATGACCTATATGCGGCGGATCAAAAGTTCCCCCAAGCACTCCAATTTTAATATAATTTTTTTTAATTATTTTAAGCAAAAATTATTTCCTTATTTGTCCACTTCCTTCCAAAATGTACTTGTATGTCGTAAGTTGTTCAAGACCAACTGGACCACGTGGATGAAGCTTTTCTGTTGATATTCCTACCTCAGCACCAAAACCAAACTCTCCGCCATCTGCAAATTGCGTAGATGCATTATGTATTACAATTGAACTATTAACACCTTCAAGAAATTTTTTAGCAGTTTTTTTATTTTGTGTAATTATAGAATCAGTATGATTAGTTCCATATTTATTTATATGTCTAATAGCATCCTCAACCCCATTTACACTTTTTACAGAAATTGTAGGAGAAAGATATTCGGTAGACCAATCTTTTTCAGTCGCAAATTTTAATTTTTCTGAAAAATATTTTTTTATTAGTTTTTCAGCTATAATTTTACATCCAGACTGAGACAAAAATTTTAATATGTTTTCACAATGTGTTTTAAGACATCCTTTATCTATCAGTAGTGTTTCTGCTGCCCCGCATATATTAAAATTTCTCATTTTTGCATTTTTTATAACATTCGATGCCATATTTAAATTTGCATCTTTATCAACATATACATGGCACAATCCTTCAAGATGCCCGATAGTTGGAACTGTAGATTTTGATTGAATTTTTTTTATTAAATTTTTTCCTCCTCTGGGAATAATTATGTCTATATATTTTTTCATTCCAGAAAGAAGATAATCAACATTACTTCTATCTTTACTTGTAATAAATTGAACGCAATTTACATCACAGTTTTTATTTTTAAGGGCTTTTTTAAATAGTTCAGATAATACTTTATTTGAGTGATGTGCTTCAGATCCTCCTCGCAAAATAACAACATTTCCACTTTTAAAACATAATGAAGCAACATCTGCTGTAACATTAGGTCTACTTTCATAAATTACTCCAATTACACCAATGGGTATTGATACTCTTTTAATAGTCAAACCATTAGGTCTTTTCCATGATGATAAAATTTTACCAACAGGGTCATTGAATTTAATTATTTCATATACTGATTTTCTAATCTGATTAATTTTTTCATCGTTTATTATTAATCTATTAATCATCTGACTTTTGTTTTTTTTTGCTTTTATAATATCCTTTTTATTTGCGTTAAGGATTTTTTGTGAATATTTTTTTAAATAATTATTAAATTGTTTTAAAACGCCATTTCTTTTTTTGACACTTAGCTTAGATAAATTATTTGAAGCAATTTTTGCATTTTTACCTATTACCTCCATATATAAATTTTTAGGCATATATTAAATCTCCACCAAGTCATCTTTGTGTATGACTTCTTCTCCACTAGAATAATCCAATATATTTTTGATTTTACTACTATGAAAACCTTTTATTTTTTTAATTTCGTTTGATGAAAAAGAAACCAACCCTCTAGCACATTCAATATTATTTTGATTTTTTACAAGCACATGGTCTCCCTTTTCGAAAATTCCATTAACATTTTTAACTCCAGCGGGTAATAAACTTTTTCCATTATTTAAAGCTTTTACAGCACCAGAATCTATTATTATTTCTCCTTTGGGCGCTATCGATCCTATTATCCATTGTTTTCTTGCATCAAGTTTAGAAACTTTTGGAATAAACCATGTGCATTTCTTATTATTCATTATTTTTTTAATTGGGTTTATGTAATTTCCATTTGCAATTGCCATATAGCAACCTGCTAATTGGCAAATTTTTGCAGCTTCAATTTTTGTTTTCATTCC
>Ga0114996_10005470_pt1 | contig 14893 bp, 11 predicted proteins | sample ArcticOcean_MG_C_4_FD_87039 | JGI IMG/M metagenome (GOLD analysis project Ga0114996, IMG submission 87039) | Marine microbial communities from western Arctic Ocean - ArcticOcean_MG_CB4_134 | ecosystem: Environmental > Aquatic > Marine > Oceanic | place: Arctic Ocean: Canada Basin | collected...
AAAGAAACTCAATCTACGAGCTGGCGATACGCGCGGACGGATCTATCGCATCACTCCGACGAACCGCCCACCTCGCCCGGTGCCGCGGCTCGATCAACTGCCGACCGCCGGATTGGTCGCCGCATTGGACAGTCCCAACGGTCCGCAGCGAGATCTCGCGCAGCAAGTGTTGCTGTGGCGCGGTGACAAAACCGCGGCGGTGCAACTCGAAACCATGCTACGGACCAACTTGCGGCCCCAGGCACGGCTTCACGCGCTCTGTACGCTCGATGGTCTTCAGGTCCTCACGCTCTCGGCCGTGCTGCGCGGCCTGCGTGATCCCCACCCGGGTATTCGCCGCCACGCCGTGCGACTAAGCGAGCGATATTCCGGCAAGTCGGACAAGTTGTTCGACGCATTACGAAATCTCGCCGACGATGAGGATCCGCAGGTGCGGATGCAAGTTGCCTACACGCTGGGCCGATGGCCTCAGCGAGGTGGTCCGGTGTTGGGCGCGATGCTCGTACATTCTGGTCAAGATCCGTACCTCAAGGCCGCGCTGCTTAGCTCGACCCATAAAGACAATATCGGCGGTGCGATCGCCGGCGTGCTGCAGGCGACCGCCGGCAAACCGCCGGCTGCACTTCTCGAACAGTTGTTGGCATTGGCGACGACCTATCGCAACCCAGCAGCGCTGAGCCGGGTTCTGGAGTCGTTGTCCGAGAACAAGAACCAACGCGACGCGGCCTGGCAGTTTACCGTCCTTGCTGGTTTGCTCGATGCGCTGGATCGTGGCAAGCAATCTTTGTCGAAACTCCGCAAGGACGATAACCAAATCGGCGGGTCGCGCTGGCAAGCGATTGAGAAAATTCTCCAGCATGCTCGCCGGGTCGCGGTGGACTCCGAGGCCACCATGGTTGACCGATTGGCGGCAATACGAATGCTCGGGCGGGACGAATCGTCGCTCGTGCAAGACCGTGATCTCATGGTCGCCCTGCTGGCGCCGCGTTCACCGGGAACGCTGCAAGCGGCAGTTGTCCAGCGATTGACCGGCACAAACATGCCCAACGCGGCCAAGGCTCTCCTGGCGGTCTGGCAAGGCCATGGCCCACAGCTGCGTGAAGTGATCGTTGACTCGCTAATTCGGCGCGACGACTGGGCGAGTGCCTTGGCAATGGCCATAGAGTCAGGCCAAGTGCCCGCCAGCGAAATCAGTGCGCGCGGTCGTCAGCGATTGATGAATCATTCGCAATCCATCGTGCGTGCTACAGCGAGAAAAGCGTTCGCCGGCGCTGCCAGCGACGACCGACAGTCGGTACTCACCAAGTACAAGTCGGCACTTACGGCAGTTGGCAATCGCACGGCGGGTGCAGCAGTGTTCAAAAAGAGTTGTTCCGCCTGTCACCGACTCGATGACGTGGGCAACGACGTGGGCGCTGATCTGCTCGCGCTGACCGACAAGTCGGTGAAGACTCTGCTCACGGCGATCCTCGATCCTAACCGTGCTGTGGAAGCGAAGTTCGTCGAGTATCAGGCGGTTACGTCGCGGGGACTTACCTTCAGTGGCATGCTGGCTGACGAAACCGGGGCCGCGATCACGCTCGTTGAGGCCAACGGCAAGCGACGCAGCATCGCCCGCGCTGAACTCGAAACGCTGCGCAGTACCGGCAGGTCTCTCATGCCGGAAGGGTTGGAAAAGGACCTCTCCCCGCAGGACGTCGCCGACGTGATCGCTTATCTGGCCACAACGGGTCCGCCTTCCAAGTCGTTCCCTGGCAACAAGCCAAAGCAAGTGCGGGCTGCCGGCGACGGATCGCTGACGCTGCGGGCCGCCACCGCGAAGATCTACGGTCCAAAGATCGTTTTCGAGCCGAAGTACAAGAATCTCGGCTGGTGGCAAAGTGATCAGGACCGGGCGGTGTGGGACATCGACGTGACGCGGGCCGGCACGTATGAAGTCACCATTGACTACGCTTGTCACAATAGCGACGCTGGCGACCAGTTCGTCTTGTCGGTCGGCAACGCAAGGTTGACAGGAAAGGTCGCCGGGACCGGCACATGGGACAACTATCGGCAAACGATCATCGGTCGGGTCGAACTGTCGTCCGGCGCCAGTTCGGTCGTGGTTCGATCGTCCGGCAAAGTCCGCAGCGCGATGATTGACCTGCGATCGGTCGTACTGAAACCGGTGCTCGCCACTCAATAACACACGGCCATGCGAAAGGTCAAAAAAACTGTGCGCCGCGCAAAGGCGGCGACTTTGAGTGGGTGCAATTCCCACCCGGTGACGAGTCGCTCCAGCGGGTAGCAGTCGGAGCGGCGGAGGAGGTAACGAATCCGTCGAAGCCTCAGTCGGGTCAAAAACAATTGCGTCTCTGGGCCGAGATCTAGTACGCTGTGTTCTCGGAAACCGTTATTTTACTAGGGCTTGCGGCTCGCGTACATTTTTACCCTTTCGAGGTACGATGTACTTCCATGAGTTGGGTTGGCATTGCCATGAACATCATGAATTTCACTACGCTGCTTTGTTCGAGTCGTTGGTGGGCGGTTCCACGCTGACCTGATCCCCCGGTGTAACCTGTACCATCAGCGGTTGTGCCGCGAGAAGATGTACGTCTCGTTGTGGGAAGGCGATCGTAATGCCAGCCTCGTTTAGCAGTTCGTTGATCTTGTAACGAATGTCGCTTTCTACCCGTCGCCGTTCCATCATGTTGCGTATTCGGATGAAAAAGTGAAGCTCGAAATTCAAGGAGCTTTCGCCGAAATCAGCGAACCTAACGAACGATTCCGGTTGGTCGAGAATCAACCCGTGCTCGGTGGCCGCCCGTTTGAGGAGTCGGGTTACGATCCGAGTTGGCGATCCGTAAGCCACGCCGACACAGACACTGGTTCGGACCATATTGCTCACCAGCGTCCAGTTCACCACGTTGTTTTCCAGAAACGTACTGTTGGGGACGATGATTTCAAGGTTGGTTGCGGTGGTAATTCGCGTACTTCGGGCTCCGATGTGTTCCACCGTGCCAAACAGATCGTCAATCTGAATCAAGTCGCCGGTTCTGATGGGCCGTTCGGCCAGCAGGACCAGGCCACTGATGAAATTGGTGACGATGTTCTGGCTTCCGAAGCCCAAGCCGATGGCGATTGCCCCACCCAAGAAGGTAAACACGGTCAGGGGAATATTGAGAAAGCGCAGAGCCCAAAGAGTGAACGTTGAAAGCAGGACATAGAAGACGAGAGATTGTATGGCCGAGGCGGCGTTGCGGTGCAGGCCGAGGCGGGGGAGAACGCGCTTTCCCAATACACGGCTAAGCATCCTGGACAAGATCACGCCGATCAGCAGCAGGACAATGCTGCTCAACACCGTGCCGACCGTGATGGGCCGGTCGTCCAAGACGATGATTTCGTAGTTCCACACGCTGGTCGCTCCCTGCCTGAGACCAGCCAACGAGGAACTGATGGACGCGCCGACCTCTTCCTGTCCGCTTTCACCACGTTGAACGGGGGCTTGCGCAAAGGCGGCCTCAACTTGGAAAAGCACTCCAACGACGAGGCAAATGGGCAACAGGCAACGACTATGCTTCATGGGAACACCGTTTCTTCCTTGATAGGGCGTTCATTGCTGTAGAGATCAGCGGTGGGATTATGTTCAGACGACGACGCCCCGTCAACGGCAACGGTCGAAACTGACCACTATTGCATGCTAGCACTGACTCCACTGACTAGGCAAAACTGAGATAGGTTTCGAAGGGAAAAATTACACGGCCGTTCGTGAAAACTCATGGTCTCTGGAGCTTAGATTAAATCGTGGCAGAGATTTCGCCCGAGAATTCCATACGAGCCCACACGGGGTCAAGACTATTGCGACTCTAGGCGGAGATTGTCTAAGCCGAGAGGTGGGAAACGCTGCTATTATAGCATTTGCACGTCGCGTACATTTGTTGACCCTTCGGCATCTCTTTGGAGTCGATGGTCGTCGAAGCCAAAGGCGAGATTGGTCTCGTTGACGCGGCTGCGATCAACACCGCCTGTCGTTGGGAGCGACACGATGGAGCCAGACCAACGTTTGACGTTCTCTCGCGAAATCGCCCGTGCATCGAGCGAGCGTGACAAGTGCTTCCGTTCGCTGGACCTCGAACGGGCTGAATGGACATTGGTTAAGTGGTTGCTCACGCAGTTGCGAGCTCGGTAGTGCGATCAGTGAATTCAAGTGGCGAGTGCTTTGATTGCGACCGCTCCGTTTGCTCGGCCGTTTGCCTCACTCGGTTGACGAGCAAGTAGGATGATGGAACAAACACAAGTGCGAGTAACGTCGCGCCTGCGACGCCGCCGGCGATTGTGATTGCAAGTGGTGGCCAGAAGCCGCCACCGCCAATGATCAACGGAAGGAATCCGGCCATCGTGGTAAACGTCGTGGCAAGAACATGACGCGACGAACGAACGACGACGTCACGGACGGCGTTCGGATCGCCGCTTCGAGCACGCTCGTCCTCGCCCATCGCCGCCAGCACCACGATCGAGTCGTTGATCGCGATCCCGATCAGCCCCATCGTGCCGACGATGGCCATGAAACCGAACGGATAGCCGAACAGCCAAAGCGCGCCAAATCCCAGGCCGGCGGATAGGCCAGCCACGACGGCGATGATTGCCGCCAGGCGGAAGGAGCCGAACGAAAGGACTAGCGTGGCAGCCATCAGCACAACCAGGACGCCAATCGAAGCCGATAGACTACCCATGGCCTCGTTGCGTTCAGCGAACTCTCCGCCGAACTCCATCTCGTAGCCGGCGGGCAGACTCAGACTGCCTGCGTCGAGCTTCTTCCGATAGTCGGCCAATACTTTTCCTGGGAGGACACCGGCCGTGATGTAGCCCCGAACAACGTTCACGCGTCGTCCATTGCGCCGCGCGATCACGGCTCGCTGTGGCACGAGCTCGACCCGGCTAATTGCTGAGATCGGAATGAATTTCCGTCGCGCGCTGGTCGCGACGGCGGCCGGCAGCAAGTCGAGCGAAGCAATCTGACCCAAATCGCCTCGGCCCGAATCGGACAGCCGCACGCGGATCGGAAGCTCTTCCGTCGATTCCAACAACGAACCGCCGAGGGTGCCTTCGGTCGTGGCATCGAGCTGCCCGGCGATCGACGCATGGTCCAAACCGGCGAGCCTAGCTTTCTCTTCATCTACGATGATGCTCAGCTTCGGCAGCGATTCGGTCAAGTCGGCATCCGTATGCACGACGTCGGGCACGGCGGACAAAACAGCTCGCGCTTCATCTCCGAGGTCCGAGAGCCGATCAACGTTCGGGCCGTAGAGCCGCAATTCGATGGGGGCATCGAAAGGCGGGCCCTGTTCCAGTTGCCGAACCAACACGCGAGCCTCCGGAAAGGCCTCGTCCAATTCGTCCTGTAATCGGCGGATCAACTGGACCGTGCCGTCCGCCGATTCCAACTGCACGATGCCTTGGGTGTAATAGGCGGCGTTTTTCTGATCGCTAACCAGATTGTAATAGAACGACGGCGCGCTCTTGCCCATGAACCAGTGAACGTCGCGAACCTGTGCATGCGCAATCATGATTTCGCGAGCCCGCTCGGCGGCGGCTTGCGTCTGAGGCAGCGAGGCATAGGCCGGCAGTTCCAATTCGATCTGGAACATATCCCGGCCGGTCGGCGGAAAGAACTGCTCAGTCAGTTGCGTTGCAGCGACAAAACCGCCAACGGGCAATGCGAGGGCCAGGGCGATTCCGAGAGCCGGACGGGCAAAAATGCGATCCAGCGTCCACGCATAAGCACTGCTCAGCCGCGAGTCCGAAAACCCTACTTGCCACCACACTTGTCGCTGGGAAGACGGCCCCAGCCGACTAAGTAACCCCGTCAACGCCGGGATTACGGTCATGGCCAGGAACAACGAACTGAACAGGGCAAGAATCACGCTCACGGCGATCGTGCCGACGAACTCTCCGACGCTGCCAGGCATCAGGGCGATTGGTGCGAACGCCAACGCCGTGGTCAGCGTCGATCCTAGCAGTGGAACTGCCAAGTGTCGGACGCTTCGCGTAATCGACTCCGACGGCATCATTCCACCATGCAGCCGCTCCCGCACTTCGTCCACCATTACGATCGCATTGTCGATCAACAGCCCTAAGGCAATGATCAGTCCGGTCACGGACATCTGATGCATGGGAATGCGGAGAAACTGCATGCCGGCCAACACCATCATCGACGAAAGCGGCAGCGCCAGGCTCACGATCAGCGCCGAACGCCAACCCATCATGAAAAACATCACGACGACCACCGCAACCGCACCCAGGCCCAAGTTTTCGAGTAGAGTGTCGAGCCTCTGCTCTGTGTAGTGACTTTGATCGAAGACAACCTCCAAGCTGACGCCTCGCGGCAAGTTCGCAGCATATTGCGCCACTTTGTCACGAGCCACGTTCGCCCAGCGATCAATTCGATAGTTCGATTCCACGAACGTGCCGATCGCCACGGCGGGCTTCCCGCCAACCAAGGCGAGATCGGCTGCTGGCCGCTTGATTGCCTTGTTGATGGTGGCGATATCGCTGAGACCAACGAACTGTCCGTCAGGGCCGAATTGGATCGGCGTGCGACGGATGCGATCGAGCGAATCCATCTCGCCTTCGACTTCGATCAACACGTTGCCCGCGGCGCCGTTGCGCATCAACCCTGCCGAAATCTTGGAGTCGCTCTGGCCGATCTGGCGCGAGATGTCGCCGACCGTTAGCCCCATCGAGGCCAATCGGGCGGGCTCGATTTCGACGACAATTTCTTCTTCCGGTTCGCCGAACAGTTCGACGTTCTCCGTGCCCTTAATACTGCGAAGTTCGTCTTCCAACCCCTCCGCCAATCGCCGCAGGATCGCGTAACTCACCTCATCATCACTTTGCCACGTAATCGCCGCGATCAGCGCGTAGCCGCGCACCTCAAGGTCTTCTAGCTCGGGCTCAAGAGCGCCCGATGGAAGCTCGGGCCGGGCGTCGTTGAGTTTGTCGCGAATACGGGACCAGATCTCGTCGACGTTCACGACTTCGTCCTGCAATTCGACCTCGATGATCGAAATTCCTGCACGCGAGGTGGACTCCAACGTTTTAATTTCTTCCACGTCAAACAGTTCCTCCTCGATTTTTTCCGTGACCAGCGCTTCGATACGCTCCGCGTCAGCGCCGGGAAACCGCGTGATGACGATTGCGTTTCGTGAAATGAGTTCCGGATCCTCCAATCGCGGCAGACTTTGATAAGCCGAAATTCCGGCGACGGTGATCAAGGTGACGGTCAGCACCAACAGGCGACGATTGCGATAGAACAGATCAGACATCGGAGGACTCCTTGAGGCGATGGATTATTTGGTGAGGTGAACCAACTGACCGGGAACGACTCGATGCGTTCCGCTCGTGACAACTCGGTCTCCGGCGCTGAGCGTGCCACGTACAAGCACGCGGCTGCTTTCGGTATGCAGCACTTCGACGTCGCGACGTTCGATGCGAAACAATTCAGACTGCGTCGAACCACTCGAATCCGTCGGGATGACGACAAACGATGTCCACAGACCGCGTGCTCCCTTGGTGAGCGCCGTCGAAGGGAGCCAATAACCGTTGGCCTCGACGGTTTCTTCCAGCGGCAAGCGAACGATTTGGCCGTGGACCACGTCTTGGAAGCGTGGATCGTCGAGCCTGAGGACGACCATGCGCGTACGAGTCGCCCGATCGACTTCCGGAAATCGACGCGCTACGGTGGCATGAAGATACTGTCCGTCGATCTTCACGCGATGGACCGACGCTTCGGCGAGTCGCCGCGCTGCGTCTACCGGCAAACCGATCCACGCTTCCAAGACGTGAGCTTCAACGAGCCGGAAGATCGGTCGTCCCGCTTCGACCACCGTTCCCTCGTCCGCCAATCGCCGAGCGATCGTTCCAGCGAATGGCGCCTTGAGCGTGCTCTTGCGAAGATCGATGTCGATGTCGGCCAGTGCCGCATCCAACTCGGCGACCACAGCGCGTTGCGCTTCAATCTGTTCTTTTCGAGTGCCGTTGCGAAGTTCGTCCAGATCGTGCCCTGCTTCGGCAAGTGTCGCCGCTCGCGCCTTCAACCCATACGCGAACTGCTCGTATTCGTCATGCGTGATGACATTTCTTGCGATGAGTGCTTTGCGTCGCCCGTGTTGGCGAGATAACAGTGTAACTTCCGCCTGTAGACTTTTAACTCGGGCCTGAGCGGCCTGTATGTCTTCGTTGCGTGGGCCCGAGACCATTTCGTCGAGTTTTGCCGCCGCCTGCGCTCGTCGGGCAATCGTCTGACGTCGCCGGTTTTCGAGGTGCTCGGTGTCGAGTTCGGCAAGAGCCATACCGGTGGTAACGGAATCTCCTTCGTCGACATGAATCTTGTCAAGCTTTCCAGCCGACTCGAAGCCAAGTTGGCTGGTACGTCGAGCGACGATCTTGCCGGTGTATTCATGAACTTCCTGATAAGCATTCACCGGCTCGATGGAGATGGTTTGAACCGCGAGGACGCGAGGCGCAGCAGGTGCGTCCGTTTCCGCTTCGGAGTTCGCCCTCGCCACCAGCAGAACCACTGCCACGACGACCGCCGCGGCAGCGATTACTGCGCCGACTCGCTTTGCCCTTGATCTCATCAGACCAGGCAAAACCACCGTGCGCCCTGCGGGCTGTTCTCGCTGACGGCCAGAAGTGCGGCCGTTTCGGTCGGCTCGCTCGAGGACACTCTCGCTGGACGTCGGAAAGATTTGTGATACGCGACTTCGCGTCGCTGTCCCATTGGAATCGCTCATGTCAAGCTCCTTTATTGTATATGCAACTATGGACCTAAAAAAAGTAATCTTCTGAACGGATCAGGGCGATCGCGGCTTGCGGCGACGTCGATCAAAACTACGGCATCGGTACTATTTCGTTTTTTTCGCATCTGATTGTGCCTGGTTACGCCACTGCTTGATTGATGGATGCTCTGCCAACTTCATGTACCAACTCCTCGCGAGGTTGCAGGTGCCCTTCATTGAAAATGCTGTTGGGCCCGAATGCACGTTCATCGCTGTGTGGGGCCGACCACTCCGGGCTATCGAGCCCGTATTTTGGTTCTCGAAGGATCGGTTGGTTCTGAGATCGTTCGTAGGCTTCAAGATTCGGTGTTCGTGCCAGTAGGATCTTTGTGAGATCGGCAACCGCACGCAGTTTGTTCGCCAGCGTCCGACGAGCCATCGGCGTCGCAGCGACGTATCGGCGGGTAATCGCCTCAAAGTCTTCGGGCTGGGAACCTCCCACTTCGAGTACCACGTCGTTTGGCGCTCCGACTTCAAAGGCACCACGGCGATACTCTTCAAAATAATGACGGGCCTGAGCGATGAAGTGGCGCTGCATGCCCAAGGCCTTCAATGCCTTGAGGAACATCCGCTCGGAAAACGGTTGGTACTTCACCGGGCGTCCGAGCACTTTCGCATAGATTGCCGTGAGCTGATGGGGGTTGAGGAGTTCCGGGCCGGTTGGACGGTAGTATTTGCCGACGTGTGGTGCTGGGTTCACCAGTGCTCCGACGGCGACACGGGCGATGTCTTCGTTCGAGACGGGAGCAGTCTTGCCCTCGCCTAGCGGGAGGGGGAACACTCCGAGTTGAGCAATCGGCCCCAGCACGGTCATATAATTATCGGCAAACCATCCGGTGTTGATCGTCACCGTGTCGACACCCGGCATCCAATCGAAAACACGGTCGGTCATGTAACTCTGTCGCGTTGCTATCGATGGATGTTGTGGCTGGGCTAACCATTGAGTGAGAGCCACGACGGTTTCCAGTCCCGCGTCCGCGGCCGAGACGGCGAAGTTCATGGCCCCGTGCAATTGGCCTGGCGTCCACGGCGCACAGTAGTAGGCTCTCTGGACATCGTGCATGGCTCGCCGAAGGTCATCGGGTTCGATGAAGTCCCCAACGAAAACTCTCGCTCCGGCCTTGGCCAGGGCATCCGATCTGTAATCTTGCCTCCGAACCAAGGCATTAACCGGATAGCCCTTTTCCAGAAGTTGGCGCGTGACCGCGGATCCGGTCTTGCCTGCGGCTGTGGTGACGAGGATTCTTGGTTTCGTTGTCATCGGTTCGCTCCTTGAATATGTATATACAACTAATGGATCAAAAAATTCGCGGTTAGCGGGCGTCTGCGCGTAACTTCTTCACGGCTTGCCCCAACAGATCGACAATGTCATCACCGAGAAGGGCCTTTGCCTGCCGCTGGGCTTTCTTCCATGCCGGGGCAGCTTTCTCCAGGAGCTTGCGCCCGTCGTTGGTCAAACGGAACGGTTGTGCCCGTCCGTCTTCATCAGGTATGACTTCCAGCCAGCCTCGCGCCTTCATCCTTTCGACGTTGCGACTGAGCGTAGAGACCTCAAGATGCAGCTTCTCGCAGACCTCGGCGGGCCGGGCCGTGCCCATCTTTCCAGTGGCGACGAGGATGTTCATCTGACTCACGCGAACACCTAAGGGGCGCAGCGCGTCGTCATAGATGTTTGTCACCACTCGGTTGAGCATTCGCATCCGCACGGCGATGCACTCCCCAGCGATGGTGTCGATCGAGTTTTGTAGTTTGGTCGTGTTCATTGTTTCAACCTCCAATATATTTGTATATACAATTTATCGTCCTGTCAAGAGCCAATTCGATGTTTTTTCTTGGCCGACGTGACGCAGCCCTGTCGAGAGGGCGGCCAATGTGACCTAACTCTATTCATGCACACGGGTTGCGCGCCTGAGGTCTGACGAAAAAAACCTCTCGCCAACAACAAAATTCTTGGGCGAATGGGCTTTGCGACGAAATCACAGCGCAAGCCTGCCCCGAGGTCGTCCTGTTTTCGTCGTTTCGAGGGTTTGTTGCCCATGATTACGTCTCGGTACCTTCGGGATTTCACTGTTGCTTACTTCTTCAAGATCGTACGCGAATCGTTTTTTCTAGGCAGCGCCCGCTGAGGTGACAATCGGCGCGGTGTTGGCCTGGGCGAAGCTCAGGTCATGGACGGCGCCTGGCGAGTTGGGCGCCGCTCGTTCGACAATTCGGGCCGGAACACCTACGACCGTGGCTTCTGCCGGTACGTTCCGGAGCACTACGCTACCAGCGCCGATTTTCGCTCCGTTACCAAGTTGAATATTCCCTAACAATTCGGACCCCGCCCCAATGAACACACCGGAACCGACCTTCGGATGCCGGTCACCCTCTTCTTTTCCGTTGCTGCCGAGTGTGACTCCATGCAGCATGACCACATTGTCGCCCACCACCGCGGTCTCGCCGATCACTACGCCGGTCGCATGGTCGATAAATACACCCTGGCCAAGACGTGCCGCCGGGTGAATGTCGACTCCAAATCGCTGCGAGACCTGGCTCTGGATGTGCTGCGCCAAAGTCGTCCGCTGTCGGCTCCAAAGCCAATGCGCCAGACGATGCGCCTCCAGGGCGAGGAACCCTTTGAAGTGGAGAAACGGACTCAAGTAGCTCCGGACGGCTGGGTCATGGTTTCGGATTGCCTTAAGGTCCTCGACAATCGAGTCTCGCATCGAAGGATCGTCGGTGACCGCCTCTTGAAATAGATTCCGAAATGCTTCAGGAGCCTCGACGAGGAGCTTCTCCGCGAGTACGTCTCCCAGGGCCGTGTCGATCCGCGAATGTCCAAGCACGAACCGCTCAAGCGACTGGCGAAGGATCGGTTCGTTCTGCGATTCGGCCAGCGCCTCTGCCTGAATCGCGTTCCAAATCGGATCGCAATCCTCACAAGGCAACTCGCGATGGCTGGCTGACTCAAATATTCGGCACGAAAGTCGATTTGTCATGATGAGTGTCCTTATGCGGCAACGGTCACGGGACTGGATTGAGCGAACGCTCCCGGCAGATGAATTCCGCATTCCTGCTTCAGACCGCCGAATCGCGTGTCACGGTCGTGTGCGTCGGCTGCGGATACCGGCCTACTCGAATGTGCGTCACCGACCGTCGCATAGCCTTGGTCGAACAGAGGGTGGTAGGGAAGGTCATGCTTCATCAGGTAGTCGTGTACATCTTTCGACGACCAATTCAAGATGGGAAGCACTTTGTACCGTTCGCCGTCGTAGCTACTCGGCGAGAGAGCACTCCGGAATTCGGTTTGATCACTCCGCAGGCCTGAAAGCCAGGCTCGCGCCCCGAGTTCTTCCATTGCACGCTTCATCGGCTCAACTTTACGAATCCGGTCGTAGACGTTGAGGTCCTCCACGTCGCCGCTCTCCCAGAGTTTTCCGTAGATGGACTCCATTCGGGCTGGGCTCTGGGGAGATTGTGCCACATGCAGGTTGAGGTTGAGCCGCCGGGTCAGCGTGTCGGCAAACCGGTAGGTCTCCACAGGCAGGTAGCCCGTGTCAACCCAGACGACCGGAATGCCTGGATTCACGCTCGACGCCAGATGAAGCATCACGGCGGATTGGATTCCGAAGCTCGTGGTCAACACGAGTCCGTCGCCGAAAGAGCGGTCGGCCCACTCTATGACGTCATGCGCCGTGGCTTCCAACAGTCGGTCGTTCAATTCGTTGATGTCAAAGCGAAAAGCCTCGGGGTTAGAGAACTCTTCGAGGTGGGCTCCCTGCTGGGGAGCGAGTTGTAGGGTGGTCATGCTATGGGTCCTTGTTCTTCAGGTGATTCGTGACCGATCGGTCAACTATGGCATAAAAAATATTAAGGGATCAGTACTTGGGTTGCAAAGTCGCACAGTCGCCGCATGCGGGCTTTGCTGTTTGGACCCTTCGATCTGGTAAGCATCCCTGCTACGTATACGTTGAAAAATTCGGAAAGTTCGTGGGCGGACATGTCGTTACGAAATTCGCCCTGTTTTTGTCCTTGCTCGATCACACTGGCCAGCAGCCGTTCAATCGCATCAAAGTGTTTTTGCAGTCTCTCGGTCGCCACTTCGTCATGCGATCCAAGTTCGTTGATCGCGTTGATGGCAAAACAGCCGCGGCGGGTTTCTTGTTCACAGCATACGCCCATGATGAAACAGAGCCATTTGCGGACGCCTTCGGTCGGCGATTCGGCGCCTCGAAGGGCCTGGTCAATTTTTTCATAGCCCGCATTGAGGTAGCGATCGAGCGCCTGCATGAACAAATTGTGCTTGTCGCCAAAGGCCTTGTAAATACTCCCTTTCTGCAGGTCCATTGCCTCCATCAGATCGGCCATCGACGTTGCCCCGTAGCCACCCTCCCAGAACGCACCCATCGCGGCGTTCAGGGCTTCGTCGATGTCGAATTCTCGTGGTCGAGCCATGGTTTGATTCCTTGGTATGTTGTTATTATACCATTTCGGAACCAATCGGTCAATAACATGAGGAAAAATTTCTCGGTTTGTGAACACGAGGGCGAGTAACCCTAGTCTCTGGCAGTCGTTACGACCACATGGAAGAGTGGAAAGAATCCCGAAAGGCCAAAATACTCTGCCGAACGTGAAATCTCTTGCTCAATTGGTTTTGGATCAAAAACTTGGCTGGATCTCAGCCCAGAACTCCACGCGAGCCCACCGATTCATTTCGCGACAATGAGATGCCAAGGCTGACCGCCAAGGGCATCCATGATCTTTATGTGCTGGTGTTTCTCTGCCTGCAAACCCGGGAGGTGATCGTCACGGAATCGACTCTAAATCCTGATTCTGCCTGGGTTTGTCGCCAAACAGAGCAGTTTATCGAACAAACCAAAAAGCGTGATAAAACGCCTACTCTGATCATGCACGATCGGGATGTGAAGTTCGCCAAGGAGTTTACCGACACGCTAAAACAAGCCGGCAAGAAAACAAGTCCGCTACCAAAAGGATCACCGAACCTGAATGGTCGCTGCGAACGGGTAATCGAAACGATAAAATTAGAGTGCTTGGCGAAGTTCATCGTTTTCGGCAAGCGGCACATGGATTATTTGATTTCGGAGTTCGTTATCTACTACAATACGACTCGGCCGCACATGGCGAGAGAGAATCTGCCGCCTGTGCGGAGCTCAGTACCGGACGAGGTCGAGGTGCTGAAACTGAATGAAGTCGTTGTCAGATCGCACGTCGGTGGGCTGGTGAAATCGTTTGAGCGGAAAGCAGCGTAAGGCCACTCATCCGCGAAATCGATTTGCAATCGTTTCTCAGTGGCAATCCATTCCCAAGATGACCGCTCTCGACACGACTCATTCTTCGTTATAGCTTGGTAATTGTGCCATGAAGTGCAGTTCCGTTCATTCGTTCATTTGAACAGCGTGACCTGCGCCTACAAGTTGCGACAGGTCCGAACCCCCTACCTGGAAAACGCCCGATGATCGCGATCGTAGAACCCAACAGAGCCCTCAATGTTCTAGGCGGCCCGCTTCAGACGTGCAGCACCAATCCGATGACTGGTTTCCTTCGCGATGGTTGTTGCAACACCAATGATCAGGATCATGGATCGCATACAGTTTGCGTGGAAATGACAAGTGAGTTCCTGGAGTTCTCTAAAATGGCAGGTAACGATCTTTCAACCCCCATGCCCGAGTACGGTTTCCCTGGCCTCAAGCCCGGCGACCGCTGGTGTCTCTGCGCCGCGCGCTGGCAGGAGGCCTACGAGAACAATATGGCTCCACGTGTCTGTCTTGAGTCCACGCACGAGCGCTCGCTAGAGATCGTTTTGCTTGAATCGATGCGCGAGCATGCCGTCGATCAATAGTTCAAGTCGTGACAGGCGAGAATTATGACGTGACAGCAGACGGCAAGACCTGTTTGGGGTTCAAGCGGTTGCGTCTCCAGGCCATGACGCTGGAAACGCTGCTATTATATTAGGCCTTGCTGATTTAGTCGACGACCGGCCGACGGGTAAAATTGTGGGGGGCGAATGTCGAGCGAAGGCGGAGTAATTGGCGCCGCCACGGTGATCGATCCCGTGTCAACGGTCGAGCAGA
>Ga0114996_10005471_pt1 | contig 14892 bp, 13 predicted proteins | sample ArcticOcean_MG_C_4_FD_87039 | JGI IMG/M metagenome (GOLD analysis project Ga0114996, IMG submission 87039) | Marine microbial communities from western Arctic Ocean - ArcticOcean_MG_CB4_134 | ecosystem: Environmental > Aquatic > Marine > Oceanic | place: Arctic Ocean: Canada Basin | collected...
ACTCTGGCAGATGTATGGGTTCGCCAGCAGCAATGTTGCCTACTATGGGGATTTCTACTAGGTCGTTATTGGTATTTTCTGTATTTTCTGAATTGTGGTTAATCAATTCAATTCCTCGAGATACTTCTGCCTCTCTGTTAAGCAGACCTTTTTGTTTTAAGATTCTTAGATTGTAATCAACTACAGCAGTAGAACTGATTTTACATCCTTGTTGTATATCTCTGATACTTGGAGGGTAGCAGTGTTCATCAATGAAATTCTCGATGAAATCAAGGATGTTTTTTTGTTTGGTAGAAAGTTCTTTTTTCATAATAAACCTTTGCAAAATTAGCACTTATGTTCGTAATAAATGTATCAAAGCAAGGAGACTATGTCAATTAGTTTTAAATAAATGAATTAGTAATTATTTATAGAGGCAAACAAAAATGTTGCAAATTGAATAAATTTTTATTTATTCATAGCTTTCATAAGACGTGATTTTCTTCGAGAAGCATTTTTTTTATGAAGTATGCCTTTTTGTGCAGCTTTATCCAAATTTTTTATCGCATCTTGAACAGAACTTGAAACATTCTCACTAGATTCTCTTTCTTGAATATTGACACGAGCTGTTTTGATTAAGTTTTTAACTTTAGTTTTAACAGAAACGTTTCGTGATCTTTTACGATTTGATACTCTATGTGCTCTAGCGCTTGACAATCACTTCCTCCAGGATAATTTTTTTAATCATATTATTGTATTACATTATTATGATAAAGCGATACATTTTTAAATAGTGTTTTAGTTAACTCTATTTACTTCAATCACTGGTTCTAAAGTTTCAATTTTTGAAATTACACGTCCAAGTTGCTCTATTCCGTTAACATAAATCGTTAAGTTTATAGTACTAAATCCGTCATATTCTTGAGAAATACAAGCTCCAATGTTGATTTTCTCATTTGAGACAACAGACGTGACTGAATTTAACAATCCCACTTTATCCCATGATTCTATTTTAATATCTATTGGATAAGTAGGCAGTTGTTCTCTCCAGTTTACTGGGATAAGTCTTTCTTTGTCGTTTTCATTCAAAATGTTTATACAAGACTTGACATGAACAGTTACTCCAGTATTTCTTGAGATGAATCCGATTATTGATTCACCTGGTATTGGATTACAACATTTTGCTATTTTAGTTAGAAGGTCCCCAACTCCTAATACTTCAATTCCAGATGCGGGGGATTTGATTTGTTTATTGATTTGAGTGTTGTGAAGTTCGGGTTGTTTTTCAGGAAGTATATTGATTACTTGAGAAAGAGGAATTTTTCCGCTTCCTATAGCTAAAAACATTTCATCAATTGATAAAAAATTAGAATGTTTTGCTAAATCTTTGAGACTGATTTTTTCATCAATTTTTTTAAGATGCTTTTGTAAAATTACCTTGCCACTATTAATCGTAAATTCTTTTTTTTGTCTATTGAACCACTGGCGTATTTTTGTTTTTGCAGATGTTGTTTTAACGTAATTTAAATCTGGATTTATCCAATCTAAGCTAGGACCTTTAATACTTTTACTTGTCATGATTTCTACTGTATCACCATTAGATATTTTAGTATTAAGTGAAACTAATTTTCCATTTCGTTTTGCCCCAACACATCTATGTCCAATTTCTGTATGTATTCTGTAAGCAAAATCTAAAACAGTAGCTCCAAGTGGCAATTCTTTGATATTACCTTTAGGTGTGTATACAAATACTTGGTCATTAAATATATCGGTTTTAAAAGATTCAACAAATTCTTCAGAACCAGATACTTCTCTTTGCCATTCGAGCAATTGCCTAATCCATGTCATTTTATGTTCAAATGTTGAGTCATTTAAGTTTCCTTCTTTATACAACCAGTGAGCCGCAACACCATATTCGGATAAATTGTGCATTTGTTTAGTTCGGATTTGAATTTCTACGGGGTGAGCATCTTCGCATATAACAGTTGTGTGGAGAGATTGATATAAATTGTCTTTTGGGGCAGCAATATAATCATCAAATACCCCTGTAATAGGATGCCAAATAGAATGTACAGCACCGAGAACTGCGTAGCAATCACTTACGCTATTGACTATTATTCGTAGAGCAAATAAATCGTATATTTCACTTATACTTCGATTCATTTCCGAGTATTTTTTAATTTTTTTATGGATACTGAATAAATGTTTTGGCCTACCTTCAATATTTGCATCAATTTCAAAAGATTTTAATTCATTAGAAGTTTTAGAAATTACTTTTTTTATATAATTTTCTCTTTCAGATCGTTTGGAATTTACTAATTCAGCAATTGTTTGGTATGCTTCGGGTTCTAAATTTTGAAATGCTAAATCTTCAAGCATCCATTTCATTTCCCAAATTCCTAATCTATGAGCCAGAGGGGCATAGATTTCTAGTGTTTCTTGTGCTATAGAAAGGCGTTTGTTTTTAGGTAAATATTCAAGGGTTTGCATGTTATGGATTCTATCAGCTAATTTAATCAACACTACTCTTACATCATCGGACATGGAAATTAACATTTTTCTTATGCTGTCTGCATTATTTGAAGATACAATGTCAGTTGTCTCTTGAGAGTTATTATTATTTTTTTGTAAAGGCATCACCTCTGCTCTGTTTAATTTTGTTACCCCAATTACTAATTTCGAGACTTGTTCTCCAAATATTTTGGCAATTTGATTTTCGTCAACTCCACAATCTTCAACGACATCATGTAGTAAAGCGGCTGATATTGCTTCTGAGTCTAATTGTAAATTAGAAAGATAAATTGCAGTTTTGAGTGGGTGTTGTATAAATGGTTCTCCAGAAGCTCTGTATTGTCCTGCATGAGATTTTTCAGCGAATGAAAAAGCATTTTTTATATCTGACACTTGCTCAGTTGTGAGATATTTTGAAGTTTTAGAGATTAAATTATTGATTGTTGCCAATTGTAAATCTTTTCATTTAGTTGCTGCAAATACTAGGATAAGTCAAAATTAATATGATTAAGATTTTTTTTGATTAGTAAATTATTATATGATTTTATCAAATCATAGATGAATTGCGATACCGACTGATATATTATATGTGTTAATCAATATCTAATGATCGTCACTTTAATCATATGAAAGTTAAAAATTAATGAGTAAAGAGCTATTACGTGCACCTAGAGGGACTTCGGATATTTTGCCAGATGACCAGAAATATTGGAAATATGTGGAAAATATTTTTTTGAAAATTGCAATAAAATATGGATTTAACCGTATTGAGACTCCAGTGATAGAGCAATCAAATCTTTTTACTAGAGGAGTAGGAGAGTTTACCGACATTGTAGAAAAAGAAACATATACTTTTAATGACCGTGGAGGAGACTCTTTATCTTTACGCCCAGAAGGTACTGCGCCAGTCTGTAGATCTTATCTTGAACATGGAATGCAAAATTTACCGCAACCAATTAGATTGTTTTATCAATTTCCTATGTATCGATATGAAAGACCTCAAGCAGGAAGATATCGTGAATTTAGGCAAGCTGGTATTGAAATAATAGGTGAATATTCGCCACTTGTAGATTTGGAAGTGATCCAATTTGCTTGTGAATTAGTTTCTGAATTAGGATTATCTGATTTGGATTTGATTATAAATTCTATAGGCGACGATAAGTGTAGGAATAACTATATTTCAGATTTGAAGACATATTATCAAAATCGAATTAGTGAATTATCTCATCTGGATTGTCAAAGAAGGTTAGACTCAAACACTTTAAGGCTTCTTGACTGTAAAGATATAAATTGCCAAAAACTTATTAAAAATGCTCCTAAGTCATTAGATTATTTATGTGAAAGTTGTTTGATTCATTGGAATGAGTTGTTGGAGTATTTAGATCAATTGGGTATCGATTATAAAATAGATACCACTTTAGTTAGAGGATTTGATTATTATACTAAAACAGTGTTTGAAATTATTCCCAAAGATCAGGGTAGTCAAAGTACAATACTTGCTGGCGGCAGGTATGATGGACTTATAGAGCAAATTGGAGGCCAATCAACACCCGGGATTGGCTTCGCGATCGGTTTAGACCGGGTAATTATGAAATTAAAATTAGAATCAAAAGATGAAATTTCTAGTAATGACGATAATGTCAGATGTTTTGTTGCGCATAATGGTGATGATGCAAAGAAATTTGCAATAAAAGTAGTCACAAAGTTACGAGATAATGGAATTCGATCAGTTTTGGGATCTCCTTCTAGAAGCTTGAAGTCTCAAATGAAATATGCCTCTTCAATCAAGGCTTTATATTCTATTATTATTGGCGAAGATGAGTTACGAAGTGAGATTCTTACTTTGCGAGATATGGTTGATAGCAAGCAAGAAAAATTGGATTTGAATCAAATAATTGAGAAGATTAACAGAGTGAAAATATAGGGATATTGTTAGCCCATTTTTGTTGCTGAAGCTAAGGTGTTTTCATTATTTTCAAAACTTTTTTCTAGTTCTCCAGAATTATTTATTTTGTCTAGGCTATTGTAAATAGCTTCTAAAAGCCAGTTTAGTTCTTTTTTTTCATGAAAAATGGATGAGGTATATCTACCGCCACCACCAACAACAAAATTGTTAGGCAATTCAGTTGAAAGCAGTGACTTGAGATTCAAGTTGGTTTTTAATGTATCTCTGTAATTCGACACCGAATTAGAAGTAAAAAAGAATTCTACTATGGAACCAGTACCTGTCATGAAATGAGGAATTTTATATTGAGAAAATATTTGTGATAAACCTGCTCTAAGGTCATTTCCAAATTTATTAAGTTTTTTATAATTTTGAGGGTTTTGTAGTTCTTTAATACACATTAATGCAGCTGTGCTTGAAATTGGATTTGAATGGAAGCTGCCAATTGAAAATATTCTATTTTCATCCGCTGAAACAGGATCTAAGAAATTCATAATTTTCTCAGATCCTACGATTGCTCCAATTGGATATCCTGCACCTAATGCTTTGCCATAAATGGAAATATCTGGCATTATTCCAAAAAATTCTTGAGCTCCACCTAGTGACAATCGATATCCAGTAATCACTTCATCAAAAATTAATGGGATATTTTCTTTTACGGAAATTTCTTGAATGCCTTTGAGAAATGATTTATCTGTTTCTAGTCCTCGCATTACAGGTTCAATGATTATTCCTGCAATATCTGATCTATTTTTTAATATTATATTTTGGGTTTTCTCTAAATCATTATAAGGAGCAATTAAAATGTTATTTCTTACTGATTCAGGAATCCCAATTGAGTCTGGTGTTGCTTGAGGGTATTCGTCCCAATGCTTAGCATTCCCATAATTTGTATTGAATAATAAATTATCTGCGAATCCATGGTAAGCACCTTCAAATTTTAATATTTTATTTTTTCCAGTGTAAGCGCGTACTATTCTAGTAGCTAATATTGAAGCTTCTGTGCCTGAGTTTACCAAACGAATTTTATTAGCACATGGAATAGTCTTTGACATTATTTCAGAAAGTTCTATTGCAGGTTCTGTGATATTTGTGAAAGCGGATCCTTTATCTATTTGATTTTTAACCGCATTTGAAATTTCAGGGTGATTATGCCCAAGGATTAGAGAAGAATGTGCTAAAGTGACATCTAGCATTTTTTTATTTTGAGTAGTATAAACATATGCCCCATCTCCTCTATGTAAAATGAAGTCAGGTAATGGAGGTAAGTTTTGCCCTGCTGTGTAATAAGATGCCCCCGGGATATACTTAGATGCTTTTTTAACTAAACTTAATGGTTTTTTGATCATATTGGTTCTCCAGTGGTTAATTTTAAAATAGTTTAAGACAAAAAGATACCAACAGGATTGGATAAGTATCTAATGAGATATACATACATATAGTCTTAAATATTTATTACGTGCTAGTATTTGTATATGAACTCAGAATTAATTCGAAATTTTTGTATTATTGCGCATATTGATCATGGCAAATCAACTTTAGCTGACAGGTTACTTGAAATTTCAGAATTAACCAGATCAAGGAACGATTTGGTTGAACAGAGATTAGACTCAATGGAATTAGAGCGTGAAAGAGGCATTACTATCAAAGCCAAACCGGTGAAGATAGATTATATGAGTCAATCTGGAAAAAAGTATCAATTTAATTTAATTGACACACCTGGCCATGTTGATTTTAGCTATGAAGTTTCAAGAAGTCTTGCGGTATGTGAAGGTGTTATATTAGTTGTGGATGCTACGCAAGGGATTCAAGCTCAAACTTTAGCAAATGTTTACCAAGCTTTAGAAAATGATTTACACATAATTCCTGTTGTAAATAAAATTGATATGAGTGCAGCAGAACCTGATAGAATTGCTCAAGAATTAAGTTCTTCATTTGGTTTTATGATGGATGAAATAATAATGATTTCTGCGAAAACTGGAGACGGAGTTGATCTGGTTCCAGAAGCTATTGTTGAAAGAATTCCTCCTCCAGAAGGTGATTTAAACACTCCTCTTAGAGCATTGATTTTTGATTCTAAATATGATCCTTATAAAGGGGTGATTGCTTTTGTTAAAGTAGTAGATGGGTTGGTTAAATCTGGAGATCAAATAAAAATTATGTCTACAAACAAAAAAAGCGAAATCCTGGAATTAGGATGCTTTTTGCCAAATGAAGTGAAATTAAATCAATTAGCTTTAGGAGAAGTAGGTTATATTGCTACAGGCTTGAAAGATGTAAAAGATGTCCCAGTTGGAGATACAATCACATCTGGTCTAAAATCAGCATCTCAACCACTTGAAAAATATATACCTTTTAATCCTATGGTTTTTGCTGGTTTGTATCCTGTTGAAGGACAAGATTATACTTTATTAAGAGATGCAATTGATAAGTTAAAACTAAATGATTCATCTTTAGTTTCCCAACCAGAAAGTTCTGTTGCTTTAGGATTTGGGTTTAGATGTGGGTTTTTAGGATTACTCCATATGGAAGTTGTTCAGGAAAGACTTGAACGGGAATTTAACTTAAATTTGCTGGTGACTTCTCCGAGTGTTTCATATCAAGTTGTTTTACAGAATGGGAACGTGGTGGAAGTTGATAATCCTTCGAAATTACCAGAAATTAATTCGATTGCTGAAATTCGAGAACCATGGATTAAAATGACTATTTTAGTTCCAGTACATTATATGGGAAACGTTATAGATTTGATTAAATCTAAAAGAGGAGAATCCAAGTCCATAGATTACATTCAACATCAATCGGAATCACAGAATTCGGGGAATAATTCCGGAGAAAATGTGGAGTTTTCAGATCGCTCAAGAGTAATGTTGGAATTCGGAATGCCAATGGCAGAAATGCTCGCAGATTTTTATGATTCTTTAAAGTCATCAACTCAAGGATATGGATCTATGGATTACTCATTTGATGGTTATAAGGCTGGCAAACTTGTAAAATTAGATTTGCTAGTAAATGGGGAAAAAGTAGATGCATTATCTGCAATTGTTCATAAGGATATAGCTTATAGATTGGGTAAAAATTTGGTTTCTAAGTTAAAGGAACTTATACCTAGACAAATGTTTGAGATAGCAATCCAGGCGTCTATAGGAAGTAGGGTGATTTCTCGAGAAACGATTACCGCTTTAAGAAAAAATGTTTTGGCGAAATGTTACGGAGGTGACGTAACTAGAAAAAAGAAATTGTTGCAACGTCAAGCTGAAGGTAAAAAAAGAATGAAGAGAGTAGGTAGCGTGGATATTCCTCAAGAAGCTTTTTTAAGTATTTTGAAAGTAGACTATTCTTAAACATTGATAGTGTTATTTGTATGAAATTTTTCTTGAATAACATGGCTCTCATTTATTTGACACTTCTTGGATAGTTGTATATATTTTTATTTCATCTGAATATGTGTGATAATCTTGGCAAATAATTGTAAAATGAAAGTTTAATAAGGAGTTTGATTGATGAGTATCGGTTACGTTAGCTTTGGTTGGATTGGTGAAAACCGTTCTATCAAAGTTATTTTAAAGGATGGATTGTGGCACACCGAACATCATGTTGATGGTAAACCCGATGAACATTTAATCAAAGTTTTTGGTGCGAATATATTACCGACACCTTGGGGGAGTGACGTTGATCAAGAGATAGTAATTAGAGAGCTAAAAGAACGAAATGGGCATGCCGAAATTTGCTAAATGACAAGATGCATTTGCGTTAATTTTGATTATTTTTTGAATTGCAGTTGATTTTATGTTTGAACTTGAATATGGCGATCATTTGATTGGAAGTATTCAAACAGTTTTGGGACCAGTTCTAAATAATGATTTGGGAATAACTCTCATGCATGAACATGTTTTAATTGATCAACAAGCTAAAGAACGAAGGTCCTTTAGAGTGCGAGAAAAGCAAGGACAAATTTTTTCTAAAGGAATTCCCGCAACATATTTGCATGGCTGGGATAATACAACTTTAAAACTTGACAATTTGAGTGATTCGAGAAGTAATAGATATGCAATTGCAGATAACTATTACTTAAACGATTTAAATTTAGCTCAATCTGAGCTTAAACATTATTTTTCAAGAGGTGGTGAATCCATTGTTGATTTAACAGTTAGGGGAATCGGAAGAGATCCTTTGGGGTTATGTCAAATTTCTCGTTTAACTGGAATTAACATCATTATGGGGACTGGTTGGTATGTGCCAGATTTTTATCCAAAAGACATGGATTCTAGATCAGTTGATAGTTTAGTAAAGGAATTAATTAAAGAAATTTGTATAGGAGTTGATTCAACTTTTGTTCGTGCTGGAATAATTGGTGAAATTGGCATTAAAGATGGTCCTTTAACTACAAACGAAATTAAAATTATTCAAGCTGTTTCTCAAGCAAGCATTGCGACTGGAGTATCCATATCTTTTCATTACGGAGGGACTGGAAGAGAGAGATTTAAGTTATTAGAAATAATTCGAAACGAAGGATGCCCACAAGATCGTATCATTTTTGGCCATAGTGATTTGATTGCAGGAGATATAGACCTAATTCTAGAGTTATTAAGCTATGGCGTTTACGTACAATTTGATTTATTAGGACGTGTAGCAGCTCATTTAATGATCGAGGCTTTAGATTCAAGCAATCCTTGGTTGTCATATTTAGATTCATCAAGCACTGCATTAGTTTCAAAAGTATTGCCAACTTTAATTTCTTACGGTTATGCTGATCAGATTTTATTATCTCAAGATGTTTGCACTAAAATACAATTGAAAAATTTTGGTGGAACTGGATATTCATTTATTTTGGAAAGTTTTATTCCACATCTGTTAGAAATTGGAATCACTCAAGATGATATAAATATAATTTTGATGGAAAATCCACGAGATGTTTTGCAGATTAAAGAAATTAATTTAGATTTACTATCAAAGTTTGTTTAAATGTTAAAAGAATCTTATTTGAAGTCACATCTACAAAAAGTCTCTCGATCTTTTTATATTACCTTAGTGATTTTACCAAAGGAAATTTTTAAACCTATTTCCATAGCTTATTTATTAGCTCGAATTTCTGACACAGTTGCTGATACTTTATTGCAAATACCTTTTAATGATAAGCGTGATTTTTTGTCAAGTTTCAAAAATCAAATAGAAAATGAAGTGTTGGATGAATTTTTTTTGAAGCAATTAAATAAATTCTTGGCCGAATTGAAAGAATATCCTTTTGAAAGGGATATATTAAATTTTGTCCCAGATTTATTTTCTTTTTATATGTCTTTAAGTGAAACTCAACGTTTTCAAGTTAAATTAATTGTTGTTAGATTGATTAAGGGAATTGAAAACGATTTAAATAAATTTGAATCGGATAATTCAAATCAAGTGATTTCTTTAGACTCTTTCAATGAATTTGATTTGTATACATATAATGCAGCAGGTTGCGTTGGGAAATTTTGGACAGAGATTAGTTTTAAAAATAACTCAAATATATCTTTTTTAAATTATCAAAAAATGATGTTATTAGCTATTCAGTTTGGCAAAGCACTACAGATGACCAATATCATTCGAGATATCAGGAGTGATTTTGATATAGGTAGATGTTATATTCCTAATAAGTTATTAAACATATATAATTTGAGGCCACAAAATCTAATACAAGATAAGCTTTCACAGTCTGCCAAAGAACTTATTAAATATGTCATTAAAATTAATTTGGAGAATTATTTACATTCCATAGAATATTTCTTATTAATTCCAAGGAGGAAATTTAGACTAAGATTGGCATGTTTAATTCCGATACTAATAGGAATTGAAACAATCCGACATATTTCTTCAAATCAGGAAGTGGTTTCCACTAAAAGGAATATCAAAATCACTCGAAAAAGCGTTTATATTATTGTAATTCATGCTTTTTGGATTGTTATATCGTGTAGGTCTCACAAATTGCATCTTTATTCAATAATAGATAGAGTAAGGTTGATTTTAAACAAGTGATTATTTGTTGAATCACTTCGTTTCTACTGGTAATATTAATTTTCAATAAAAATATTTTTGGAAGGTGATTGTTTTAATGTATAAGTGGTTTTTACTAGCTGTTCTGAGTATATGTTCTTTGGCTTTGTTTGCATGTGGATCTTCAACTGATGATTCTAAATCAACTGGAGCAAGCTATTCTAAGCCTCCCACAGCATCTAATCAAGCCATGCAGTCTGCGTCAAAATCTCTGGGAACAACAGTTTCCTCTTCTAATGCTTCTAGTGCAAATGTAATAGGTGGCACACGTGTAGAGATTAAATTAAGAGATATTAAAGGTAGCGGAACTTATGATTATTCTCCAGGTGAGTTTTCTTTTAAGGTTGGAGAAGTAGTAAATTTTGTAATGACATCTGAGACTGAGTTGCATACTTTTACTGTTGATGATTTAAATATTGATCAGTCGGTGGATGCTGGAGAAACAGTAGGGTTTTCTTTTAAATTTGACAAACCTGGTACTTATTTATTGATTTGTATTCCTCATGAATCTCAGGGGATGATTGGTAAAATCACTGTTGAGTAATGGAAAATTGTTAAGGATATACTCCTTGATAACCTTTTTTACCTGATGCTGGATAGTAGAAAAAGAAACTTTCTACTTGCCCATTACTGTCAATGTACCAGCTGTAGCTTCCGGTCCCATTAGATTTGTCATTATCTTTAGATGCCGATTTTGGCAATTCATTTATTTCTTTACCAACCATGAATCCAAAATTAATGAAACAATCTCTTGAATCTATTTCATATTCAGTATCACCCCGAGTGATACTTGCTGTGTTCCAGTGTTCTTCAGCGACACCTATATTTCTATAATATAAAGAATCATTAGGATCAGTTCTTCTGGCACCATCATTACTGGCATCGTCCGTCCAATATGGAGTACACCCTTGGGTACCTCCCAGAGGATTTGATTTTAAACCTGTTCCATAAGTGATTATTTCAGATGAATTTGCTAATGTAGTTTTTAGTGTATTATCTGTACCTTTATTTGTTTGTCCCCAAATTGGGTATTGACGTTTGCCAATGAATTTCGGGTTGCTAAGTTTACTATAATTTGCATTGACTGAAATTTGAATTTTTCTTTTATCTGCTTCGTAAGCATTTTCTTTTGAATTATTTAAATATCCAGTAAGCATTGGGACAGTGATTGCTGCAATCACACCCATAATTGCAATTACAACTATGAGTTCAATTAAAGTAAATCCTTGTTGTTTGTTGTTTTTTTGTTTTGCCATTATATTATTGGAAAGAAGAAAGAAAATTTAGTCGCTTTGTTTAATGATTAGAGATTGTTGTCCGGGGATAGTATTGATATTTTCATCAGAATCAATTGTAGTTTTACCTTTCACTATCCATCTATAAAGATTCGGAATTTTTGGGTTGTTAATGATATTTATTTTTTCACTTTTGCCATATATCGTTAGCAACCATTTCTCATTAGATAAATTGTAATTTGTTTCTACCCCAACTCTGTCCAAAATTATATTTATTTCCCCAGGAGATTTTTCTGATGGTGGAATTAAAATTATATTATGAATTTTGTCTCTTTGCTGGAATAAATCTTTATTAATTTTTGTGTTCATAAAATCTGGGTAATCAATTTTCAAGATCCATTTGTTTACAATGCTAGTTGTTTTTAATTCTCCTGTGAATTGGATCGATGTTCCAGGTTTCCAGGGGTTATTTTCTGAAATATTACCATTTAACTCGCCGATTAAAGTATTGGGATCTATGTTTTTCGTGTCTAAAACGTATCCTTGTGGGATTGTGATTTTAATTTCAGTTAAAGATGCTTCATTTTGATTTGTTTCTAAATCAAATTTATAGGTTGAGGATTTTTTGAATTCATGAGTTGTTAAACTTGAGATGTTAAATCTACAATTTGAAGGCGGTATTAACGTTGATCCTTCAGAAGCAAAGAATAATATCCCTCTTTTTGTATTGATTCTCCAACTAACAGAATTTGATGAAGGAGGTATTTGTTTAAGAAAGTCTGGCACAAATGATTGAGAAGAATTTTGATTTAATTTAGCATCAAAATTTAGTAATCGTACTCCAAAATCTTTAGATGTATTATTTTTAGTTTTTGGCAACAAATCCGAATTAGTAGCATTTAATTTGATTATTGGATATTGTCTTGGGGATGATAAATTAAAAAAACTATCTGCAGCAGTACTGATCGTTATTTTATCTGCAGAAAGCCTTACATTTTTACTTGATTGAGGAATTTTACTGACAGCTATAGATACCAAGCTAGCTAATATGCCCAAAATTACAAGCACAGCTAATAGTTCTGTAAGGGTAAATCCCTTTTCATCTTTCAATTTTATAACTTGATTTAATAGATAGATATTTTTTCAGCATAGTCCTATTAATTTCTGATTTTAAGGAAATATATTTTGGAATCCAATTTTTGACTCAATTGGTAATTCAGCTAAAAGAGTTTGAACAGTTCCGTTTTGGTCTATAAAATAAATGTAAGAACCTGTGCATGTAGATGTAGGACAATTTTCTTGAGCAGCAGATTTTGGGTAACTTCTAAACATATTAACTAAAAGATCAAAGTTGATTAAATAATCTCTACTATCTACATAGTATGTATTGGTTAAATAAGTGATTTTGGATACATGCCAACCAAATTGATTCAAATTTGAATCTTCGTCATTTAGAATATTTTCTGTAGATTGATCTCTTTTATTGTCGCCATCATCTATCCATGTAGGGAATCCTCCATAGCTACCATGAAAAGGATTAGAAATTATTCCTTCATTCAGGATATTTGGTTGTACGTTTTGATCACCTTCGTAGAATTGATTAGAAATTTTTGAGACTCCTATTATTGGTAATTGCATTTCTCCATGCCATCTTGGATTGTTTCCCGAGACTAAATATTGATCTACTACTGATTGGATTTTAGCTACTTCTTGTCGATATGCTTCCTCTTGGCTTTGCCCGAAATGTCTGATCAAAGAGGGTGTGACAATAGACGTGAGAACTCCCATAATTGCAATTACAACTATTAGTTCGATTAAAGTGAAACCTCTAGAATTCTTTATTTCACTTGTAATGTATATATTATTCATGTGTTTATATTATATATTTAATTGTTGTTATTACGGAATCACCAAAAATTAAAATTAATGAAGCTCCCAAAGATATAAAAATTCCGTATGGAATTTCATACTTTAATTTTTTTTTCTTAATTGTTAATAAATAAATTGCTACTAATCCCCCTGTAATGGATGTGATCCACCATGCTACTAATATACCTGGAAAACCTATAATAATCCCTATAAAACAGGCTAATTTCCAATCTCCTCCACCCATTCCATTGGGATACTTTAGAAAAATTATCAAGGGTAGAATCATGGAACCTATACCTGATGCAAATGAATTGACAAATGCCCCAATGATTCCAGAAAGTCCTGGAAATACTTTTGGTGTATTCAGTATATTCCAAAAAGGTGATGCTAAAATGCCAATCAAATTTGATGGCAATATTAATTTATTTGGAATAATTTTGTATTCCAAATCAATTGTTGAAATTGCAATTAGTATATATAGGCTAGAAATAATTGGAATTAATGTGTAATTTAAATTGTGATTTTGAAAGACAAGTTGTGTAGTCAATCCAGTTAACAATTCGATTATAGGTAGCCTAGGGCTAATTTTCCCTTTGCAAGTTTTGCATTTACCTTTCAAAAATAAATAACTTATTATAGGGATTAGTTCAAGAGGAGATAATAATTTATTGCATAAATCGCATTTAGATCTTGAAAATAATATAGGTGCAGATTTTGGAGTGCGATCGATTAGAGTGTTAATAAAGCTTCCGGAAAATATTCCTAGAATTGCTGGGAATATATTTTGGAGGGATAAAGTTGAATTCAATGATGCAATTCTCCGTAAATAATTTTTAGAAGTAATTTGATTTCCCAAAAATTTAAATCAATCGTTTTGTTTTTGGTGATTTCGACTTGTTCAATGTTCACTAATTTTTCTTGGTAAATTAAATCTAATAAACCAATAATTGAATCGATATTTCCGGTGCCTGTTAAAGAATATTCTATTGCGGGTATTTTTATATTTGTTCCTATTAAATTTACTGAAGATGTTTGAGAATCAAAATTTGAGAGCAATAGATTTTTCTCAGATGCGTGACTAATTAGTTGATTCATGAATTTAGATGCTTCTATTTTGGAGGGTAAAGATTCTTGGATTACTAAATTTTGAGCTTCAATTGCAGCTTTTTTGTTATTACTTAAATTTTTTGAAAGATCTTTGATTGAAGATTCTTTTTGTTGAATTTGATTTGAGATGACAATAGAGTTTTGAGTTAATTCATCAAGAGTTTTGGAAAGTTCTATTCTTTCATTTTTAAGGGTGTGGTTTTCGTTGTATAAATATAA
>Ga0114996_10005473_pt1 | contig 14887 bp, 16 predicted proteins | sample ArcticOcean_MG_C_4_FD_87039 | JGI IMG/M metagenome (GOLD analysis project Ga0114996, IMG submission 87039) | Marine microbial communities from western Arctic Ocean - ArcticOcean_MG_CB4_134 | ecosystem: Environmental > Aquatic > Marine > Oceanic | place: Arctic Ocean: Canada Basin | collected...
AAGCGTCAGGAGATCTGGCCCGACCTGTTGCTGATCGATGGCGGCGAGGTGCATCTGGCCGAGATTCACGACCTGCTCCAATCCCATGGATTGACCGATCGCGTTCCGCTGGCTGCGCTCGCCAAACGCGAGGAGACACTACACCGTGTGGACGAGCCTGATATCGTGCTCGATCGCAGAGGTAGAGTCATCGTCTTCGCCCGCGATGAGGCCCACCGCTTCGTCAACGGATTCCACCGCAAGCGCCGTGCCAAGAAAGGCCTCTCCGACCCACTTGAAGCGGTCGAGGGCCTCGGTGCCAAGCGCCTGCAGGCCCTTCTGAGGCATTTCGGTGGTCGCCGAGGCATCGATCATGCAAGCCCCGAGGACCTCACCGCGGTCGTCGGCGTCGGCCCAGCGCTGGCTGAGCGAATCTGGCACGAGCTCCACTGATCAGGGGTCATCGAAGTCGAGCAGGTCTTCGTAACCCTCGTCCCAACCCTCGCTGGGGATGTTGCCAGTGCCATCCAGACCCGGGAGTTTGGCCATCTCGGGAAGTCCGTCCTCGCCGATCAGATCGGCCTCTTCGGGGCTCAGAGTTGCGAGTCGTTCACCCTCCTCATCCAGCAGCGCTTCCTTGCGGCGCCGTTTGCGTCGCATCCTCAGGAAGATCAACAGTAGGACCAATCCGACCAGGGTACCGATGTAGATGGCGAGTTCGGCAAGGATGAACTCGATGCCGACGACCATTCTGAAGGTGACCGTGTCGGTCTGCTGATCACATTCCTCGACCGTGTTGGCAGTGCAGATCGGAAGGTGATAGACCAGGACCTGGGAGCCGCCAGATTCGGACAGCGTCTCCCGTCCCATCTCGCTGTCGAAGAAGGCGAATCCGAGACCGCGCGGGAAAGTGACCTTGAGGGTGACGGCAGGTGCGATGAGTTCGCCATCACTCTCAAAGGAAGGTGCGCCCATCTCGACGACGATGTCCTCGTCTCTGGGCAATTCAATGCCGGTGATGTCGCCTTGAGCCGCCTGAGGTCTGAGAGAGCCGACGGAGAGCATCGCTGTGGTCCATCCGCCAATCGCTCCAGTCATCGAGATATCATTGCCCAGATACTCGACGGCGATCGTGGTCGAGTCGACCTCGAGCAAGATGCGAATCGGTCGCCGGTCGTCCAATGCTGAACCCGGAGAGGGTTCAAGCCCATCGATTGAGGCACTCACGCCCACATGGGGGATGTCAAACATGACCTCGTCGTCCGGATTCTGATCATCCACCATCTTGGTGACCTCCAGATTGACTCGATCCTCCATCACTCTGCCGACATCCGATGCGAACTGATGCAGGCCTGCCGTGGTCAGGACGAGGGGCACATCCTCACCGTCGATCGGCACCGTCAGATCGGCATCGATCGGTGCGTGCAAGCCGCCATCCATGCGATCGCCGATCACGGCTGCGCGTCGTATCAGATCGGCGGGCATCACCTCGATCTCGACGCTCGACTGGTTCTCGAGCGAGGACTGCGGGACGCCGATTCGGTAGATCAGAAGCTCGATTTGAGTCTTGGCGACCATCTCCAAGGATTGACTCCACTCGTGAACGTCGAGATCCTCGAGGTCAATCTCGATGTTCACCGCGATGCAGGTCCGCCGTTGTGCATCGCACACCAGATCCAGGTCGGTGGGTTGACAGGGCCCTGGCGACTGACAAATCGGATGGTGCCAATCATAGGGTTCAGCACCGGTGAGGGAGATGTCCTCTGAACTATTCTCGCCGACGAGGTGACGCAGGGTCAGGGTCCGAGAATCACCCGTAGTCGAGCGCATGTGACTGGGCAGCATCACGGTGAGTGTCACATCCGTGGGCGGAAGATCCGAGGGCATCCAACCGGCCAGCAGGTCGGTCTGAACGCTGCCCATCACCCGCACACCGTTGAGGATGGCTGCCTGATCCTCGCGTGTAGGAATGGTGAAATCATAGCCATTCGAATCCAATCCGAAATCATCTGAGAGACTGTTTGCAAGCTCGCCGATGTTGAGTTCAAAGGTGTTGGAGCGCGATGTGAGATAGATTGGATACGTGCCGTTCATTGCGGTCGGACCCTCGATGCACCAAGGACTCGGCGAATTCTCGGCACAGGTCTGACCGGGACGGTGGCTGAAGTCCAGTCCACCATCACCATCGGGTGGAGTGAAGACGAATTCAGTGAAACTGACCTCGGTCGGACTGTATTGACTGATGCTGTCATCCAGGTCGTCGAAGGGTACCTTGGCCGCGAACTCGGAAAGGTTGGCAAGCCCCGAGTGATGGGCGAGGCGAAGCCCGTCTGAGGTCACCCAGGGCATCGATACCCGGTCATCGGCCAACTGCCAGTCCCAGCCCTCGAGGGTCTCGGCTCCGATGTAGTGAATCGCAAGTGAAACCTCGACGGTTGTGACGCGCTCATCGGTCGCATCGATGAGAATCTCCACTTCGATTCCACGCTCATTCTCTTGGTCGATCCAGACCGGCCGCGTGGTGTCTTCTCGCCGGGCCATCGTGATCGAAGTGCTCAGGTTGAGCCACTGGATGTTGTCAACCGCATCTCGATGGTCCACCTGCCATCGCGCGTAGGCGTAGTCGAAACCACCCGAAGAGGCAGGGATGGAGACCCCTCCACTGCTGATGTCGACCAGTTCACCGTAGGCGGGGGGTACGAATTCGTACGAGGAGAGATGGCCGGGCAGTGAAGTGAGATTCATCTGAGTGCGAATCTCGCCACCCATCGTCAACAGACCCTGATATGCGCGCTCGATCTCGAATCCGACCTCGGTCATCCCGAGCGCGGCCGGATCGACCATGATCGACAGGGTCGTTTGAAGGCAGAGTGGGGGGTCATAGGCATCATTGCGCAGTCCCGCCACCTCGTCCGCGCTGTCGATGTCGGGGTCATCGGTGCATTGCACATCCTGACCCTCGAGCGTGATCTGGTCTACGTAGAACGTCTGGGCACCCTGAGTCGTGCCGAGGCCATTGTTGATCATGCTGGTCACCGTAGCCGTGACCGAGGCTCGCAGGTTCTCTTTGACCGTCGCTCCATTCCAGCTGACCAGACCGAGGTAGTTTCGCAGGTAATCCGCCGGGATGCCATCGACTTCGGGGTCGGACCCATTGCCCAATGGCAGATCCTCGAGCAGCACGATGTCACGACTGACCTCGTAAATCGCCCATTCCATGGTGACGGCCATCATGGTCGCGTTCGCCATCTGGATGTGATAGCGACCTTCGACCCACTCCATGGCCGCGGTCGCGTCATCCTCGAAGTTGTAATCATCACAGATGCCAGAGGTGCTGTTCCAGGTCGAACAGGTCGTGTTCACAACCTCCGGGTTGCCCGGATCGGCTGCAACGGTGGGCGCGAAGGAAGACAGCGTCAACAACGCGAGAAGGACCCAAGCAGATCGTATCCGGGTCTCCACCATATCTCGATTTGCTGTTCTGGTGGTTTAATTGGGTAGTGGCGCGGCGTGTACCCATGAAGCATGCTTCCGACCCGCATGCACGACTTCGAACAGCGGTCGAGACGTGGGCTCAAGGAGCGGTACCCGGGCCATTGCCAGCGAAGTGGGAACGGTTTGCGGATGTGGTCCTGCTGCCACTGGCGGCCTTCACGGGCCCGGAGTGGCAGGTCGATGATGCCCTCTGGAAGGCGGTTTCAGGCGCGCTGGGTGCGCAACGACTGGGCCGGATCGGGGAGGTTTCCGGTGAGCGGCGTGAGAGTGGTGTCGAACTGTTGCGAGGCGAAGACGACTGGGTCGTGCGGCGCGAACATGGGATCGACTTCGGCTACCGATTCACACACTGCATGTGGAGTGCGGGAAACGTGACCGAGCGCGGGCGCATCGCCAATGCTGACCATGCCGGTGAGCGCGTGCTCGACCTGTATGCGGGCATCGGCTACTACACGCTGCCCTTCCTCTCGGAGGGCGCGCGCGGTCCGAACGGTGAGCGCGGCGATGGACGGGGTGCTGAGCATGTGGTCGCCTGCGAATGGAATCCTGAGGCCGTCGATGCCTTGCGATGGTCACTGAACAGGAATGGATTCACCGATCGCTGCACGATTCTTGAGGGTGACAATCAGAATCACGACTTCAAACCCGAATTCGATCGTGTCAATCTCGGCTTACTACCGGCTGCATCCGATGGCTATCCCGGTGCGCTCTCCGCCCTGAAGGAGCGTGGGGGTGTGCTGCATATCCATGGCTTGGCACCTGGGGGTGAAGAAGCAAAATGGGCTTCAGAACTCGCTCAGGATCTCGCTCAGATCGGCCCCTTCGATTGTGCGATCGAACATGTCGAGAAGGTCAAGTGGTACGCACCTCATCAGCGCCATATCGTGGTCGATGTGCGGTGTCGCCCGGTGTCGCATTGAAGAACCGGACCTGCCACGGCGATTCATGGTACTCGGTATCAGCAACGATGCGATCAGTCTCGCAGCGCCACCGATGATCGCCTTCATCGGCTTCATGTATGGTGTATTGACCCTCATTTCGGTGTTGAAATGGAAGACCAGTTCGGAGATACTCCGCAATGTCTGGCTGCGTTCGTTCGTCGCCTTGCCGATTCTGGTTGCCATCATGGCTTCACTCGAGTTCGGCCCGCTGACTTGGGGGCTCCTCCTCGGCATCTTCACCCTCGCAGCGCACCGCGAATACTGCATGGCAATCGGTATGGAGAGTGCAGCGATGCGCGCGGTGGGTGCGGTCACTCTGATGCTGCTCATGGTCGCGGGAATGACCCACGACCGGCTGGGGCTGGATTGGGCCGGCCAGACTGGAACAGGCTGGCTCGCTCTGGGCATGTTCATCGCGGTCATCGGCACCTGGGCGGTTCCGATCGTCCAGGATCGCGCCGAGGGCACGACGCGCGAGGTTGGTAGAGCGCTGATCGGATTCCTGCTCGGTTGGCTGTTCATCCACGGTGTCTTCATGTTCCACCTCGGCGCGATCGGTGTCGGCGCGGTGATCTTCACCGTGATCAACGTCGCCATGACCGATTCCTTCGCGCTGATTACCGGTCGCATCTTCGGCAAGCACTCGTTCCGACCCGTCCTGTCGCCCAAGAAGACCTGGGAAGGGGTGTTCGGGGGCATCACCGCCGCCGCCATCGCGGGCTATGTGGCCCAGCCGCTCATCCCCACACTCTCATCAATCGAAACCGCTGCTCTCGGCGCTGTCCTGGCGATTCTCGGCACATTGGGTGACCTCTCACTATCATTGTTGAAGCGTGACCTCGGCCTGAAGGACTGGTCGTCCGCACTGCCCGGTCACGGGGGCATCCTCGACCGGGTCGACTCATTCATCATCGCGGCGCCGGCCTGTTACTGGATCCTACTGATCCTCGGCGCTTGAGCCGATCAGCATGGCATCGACCACCGCCTCGACCTCGTCTCGGGCCAGTCGTGGCAGTCCATGGCGATAGACCGACCAGCCGACACCGGCGAGGATTACGAGTGCCCATACCCATAATATCAGATCAATCATCCACAGGCCCAAGGCCTGTGCCTGGGCACTGATTTCACCGGATTCGTCAGTATCATCCTCAGCGAGTCCAGCGACCACACCGATCATCTCGACAGAGACGAGACGTACCTCATCGATGGGCCGATCTGGACCCGGCGGTACCCGGATGGTCCCGCCGAGAGGGTCATTGCTGGTTGGCACGGCTGCGATCGCGCGGACATGGCTCATGCCATCGCGCACAACGCCGAAGGTTGCGTAGCCCTCGTCATTCTGACGATTTTCAGGGTCGAGTCCATGCTGCGGCTCGTCACAGATGTAGAACTGGCTCTCCGCGCTGTCCGAATCGAGCCCTCTGGCCATGCCGATTGCGCCGTCGACATGGCTCATGTTCTCGTCATGCTCAAGGGGAATCGTCTCACCGCTTCCACCCTCGCCACAATTCGCATTGGTCGAGGGATAGATGCCAACTGTACGGCACTCCGGATCACCAGACTGTGCGACGAAATCATCGATCACACGATGGAAGAACACACCATCCCAGAACGAGGCCTCCGCAAGCCCGATGAAGTTTGCCGAGGTGGTCGGCACCCAGGCCGGGAAAAGTTCGATAATAATCTCTCCTTCAACCTCGGAAGCGCCGATACTCGGTGTGTAACGCACCACCATTCGAACCACAGGATCACCTGGGTAGGGTGTGTCCATCGGACCGCCCTCGAGCGCGGGGCCATCGATCCAGGTCGCCGGATCAATCTCATTGTCTGACCAGTGTTCCTCACCCTCCTGCGCACCGACGAGAGGGGCCGTGAGGACGAAGACCGCGAGAAGGACCGAGAACAAGGCTCGCGACATCGAACATCTGCAATCAACGCCCCCACATGAGACCACCGGAAGAGCGTCAGGCTCATGACCCATCGCCGTGAAGGCGATTCATGGACGGTGCCGTGGAGCGCAGGGAGTTGCTTCGCCTCAACCTCGCTCTGGGTGCAACCATCGTCGTGGTGATTCTGTTTCTCATCCTCGCTTCGATCTGGGGTTCAGGCATGGTCGAGAACGACGCCGATGCCGACCGTGCATGGTGGGATGTACCCCTCGACGAGCGCCATGAGATGAATCTCGACTTCACCGGTCTGCGCAGCCGTCTGCCTGTGAATGGCACCTACAACTGGACCGGACCGACCGAGCACTTCGTCGAGGTCACCCTGCCCGCGAGTGAGCGCGATGCGGGTTATCCCGAGCCGGCCGTCATGCACGTCGCATTGTGGCTGCCGGATGTTCCCGAAGGCGAGACCGTGCCGGTGATTGCGACCATTCATCCCTACTACGACTTTGGAACCGAAGTTGACGGCGGCGATTCAAACCCGAACACAATCCCGGATGCCGGGGTTGGCCAATGGGTGCTCGACACCTTCGTCCCCCATGGCTACGCCCTGGCACAGATCTCCACCTTTGGCAGTGGAAAATCGACCCATTGCCAGGATGTCAAGGGCCTTGGCGAGCAGACGGGAATCCAAGCCGCAGTCCACTGGTTAGGCGAGCAGGAATGGTCGAACGGAAATGTCGGATTGATGGGCAAGTCATACGCGGGGACGACCAATTGGGAAGCGGCGCAGAATCCCAGTGAGCACCTGAAGACGATCGTTCCGATCTCGGGCTCGATCGGCGTCCAGAACATGTTCTATCGCAATGGCAGCAGCGAGGCTCGAGCGGTAGGTTACGACCTCGCCTACCAAGGCGCGACCACCGATGCGACCACCGATGATCTGCGCATCTGCTCGGACGATATCATCGGCCCGGCGATGCCGGTCACCACCAGCCTCGCCGCCGAGGCATTCGGAGCGGAGTGGTCTGATTACTGGGCCGAGCGCTACCACCTCGGCGATGTGCTCGACAATTACGAGGGCAGCGTCTACATGGTCTGGGGAATGCAGGATTGGAATGTCGACCCCTACATGGCCTACCCGACCTACCAATTGCTGATGGATGCGGGCATCCACACCCGGGCGATCAGCGGCCAATGGGCGCACAATTACGTCGACCAACCCGACCGCCATGGTTCACTCACATCAGGATATGGCGCCGAAGCTTATCCGAACATGACGCGGATGGATTGGGCGGTCGAACTCTACGCCTGGTTCGAGTATTATCTCAAGGACATCGGCGAGGAACCCGAAGCCCACGTGCAGATTCAGACCAACGATGGAAAGTGGCATGTTGAGGAGACCTGGCCACCCGAGGACCTATCTTGGTGGCAGATCGGACTGGACACAGCCTCTGTTCAGGGCAACTGGGTCAGCGCGACCACGGCGACCACATTCGTCCTCCCCCCCACCGAGGAGGATATCCACATCTCAGGACTGGTTCGACTCCATCTCTCGGTGAGTCCGGGGTTCTGCAATGGCGGGCAGATCTTCGCCACCATGTGGGATGAGACCACTGGGCTCCGGCTCGGCCATGCGACGATGGACCTGCGATACCGCGATGGAGGCTATGATGCCCAAGTCACTTTGGCCTACCAGACCTATCTCATGCAGATGGAATTCAATCCGATGGATGTCGTCGTACCCGCCGGTCACGAGATCAGCATCGAACTCACCGACACCGGCGAGGATTACCTGCCCTCGACCTGTGCCGCGGTCGGCATGGCGGTCTTCATCGACGAATCCTCCACCCTGAGTCTGCCACTCATCGATCGGGCCGAGGGTGATGACCGCTGGTTCCTCGCCCCGCCATGGTGGGAGGATCCCGACAATGCCGTTGGAGTGTGAGGGAGACCACATGCGTGTGCTCGCCTTTGAGGATGGGGCGAACATCGCGCTGCTGCTCGCAGAGGGTGGGATTGAATTGCATGGGATGGAACTTCTTCAGCACTGGGACACGGTGGATTATCTCCAGAGAATCGAGGATTTCGCACCCAGTATCCTGCTGCTTGATCACTACATCCCTCCGACCAAGGGGCTCGATGTTCTGCGAAGTCTGATCGCAGCGGTGAACACCGGTCGAATCGAGCGACCTGAGGTCATCATCGCCATGTCGAGTCTGGCCTCGGCCAATGAGAAGATGCGCCAAGAAGGCGCGGACCAGGGCATCGTCAAGCCGGCGCTGGCAACGCTGGAGATCTGGCCGCGCCGTCAATCGTAAGGGAACCAGTCGGCCTCGCCCTTCGGGCGATACCACCACTGGCTGCTCTCGTCCTGCCACCACTCGGTGCCATCCTCGTCGACGCGGTAGGAATCATCCTCAGTGGTCTGATCCTCATCGATGACGCCGGTATCGATTGCAATCTGACGCTTGACCTCGGTCGCTTCATCCTCGACATCATTGAAGACGCGGTGACCGGGTTCCTGCGCGGCCATCTCGAAGTGATCGCCAGCTGCGATCGCCTCGTCTGATTCCTTGAAGAAATCCTCTGCCATCTGTTGACGGTACTCCTCGTATTCATCACGTCCGAAGGAGCCGGTGAAGACGCCTTTCTGTGACCGCATTAGCTCATCCAACTTCATGCGCTTGCCCATGTCCAACTCGGGTGCATCGGGCAGATTCTCGCCGTCAAAGAACTCGTCTTCATCATCGCCGAGGCGAGGGTAGGACTTGTCATCGGGGTGGGCCTCCTCGACCTCCTCCATCAGCAGGTCGTGCTCCTCCTCATCGATCTGCTCCTCGTCGAGGGTGCGCCGAACGATCTTCACGAAACGGTCGCATTCCTGAGCGAGTTTGGAGCCGGAGTTATCCTTGGCGATCTTCTCGAGCCGGGCCATGAGCCGGTCATAAGGGCGTCCTGCGAGTCCTCCGAAGAAACCACGGACGCCACCCTTCTTCGCCATGGAGATGGCGATGGATGGAACCCTTATTCACACTTGCCGCGACCTACCCCGTCTCATGGTGGAGTCATGGCTGGCCGATGCCGCGGCGGCATACAACCGCGCTTCTCTTCAGGACAGGGATGGCTATGCTGCTCTGGTCCTACTGCCGACACGGCATCTCGCGACCATTCTGAACTGGGCATTCGAATCCCTGCCCGACGAAATCCTGATTGGATTCGACCCCGATTCTGGGCAGAGCATCGACCCTCAGATCATCGAGGCCTGCATGGGGGTGGATCATCACCGGGAGTTGTTCGCAGGCCAGGGATATGTGATCGGTGAACCCCATCTTGTCAACCGTGGCGACTCCTTCTCTGTGCACCATGTGCCCGAGGAATGGGTCGACGATCTGTTCGCTGCGGACCGCGGATTGCGCGGTGCCCGATTCACCCATTGGATGCATACCCATCCGAACTGTGTTGCCATCCCCTCAGCCGCGGATGCGGATGCAGCACAGTATACCGAAGGTGTGGACATGATCCTCGGCATCGAATTCAGCCCGGAAGGTCCGCTGCCTTGGTTCGAAGATGCCGAAGGTGTGCGCAGACCCCTTCAGCCGAGCCGCCAGAGGAAGAAGGGATGGGGCGGTTGGAGGCGAAGACGAACCGTGTTGGGACGCGCGGCGACCGGCCATAGCATCCATGGCTTGGAATTGATCGCCTTCCACCGCACCGGTGTCGGCATCAATGTCCTGCTGGTCGACGACGAAGGTTGGCCGCACGGCTTGGAAAGGCCTACCTGAACACTTGCTCGCGGTAGTGAGACAATTCATCGATGCTGCCCTTGATGTCATCGAGAGCGCGATGATCGGCCGGCTTGTTGTAGGGTACGGATTCGGGGTACCAGCGTCTCGCCAACTCCTTGACGCTGGTCACATCGACGCTGCGATAATGACAGAAATCAGCCAGATCCGGCATGTAAGCGCGCAGGAATCGCCGGTCTTGACCGATCGTGTTCCCACATAGCGGGTGTTGACCCGCCTCGCAGTGCTCATGGAGGAATTCAAGCGTGCGGATCTCGGCGGTCGCCGTGCTGATCTCACTCTCACGAATGGCCTCGATGAGTCCATTCGCGGTGTGGTGGGTGACATTCCATTCGTCCATCTTCGCCAGTTGGTCTTCATTCTGGAACACGGCGATGTTCGGCCCTTCCGCGATGATGTTCAATTGGCCATCGGTCACAATCGTCGCGATCTCGATAATCACGTTCTGCTCGGGGTCGAGACCCGTCATCTCGAGATCAATCCAGATTAAGCGGTCGGCCGTCATGCCCCGGCCTCGGGGCCACCCATCCATAGCGATTCGCCTCATCAGCGCAACGAGGACTCTTAGGTGGGCGGCGGAGGCGACCCGCCATGGAGTCAGAACGCGAGGTCGGATTCCTCGAACTTCTGCGCGTCAATCCGCTGTTTCGGCGTTACTGGACGGCGAATGCAATCTCGATGCTCGGCGAGTGGTTCAACACCGTCGCGATGTTCGTGTTGATTGATTCACTGACCGATTCCGCCCTCGGTATTGGCTTCCTGTTCGTGCTGCGCATGTTCTCTCTGGCCTTCCCGCAGGTCTTCACCGGGATGCTCGCCGATCGCTTCAGCCGCAAGTGGTTGATGATCTGGGCGAATCTGCTCTCGGCGGTCGCCGTGCTCATTCTGCTGACCGTGGATGGACCCGGAGATGTCTGGCTGGTCTATGTCATCGCCTCGGTCCTGATGATGCTGCACGCGGTCTACATCCCCGCCGAGAACGCCGCCCTGCCGAGCATGGTCAAGGATAACGAATTGCTCACGGCCAATGCGCTCAACAGTGGAACCTGGTCGGCAAGCCTCGCGATCGGTGCGGCAATCGGCGGTTTCGTTGTCGCCGCACACGGTGTCGAGGTCGCCTTCATCGTCAATGCCGCGACCTTCGTGCTTGCCGCGGGAATCATCTGGACGATGACGATTCCCCAGAAGAAGTACATCGACAAGGAGGGCGGGCTGTGGGCCAATACGATCGGCCAGATCAGCGATGGATTCCGCATCATCCTGACCACTCCGCCGGTGCGGCGCGTCATCACGGCCAAGGCGCTGTGGGGCATCTTCGGCGGCGGTCTGGTCTACATGCTCGTACTCGCCGGCGAGGACATCGGTCTCGGCGGCGTCGCTGCCGGCATCGGCGTGCTGTTCGCAGCGCGTGGCATCGGTACTGGACTGGGGCCCATTCTCGCGAGATACGTCTTCACCGACCGAGGCCGCTGGCCCTTCCTGCTCGGCTGGCTCGTCTCCGCATGCGGCCTGGGATACGCCGCCATCGCCTGGCTGGAATGGTCGCCTTGGATCGCGCTTCTGGTCGTCGCAGCACACGCTGCGAGCGGGGCAAACTGGGTGCTGTCCACCGTACTCCTGCAGGAGCGCAGCGAGGACGAATGGCGCGGCCGCATGTTCAGCACCGACTTCCTGCTCATGACCACCGTTCACGGATTGTCAACTCTGGTCGCAGCCCTGATGATCGAGTATGGCCCGTGGGAGCTGCGCGAAGTGTTGCAGATCTTCGCCGTCGGTCAGATTCTCTCCGGCCTGATCTGGGTCGCACTGGTCAGCCCCGGTGAAAGAAGGGATGCAACCTTGAAACAGGTACAAGCCATTTCATGAACCCATAGCGGTGCGAGGCCGCCCATGGTCGACCTCATCGGGCAGGTGGATGAACGAGGTCTCCCAATCTCTCCAGGACTGCCAGAGAGATGCAAGAACTTCCTCATCGACATCGACGGCACGATCTGCGAGGACGTGCCCAACGAACAGCCCGAACGCATGGCGACCTGCGAGGTCTTCGAAGGCGTGGTCGATCAGATCAACAAGTGGTATGACGAGGGTCACCAGATCTGCTTCTTCACCAGCCGCACCGAAGCCCACAGAGAGGTCACCGAGCAGTGGTTGGAGGCGAACGGATTCAGATGGCATTCCTGCGTCTTCGGCAAGCCCAGAGGCGGCAATTACCACTGGATCGACAACCACATGGTGCGCGCAACCCGATTCAAATCCAAGATCACTGAATTCATCAAGAAATACGTCGAGATCGAAGTCTTCAACGATGAGTGAAAACACCGATTTTCGTAGCCTTCATAAGGGCTCAGTCCCACATTGAACCATGGTTCTTGATGAAGAAACCCAAGCCAGATTGAAGGCGAAGAGAGAGAGCTTGGAAGCGAGTGTGAAAGCACTCGATGGCAAGCGACTCTGGTACCAGGAAAGGTACCTGCAATTCCCCGGAATCGCTCACATCACCACCGATGATTGGGGCGCCAGAGTCAGCTTCGAATCCGAGCACTGGCCGGAGCCACTCAACCTGTCCGGGCGCTGGGACGTGCTGATTGTCGGCAGCGATCACCTCGGCGCCCAATACTGCGGTTGGAGTCTCGACGAGGAATGCCCCTGGCCCGAACTCGGCATCAACACCCAGCGTTAGGCGCCGTGCATCACGACGATCAGGCTGAGCCAGACCGCGGGCAGAAGCGACCACAGGAAGAGGAATACGAATTCACGGTTCGAGCGCTCGGCATAGCCCTTGAATCGGTCCTTGAGTTGCTCGTCGAGCGCCTCTTTGGCCCAATCCGTCACCTTACCGACGATGCGCTCAGGCACCGAGATCAGATTGTCAACGACCTTGGCCGCAATCGCACCGAACCGGCTTGTCTTCGATTCGGATTTTGCCTTCTTCCGGGCCAGACCGAGAATGGCTCGTTTGCTGAGTTTGATTGCGGTCTTTGAGATCGAACGGCGGAGGTAGACAACGTAGCGAAGTCCATCAAGAGCGCTGCCCGCGATCGAACGCAGCCGGTCTGTCTGTTTGCGAAGCGCTTCGAGTTTGGTGTAGATGCTGTAGGATCTGAGCCAATCGACGAAGACCCAACCCATCAGACCGAGCACGGTGAGAACCATCAGTGGCAGACTCAACTCAGACAGAGGCACAGCATCCATGTCGACCAGAAACAGCGAGGCCATCAAAGCGACATAGGGCAGGAAGCCGAGCAGACATTCCTGGCGAACGAAGGCATTGAGTCCCGCGACCTCGAGTTCCTTAATCAGGCTCGCGCCCTCTCTCACCCGGCCGCCGAACAAGCGTGCGAAATGGACGGTCGGGATACCCACCATGAGGAGGCGAACGGCCAAGGCTGGAATCAGGACACCGAGGCCCAGATCTGCAAGGCTCAACCCCGTGATTCAATCACCCCAGCCATGGCAGTACACCGTAGATCATGAACAGCGGTGAGAGCACGATGAAGGTATGTCTGGTAAAAGATGCGAGGCGCGAACGTCCGGTCACCTTGTTGACCTGCGCCTGCAACTGGCCATCGATGGTCGCAACGCCCATGGCCGCAGCGCGTTTCACGCCTACCACCGCTGCACTGGCCATCTCTTGTGCGCTCTTCGCCAGCGTGCTTGATTCCACATCTGAGGGCTTGTCTTCAGCAGGTTCGATCTCGACCTGCTCTGGCTCCCATTCGGACAGTGAGACAAGCTTATCCCGCGTCCACAATATCGACTGAAATCCATATCGAAGCACATCTGGGTCGGCATAATTCGACTCCAGTTTGCGAAGGGATGTCGAAATCTGATGGGACTTTCTGATGTCAATTGAGAGCCAGATTGTCGCGAAGGTGATGGCGATGATGAACTGAATTCTGGTCCATTCGAGTTCGGTGGGCTGGCCGAGCAATAGACGCAACACGAGGGCGGCTGAAATCGGTGCGAGAATCATCAGCGACTCGATGGCCAGAAAACGCTCAATCCCCTTCAGTTGGGAGTCGTCTTTCAGTCGCAACATCATCCCGAGCAGAATCTTGAGACGATCGAACCTCCCGATTCGTGGTGTGGATTCCTCTTCTTCTGTAACCTTCATCCACGGCAGCCAACCACTGATCCATGCGCCTGACTTCTGCACGATACCGCCCTCAGCGAAGCGGTCGTAGGCCCGCCAGAGAGGCTGGATGATGAAGCGGTAACGGAAGATCATCGCGACGAACACGATGTAGACATACGCAACCAGCGCGTGTCGGGGATGTAGCAGGTCCAGCATTGGGGCAAGCCTCAAACTTCAACAGGCCGATGGAGGGGAAAAACCCTCTTCTGGTTTCACTGGAGTTCGGATTCGTCGATCCACCAGGCCGGAGCGGTGTGCAGCCAGCCGCGGAGGTGGTCGCGATTGGCCTGATCGGTCAGATGCAGAGCGACGAGGCCGCCTGCACATCCGCCGATCAGACTGACGAGGAGTGTACCGATGAGACCCATCGAATCACTCCGCCAACTGCGGCGCGACCATGATCTTCACGCGATCCTCGAGCAAGTCGATCTTCTCGCAGATGATTCGGCCAACCTTGCGGCCGAGTCCATATGACATTCCCGCCGTACCGCCCGCAGACACGGCCCAGCCGGTCGCAATGACCGTGCCGATCGCGAGTCCGGCAATCATCGGAATCATGACTTCGACCTCCGGCCCTTCTTCGTCTCATCCTGCACAATCACGACCTCGACAATCTCGCCGGCCTGTCGCAGGTCTTCTTCGTCC
>Ga0114996_10005474_pt1 | contig 14885 bp, 15 predicted proteins | sample ArcticOcean_MG_C_4_FD_87039 | JGI IMG/M metagenome (GOLD analysis project Ga0114996, IMG submission 87039) | Marine microbial communities from western Arctic Ocean - ArcticOcean_MG_CB4_134 | ecosystem: Environmental > Aquatic > Marine > Oceanic | place: Arctic Ocean: Canada Basin | collected...
GCTCATCTTGTATTGGACAACTCTCCCCTTGACACCTGAAAGTTGACCCTGCTAGCCTTGAGAGGTTACGCTAGATTGGGGACTTCCTCGTGGAAGTCCCATGTCCATCGATATTGAGTTGAGCTGGGCAAGGCTCCCAGCAAGATCGTCGCGGCACGAGTTGTGAAGGGGACGGTGGAGATGACACGGCCGCTCTGTCCGTATCCTGAAACAGCTCGCTACAAAGGCTCGGGGGATACGAACGACGCAGCGAGCTTCGAATGCCGTGACCGGTGAGGGAGATGAGGCTTGAAGGAGATGGCCCCGTGATGAAAATCGACCTAATACGGGCCGCGAAAAAGCATAGCGACTGTCCGCCCGGAACGTCGGCCCGGAGGCCGACGCGGCCCGCCGGGAGGCGCGCGCCACCCCAGAGCGACGCGCGCTTCGTACTGACTGGCCTCTTATGCACGTTGCCCCGTCACCCGATGAGAAATGCGGGCTAGAACCGCCAGGGAGATTCGCTTAATGAGCGACAAGGATCGGAATATCGATGCTCTGCCCGCGGCAACCACGCGCCGAGCTTTTGCCAAGAAAGGCGCCGCCGCGCTGACGGCCTTGGGCTACCAGCGCGTGCTGGGCGCGAATGACCGCGTCCGGCTGGGCTTTATCGGCGTAGGGAACCGCGGCGACAACCTGCTGCGGGCAACGCAGGAATTTGCGGACCAGCAAATCGCCGCTGTGTGCGACATACGGGAGGACCACCTCGACCATGCCGTCCAAGCGGCCCGAACACAGCCTGCCCGCTTCATCGACTACCGAAAACTTCTCGAGAAGCCCGACATCGATGCGGTCGTCGTGGCGACCCCCGACCACTGGCACGCGCTCCAGATGATCGATGCTTGCCAGGCGGGAAAGGACGTCTACCTCGAGAAGCCCCTGTCGCGAACGATCGTCGAAGGCAGGCGCATGGTGGAGGTGGCCGAAGAGACCAAGCGGGTTGTGCAAGTGGGCATTCACCGGCGCTCGTCACCCTATTGCCGCGAGGCCGCCAAGATTGTCCGCGAGGGCGGCATCGGTCACGTGACGGTCGTGCGATGCGGGCGTATCGCCAACGAATGGCCGCTGGGAATAGGTAGTCCGGCGGACACGGGTCCGCCCCAGGGTGTCGACTGGGATTTGTATCTCGGACCGGCGCCGGCGAGCGACTACAACCCGAACCGGGGCCGTTACAAGTTTCGCTGGTTCTACGACTATTCCGGAGGACAGCTCACCGACAACGGCGTCCACTTTCTCGACTTGATTCACTGGGGCTTAGGGAAAGACCGGCCACTGTCAGTGACCGCGATCGGCGGCAAGTACGCACTCGAAGACAATCGGGAGATTCCCGACACGATGGAAGTGCTTTGGGAATATCCGCGCGGCACGCTGGTCACCTTCTCCCATTTCGATTGCAACGCGGCCCCGATCATCGCCAAGGATCGCGGCTTCCTGGCGGAGTTTCGCGGCACGAAGGGGACGATGTATGTCTACTTCGACGGGTATGAAATCGTGCCCGAGCGGAACGCCTCGCTGCCGGCCGCCGCGAACAATCCGGTCGACCGCACGCTGGGGCCGACGTATCGGGAATCTTTCCGCCCGGCGATGGAGGCCAAAGCCGCCAAGGGGTCGGCCGATCCTCGATTTCATATTCGCAATTTCTTGGACTGCGTCAAATCGCGGGCCGAATGCAATTGTGACGTTGAGACGGCTCACCGTTCGACGACGACAGCGATCATCGGCAACATTGCGCACCGAACTCGCACGCATCTTCGCTGGGACGCCGCCGCGGAGCGCTTCACCAACAGCGACGCGGCGAATCGGCTGCTGCACTACGAGTATCGGGCCCCGTGGAAGCTGGGGTAGCGGTTGGGGCTGCGGATCGTGCGCCGGGCTCCGCCTTTCGCTCGAAAAGCGGCACAGGCCGTTTGCGAGTGGTTGGAGCGTCAGTTTAGGAAGTCTTAAGGATTGTACAGGCGGATTCTTCGTGGTAAAATAATTGAAACTAAAATACTTAATGCAACGATGGCAATCTCAAGGAAAGAACGCGCGGAACGGGTCAGACAAACGGAAAACGCTCTGGCCAGCGTGCGAATGGAAGGAGTCGAACCTTCCGAAAAAGCCAGAGCAATCTTCCAGCGTCATGTCGACGGAGAGCTAACTGAGTCCGAAATGGGCGCGGCTCTCGACGCTCTGCACGACCGGAAATATGGACCCGTACGTCTACCCTGGGACGAACGTTCTCAAAAACCTGCGTAACATCCGCCACTCCGCGGAGCTTGCAACATTCGAGGCCGAAGCAAGCATGCGCCGTATCAAGGAGATGGAAAACGCCCCAATTCGCGGCTTTTTCGATGCTATGCACCTGAAAGCGATCCACGGCTATATTTTCCAGGATGTCTTCGCATGGGCGGGACACTTCCGAACCGTCAACATCGCCGTCCCAGATCAGTTCTACTTCGCCTTTGCAGACCAAATCGACGCTTCCGTCAGCAAGCTTCTCGGCGAGCTCCATCAGGAGCAACGCCTCAAGGGCTTGAAACCTCCCGCGTTTGCCACGCGAGCGGGTCACTACCTCGGCGAGCTGAACGCGATCCATCCCTTTCGAGACGGTAACGGTCGCACTCAACGCGAGTTCGTCAGGGAGCTCGCCTTGGAAAAGGGCTCTACCCTTAACTGGAGCCGCGTCTCACCTGAACAGATGCGAAATGCCTCTCGCGTGAGCTTTCAGCTCGGGAATAACGCGGAGTTGGTGACGTTGATTCGAACCGCTCTCGGGCATTCCGGCGAAACGAAAGACTGAGGCTCCAAGAGCCCAGACTCGACGTCAGAGCGGTGGCTCGAGGAACTTTCCCAGGCTGAGGCCACGATCGGCCCTAGACGCCTTGGATGCCGACCAGGTCACCGGCCAGAACGGCTTCGGCGTCCGCGGCTGTGAAACCGGCCACCTCGGAGGAAACGTTCATCGAGCAGAAATTCGGTCCGCACATCGAGCAAAACTTGGCCGACTTATAGCCCTCTTCCGGCAGTGTCTCGTCATGCATCTCGCGGGCGGTTTCCGGATCAAGCGACAATTCGAACTGGCGGTTCCAGTCGAACTCGTAGCGAGCTTTCGACAGCTCGTCGTCGCGGTCGCGGGCGCCGGGACGATGCCGCGCGATGTCGGCCGCGTGGGCGGCGATCTTGTAAGCGATCAGCCCCTGCTTGACGTCTTCTTTGTTCGGCAGGCCAAGATGCTCCTTGGGCGTCACGTAGCAGAGCATCGACGCGCCGTGCCAGCCGATCATGGCCGCTCCGATGGCGGAGGTAATATGGTCGTAGCCGGGAGCAAAGTCGGTCACCAGCGGACCCAGTGTGTAGAAGGGCGCTTCGTGACACATCTCCATTTCTTTCTCGACCTGCATCTTGATCTGGTCCATCGGGATGTGTCCTGGGCCTTCGATCATGACCTGCACGTCGTACTCCCAGGCCTTTTTCGTCAGCTCGCCCAGCGTCTTGAGTTCGGCGAATTGGGCCTCGTCGCTGGCATCGGCCAGTGAACCGGGCCGCAAGCCGTCGCCGAGCGAGAAGCTGACATCATACTTCTGGAAGATCTTGCAGATCTCCTCGAAGTTCTCGTACATCAGGTTCTGCTGGTGGTGCTGCACCATCCACTCGGCCAGCAGGGCGCCGCCGCGGCTGACGATGCCGGTGACGCGCTTGGTGGCAAGCGGCACGTACTGGATCAGAACGCCGGCGTGAATCGTCATGTAATCGACGCCTTGTTCGGCCTGCTCCTGGATGACGTCACGCATCACGGGCCAGGTTAGGTTGCCGATCTTGCCGTCGACGCGAGTGAGTGCTTCATAGATCGGCACCGTGCCGATGGGGACCGGCGAATGATCGATGATGGCCCGGCGAATGCGCGGAATGTCGCCGCCGGTTGAAAGATCCATCACCGTATCGGCGCCGTATTTGATCGAATAGCGAAGCTTCTCGAGTTCTTCATCGATCTCGGATGTGACGGCCGAGTTACCGATGTTGGAGTTAATCTTGCATCTCGACTCGATCCCGATAGCCATCGGCTCGAGGTTGGTGTGCCGCACGTTGGCGGGGATGATCATGCGGCCGCGGGCGACTTCTTCGCGAATCGTCTCGGCCGGCACCTTTTCAAGGCGCGCGACATATTCCATCTCCTCGGTGACGATGCCTTGGCGGGCATAGTGGATCTGCGTACGGATCGGATCATTTTGACGTTTGGCTACCCACTCAGACCGCATAGAAACTCCCTTGAAAGGTTGTGGCTAAATCGTTACCCATTATGCCACCGCGCTTGAGTACACGCAAACGTGGCGACTGAGCGGCCAGGGCGAGGCAGAGAGCGAGTGAGCGCGGTTGGGGCGGGGGGGGCGGGCACGGCACGCGGACGCCGACGAAACAGCGGAATCATGTTCCGCTTGACGTATTACGAGATGCGTAATAGACTATGGATTGATATGCTCCTTTCGGTGTTCTGACACCGCGAAGCTGTTCCGGGATCAAGCCGTCAAGCGGTTTGGCTCAATTGAGCGTATCGCCAGGCGCAAGCTTTTGTTCTTGCATCACTCCAGGAAACTTGATGACCTTCGCTCTCCGCCGGGCAACCGGCTCGAAGCGCTGAAGGGCGACCGATCTGGAAGCTACAGTATTCGTGTAAACGACCAGTGGCGGATCTGCTTTTCCTGGCGAGGCGCTGACGCATACGATGTTGAGCTCGCCGATTATCTCTAGCCCGCATTTCTCACCGGGTGGCGAGGCAAAGTGCATCAGAGGCCTGTCAGTACGAGGCGCGCGCCGTAGGGACCGGCAATCTTGCCGGTCCATCGCCGCAACGCGGCGACGCCCAATCGTCCCGAGCAAGCGCAACGAAGTCATGGCGGGCCTCTCATGTGCTTGGCCCCTCAGCCGCTGAGAAATGCGGGCTAAGCTGACTATCATCAGGTGACACATGTCGAAACCCGCTAAGCTGCTGACCCCGATCCATCCAGGCGAAATCCTGCTCGACGACTTCATGAAGCCGTTCGGGATCAGCATGAACCGGCTGGCGCGAGATATCGATGTGCCGCCGACCCGGATTCACGGTATTGTTCACGGGAAGCGCGCCATCACGGCCGACACGGCGCTGCGGCTGGGGTTCTACTTTGACGTATCGCCCGAGACCTGGCTGGGGCTCCAGCTTGACTACGATATTCGGGTCGCCAAGAGGCGGACGGGGGAAGCGATAGCGCGGACGATTCGGAGGCGAGAGGCGGCTTAGATTCGCTGTGCGCCGAGAGTGTTTCTGGCATATTGGGTTCCCATCAAGGGCTCGGTCTGGCGGCGTTTCCGCTTCCCAATAGCAGGCGCGCCATGGCTTGGGGCGCCCCGCGGGCCACGGTCAAGGTTTCGCGGTAAAAACTTTTTTCGCCGATCGGGTTGCTCTTTCGCTCAAAATACGGCATCCTAGTTGGCTTTCCCCATGTACGTTCGACTCTTTCATCATGACCGCTGTTTCGACGGTGCCTGCTCGGCCGCGATTTTTGCGGATTTCTTTCGCAAACAGGTAGATTCGTCGGCCGAATTTGGGCTTGGGGGGCTATTTCATCAAGCCAAACAGCAATTCGATGTCTCCCGATTCGATGGCGATCAGAACGTCATCGTCGACTTTAAGTACTGTGGATCTTCCAAGTTGACCTGGTGGTTCGACCATCACCAGAGCGCCTTCTTGTCGAAAGAGGACGAGCAGCACTTCCGCGACGACCACTCGGGGAAAAAGTTTTACGATCCGTCCTACAGGTCTTGCACGAAGTTCATCGCCCATGTTGCGAGCGAGAAGTTCGGGTACGACGCTTCGGCTCAGGAAGAGCTGATTCGCTGGGCGGATATCATTGACGGGGCGCAGTACGCCAGCGCGAAAGAAGCGGTGGAAATGGTCGCGCCCGCCATGAAGCTGACCCTGGTATTAGAGGCGTCGGAAGAGAGCATGACCTCGAAAATCATTCCTCTGATGACGTCGAAATCTCTCGAAGAGATCGCCAGTCTGCCCGAGATTCAAGCCAGCTTCGAGCATCTCTATCAGCGGCACGTCGAATCGATAGACATCATTCGCAAGCGCTCATCGTTGCGCGACACGGTACTCTACTTCGATCTCTCCGACACCAGCTTAGCCGGCTACAACAAATTCATCCCTTATTATCTGTTCCCTGAAAGCACATACACCGTCTCGGTCGCCGACGCCGGCTTTCGCGCGAAGATTTCGGTTGGCTCAAATCCCTGGGCCACCGAAGAGCCGGCGCACAACCTGGCGACGCTTTGCGAGCGCTATGGAGGCGGCGGTCATGCGCGGGTCGGCGCGATTAGCTACGGCGCCGGTGAGATTGAACGGGCGAGAGAGACAGCGCTGAAAATCGTGCAGGAACTGGCGGGGAATGCGCCTGCCGACACGCCGACCCAGAGTTAGCCCGCACCGTTAACCGGCGGCGGCTGGTTCGTAACAAACTCGATGAGCTGAGGGAAAAACTCAGTGAAATCCGACTCCAGCTCGGCATCGTGTTCCCGCAACACGGAGATCGCATGAGGCAAGGGGGTCTCCCTTTTGACCCGCCGTGCCAGCCCCTGCAGTACGCGGTCGATGGACTCAACGTCGCGGTATGACGTCAGCCAATCCTGTTCGATCATCCGGGGGAGCATGCGCCGGAGTCTTTCGGGGAGGATCTCACGCGCATCCCAGAGGATGGCGTAGGACTGCCGCGCAAACTCTTCGAGGGGGACCCCTGGAGAATAGGTCTCCCAGTTCCGCGCCAGGAAATGGTCGTAGAAGACATCGGTCAGCACTCCGGCGAACCGCCGGTAGGGAGGCCTCATTCTCGACTTGCTGAGGGCAACGACGGGGTGGGCGTCGGTGAAGCTGTCGATGCGAACGTGCAGCCGGATGCCGGCGCGGATGCCGGCGGAATATTGCTCTCCCTGACGGCCGCGAACAAAGTCAGCGAGGATAGCGCCGACGATCGACTCGGGCTGATCGCCGGCCAAGACAAGGTGCGCCAGATAATTCATTCTTTCGTCAAGGGGGGCCAGCGCTGAGTTGCCGCGGATTTCGCAACCGATGCCCTGCGCGAGCCCGTGGATCTGTGTTCGAGGCAGACGGATGATCCTATCACGTCGAGTGGGAAAGAACCGGCCCACGATCCGTCCGTCAGGCGAGCATTGAGTGGCGCGCTTGTTGCCGAACTCCGTAGCGCAGGGCTCGTCAGAGACCCGCGGCCTTTCGTCGGGCCGCGCCCCGCGGGTACACGCAAACAAAAGCCGCGGGTCTCTGACGAACCCCGCGCTACGGGTATTCAAAACGCTTTCGCGGCAACCAGAGTCCTTAGGGACGGATCTGGGACCGGCCGGGGCGTCGAGGAAGGGCAGTTGTGTAGACTGAAGACCTGCCGGACTCGGACCAGTGAAACTCTACCAATTCATACTCGCCGGACTTGGCGGCGCTCTCGCGCTGGCTGCTCTTTTTTACTTCCTTGCCTACGATCAGGCCGCGCGGATTGACGGGACGATTACAAACGTCCGAACACTGGCCATGGACGAGTACGCCTCGGTCGCGATCGTTGACTTTGAAGGCGCCAATAGCTCCGACATTCTCTTCGTCGTCGAGGACCGTGAGATCATCGTCGTGGATGAGAACGGCATTCGCTACGAGGGAAGCACCATCGGCGCGTTCGATTTGGAACAGTTGTTCAAGTACTTCACCGCACTGGGGGAGATGAAGAATGAGCCACTGGTGCGATCCACGAAGTTGGCGCCAGGGGATACGATCCAAGGCGTAGTGGCGGCACGCTTTGAGATCTCCAAAGATCAGATCGATGCCAGACGCGAATTGATTCTGCGCATCAGCGATGCGGACGGCGGGATTTCCGAGTTCAACCTGGTGGCTGAGATAGCGCCGGAGTAACATGTTCTCGGTGGACCATCCCCGGGCGGAAGATGCCTAGCCGCGGGTAGCCGATTCTGGCCCAGCTAAAGCTAGTAGTCACACGAGGATCGAAAGGGGAACCCCATGCTAGAAGTCGGAGACACGGCGCCTGAGTTCACCGCACCTGCCGACGGCGGCGGCACGATAAAACTCACGGACCTGCGCGGCAAGAAAGTCATTCTGTACTTCTACCCCAAGGACAACACGCCGGGCTGCACCACCGAAGCGTGCGATTTTCGTGACAATATGGCTTCTCTCGCCCAGCAGGGGGTGGCCGTGCTGGGTGTCAGCCCCGACAGCGTGGCCTCTCACGACAAGTTCAAAAGTAAGTTCGACCTTCCCTTTCCCCTCATCAGCGACCCCCAGCACGAAATCGCCGCGGCCTACGGCGTGTGGCAGGAAAAGTCCCTCTATGGGCGCAAGTTCATGGGAATCGTGCGCTCCACTTTCGTCATTGACGAGCAGGGCAAGATCGCGGAAATCTACCGCAAGGTCAGGGTCAAGAACCATGTTGGCTCTTTAGTTGAGGGGCTCTAACTCGCTTTTTTCACCGCCTGCTTCGACCGTCAGGCCGTGATGAATGCGGGCTGAGAGGTCAGCTTCGAGCGCGGATTTTAAACAGAGCCGCGCTTGAGCCGGCGGACTGTCAGTTGAACGGATCGTCCCGGCGCTCAGACCGCCACAGCGCCAGACTACCCCAGCGGTATAGCGCTCTACTCCCCAGGGATTTACCCCTTTCTTGCCGCCAGCAATAGTATTTCCTTACCAGTGGAAATTGTGCCCGGTGTGCCATTGGATCGCGCTGGTGATCGGATTAAAGTTCTAGTAGTACTGAAACAAAACACACACCAGGAATCTAGGAGACAAAACCGTGATCAAGTCTAGGCCCCCCATAGACAAGACAACCCGCAAGAAGATCGCAACCTTTCGGAAGGACTGCCGGGCGCAGGTCCTGCCCATTGCCGCCGTACTGATGCCGACATTGCTCGCCTTCATGGGACTGTCGCTCGACGTCGGGTACATGTATCACATCAAGCGGCGCATGCAGACCGGAGCCGACGCCGGCGCCATGGGCGGCGCACGCGAGCTTTGGCGCATGAACCCGGTCAGCGAAGCCAAGGAAGCTGGCCAAAACGATGCGAAACTTAATGGATTCGATGATGCCGATAGCGACGTAGAGGTCACCGTCAACATCCCGCCGCTGAGCGGCCCCCGCAGCGGCGATTCCAATTTTGTCGAGGTGATCATCCGCGAGGAAATCCCCACGTTCTTTATGCGGGTGATCCAGCGGAATTTGGTTGTGATTCGGGCTCGTTCGGTGGCCGGCCTCCTCCCTGGCGCCGACGGCTGTGTCATGGCTCTGAATCCAACCGTCCGTGGCGCGCTCACGCTCAACGGTGGCGGCGGAGGGCCCAGCGGCCTGATCGCCGACTGCGGCGTGCTGGTGAACTCCAATCATCGTTCCGCGCTGACTCTGAACGGTTCGGGGGTCACGCTGCAGACCAATGCGATTGGGGTCACCGGCGGGATAGCCAACCCATCCGGCGCCCCGCTGAGCCCAGATCCGGTGACCGGAATGCCGCCTGCTCTCGATCCTTTGGCTTATCTAGACACCCCCACGGTGCCGGCGGCCTGCGACTTCTGGGACACGGTAGTGGATAGCAGCACGGTGGTAACGCTTACCCCGGGCCGCTATTGCGCGAATCCCGTTGAAGTCGGCGGCGTAGTCACCTATCCGGCATCGATTGAAATCAGCGGCAGCGCGAACGTAACGTTTGCCCCGGGGATCTACATCCTCGACTCGGGAATCAAAGTTACGGGTGACACCACGGTCATCGGCACAGCCGTAACGTTCTACTCCACCAACACGCTTTATCCAGGCGAGCTATCGGCCTGGAACGACTTTGACTTCGCGGGGACATCGCATGTCGAGCTGACAGCAAGCCAATCGGGGGACTACGCCGGCATACTGTTCTGGGTCGATCCCGCCATGCCTGCCGGCATAACCCCCGGATCGGTCATCGCCGGGGACAGCACTTCATCCTTTGAGGGCGCGATCTATTCACCGTCGGGCCACGTCGCCTGGCGGGGCACCGGCACGACAGCCGACTGGACCATGATCGTCGCCGACACGGTCGAGGTATCGGGAAACGCCTACCTGGCCGGAGGGTTTGACAGCAGCAACGTCCCGCTCCCCACGCGCAAAGCGACGATGGTGGAGTAAGCGGTCATGACAAGCTTACCGTTTCGAATCTTGCTGATTGGTATCAGGGTATCGGGAGATAAAATGACGCAAAAAAGCCGCACAGCAACACGCAAAAACAATCGAGTCAAAGGAACCGCCACCATCGAGTTCGGGCTCGCCGCCCCGCTTCTGATCCTGATGATGTTCGGCGCGACCGATTTCGCGCGGGTGTTCTTCCACGGGGTCACGGTGGCCAATTCAGCCGGAGAGGCGTCCTTCTACGGCGCTCAGGACAACATCAAATCCGTCAGTTACACGGCGATCGAGCAGATAGCGGCCGACGACTCGAATGACCTGCGGAACGTCAGCGTCTCGGCGAACCTCTATTGTGACTGCCCCGATGCGGCGGGCACGCAAGTCGACTGTCTCACGGCGACCTGCACCGACTACGGCAGCCCGCGGATCTATTCCCAGACGCGGGTCCAGCAATCGTTTGAAGTGCTGGTCCCGTGGCCGTTTATTCCAGACAACGTTGCTGTCACCCGAGATGCTTACGTGAGAGTGCAATGAGAACCCCAGAGACGATCATGACGAATCAAACGAAAATGAAATCGAACCTGCAGACCCAGCCGCACTCCCCCGCGAGGCCGGAGGCGGACTTTCGATGGTGGCGCCTGGCAGCTTCGGGGCGCTGCCGGACTGAAACGGAGCGCAAGATCCGCCTGGGAGGGCCTCTCGGACTTCAGGTCCGCGAGCAGGGGCGCCGCGGGGCATCGATCGTTGAATTTGCACTGGTGTTTCTTCTGTTGATGCTCGTTGTGCTGGGCCTGATGGACCTGGGCCGCGGCATCTGGACCTACACCACCGTGGCTCAGGCCTCCCGGGAGGCGTCGCGCTACATCATGGTCCACGGAAGCGCCAACCGCACGACCGCCTCTGATATTGAGAATGTCGTGGCTCGGCACGCCATCGGGCTGGACGCAAGCAAGCTTCAGGTGAGGACTTCCTATGACGACGAGGACTCAAAGCGGGGCGATACGGTTGATGTCAGCGTGTACTACGACTTTCAGCTCCTGACAGCCCCGCTCGTTTTGCAGAGCGGCACGATCAACCTGGCCGCCAACTCGCGCACGGTACTGGCTAACTGAAGTGGATGTGCCGGCGCTGGTGACACGAGTCCGGACCGGCGGCGCCCGGCCGTCTGACGGCCATTTGGCAGAAGCCGTCCGTTGGTCATTTGGAAGAGAATGGAGAGGGCCGGGCCGCTGTTACAGGTGAAGGAGAGAGGAGTGCGGCCCGGCCTTGGGTTTGCCGCGCTTAGTTCGCGACTACCATGCGTGTGGTGCTGCTCATCATGACCGTGCTTTGAGCCAGCACGATCGGGGAACTGACGAGTTGAAAAGGATAGATCAGCTTGATCTCCACGATGTCTCCCCGGTTGACGGCGGCCGGGTCCAGATTGGGCGTTTCGGCGGAGGGGTTCCACGCTGCGTTGATGGAAATCCTGGATCCTTCGAGACCTCTGGCGTGGCGCTCGACGACTGTTCTGATGTTGGCGAGCGTGGTGGGGTTTTCGCTGCCCCGCACAATGGCGTAGCGGCCCGCCTGCCGGGCGGCCTGGGCGAGAGTGGTGTAAGTCCAAATACCCCGCCCGATCTCCAGCATAGTCAAAATAATCAGAAGAAACAGCAGGAATGTGAGGGCAAATTCCACGACGGTGGCCCCCCGCCGCGAATGGTCTTTGTTGGCCTGCCGCCGCACGACCGAAAATAATCTATTTGAGCTTAGTCTGCCGATCATGGATGCCTCGTCTCTCTGCCGTCGTTATCTTGTTTGCACCCTGGGAGCCTTGCACACTGGGAGCCAATCGGGGCCTATTGCACACGAACGTAGGATTCGCGCGCCACGGGAACGGGACTGGGAATGCCGGGCCACTTAATGTAAGGTTCAAACGTTTGCTGCACTCTCACCCTGGAGTAGACTCGCGGAAAGCCATACCCGTCGCAGGTGGCATCAACGCAACTGACCGCCCCGGCGAGCCCAGCGTGTTGCCGGGGCAATCGCAGAAAACGCTGGGAGTCACGGTGACCCCTTGCAAGTCAGCGGCGTCATCCTCGACAATGCCGGTGATGACGCCATACGTGGCGGCCTTGAGAGTGCTGCCGGAGCCAAAAAGAGCGCCGGTGCTGGAAGCATTCGCCACCTCGACCGCGTTGTAAAAAACACGCGAGAAGTCCGCCGCGCCAACCATCATCAGCATGAGCAGCGGGGTGATGACCGCCAATTCGACAGTCACGACTCCAGCGTGCCGTTTTATAGTTCGCCGGTTGGTTCTTGATTTCATTGTTTCCTCCAAGGTTTGGAAAATCGAGAGCGCTAACATTTCGTTACTCGAGAAGCGTCGGCGCGAAAACAGGCGGCGCAATCGGGCTGCTATTGAGATTGGCGCTCGGAAGCACGGCGCCGCCCGAAACCTCGATAGTGTCGGCAATGATCATGGTCCAATCCACGGTGTCATTGGTGCCGCGCCAAGCCACATCGCTGCTAGGCGTGTAGATGGCGCCGTTGAAGACCGAATCCGCGTTGCCGGCGAACACATGGCCCGGCGGGGTGCCGGGAGCGTCGGCATCTTCCCAAAATAGAATGCCCTCATAATCCCCCGAGCTGGGCGCATAGAATGTGACGTCGGCCGTTCCGGCAACAAAAAACCTGCCCCAGTTGTCACCGTCGCTGTTGGTGCTGTAGAAGGTCACCCCGGCTCCCCCTGGCCCCATTGCCACGATGCCTCCGCTATCGACTACGTCGACGACGGATGTAGAGTTGATGCTCAACCCGCTGTCGAGGATGTAAAGGCCTTCTTGGAAGTGGACAATGCCACCGCTGATGCTGATGGCGGCCCCGCCTCCGGACCCGTAGTAATAGCCTGGGGTGAGGGTCACTTCTCCCTCGGTTATGTTGACATCCGTGTTTTCCTCGGTTGCACCTTCTTCCGGAACGCTGGGCTCCATGACTTGTATATAGGACATCGAGTCGTATGCTGTAGCAACATCGGTGACCGGCGGCGGGTCGATGCAATTGGCGCTGCCGTTCATGGCATAGTCGCCGGAAGTGCCAATGTAGGACCCAAGAAGACAGCCGCCGCCGTTTACAGTGATAGCGCTTGTGTGATTGGAATTGACCATGATCTCGCAGCCCGCGTCGAGAACGGCCGTTCCCTGGACCACCAGGGCTGCGCGCTGGTCAGCATTCAGCGTGTGAATGCAGCCGGTGGCATATTTCACCAGCCCCGCCACGGCGCGGGACTGCACGGTAATGTCGTCATAGCCAAGAACCCGCATGAAATAAGTGGGCACTTGTCGCTCCGTAATGACCGCTTCGACCATGATGCTGCTGCCGTTGTAAGGGATGTTGATGTCGACGGTGATGTCACGGGCCGTGCTGGCCTCGTCAAAGTGGTTCAGCGCCGAGTCGTTCTTGCCGGCCAGCTTGGCCGCATCGGTGTCGCCGCCCCGCCAGACCTCCGTGATGGCGCCGATGGCGGCGGCATCCGCGGCTCGTTGTTCGCGGCGCTTCCAGTCGTAGATCATGCCGACATCGAGCGAGAGGCCCATGAAGGCAAGAAGGACCGGGAACAGCAGCGCTGTGATGATAACCAGGGTTCCCGCTTGGTCGCGGCGCAAAGCCGCAAACCTCCGGTAAAAAGTGGTTTGTCTTTTCATCTCCGTTTTCATCTCCATGGATACAAGCTCCTCCGCGTCAACTTCGAAAGGCCACTATCTAGGCTTCCTCGCTGTATCAACCTAAGGTAGTTATACACGCAGCTAGGTGATTTGGTCCATAGAGAACTGGTACTTAATTTCTATGTACCAAGAGTACTGTAACCTGATAGACCAACGACATATACCTAGTGGTAATATAGGCCTATGCCTTCAATGGCCAATGCTATATCCCTGAAACGGCACATGCTGAATTTCTATCATGCCGGGACAGGAAGGGGTGCCGGTAAACTAGTCGCAATATGAACCTAACTCATTATTTTTCAACACCTAAGGCACAAGCGTCGCCGGAATCGAATGAGCAGTTGATCGAGACGCGGTGTTCCACTTGTGATCGTTCCCGGAACGAAGACGGTCGCTTAGTCCCGAACCGGCCAAGACAGTTTGGCACCGCCGAAAGGTGTTGACGGATACCTGATGGAAGCGGGCGATCGCTGGCTCCGGGGAGAAATCGACAATTGACGGCGCTAGTTCGAAAGGAACATACTACTAGTTTAGTGGCTACGGGTACGAAATTCGGAAATCTGCTCGCCAGCCGCCGGAACTCGAGCCTGAAGGGCGAAACGCCCCAAAATTTCTTGGAAGCTAGACGCCTCCGTAGCCCCTAGCCGGATTGGGTGATCTCGGTTCGTCAAGGTGATGGCAATTCCACCGTCTTCCGTTGACTCAACGCAAGAGACGGCGTGCAGGTTGACGAAGTAGTTTCGAAGCTTGATAAATGTTTTGTCCATTGCTGGCTCCATTTTTATTTTGATCTCTGCCGAAATGTGCAAAGCTTCGGTGGTCCAGGGGCAGAACACCTAGCCCGCATTTCTCATCGGGTGGCGAGGCAAAGTGCATGAGAGGCCTGTCAGTACGAGGCACCCGCCGTAGGGACCGGCAATCTTGCCGGTCCATCGCCGCAACGCGGCGACGCCCGATCGTTCCGAGCCAGCCCAAC
>Ga0114996_10005479_pt1 | contig 14880 bp, 13 predicted proteins | sample ArcticOcean_MG_C_4_FD_87039 | JGI IMG/M metagenome (GOLD analysis project Ga0114996, IMG submission 87039) | Marine microbial communities from western Arctic Ocean - ArcticOcean_MG_CB4_134 | ecosystem: Environmental > Aquatic > Marine > Oceanic | place: Arctic Ocean: Canada Basin | collected...
GGCTGGATCGACGCCGGTGGCGCCCTGCGCGTTGGGCCCGCTTCGGCCGGCGCTGCGCCCGGTCCAGCCTGCTATGGCAGAGGCGGAGACCAGCCTACCGTCACCGACGCCAACCTCGTTCTGGGCCGTTTGTCCCCAACCACCCTCTTGGGCGGCGGCATGCAACTCGATGTCGAAGCCGCCCGCCGCGCTATCCACGACCACCTGGCCGCTGCCCTGAATCTTTCTGTCGAAGCAGCCGCCGAAGGCATCATCCGCGTAGTCAACACTACGATGACTGCGGCCATCCGCAAACTGACGGTGGAGCGCGGCTACGATCCCCGCACCTTTACCTTATGCCCTTTTGGCGGTGCTGGCCCCCTCCACGGCGCCGAACTGGCCGGTGAAATGGGCGTCGACGAAGTACTCGTCCCTCTGGGCCCCGGCGTCACTTCGGCGGTTGGCCTGCTGATGTCGGATTTGCGCGAGGATCGGGTGCGCACCGAAGTCTCTCTACTCGATGACGTCACCCCTGAGCGCATTCTCGCCATCATTGCCGAATTGGAAAAAACAGCCAGGGATCGACTCGCCTTCGCTACCGCTTATGCCTTGCAGACCACCGTTCAATTGGGCATGCGTTATCTGGGCCAAGGGTACGACTTGCCCGTGGACATCACTGTCGATCCTTTCGATCTAGATGTTATTGGCGCCGACTTCCACGCCGCTCACCAACGCCTCTATGGCTTTGCCCGCCGCGACCAGCCCGTCGAATTGGTCAATATCTGGGTTTCTGTCGAAGTCGATCTCGGCGCGGTACACTTGCCTGAAATCCCCGCTGCCAACGGCGCTGCGTCGCCTGTGGGCAACCGCGACGTCATCTTTAACGGTCAGACCTGTGACACCCTCATCTTCCAACGCGACGCTCTTGGCGCCGACACCCACCTCCAGGGACCGGCCATCATCGAACAACTCGATTCCACCACCGTGCTCTGGCCCGAACAGCAGGCCACTGTGGACCGCTTCGGTCAACTCGTTTTAGGCCCCATGCCCAAGAACATCTGAAAAAGGAAAATTGCCATGCGCATATGCGTTATAAACCCCTTTGCCGGCACCGAATTCTTCGGACGCGAAAACTTGGAAGCTATCGCCGCGCCCGGCACCGAATTCGACATGGTCAACATCGAGGCGCGCTATCCCCTCACCAACAACCAATGGCTGTTCTTCAAACACAGCTGCACCGGCCCCACCATCGACCGCGCCATCGAAGCCGAACGCCAAGGTTATGACGCCGTCTTCATCAGTTGCAACCTCGACATTGGCCTCTACGAATGCCGCCAAATGTGCACCATCCCAGTTACCGCCACATTGGAAGCCGCCGCCCTGACCGCACATATGATGGGCCGCCGCTTCTCCCTTTTGAGCGTCGACGATCAGAACGGCCAGATCCAGAAAATGATGCTCGAACAATACCAACTCGCCCAGGGCCTGGTCTCGGTACGCAACTTTGGCATCGACGCCAACGACCTCTACCTCGACCGCACCTCGGCGCAAGAGACGCGCGACACCGTATTGAAGACCGCCCGCCACTGTATTGAACAAGACGGCGCCGAAGTGCTCATCGCCGGCTGTACCCTGGCCGGGTCCGTGCTTTCCAAAGAGGCACGCGAGCATCCGCAAGACCAGCATGCCCCCATCATCGACGGCATGCTGCCCGGCTTTAAGATGGCCGAAATGATGGCGACACTGGGCACCGTGGGCTTGCCGCCGGTTAGTCGCATCGGCGTATTTGAACAACCTCCAATCGAAGATCTGGAAAAACTGCGCCAGACCCAGAGCCAGCCCATGCCCGCCTGGGCTCAGGAGGTACCCATCTCGTGAACATCGATCCCATCACCCTCGAAGTTATGCGCAACCGCTGGAAGGGTATTGCCGAGGAAATGTGCGCCGCGCTAGTGCGCGCCAGCTATTCGACCAATATCAAGGACCGCCGCGATTGCTCGGCCGCCATTGCCTTGCCCTCTGGCGAAGTCCTGGCCCAAGCCGAAGTCGGCACGCCTTTGCACCTGGGCATCATGCCCGCCATCATCTCCTCAATACTGCGTGAATTCCCCCTCGAATCGATGCGCCCCGGCGATATGTTCATCACCAACCTACCTTATCCAGAAGGACCGGGACATTTACCCGATTTGTCCATGGTCTCGGCTATCTTCCACCAAGGTCAGGCCATTGCCTTGACCGCCTCGACCGCCCACCACGTCGACATGGGCGGCTACGCCCCTGGCAGCATGCCCTTCGGCGTCACCGAAATCTACCAAGAAGGTTTGCAGATCCCGCCCTTGCGCATGTTTGCCGACGGCCAAATCGACGAGACCCTCTACAAACTCATCAACCAAAACGTGCGCACCCGCCACGAAGTACGCGGCGACCTCATGGCCCAATATGCCTGTGCCACCATTGCCCAGCAGCGCATCGACGAATTGCTAGAGCGCCAGGACGCGGCCCAGGTTTTGCCCTACATGAATCCCATCCTCGACTACGCCGAGCGCCGCATGCGTGCCGCCATCACCACCCTGCCCGACGGCACCTACCGCTTTGAAGATTTCCTCGACGACGACGGCGTCAGCGACGATCCCGTTAAAATCGCCGTGACGCTCACAGTGGAGGGCGAACACTTCAAAGCCGACTTCAGCGGCACCAGCAAGCAGGTCCTAGGCCCGCTCAACGCCCGGCTTTCGGCCGCCAAAGCCTGCGTCTACTACGTCTGCAAAGCCGTGCTCGACCCCGATCTGCCGACCAACGCCGGCGCCTACCGCCCTATCGAGGTCTTCGCCCCCGAAGGGACGCTATTGCAAGCCACCTACCCGGCCGCCATTGGCAACGCCAATATCCTCACCGACCAACGCGTCGTCGACGTATTGCTGGGTGCCCTCTACCCGGTGGTACCGGAACGCGTCTGCGCCGCCTGTAGCGGCGAGATGAACCTGCTCAATATCGGCGGTATCAACCCGCGCAACGGCGAATATTACAATTATGTCGAGACCTACGCTGGCGGCCAGGGCGCCATGTACGATATGGACGGGGCAGACGGTGTGCACACCCATCTCACCAATACGCGCAACGCGCCCGTCGAAATCATCGAGCGCACCTACCCCCTGCAGGTAGTGCGTTACGGCCTGGTAGCCAATACCAGCGGCGCCGGCCAATTCCGTGGCGGTTGCGGCATGATGCGCCAGCTCAAATGCCTGGGCGAGCGCACCACCCTGACCATCGGCGCCGACCGCCGCAAGTTTACACCCTGGGGCCTAGACGGCGGCCACAACGCCGAAGGGGCCCATTGCTGGGTTATTTCACCAGATGGCAGCTGCCGGGAATTGCCCACCAAAGTGCATACCGTCTTATACGAGGGGGATCAATTATTAACCCAGACGCCGGGCGGCGGCGGCTGGGGCGATCCTGAAAAACGCGATCCGCAAAAAAATGCGCAGGACCTCGAAGATGAGCTTGTCAGCAAAGACCCGGAATAAGCTACGACCATGACACCCTACCTGCTCATCGACTTCGGCACGACCAGCACCAAAGCGGCGCTCGTCGACCTCGATAGCGGTTCTTTTTCCCGCATCCAGCGCTATGCCGCCATTCCCAACGCCGCCGCTCCGGCCGGTCACCACGAAGTCCCCCCAGACGCTATCCAACAGCGTTTTCTCGCCATCTGCACCGACTATTGGCAAGGCGTGGCCTTCCATGGCATCGTCTTATCCGCCGAAATGCATGGCTTTGTCATCCTGGATGGCAACGACAAACCGCTGACCAATTACATCAGCTGGAAAGACGAGCGCTCTACTCAGTCCATCGACGGCAAGGATACCTTTTCCCTAGTCAGCCAGTCCCTCGGTCCCCGCTTTAAAGAAATCGTTGGCATGCACCCTCGCCCTGGCTTCCCGCTGCTCAATCTCACCCATTTATTGCGTACCACCTCCCTACCACCCGACGCCCGCGTCGTCTCACTGCCCGGTTGGCTGGCGCTGTGCAGCGGCGATTCTCTGCAGCGCGGCCATGCCACAACCCTGGTCGCCATGACTTTCTACGACGTCCACAGCAATCAGCCCTCCGACGCGCTGATCACCTTGGTGCGCGATATAACCGGCCAGACCTTCCGCCTCGACGAGGTCGCCGCAGACGGCGCAGTCTCTGGGCACTTACATATAGACGGCAAGAAAGTGCCCATATTCGCCGGCGTCGGCGACCACCAATGCTCCGTGCTGGGCGCTGGCAATACTCCTGGAGATACCATTTCCCTCAACCTAGGTACGGGCTCGCAGGTGGGACGGATCAATGCCGCTATCGAGCGCGACGACATCGAACTGCGCCCCTACTTCGGCAACGATACACTGGCCGCCGTCACCCACTTGCCCGCCGGTCGTGCACTCAACGATTACATCGGTTTCCTAGATGAAGTCGCCGCCGCCGCTGGCGCCCCCAAAGCAGATTTCTGGTCCATGCTCGCCGACCTAAATGAAGATGAAGTGCTCCAAGCCAAACTCGACTTTAACCTGAGCACCTTCCAGAGCGCCCGCCACTATCGCGACGGCGGCCACATTGCCCGCATTGAAGAAGGCAGCTTCACTCTACCTCACTACCTAGCTTCCCTGCTCAAATCCTTCGCTACCCAATACCTAGAAATCATCGAGCAGCTCGATCCCCAACACCAGGCGCAGCGCTGCATTCTCAGTGGCGGCATCGCCCAAAACTTGCCCCTGCTGCATCGCCTGATCGCCCACCTCAGCCAGCGCCAAGCCCTCGACGCCACTGCGCTCGACGAATCTTTCCTCGGTCTGCGCACCCTCGCCCTTATCGCCGCTGGACGCACCGACAACTACCTTGATGCCCAGCACACTTTCGGCCGCCAATGCCGTATAGAGGAGAATCCGACATGAAAATCACCCATATCGAAACCATAGCCCTGACCGATCCGGGCAAAGCCGACGAGACGGTAGTACGCGTGCATACCGACGCAGGCCTCAGCGGCATCGGCCAGGCCGAATCCCCCTCCCTGGTTATAGACGCGATTATCCGCACCGACGGCGGCCTGCAACAATTGCTCGCAGGCGAAGATCCCCTACAGGTGGAACGCCTGTGGCAGAAAATGTACGCCTCAACCGGACTCTTTGGTCGCCGCGGCGTTACCATTGCCGCCATCGGCGCAGTAGAAACTGCCCTGTGGGACCTAGCCGGCAAGATTCTGCAACGTCCCGTCTGCGAACTCATCTGGCACGCCTGCTGCGGGGTGCGCGAAACCGGCACCATTAAAGAGAAAGTCATGCCCTATGCCACGGTCTACCCGCCCGGTGGCGACCTCGACGAAATTGCTGCGCGCTTTACCCTGGCCAAAGAGCGTGGTTTTCGCGCCATGAAATTGGAAGAGTGGCCGCCCGATGGTTTCGCCCATGTCAGTCCCCAACGCGATGCTCAGATCGTCAGCCTGGTACGCGAAATCATCGGCGAGGATCGCGATCTACTGATCGACGTACAGAATCGCTGGTACGAAGTGGGCCAAGCTATCGCCTCGATTCGCGCCATCGAAGAGTACCGCCCCTTCTTTATAGAAGCCCCCCTGCCAGCCGACAACCTCGCCGCTTACGCCCGCCTGGCCGCCGCGGTCGATACCCGCATCGCAGTGGGCGATTGGGGTTTTACCACGCGCTTCGAATTTGATGACATTATGGAAAAGGGCGGGGTCGATGTGGTACAACCAAGCTCGGTGCGCTCGGGGGGCCTGCGCGAAATTACCCGCATCGCCGAAGCCGCTTTCCGCCGCGGCCTACTCTGCATACCCCACGCTTGGTGCCATACCGTCGGCGTCGCTGCCGAAATTAACCTGGCCGCGGTGCTGCCCAATATGCCCTATTTTGAAACGCCCATGGCTTTCCCCGACTCGCCGATCATCTCCGAACTCCTGACGCCTCGATTCGAGATCGATGCAGACGGTTTTATGGCAGTGCCCCAACGACCGGGACTGGGTTTTGAATTAAATGAAGACGTAATAAAAGAATTTCGCGTCGATCCCCATTGAGAATGGAAAAATATACTTTATACCACAAAGAACTTGACATATAATAAAGTCTTGATTACTGTTCTAGCATGTTCGACAACGCATCTGCTCCAGCCAATTCAACAAAAGCGCCGGATCTGCAAATCCGCGCCATCAACAATCTCCACTATATCCGCTCTACTATGGAACGGGCCGGCTCCTTCACCGCCGTTCCCGGCTGGGGTAATGTTGGCATAGGCGCTGTAGCATTGCTGGCCGCTGGCCTGGCCGCGCGCCAAGCCGACCACCTATCCTGGCTTCTGGTCTGGCTCGGCGCCGCCACCCTTGCCTTTCCCATCGGCCTGACCACCATGCACCGCAAAGCGCGCACGATTAATCTGTCTTTGGTTTCTGGTGTCGGCCGCAAATTCATGCTCAGCCTCTGCCCGCCCATGCTAGCTGGCATCCCGCTCACACTGGTATTTTACCGCTTTGGCGCCGTCGAAAGCCTGCCCGGCCTCTGGCTTCTGCTCTACGGCACCGGCATAGTAACGGCAGGCGCCTTTTCTATCCGCATCATCCCTATTATGGGACTCTCTTTTATGCTCCTTGGCTGCCTGGCCTTTATCGTCCCCCTGTCCTGGGGAGACATTTTAATGGCATTGGGTTTTGGCGGCCTCCATCTTGTTTTTGGTACGATTATCGCCAGGAGGTACGGTGGCTAAGCAAAGCGCCTTGCGCAAATCCCCCTCTGCAGGCTCGACAGAAAAGCAGACCGCTGAAGGCGTTCTGAGCGTCATCCGTGGCCTCGGCGCCAAAGGCGACAAGGGATTGGACCGCCTGATCCACGAGCGCATGCGCCTGGGCATAGTCAGTGCCCTGGCGATCAACGAATCTCTTACCTTTGGCGACCTGAAAGAGATTCTCGAAACGACAGACGGCAATCTAAGCGTCCACGCGCGCAAACTCGAAGAGGCCGAATACATCAAATGCATCAAATACTTTGACGGCCGCGTGCCCAAGACAGAGTTCCGTTTGACCCCTACAGGACAACAAGCGCTAGAACGTTATCTCAACCACATGGAAACATTGGCTAAAGCCATGAAATCGTAAGAGATATTTTTTTATATCACAGCTTTATTAAACAAAGTTCTTTTAGAAGGGAGTCGCCATGCTATTCTATGCATTTGTCTTGTTTCAGTTAATTTGCCTCAGCTGTAATTCTTGATTTAGCTCGTACGGAAAGGAAAATTATGAATAAGATCATGCCCATACATCTCCTCTTATTATCTGGACTGTCGCTGCACTTCATTAGTTGCCAGTCTCCTCCCCCCGCCCCTCTCGATTTCACTCAAGTACAATGGGAAAACTATACCAGTCCAGCCCTCGACTATTCGCTATCTATCCCCCACGCCTACACTTTGAACGAATATGCCGATGGATACTTCACCATCTTCAGACATAAGGGTAGCCCGGCAGTGCGGGTCAATTTCACCGATGCGGCAGAAGGAAAAAAACGCGGCCTGTGGTTTGGCCACGAAGCCGCTAGCGAAATCGAATTGGGAGGAAAGAAAGGGTTCAAATACATCTATGATCACTACGATGGCCCATTCTCCAGCCGCACTATAGCCTACGTCATCGCCTACCGCGGCAAATATCTCGGCCTGGAATTTCGCACCGACCGCGATCTAGACGCAGTATATGAACATATCCTTTCTTCGTTCGAATTTATCGGAAGTCAATCATGACGCAACGTATTATAGCCATAGGTTTCATCTTCGCCTCTACGGCAGTGGCCTGGATCATCCTAGGAGCTACAGTAAAAGTCCGCACCCACGAGCAAGACACCAAGCTCAGAAGCGCCGTGGGCCAACTCTGGGGCTCCGCCCAGAAACAGCAGGCCCCCACCGCCTATTGGACCGAGCGGGAAATCGTCGGCACCGAGAACGGACAGGCCGTACAACGCGCTATCGAAAAAAAGCACTCTATCCCCCTGCAATCCAGCCGCATAGACGTGGATTTGCAATTGGACCACCGCCGCAAAGGACTATTGTGGTACGCAACCTATGGCGTAACTTTCGCCAGCGCCTACACTGTCGCTAATGAGACAAACCAAGTGCGGGAAGTCTTCTTCGACTTCGCTCTCCCCGACCCCAAAGCCGCCTATGACGACTTTAAAGTGGCAATCGACGGCGACCCAGTTGTCGGCGCCCGCATCGTTTCGGGCCATCTACAACAGCCCATCCAGCTGCTCCCCGGCCAACGCCGCAGTATACACATATCCTATACATCACAGGGATTGGACGAATGGTGGTACAGCTTTGGTGAGGATGTCAATCAAGTGTCAGATTTCACTCTGGCCATGCAGACAAATTTCGAGGCTATCGACTTCCCCCAAAATAGCATGTCGCCTACCACTAAACAACAAGCCACCAACGACTGGCAACTCGAATGGCGCTACGACAGCCTATTGACCGGCGTCGACGTGGGCATGGCCATGCCGGACAAACTCAATCCCGGTCCCTGGACTAGCCAGGTCAGCTTTGCCGCCCCGATCTCCCTCTTCCTATTTTTCTTTCTGCTCTTTGTCTTCACTACGATCAAAAACATCAAAATCCACCCGATGAACTATTTTTTTGTCGGCGCCGCCTTCTTCAGCTTCCACCTATTGTTGGCCTATTTAGTGGACCATCTCTCCATCCATCTGGCCTTTTTTATATGTTCCGCAGTTTCGATCTTCCTGGTCATCTCTTATATGCGGCTGGTCGTCGGCTTGCGCTTGGCTTTAGTAGAATTGGGCTTAGCCCAATTCATTTATCTGGTATTGTTTTCCTACACCTTCTTCTTTGAAGGTTACACTGGTCTAGCCATTACCCTGCTGTGCATTGCCACACTTTTCGCCGCCATGCAGTTCACTGGCAGGGTCGATTGGGAGACGGTATTTCGTCAAGACAGAAGCTCGGAAACACCCGCCACATAACTTGGGCTACCCCTGGGCCAATCTAAGCCGCCGCGACAAGATCTTCATCATACTGGAAGCAATGGTGGAATAACGCCGCAACAACCGCTCCAAACTCGAGCGTTGCAGCGATAGCAAACGCGCATCCTGCAAAGCGATTACCGAGGCCGAACGCGGCTCGTCGTCCAATAACGCCATGTCCCCAAACACCTGCTTCTCCGGCAAAACGGCGACCTGCTGCCCTTCCTCATCTCCCTCGTAGGCGAAAGTGCGCACTTCGAGTTCCCCTTTTACCACTATGTACATTTTGTCGCCGCGCGTGCCCTGCTTGATAACCGTGGTGCCGGCGCGCACCCCTTCCTCCTGCACCGTCAGCGCAATGTGGTAAAGCTCTTCGAGTGGCAACGCCGCAAAAAACGGCGATTCTTTGAGGAATGTGATCTTTTCCATCGTCGTCAGCGGCAGGTCTTCTGCGGCCATCTGCGCCCTTCCTTTCTTGCTCTCTATCGATTCCAGACTCTCCTGAATCTGCGGCGCCAGGTTCCCTGGCAAGTGCTGCAGCAATTCGTGCCGATCTAGTGCAGCGACCGTCCACATAGCCGCCATTTGCGTCCACAAATCCGTCGATCCTAATAGGTATATAAGCACGGGCTCGAGTTCGGCTTCTTCCCAACCGCTGATTTGCTGCGCCGCTCTCTGCCTTTCCTCGGCGTCCTCTTCGACCAGTGGCAGTAGGTGGGTCAGCAAATCTCGGTCGGCGATATTTTCCAGCAATTCGACCGCGTTCTCCCGCGCGGCAGGATCGTCGCCGCTAAGCCGTTCGAGCAAATCGCCGACGACGCCCACATCGCCCAGATGCCCGAGCAATCGCACCACGCCGTTTTGTACTATACCATTCTGCACCCCAAGTTGGTCGATGAGCAATTCCACCACTGGGGTTCCTTCTACTTGCTCCAAGACCGCCATCGCCACTATGTGGCGGTTGGCTTCCACTAAACGCTGACGGCAGGACTCCAGGAGCCGGGGCGCTAGATCTTCCGCCTCCAACAAGGCAGCTAACACGCCTTCCCAGGCCTTTAGGGAAAGATCGGGCAGGGCCTCAACCATGGCTGTGCGCAACTCGGGCGCTGCCATACCACCCAGCACTCCGACCACCGCATCCACTACATCGGGATCGGGATCCTCCAGCAGACCCAGAAGTTCTGTGAACACCTCCTCGTCCTGCACGTCCGCCAAACTGTGGATGACCGCCTCCCGCACGGCGGGATGAGCGTGGTGTAGCAATTCCATAAGCTGCAAATAATAGCCGACGGCGGCCGTCTTGTGGACCGTCTGCACACCGGCGACCAACTCTTCGACATTATCGCTCTCGAGTAATTGTTGCAGCATGAGCTCGCGCATCACCGCCGAATCCTCGTCCTGCAGCTGCTCCAGGATAAACAAAAATTCGGCCTGCAAAGCTGCATGCCCAGCATCGGGCACCAGCCGAAGTGAGACGGCGTCGATCATTTCCCGCCGCCGCGCCTCCTCCAGCACCGCCACAGATCCACCCGCCAATTGGTACGCCAAAAGCCGGGCGGCGCTCAAGCGCACCTCCCCGTCCTCGTCGTCCAGTCCTGGCAGTACATGCCCCACGAGTTCCTCATCTGCCTCGTTGGCTCCCAACGCGTCCAGGGCGGCACTGCGGATACGTCCGTTCTCATGGGTGATTAAGGGCAGGCACACTTCCTGCACCGCCGGCCCGGGATTCTGGCGCAGGATCTCGATGCCCATCTGCCGCACACCGTCGTCGTGGTGCAGCAATAAACTGCGCGGGAACTCGGTGGAATCGGCCATAACCTGGCGCAGGGACTCCATGGCCTGGTCGTCCTCCACATCGATATCCTGCTCGCGTACCGCCCGTATCAAAACCTCGGTATAACTGCGCTTGAGGTACCAGCCGCAGACCACCATTACTACGCTGAGCACCACGAGCCCCTGGAATAACTCCCCTAAACTCAACCAATGGTTGGCATGCAAGGCCGTCACCCCCGCGCCCAACAAACCACCTAGGAGCATGAAACCGCCTTCCAGGATCATGCGTACGCCATCGCTGTGGCGCTGCGGCACCAGCTTGATCAATAATTGATAGGTCGGCGCGATAATACTGTCGAGGAGGAGAAAATTAACCAAATTAAAAACGAAAATTGTGCCGATTATCGGCAACGGCAACACGGTTTCCAAAACTGCTGCCAATACGATGCTGACCGCGGCATAGAAGGCGCAAATCCACATGTACACATTGCCGACGCCGAGCCAGCGCAGAATCAGGCGCAGCAATAAGGTCGTCGCGAAAAGCGTGGCGACGCCAGAAAAGCCGTAGAACAGACCAAAGAAACCGGTGATCTCCGCTTCGCTTGGGTAGAACTGTTTGGCGATTACATTGAAGCTGTAGTGGACGGCAGTGTACAGCGCAAAAACGGCGATAGAGAGCACAAACAACAGCCTCAAATAGACCGACTGTCCAAAGTAGCGCAGATTTTCCGACAGCGATGCAGCTGCTTCCTCTTCATCGCCTTCCTGGGTCACAAAATAACGCCACACCAGCGGCCTTAGCAGTACGATGATCAGCACCATATTAAACGCCGCCAGGCCATACAGCTGGAAGGAATGCATTAGGGGACCCAGGAAACGGACGGCGAAACCACCCGAAATATCCCCCAACGTCGTGCTAGCCGCTAACAAGGGGAAAAGGACTTTGGCCCGGGATGTGTAGCAAATACCGGCAGCAACAACCCAGATCTGAAACACGGTCAGACTGCGTACAATTTCTGAAGAAATAAAGAGGAAAGAGTAAAATGTATTGCCGGCCAGGACCAGACTACCGCTATGTTCCAAAAATAGCATCGCACTATTGAACGCCAATACCACCCCCAAACTGCCCATCATGCCGAAGAGCAAGCGCTGGCGCGTCACTTTGGAGGTGAGATAGGACAGTAGTACCATGCTCAACGAAAATAGCACGGCGATCCAGGTGTACATGAGGGGAAGCTGGTCCACCCCGGCGCGGATATTGAAGACGGCAGCAGCTACACTCTTAACAATGCCGTCGTTGATCGCCACCAGGAGGAAGATAGAAGCAGCGTGCAGCAGGCGGGGCAACTCATTGCGCCGCAGATTGAACAGCCTGATAAATTTGTTCATGCCGTATAGATGCCCTGGACGAAAACCGGGAGGGTAATTCTATACCCGACCCAAGCGGCGATCTTCAGCCTCCAACCACTCATTGTAACCATAATCCGCTTCGCTAGCCGGCCCTGATGAGTCATACGAAGCGGGAAAGACCAACGGCAACTCCTCCCACTCTACGCCTGCCGCGTTAGGTACTGTATGCGGCACCGGCAAGTGCCAGGCATTGTCCGATTTCCAGACCACCCGGCCTTCGCTGCCGTACACCTCCATCTGATAAGCAGAAGTGTCCATTTTAGGAAAGCGGTGCTGCAGCAATGTGCCCGTAACGCCACTGGCAAAATCTAAAGTCGCGGTGATATGCCCGAGCTGCAGCCGAACCCCGGCCACGACAGCCCAAAACGGCGACGCGATAGGTTTTCACATTCATCTCCTTCTATTCTTCGGGGGCATCTTTCTTCCACACATCAATCATTTGCGGTCCCTCGGCAATGTATTCATCCGTCTCCACCTGATCTAACAAGCGCAGGCGCTCCGTCACCTCGGCGATGCGTTTAACCTGTTCCTCAATAGTATGCAATTTAGCGACTATTTTCTCTTCTAGATTTGGATTGAGCAGGCGCAGCATCTGGGCGTTATTGGAAATGATATTGAGCGGGTTATTGATTTCGTGGTTTATGGTAATGACCATCTGGCCCACTGTAGCCAATTTCTCTACTCGCACTAATTCATTTTCCAATTGCGTTTGTCGCGTCACGTCGTCGGAGACCATAATGACCCCGGCCAACTCGCCCCGATCATCGAGCAGCGGTGTCACCACGGTGTCCAGCACTAAAAGATCTTCCCCCTCCCCAAAAGTTTGCTTTAATTCGTCCGAGATCTCGCCGCTCTCTACCACCTTGTGGCATAACTCGTGCCACTCGCCGCCCGCCCCATCCGGCAGCAGCGCCGCCAGCGTCGAGCCGATGGCATCCACTAAGGTGAGGGTACGTCCAAAGTGTTTGCAAAATTCGATTTCGCGGCGATTCATAGAAGTAATGCGCAAATCGCGATCGAGCACGACTACCCCCAGCGGGATATTGCCGAGGATATGCTCTAAATAATGGCGCGCGTCGAGCTGGATTTTTTCGGACATGGAGCGATGGGTAATGTCCTCGAAGAATACCAGAAAAGTATCTTCTTCACCTTCGGAAGCACATATCCTGATTTCGTAGATGCGCTCGCGATGGTGCCAACCGAAATGCTCCTCGTCGCCAGGCCGCACCAGACGCGCCGTGGCCAAGGCTATATTTGAATCCAGCTCTACATCTTCGCCAACGGCAGCACCTAGTTGTTCTGCTGGGTCGCTGTCTACCCCGCGGGTGCGAATGCCGAAAATGGAAAGTACCCTTTGGCTGTAGGCGACAATCTGCAAGGCACTGTCGACTACCAGAACCGGTTGGGGAAAGGTTTGCAGAAAAGTTTGCATAGTCTCTGCTTTCAGGGCACGCGTTTGATATTGGTCAAGTCATCATGCATTTGGTTCATGATGATGCGCACATCTTCCATAGTCAATTCGAGCACTTCGAGTGCACTTGCTTGCAAACGAGGTATTTTGCGATCTCCGCCGTTGCCAAAACCTTCGGCGCGACACAAAATATCAGCCAGGTGCAATAGGGCGGTGCGGGCGGCGTGGTCGCGGTTCGGCCGAAAGTCGTGGTGATCGATAATGGGCGCGACCAGATTAGCCGGCAAGGTCCATTTTTCCAAAAGCCAGCCGCCAATCTCCCCGTGGTTGGCCCCTAGGACGATCTCCTCGGCTTCGCAGAAGAGCATGTCCAGCTTATCTACTCTGCGGCGCACCTGCTGAAATTCGGTCTCCATAGATTGGTACAGTATGACTTTACCCAGATCGTGGAGCAGGCCGATAGTGCTGACCTCCTCGGCGTCGGGTAGTTCCAGGTGCACGGCAATGATATTGCAGGTGCGGGCACAGGCCAGCGAGTGGTCCCACAACCCCGGCAGGGCCTGGTCCATCAAATCCAACACCGACGAACTGAGCACCAGGCTCTTGACCGTGTCGAAACCAAGCATGGTGACGGCGTGGGAAATGACGGTGATTGGCTCGGAAAAACCGTAAAAACCCGAGTTTACTAACTTCAGCACTTTGGCCGAGAGTACCTGGTCTTTGGAAAGCTCCGCCCCCAACTGCCGACCCGTCGTTTCGCTACTATCGACCATCTCGATGATCTTCTGGACGATGGTCGGCAGAGTGGGTAGGTTGCTGGAATTCTCGACTGAGAGTCGCAATTGTGCTTTATCCATGGGTGTCTTTCATCCAATTAAGACAGGTGAGAACGGGCTATTTGTTTGATCTGCATCATCAAGCTATCGTCTTCCAAACCGGCAAAACGCTGCTCTAGGGCTTCTACCAATTCCTCCCCCTGTGTCTCCCCACCCTCGGCGGCGTCTTCCCCTTCAACGGTGAGCGTTTCCACCCCCCATCCTTTGAGGCGAGAAAGCACGGCGGCTGAGAGCTTGGCCCCATTGGGCAGCAAGACGCGCCCCTGGTCGTTCTCGACCGGGGACGCGATTACATCGCCCACCTGGGCTTCGTCCACGGATATTTGGCGCATATCTCTACCTTTCTCTACGTGGAGTCGGCCAACTCGGCCTTCTTCCAGTATTTCTTAAAATGTGAGACGATCCAGTCCAACGGCTGAGTAGCGATGGAATTAAAACCGCCCCAGGTCCAACGCAACGGCCA
>Ga0114996_10005481_pt1 | contig 14878 bp, 8 predicted proteins | sample ArcticOcean_MG_C_4_FD_87039 | JGI IMG/M metagenome (GOLD analysis project Ga0114996, IMG submission 87039) | Marine microbial communities from western Arctic Ocean - ArcticOcean_MG_CB4_134 | ecosystem: Environmental > Aquatic > Marine > Oceanic | place: Arctic Ocean: Canada Basin | collected...
ATTATATACGTTAGAAGACGGTTCACATCTTATTGAAGAAGGTGATGAGAGTACTGAATTATCAAGATTTGTAATGGAAAGAGGACCTGATATATGGAATGCATATCCTTGGCCAGATGTTCATCTTGATCTTGAAGAATCGACCGGTTGGCACTTTTTGATGGAAGATGGATATACCCGTTTAAGAGATGAGGGAGTACAGGATCGGAACTTTTCATTATTACTTACAGAAGAGGATCATGTAAAAGATCCATTTGGTCAAATTATTTTTGAGCTTCCTCCGATAGAAGGCGCATTAGCTTTGACTGCGTCTGGTGATGTGCCTCCTCCTTATATTCAAACACTTGTTATTGATCGTCCTTATTTCAATTGGCATATTATGACTGAAGATGATGATCATATTGTTTTTGAAGATGATGATTTGAATATAAATTGGGGACTCGGAACAAAAATGACTGTAGAAGGAATGCTTTATCCGAGAGCATTCTATAGAGGATCTGATTTACTCATGATAGATAAATCGGGAATAACTGCCGATAATCCAATGCGTAACTATAAACTGCGAGAAGCAAAAGGACAGGTTATAGAAGTTTGGGGTGAACGAATAATAGGTAATCAGAATTTTGGATGTCAAGTTGGACGTGCACGTGGAGCTCGTCAAAAATATTTAGATGGTGTAAACCACACAGGCGATCCGCTACAGCGTGGTAGCCTAGGAAAATTTGGTGAAGACCGACAATTAGATGGTGATGCATATAGACAAAATTATGGAGAAGCAGGAAGTATAATTTCCGGGCCAGGACTCAACATGAATCATCCGGGTCGTATTGGAAAATTTAACCAGTATTGGGAGTTAATGTCTATACACCATCCAATAATGTTGACCGGACCCGCATGGTGGAATGATGATATTAAAACACAGGTATCAACATATCCTACTCCATTAGTTATGGAAGATGGAGAAGAAATAGTTACAGAAGGCGGAGAAACTTTTCTTTTAACTGGGTGGGGATCCTCAATACATGTCCGTACGACTCATCTTGCTCCTATGGCAGATACTCAAATTCAAACAGCACAAGCTACTAAAGTTCATTTACCACCAATATATGCATCTGATCATATACATTTACAGCTTGAATCAGCAACTTCTGCAGAAGGAGATTATTTTGAATTAGAGGAATCATATGGATTATGGAACAGAATTAATTTAAATTATACAATATCATTAGGACAAAGATCCGGTTCAGCATTTACTACATTTGCGGGAATGACGGGTCAAATTGAGATGGCCGGTGGTAGCACAACCATAACTGGAACAAATACTTTATTTACATCTCAACTTGTTACAAATGATTTAATTCAAACCCACGCAGAAAGTGTAATTATAGAAGATGATGAGGGTATAGTTATGGAATCTAATGAGAGAATAGAACATGAAGATGTTACTCTTGATGGACTGATAGAATATAGCGATGATGCAACCTTAGGAGCATTAGACAACATTATGCTGTCTGAAATTAGATGGTTTATTGCAACAGAAGAAACACAAGGTCATCACGGAAATTATCATGTCGGTACTGGTTGGGATCAAGAAGATAAAATAGATGTTCCGGGTTCTTATTATCTAGTTGGTGAGGATTCAATTTCGGAAGAAGAAATAGAATTAGAAGTCAATACTCCTAATCCCGGAGGTGTAGGAAATAGAGTAGTAGCTAGTGAAACCGTTTGGTGGCAAGAAAACTTAATCTGGGAAGATGGTACTAGAATATTATTAACACAAGCCGCTGAATATAGAATAAAGACAATTACAGATGACACAACCCTAAGTGTACATAGGGCCAGTTTGGACGGAACTGATATCGTACCTTTCTGGAAAATGGCAACAGAAACCGAAACAACCGCAAAAATCGCGGGTTTTAATAGTCGATAAGGATGGACTAATATTATTAGTTGTATAAATATAATAAGCAACTTAAGATTGGACATTTTTAACATTAACATTAATATAATTCAGAAGGAGCAATAAAATGCCTGCTATAGTAACCAATAAATTTAGGATTCATAATGCAAAACAGTTTGTAGAGGCATTTGATGAAATCTCAGCCACCTCTGGTGCAGCTGTCTCGGATCCTACTGGGTTACTGACGACCAATATGTATCTTTTTATTGGTAAAGTAACCCCATGGGCAGATGATACCCAACCCCCAACACCTACCGATTCAGTATCTAATACTGTCTATAATCACTGGCGCGATATGATCGCAGCTAAGAGAATATGTTCGGCAGATGTTAGTCACGTTGTCCCAAGATATAACTGGACTTCAGGACAGAATTACTTTGCATATACACATGCAAATAACACATTATTTGATCAAACATTTTATACAATAACAGCAGATTATAACGTATATAAATGTCTTGCTAATAATAATGCAGGAGGAACTTCTACTACCGAACCTTCGGGAACAGGAACATCCTTTATTACTACAGGTGATGCGTATAAATGGAAATTTATGTATCAAGTTTCAGCTTCACGAGCTTTGAAATTTGTAACACCAAGTTATATGCCAACTCAGCGTGTACGTAAAGCTAACCTTGCGGCCGCAAATACTACAGATTCTTCACAACAGTATGATGTTGAGCTTGCTGCTAATACTTCAGGTAATGGAGCTGTTGAAATAGCTCATGTTACTACCGGTGGAACAAATTATAAGTTCGAAACGGGAGCAGTACAATCAGGATATGTAGAAACCACAACCACAGCTAAAATTGTGGGATCTGGTTTAGCAACTGATGACCTTGTTGATAGTGATATCTTTTTCACATCAGACGGAGGAAGTGGATCTACGGGTCTTGGAGGAAGAATCACTGCATATGATGCCTCTACTCAAGTAGTAACTTGGACACCCGCACTTGCCGGTGCTGTAGTTCCAGCAGACGCAGATGGATATTCTGTCGGTCCCGCTGTTACTATTACGGGTGATGGACACGGTGCTAATGTTAGAACTACTAATACTGTATCCGGAGTTATCGGAGATGTAGTCGTTGTAGCAGGAGGAAATAATTATGGAAACGCAGTAGCCACTCTTTCATCAAATGGTGGAGCCGGTGGAGCAATTGATCCTATTATCGGGCCAAGAGGTGGTCACGGTGATGATGCAGTTGAAGAACTTGGCGGATTTTTCGTAATGGTTAATAGCCGTTTAGAATATGGAGAATCTGGTAACTTCACTACTAATAACGATTTCCGTAAGATCGGACTTTTGGCACAACCAAATTATGCCAATGGTGATGTTTCTACCGCAACAATTATAGACCAAGCAGTAACATTTACTATACAAACTTGGAATAGTACTGCGTTTGCAGAAGATGAGGTAGTTACCGGTGCACTTTCGGGAGCAGAAGGTAGAGTAATTGATTTTAAAGGTAATACTACTATTAGATTAGTAGATGTTACTATGGGATCTAGTACTACAGCAGGATATGATGGTATTACCGGATCATTCCGTGCAAATGAAACAATCACTGCACCAAGTGGAGCTCAAGCTAATACTTCAGCTGTAGTAGGTGGAGATTTGGAAAGGTTTTCTGGAGATGTTCTTTATATTGAAAACCGTTCACCAGTAACAAGAGCTGATGACCAAATTGAAGATGTGAAACTGATAATTGAATTTTAATTAATTCGTGATAATTTAATTAAAATATTATTAATTTAGGAATACTTAAATGCCATTATCTACTAATTTTAATGTTACGCCGTATTATGATGATTATGATGAAACCAAAGGATATTATCGCATACTTTTTAAGCCAGGTTATGGAATCCAAGCGAGGGAGCTAACCCAATTACAAACTGCTTTACAAAAGCAAATAGAACGGGTTGGTGCTCACAGTTTTAAAAATGGTAGTAAAGTTCTAGGTGGAGACATAACATTAGATACGGATGTACATTCGCTTCAACTAGAGATGCAATATCTCGGCACTAATATAAATGCCGCGTCCTTTATAGGAAAAACTGTTATAGGTGAAACCTCTAATGCAAGAGGAAGGATTGTAGCGTCTCAGGCACCTACTAATCTGTTACAACCTATTTTAATGTTTCACTATTTGGGTGGTGATACTTTTGTTGACGGCGAAATAGTACAAGATGAAGTTGTAGCTCCAGCTGAATCAGAAGTCTATGCAACAACTGTTAGTTTAGAGGGTCCTTCCGCTATGTCTAACGCTGTTGCAAACGGCTCTGTTGTTAGTATTGATAATGGTGTTTTCTTCCTTGATGGTAATTTTGTTCTTTGTGTTGCAAATACTCTAATTCTAGATACTGCTAATACTACACCTTCTGGAAGAATTGGATTAGAAATAGCAGAAACAGTTAAAACAAGTGATGATGATATGTCATTATTGGATCCGGCAGATGGATCTTTTAATTATGCTGCACCTGGTGCAACTCGACTTGATATTGCATTATCTTTGGTTAAAAAAGAAATTAATCTTGCCGATCCAATCGCATCTGTTGCTGATCCAAATTTTATACAATTATTAAAAATTGTTGATGGAATTAAACATCAGGCAATTGAATATCCTATCTATACCGCAATTGAAAAAACCCTTACTAAAAAAGCACATCAAAAATCAGGTGACTTTACTATAACGCCTTTTGACCTGAAATTGGAACCAAATAGAGGATTATCAGGAGAAACTGCAAATGCAGGACTTGCTGGAACAAGTGTATATGGAAATAATACACGGTTTACTACAGAGTTGAGTATAGGTGATAAAATTTATCTGGGTTCTAATGTCACAACTGCTGAAGTTAGTACAATAGCAAATAATTCAAGATTAACAGTTACTTCTACACTTGATGCTGGAACATCCGGATTAAAAATTTATAATGAATCCGAAATTCAAGCAGGAGTTAGTTCAGGTAAAGCACAAATAGATGGTTATGAATATGAGAGTGTTTCTACTGAATTTCTTGATATTGACAAAGGACGTGATACAGATATAGATTCTGGTTATGGTATAGGAGTTGAAGTAGGAAATTATGTTGTAGTTGATAATATGAATAAATTTTTTGATGTGGGCACACATGAAATACTTCATTTACATAATGTAAAAGCTGCGAATATTAATGTGGAGAGTAATACAGAATATTTAGCGACTCAAACTGGTACAGCGAGAATTCGTGGTTTAAAATGGGATTCTTCAACTGGAATAAATGCAGAGACAAATCATTCTAATTATAGAGCATATCTTTATGATATTGATACTTCTAATTCTGTTGCGAGTACGGTTGCAGGAGCTTGTACCGATATATCTATGGTTCGATTAGAAACTGCAAGTACTTCTTATGTAAATACTACTTATGTAGGGTCAACTATTACTGTTAATACTGTTAATGGTGTTGATAATACTAGTGATCTTAGATCAATAGATACATATATTTCTAATTCTACAGGACATTGGGCTACTGTTAATACAGCACTTTCTCAAGCGACTATTGCGAATAGTACTTATGATGTATCATTTGATATTTCAGATACTCAATCAATAACAGTTGCAGAATATTCAATAACTCTTGCGGGAGCAAATGCTGTTATAAATTCTTATGCAGATATTTCATCAACAGGAAAAGTTGGTGTAGTTGATACTGGAAAATGTTTATTAAATGATTCAAATATAAATTCTTTAGTTTACTCTTTGCCTCAAAGTCCCGTTAAAGCAACGGTGATAACAGCAAATACGGTAGACTATATGTTTAAACTAGTCCAAACAAATCTCACTTCTGATGCCGCAGGTAAATTTACAATAACTTTATCAAATCCTAATTATGAATTTCTTCCAAAATCTGGAACATTAACTCATAAACAAGCACGAGAAGGATATATTGTAGTTGTTAAGGAAGCTGATGGAGGAACAGCAACTACCGCACAAACATTTGTTAATGCGGTATCTTCAGGTACTTCTATTCCTAATAATGATAGCGCAATAGCAAGAAATTTAATTGATGGTGAATGGTTAGACCTTGGCGCTCTAAACACAGCTAATGCTTCTATTAGACCAGTAGCCGTTGCTGTAGATAAACATACAGTAGAAATACATTGTAATACTTCTTCCGCATTTACTGCAGATATTGTATATTGTGCTTCAAGTTCAACAACAAGAAAAGAGCCGGGTCCAAGAACAAAATCTTTAGTCTCAGGTAACGGTTCTCATTTAGGTGCTTATGCCGCAGGACTTCCCGTAACAGATTTAAATAGTGGACAATTTTATTTTACAGCTCCTAATTTAACACAAACTGCTACGGATGAACTTATTGTTTCAGATGCATTTAATTTAGTAAAAGTTGTTGATTCTGGAGTAGAATCTATTCCAGTAACAAATACAATGATGACTTTATCTGCACATGATATTACTCACATGTACGAATTTGATACAGGTCAAAGAGATGGTTTTTATGATCATGCAAATATTAAATTGAAAGCTGGTTATCCTGGCCCCTCAGGACAAATGGTGTGTGTAGTTGATTACTTAGAATGGGACGGAGCAGTGGGATATCATTCGGTCGATTCTTATCCTACAGCCGGAGTATGGAATCAAAAAGATGTCGCAAGTGCGAAACCATTTGATTATACGACAATACCCGAATTTACTAGTCCTTCATCAGGCGAGACATTTAAACTAAGAGACTGTATAGATTTAAGACCCCGAAGAGAAAATGAATCTAATGATTTTAGAGCAAATACTGCCGCACTTGAAGCAATACCAACTCCTATACCAAGTGGTACCTTGATTGCTGATGTTCAGTATTATCTACCCAGAGTAGATAAAATCACATTAACTAAAGATCGAAAATTCAAAATTTTAAAAGGTACTCCTTCATTAAATCCTGTGAGTCCAGCAGATGATGAAGATTCAATGACATTGTATTCATTAAATGTTCCAGCATATACTTTTAATCTTTCTGATGTCATTACACGATATGTTGATAATAAACCATTTTCTATGCGTGATATTGGTAAATTAGAAAAACGAATTGAAAGATTGGAATATTGTACCTCATTATCTTTATTAGAAAAAGAAACTGCAGCAAGGAGTTTTTCTACCAGTCAGGGAATTGCATTTAAAAATGGAATATTAATAGATTCATTTAGCGGCCATTCTGTTGGAGATGTTTTAAATGATGATTATAATATTTCAGTAGAATATGCGTCTAAAGAAATGCGACCGGGATATTATTATGATAATCATAAATTTACGTATGATGTGTCATATAGTAATAACGTGACAAAAACTGGAGATTTAATTACTCTTCCTTATACTGATGTAGATTTTATACAACAACCCATGTCAAGTAATACAGTTGTAACAAATCCATTTAATATTGTTACCTTTGTAGGAAACTTAAAAACATATCCATCATCAGATGTTTGGTTTTCTCAAAATGCTAGACCTGAGATTGTGACAAATCTAGAAGGACAACATGATAATTGGAAATTAAGTGGAGGAAGAAAAGGTTTTGGTTCGCAATTCAATGATTGGGAAACAAATTGGAAAGGTATAGAAATAACTGAATCCCCTATTCTAGGAACAGAATCTAACGGAAAGACTTATGAAGAAAAAAGGATGACCGCAGAATTAGATGATGCTAAAACACGAATAGGTATACAACCTACACCACCAGATGCTATTCTTAAAACTGTAGGAAAGAGAGTTGTTGATACTACAGTTAGACCTTATATAAATGGACAAAGAATACAATTTCTTGCAAAAGGATTACGTCCTCTTACAAATGTATATGCATTTTTTGGTTCAACTGATATTGGAGCAAGTACACGTCCTGCAACATCACTACTTCTAGGAAGTATAGATGGTACATTTAAAGTAGGTGAAACACTTGTTGATACGGCAAATAATCATAGTACAATTTTAATGACAACGGATGTAGTTTCTAATGTAGCTACAGTTTTGATTTCTAATGTATCTGGTAATGTTTCTTCTACTACAGCAAGTCCTTATGGTGCTGCAAATGGAATGACTATTGGTACAAGAGAAGTAATGGCTGATACTATTGGAGATGTAACTCATGTATTTGCTACAGGAAATACTATTACGGGTGGTACAAGTGCCGCGACCGCAACTATTACACTCTCTTCAAAATACTCTCTTGGTGCAGCTAATGGTATTATGAGAACAGATAAAAATGGTCAAATGGCCGGAGAAGTATTCATAGAAGATGGTGTATTTAGAACAGGAGATAATCTTCTTAGAATTACAGATAGTAGTTTAGACAATGTTGCTGCTACTGTCGCAGTAGCTGAAACAAAATGGTCAGCTAAAGGTGTATTAGATTCTCATTCAGCAGAATATGTTTCTACAAGAGAGGCAATTATTCGTAGAGAAGTAGCAAATGAAGAAAGACTTTTCACGGATACTACTGTTCGAGAAACAGAAAAAACAAATTGGTTAAATCCTATAGCACAAACATTTTTTGTAGATCCACAGAATTTTCCAAAAGGAATATTCATAAGAAGCGTTGATTTATTTTTCTCTGCAAAAGATGTATATTTACCTATAACCTTACAAGTAAGACCGGTTGTTAATGGATTTCCAAGTTCTTCTAAAATATTACCATTTAGTGAAGTAACATTAACTCCAGAATTTGTTAATGTTAATGCAATAGCAAATTCAGCATCTGCTTTGACTTATACAACATTTACATTTGAATCTCCAGTTTATTTGGCACCAAATGAGTATTCTCTTGTAGTAGGAACAAATAGTACCGATTATAAATTACATTTGGCGGAAGAAGGTTTTACTGCTATCGGAACAGATGATACTAAAATTTCTAAACCTAGTTTTATAGGTTCACTTTATAGACCACAGAATTCAAATTGGTGGGGTACTAATTTAGATGAATATTTAACATTTAGGATAAAGCGTGCAGATTTTACAATAGGTGCTGGTGGAAACACCAATTTCGCAAAAATGGTTGTACATTGCAACGGTGCTTATGGAAATACATCAAACGTAGAAATGGATTATTTTAATGTTGGTACTTCAACATTAGATTTTAGTGATACAGAATCAACTTGGAAATATGTTGCTTCTAATAATTCTTTTACTATGAATGATGTTCTAGAAGCTACTGCAACTTGGACGGAATTTACTCCTAATAAAAATCATAAATTGATAGACAGAAAGAGACTTGTTGCTACCTCTAATGGTACATTTAGAGTAAGAACGGAAATGATATCAGCAAATTCTCATGTTTCTCCTACAGTAGACCTTGATAGATTAAATGTGACTTCTGTACATAATATCGTTGATAATGGAGAGTTAGCAAATGAAAATATAACAGTAATGACTAGAGGATCAGGATATGAAAATGTGGAACCACAATTTGTCACTGCTGTATTAACTGGTGGAGGAACAGAAAATGTTGCTTCATTAAATGTTCATGTTTCTGTATCAATGAATGTAAATTCAAATTCAACTACAGTAACTAGTGGAAATACTTCATATACTGTTGATGCTGGAAATCCTGGACAATTTATTGTGGGTGAGGCAGTAATGGCGAATACTGCCGCAGATGTTAATGCAAATAATAGTGGTATCTACGGAGTTATAGATTCTATAACATATTTGGATGGAGATTCTACCGCAAATACTGCTACTGTTACTATTAAAACGAGTGCGAATAATCAAGGAGTTTTTGGTAATGGTATATTAATTTGGGCTAATCCAAATGCACAGACAAATGCAGCGACAGGATTAGAGACATCATGTAGTAATACCAAGATGCAAGTATTGATATCAAATGGTTATGTTTCAAATGTTGTAGTAGTTGATACAGGAACAGGATATACAAAAAATCCATCAATTAGCATTTCGGGATTAACTCCTGTTGTGGGATCTATTAATGCCGCAGTACAATGTACAGGAGAGGAAAGAAATAGTGGAGGCCCAATGCTTTCTAAATATATTTCTCGTAGAGTAACACTTAAAGATGGATTTGATGCTTCTGACATGAAAGTAGTATTCAGTGCTTATAAGCCAAAAGGTACTGATATTCATGTTTATTTTAAGCCTCAATCAGCTTCAGATCCAGAAAAATTTGATTTAAAAAATTATATATTGATGGAACAAGAGACAAGTCCGGGAACCTTCTCTAAGGGTAAAAATGATTTTCAAGAATTTGTTTATAAAACAGCAAATGAAAATTCAAATTATACCTCAGATAATGCATTATATGAAACATTCAAAACCTTTTCAATAAAAGTTGCATTTGTGGCTAATACCACTTATGATATGCCAAGAGTAAGAGACTTAAGAGCAATAGCATTAGATTAAAAACATGGGAAAACAAATACAAACGGACGATCCAAGATTTGTTAGGGATATGGAATCAAGAGCTTTGTTGAGTACAGATCATAATGCTCTACAACAACATAGACAAGAACGTGTATATTTTGAGAACCAACGGAGAGACATAAATATAATGAAAGATCAAATAGAACATTTAACAAAAGTAACTGAAGAAATGTTAGAAATAAAAACTCTTCTTAGGAATTTCAAATGACAGCAAATGTTGAACTAACGGATACGTTTGGAACTTTCCGATCTAAAAGTAATGAGTTAGTGGTAATGACTCATGATGGAATGAATAATTACATCAAGATATTAGATACCACAGACTCAACAAGTAATATTACTGGTTCGATTGTTACTGCTGGTGGTATTGGAGTAACTGGAAGTGGAACTATCGGTGGAAATTTTAATGTTCATGGAAATCTTCATGCAAATGGAAATATCACTTCAGATGGAAGTCTAACTTTTGGTGATGCTGATACAGACAATGTTGTATTTGGCGCAGATGTAAATTCACATATAATACCAAATACGGATGATACTTATGATTTAGGTTCATCTACACAAAAGTGGAAAGACATTTATATAAATGGAATATGTTATGTTGATTCCGCAGTTCTTAATGGCACTACAATTACTGCAACAGGTGACCAAATTAATTATAATGTTATTGGTGCATTAGGAACAGCAGAAGTAAGTAAGACTGTTACAAGTGATGCAGCTGGTAATGTTACTTTTGTAGATGGCGCATGTAATATAGATATAGCAAGTCATGATGGTACAAACGGATTAGAGCTCGGAGGAACATTAGTTACTTCTACTGCTACAGAACTTAATTACAATAATATTACCACATTAGGAACAGCAGAAGTAAGTAAGACTGTTACAAGTGATGGAAGTGGTAATGTTACTTTTGTAGATAGTACAAATGATATCGACATTGCAAGTCACGATGGAACAAACGGATTAAAATTAGGTGGAACACTCGTTACATCAACAGCAGCACAATTAAACGCTGCCGCAGACGCAGCAACTACAGGCAAAGCAATAGCAATGTCTATTGTTTTTGGTGGATAAATTTAATTAAAAGGGAATTTTTATGTCACAAGCAAGAAATATTGCAAATTTGGGTGTACACACAGCTACTGCTGCTGGTGGGGTGACATTCCTAGATGGTGCAACAGACATAGATATTGCACAGCACGATGGAACAAACGGATTAAAACTTGGTGGTACACTCGTTACGACTACTGCAGCAACACTAAATAATGCAGCAACTACAGGCAAATCAATAGCAATGTCTATTGTTTTTGGTGGATAAATTTAATTAGAAAAGGAAAATGATATGGCAAATCCAAACATTGTTAACGTAACTACGATTTATGGTGGCAATGCAAGTTGGAATTTATCTAACACCCTCACAGCAACCTTACTGACAGTAAGTGCGGATGTGGTTGTCAAGGTTAATACAATCTTGTGTGCTAATGTTGATGGTACAAATGCTGCTCAACTTGATCTCTTTATTGATGGTGTAGGCACAACAGTTACAGGTGTGACCGGAACAAGTCTTGCAACAACAATATACCTTGCAAAAACAGTTAATGTACCTGCTGATGATATTTTGGTTGTAGTTGATAAACCATTTTATCTCATGGAAAATGATATATTAAAAGGTGGAGCATCAGTAGCAAGTGATCTTGACTTATTTATTTCATATGAAGTTATTAACGATGCATAAAGGAAACAAATAATGGCTTATCTTAGATCGTCAATTGGAAGAGTTACAACTTCAGACTTTCCTGCAGATACGGTGGCAGGAGCTTCATCTCTTACAGCTGTAGCATCAGGGGCCATAGTCGCTGGGAAAGGTGTTATAGTAAATTCAGATGGCACCGTTACTCAAATTGCCGGAACTGCTGAGGTTGCGGCCTCAACTGGTTTGGGCGTTACTGATGAAGAGACTTTAAAAGTTTTTGAAAATGCAGATAGTCAATACGACCAAAATTGCAAATCAGCAATTGATCCAAATAATAAAAATAAAGTTGTTTATACTTCACGGGAGGATTCGTCTTCTTCTGGCAAAGCAGTAGCTAGAGTTGGAACAATATCCTCATCCAGTGTTATTACATTCGGAGCCATATCACCGACTTATGGTACAGGAGGTTCAGGAACAAGATCAAATTATATTGCATTTGATCCTGCTCAACCGGGAGTATTTGTTGTTCAGTTTGTAGATGAAAATAATTCCCGACATGGTACAGGAATAGTTGGAACAGTAGCAAGTGCTGGAACAGGCGACACTATAACTTGGGGATCTCCAGTTGTACATCAAAGCAATTACACTATGAGGGATTCTAGCAGTGCTGGTGGTGGGATTCAATTTGATCAACAAACAGCAGGTAAATTCGTCATAGTGTATGCCCATAATGCCGTAAATAATAACTATGAACTTGGAGCTATGACTGGAAATATATCTGGCACAACTTTAACCTATGGTACTTTTTCTCCACCCTTTACCTCCTTAAATGATGGCCTTGGCAACTACCCAGCATTCGCGATGGACCCAAATGCTGCAGGTAAGTTTGTACTCCTGTATAGAGATAAAGCCAATAATAATTATGGAACCCTTATAGTAGGAACATGTAATTACGGAGCTGGTACTATATCTTGGGGAACCCCAACTGTATTTGAATCATCTGACATCGAAACAGAATATAATAGACAAACTAATGCAATTACCTTCCTTCCGGGAACCGCTGGTAAATTTGTAATATGGTATAATCAGGGTAATCACATAGGTACGGGTAGAGTTTGTACTTATAGTGGAACAACTATCGCTACAGTAGGTGCCGCAGTGGAACATACTGCCAGTTGGTATGGATGTGATTGGATACAAGCACATAATGATCCAGATAAAGCGGGAGATTGTACTATTATGTGGCAAAGTGCTCCTTATGATGTTGGTTTTATGAAGCAAGCTCATATAAGTGGTGCAGCTATAACATTTGACGGACCCACTTCTACTGGTGGATCTGAAGATGACGGCCAAAAGCTCTTCAGCCCAAACGATGGATCGTACGGTGTTCAGAACCTCTGTTTTAATTACCTTGCTGATGGTACAAATAGATTTGTTGGAAGTTATTATGACCATGATGCTGGACAGGATGTATATACTTTTATGGGATCAAATGGTTCCCCGCTAACGCCGGAGACCACTAATCTTACAAAGGAAAACTTTATTGGTTTTTGTGATACTGCAGTAGATAGTGCTGCAACAGCGACAATTACAAGTCCGGGATATGTTACTACCACACAATCGAGTTTAACTCCCGGTCAACAATATTATGTGCAATATGACGGGACTTTAGCGTTGACTCCAGATTCAACCATGGTCACCAACACATTACTTGTTGGTAATGTTTTAGCTGGTACAGCACTTACTGCAACCTCATTATATGTTGAAAAATCAGGCGATGAACACCATGTACCTGCTTCTTCTGGAGGAACTTTTGGTGGTAAAGTCACACATTCATTGGCTGCAGATAATCCAGCCACAATTGCTTCTGATATTACTGCTGCCGCAAGTTATAGCACAGCAATAATAGGACCAGTTACAGTCCCGAATTTAACAGTAAACGGAAATTTAACAGTAATGACCGAACTAAATGTTACAGGAAATACAACTATTGCCTCAGCTGGCAGCTTAAATATAATAGGATAAAATGGCCGATTTTAAAATAAATGGTAAAAATGTAGTAACACAGTCAGGAATTGCTGAGCCGGTATTAGCGAGTAATGTGGTGATTACGGGAAATACAACAGGGCTTACGTTTCCTGCTGGTCACATTGTGTATATTAAGCATCTTGCAAGAAATGGATATGGTAGTATAGGAGATCAAACGAATTGGTATCCAACAGATATGTCAGGATCTGATGTTAATAAAACATTGTATTTAACAGTTAGTGCGGCAGAACATGCCCCATATTCAAAACTCAAAATTGATTATACTTTTGACATGAGAGTAGACAAAGTTTCTCATGCGTTTTGTGATGCTAGATTAGCTCGATGGCAAGGATCGACAACAATACCCGGAACCCCCACTACGTTATTGGAGAGTCAATTTGGTATAGTTGCTGGTGGATCTGAATCATATGATAATATCGCAGGAAGTGCTATTGATGATATTTCGGGATTATCAGATACAATTTATTATGCAATACAAATGCGAAATGCAGCCGGATCTGCTTCTTATGCTGGAACGATGTATTTTGGTCACACCGGCTCCAGAACACAAATGATTATATACGGAATTATTTAGCTGAATAAATAGTTCTAGAACTTAAAGAAACAAGAAGAATAGGAAAAATAAATCATGGCCAAGATAACATTAGCGGGAGTTGATGCACTTACAGAAACGGGAGGAGTAGTATCTCTCACTGCGGCAATTGCGGTAGATGCAGCAAATGTAAGCGGAGTATTACCTGTAGGAGTTACAGGAGGGTCTGG
>Ga0114996_10005483_pt1 | contig 14878 bp, 15 predicted proteins | sample ArcticOcean_MG_C_4_FD_87039 | JGI IMG/M metagenome (GOLD analysis project Ga0114996, IMG submission 87039) | Marine microbial communities from western Arctic Ocean - ArcticOcean_MG_CB4_134 | ecosystem: Environmental > Aquatic > Marine > Oceanic | place: Arctic Ocean: Canada Basin | collected...
ACCAGCTTTAGAATTATACATTGACGACGCTCTTTTCCCCGCTGGTGAGTTCATCATTTGTTGTCCTCGCTTGGTGTTTTGAAATTTCCGGCTAGCTATTTTAGCTCCACGTCCGACGAGCGATTTGCCAGCATAAACACCCAAACCAACCGGACCACCAGTTGCTAAAGCTTTCACTGCACCGACCCCATATTTTCTTACCGCTTTTTCTCCAAGAGCACCAGCGCCCTTTATAGCTCGGCCGACCCGCCCTGTCCCAAATACTTTATCAACCCCAGATCCTGCTTTTGATTTAGCTTTACCATAGCCAGATTTCATTGCCTTTCCGGCTCTGCTGTTGGAAGCCGAATCTTTCATTTTCTGCCACCGACTTTTTGGCTTCTCTGGCAAGGCTGTTTCTGGCGTTTTGCCATCAGCCAAAGGTTCTTTTTTATCGCCGGCACCTTTATCGGTGCTACCTTTATCAGTGGAACCTTTATCAGTGGAACCTTTATCAGTGGAACCTTTATCGCTGGAACCTTTATCGCTGGAACCTTTATCGTCGGAACCTTTATCGCTGGAACCTTTATCGCCGGAACCTTTATCAGTGGAACCTTTATCGCCGGAACCTTTATCGTCTCCACCTTTATCTGAGGAACTTTTATCGTCACCACCTTTTTCGTCTCCTTTTTTATCACCGGCTTTGTCGCCACCCTCCCCCTCCCCCTCACCCTCACCCTCACCCTCACCGTCTTTGTCGCCATCTCCGGCCCCGCCACCGCCGCCGGGAACTCCAGGAGGAGCAAATGCGTACTTCCGTTTTAATTTTTCTTCAGCTGGTTTCAGGTCTTTTTCACCCAAATCCTCATCAGCAGCAATTCCTTTTAATTTTTGTGTTTTATGCGGTTCTTTCCACCCAAAATCATCAAAGCGTCCTTTGTAGACCTTGGCGCCTGTAGGAAAGTCTCTTGCAATTTCTGCTTTTTCTGGTTTCCAAGGACCGAAATCTGCACGAGTTAAAGGTGGAAATCCTCCCGCGGGTGTCCATCTATGGGGAGCTGCATGTTTTGGCATTTCAGGGGGAGCAGGATTCGCTTCCACGGCCATGGTTTCTTCCGAATCATCCTGTATTGGTAAAATAGGAAAATCCGAGGGACTTATATTGGGTATTGTTGGACCACCTGATAGGTCGTCACCGCCTGGTCCACCGGAGTTTGCGGCGCTGCCGACACCGCCACCACCGCCACCGCCGCCGCCGCCGCCGCCACCCAACACCCCACCAACCATTTTCATAGCACCCTTTGCAATATCCCACAAGCCACCACCTTTCTGCCTTTTTAAAGTTCTATTTTTTCGGTTTTTCCTTTTTTTTAAAGTACGTCTTTTACCACCACCAATCCCGAAAGCCTTCATGCCCATTTTCAGTAGGTTTATTTTGCCGCCGCCACCGCCGCCGCCACCGCCGCCGCCGCCCGAACCCTTGGGAACGGGAGGTTTAAAAACATAAGGATTTAAACATGGACCCATCATGTCACCACCGTTGCAATCTCCACCAGGTCCGCCGCCACCACCACCACCTCCTCCTCCTCCTCCACCCGCGCCCTTTTTTCCAAAAGAAAATTTAACACCAACTTTCTTGGCCAGAGACATAGCCCCTTTAGCCGCCTTCATCATTCCACCATATTGCAATCTTTTCGCTAAACTTTTTCTTGTGCGATTTTTTCTTCGTTTCATTCTTTTTATAGTTTTATGTCCTCGCTTTGATTTACGCCGAGGTTTCTTATGATGTTTATTTGACATATATATTATATGAGGAAAGAATATCTACTCGTATTTTCTGCTTTAATCTGTCTTCATCTATAAATACATAAACTTTAAATAAATGTTTTGTGTAATTTTCATATTCTTCTTTCACAACCAAACGATTAATTAGTTTTATTTTTGGTAAAAAAACCATATATTGAAATAGACCATCATTTCTTTTCATTTTATCAAATAAAAATCCATCATATTCATTATTTATATTATTAATACACACATTCAATAAGGAAGAATCATTTTGCACTTTTCTTATGGAACGCATTGTAGAGTTTATGTAATCCAAGTTTGAATACCATTTATCATAAAATTTTTTAGATTCTTTATTATATTTGAATAATCCCAATTTATCTTGCAATTCTAACATATTTAATAAATCTACCAACCTTCTGATAGGCGAAGTTATATGGACATATGATTCAATATTTAATAAATCGTGATTTCTATATTTATTATTGTGACCTACATATACCCCCCCTGAACTATTCCATCCTTTTATAAATTTTAATACACCATCGGGGAGGACTTTTGGAATTTTTTTATTGTTATTTAATCTCACCGAACGAAAAATACCACTATTAAAACTATTTAATTTTTTTCCTGATATAAAATTCATTAAAACCATCAAATATGCAATAATATCATGACTGTCTTTAATTTTACTAACATATTGTTGTCCTTTAATAGAATTCATTTTTGTTGTGAGTTCAAAAAGTAATTTATAGAATTTACTTGAGAGTAATTCTTTTGTTTCATAAGCATGATTTTTTTTCAATACAATAGAAGTATTTTTGAAAACCGTGTCAAGAATAATGTTATCTTTTATAGTTATATCAAGTGTAAACGCGAATCTCGTATTTTTTTCAAGCAAGGAACACAAGGCTTCAGATAAAATAGTTGGTAACATAGGTCTTTTTCTATCAGGTAAATAAATTGTTGCGATTCTTTGCGAAAAAGAGCCCCATAAACTCATAATATCCAACCACAATGATACATTAGCAATATAAATGCTCAATAAGATTTTATCATCTATTTTTTTTATACTGAAGGCGTCATCTAAATCGCGACAATCATGAGGATCAATGCTATAAACTTTCCAATCTCGTCTATCTTCTAATTCATATTTCTCAATAATATTATTAATATAAAAATCACTTGATTTCTCTCTTAGGGCTTTCATTGTATCTTTTGTAAATTGCTGTATAGAAGCGTACAGACTTTTACAATATAATTGATACTCATAAAAATTACCTAAATTATTAACGGGTCCTATTCTTTGTGTCATTGTACCAAGAGGGTGTTTGTTATTCCAATTTTTAAATTTGAAAATAATATAATTATTATGCATTTTTTTATTAAAAACAATTTTTGGCTTATATGGAATTAGAAATTCCGGTAATCTCCTATCATCAGGTATGCAACGATATAAAAACTTTTTTTTAATTTTCCCATAAGTTTTATCTCCTTCAAGGACCAAAACTCCTTGTATCCCCGGAATGCTCCTAATAACGGAATGCTCAATTGATATATTTTCACTATTTATTGAAAATACATCATGATTAAAAAGTTTATGCTCTATAGGATTTATATCTATTTTTGTTAATTGTAACGTTACGGCGTCATAAACCTCCCATTTTTCATATTTTCGGTCTAACACATGTATTTTGTACCTCATTATATATAATATATTTTTTTGTTTAATTTGTTTTTTTAAAACTTTTCATTTCTATTTCCTTTACAACTGGTGATGTATTATGTTCATTAATCATTAAATAACAGAACCAAGTTATACCAACTAAATAGTAAGCTATAAATGGATGAAGCATTTATCTATATCCTATATATATATAATATGAAAATTCTTACTGATGATGAGTTTTTTGAAGGCATTCTTGGGGGAATAGGTTCTTTAGCAGCCATATATTTTTTTCAAAAACAAGAGAGGAAAAGCGGAAATTTATTAATTGTACTTATAATATCTTGGGCTATTTATTGGTACATTAGAAAAATTGGGATGAATATTTATAAACAACAAAAAAAGTATTCAAAAATTCATAATACTAATTTTTCTATAGACGATGGAAGGAAACACGGTTATATTGTAATTGCTGCTGTAGTTGCATTTATTTATTTTTTTCTACTTCGTAATAGAATACCTATCAAAAAAATAATGAGATTTTCACGAAGAGATTTCTTTTTAGTCGGTCTCATTATCCTCTTGGGATTCTTCGTTTATCCATGATTTTCCATTTTCTACAGTAGCCTTTATTTTATTGACAATATCCCATTTTGTATTAGATTTCTGTAACAATCTTATAATTATATGGGGTAAAATAGCCAATGTATTCATATAAGTTCTATATTTAAACATAACAACGGAAGACAATTGAATATACTCTATACTGTACCACCAATAAGCAGGAATATAAATTATATCATTCGGGTTCATTTCAATTTCTATAAATTTTAATTTGGCGAAATCTTTTTTATATTTTTTTTGAACGTTCCAAGGATTGATAGGAGAAAGGAATTCAAAATTTTCATAATCCTTCTTTTCATACAGATATTTTGAAAAAACAGGAGAAATCAACTTTATTCTTATTTTTCCTTCTGTCACACATAAATAATTACGATAATTTAAGCTATATCTCAGTGGGGTAAAACTATTTATTGACCCCGAACAAAAATCATATACACAGTTTGAAACCATCGGTGGTCTTAAATAATAATCGTTATTCATCATTATTTTACGTAATCCCGTTTCTTGTAAAAATTCATGATTTTTTTCACTAAAATAATTTTTTTCTTTATCACTTCTGAATAAATCTACAGCTTCCTTTAATAAAACAGGTAAATACAAATCATCATCTTTTTTTCTAATTCCAACATCAAAAACTCCATATTCTTTTTCTATTCTATCAATTTTGAAATTTTCTAAAATAAGAGGTTTATTATATTTAAATAAAACAGGTTGTCGACTCCCACACATTTCTTCTAATTTATCTTTGGAAGGTGTATTTAAAGTGTAAACTTCTAAATCATCTCCTGTCCTTAAATGGTAATAAATATGAAGATATAAAAACAACATTAAACTAAAAACGAAAATAGTTAATAAATGATCCATCCTTATTTGATAAAAAGAAAATGCTTTTTATTTTTATCGCCAATATATATAATTAATGAAATATCAATTACAAAAAATAGATGACTATAAAATATTAACAATTCCAATTGAAGAGAGCCAAATAATATATGTTCAGAGTTATATTATATCTGGAAGAATGAATGAAGATAAACAAAATTCTGGAATTTCCCATCTATTAGAACATGTTTTAACAGAATCATGGAAAAAATGCAAAGATGATTGTGCTAAATATTGGGGTAAAAAAGGAATTGTAACAAATGCTTCGACGGGCGATACAACTGTTAATTATTATGTTGAAGGGCTTGAAAAGAATTATAAAGAAATAATTGAATATATCATTGAAATAACTACAAAACCACATTTTAATAAATCAAGAATAGATAAGGAAAAAAAGGCTGTCAAAGAAGAATTAACAAGAGAAATGAATGACCCTGGATGGGAAATTGCAAATAAATTATCACACATTTTTTATTCACATGAAGGTTTATCTAATGGAAATAATATACCGTTACAAATTGAAAATCTTAAAAAACTTGATATGAAAAAATTGATAAATTATTGTAAAAAAATTTATACACCTAAAAATATTTTATTTATAGTTTCAGGAAATTTTGAAAAAAAAGATGTTTTAAAAACATTTAAAAAATATCTGCCAAAACACCAAAAAATAGGTACAATAAATTTAAGAACCAATATTACAAACAACATTAATAAGCCAATAATTTATATAAAAAATAAGAATAGTAAAGTTGCCGAAGTTGTTATTTCTTTTATATCTGAAATATTCCCTTGGGAAAAAGAAACAATACTTTTTGGTAGAATAATTGATATTTTGTCTGGTGGAATGCAAGGACTTCTTATGCGAAGATTAAGAACGGAATTACATTTTATTTATAACGTGGGGGTTTATATAGAACCTGAGATTACTGGGACTTTGGCTACGATAGAAACAACTTGTGACCAAGAAAATGTTGCACTAGTAGTAAAAAATATAAGGAATGTATTAAAAGATTTTTTAGATGGAAATTGGAATAACGAACATATGACCCGTATCAAAGATAGATTTTTAATAAATGATGAAAAGGTATGTAAAAATACTACATTTTATGGAAATTATTATGGTGACCAATTTGCTACTCAAATTTATAAAAAAAAACCAAAAATTATTTTATTAAAAGAACAAGTGAAATATATTAAAAATTCAACCAAAAAGGATATTATAAATGCTTCAAAAAAAATATTTAATTTGAATAAGATGGTTACGATATATCAATGTAAAACAAAACAAAAGCTTTAATAATCATCAAATTTAGGTGCTAACCAAAATTTGATATAGTTTTCTTCTCCCAAAGGATAATGTACTTTCATTGGTATTTTATTACTGGCATGAATAGAAACAGAATCTGAAATATCTGAAAATACCATAATCCATAGGAAATATTTTATGGCATATTCTATTTTAAATTTTTTCCCTTCCTCAATAGCATATTCTTCTAAATCTTCAAAATTAATATTAACAAGCATTGAACCGTTATCGCCGGTTGACGATAATTCCATATTATCTTCTGTAAATTCCATAAAAATAGAATCTCCAAAAATGCTCATTTCCTTTATTATTTCTTCAATTTTCTTTGAATAACACACAAAATCAACAGAATATTCAACATCTGGTATTATCATTAATTCTTCATCTATATCCATTATGGGAATTTGAAAAGTTTTTGTTAAAACTGTTTTTGATTCAAGTTCCACATATAATCGGTCTCCCTCTTCATCATTCATCTCTAAAACTATATCCTGTTCTTTATTTCTTATTCCAAGAATTTTAGATAAAATACCAATATTTATCCCTAAAACAATTGATTCGTTAACATCATACTCACCAAACCATTCTTTAGATAGTTGCAATTCAAATAATGCACAATGTGATTGATCCATTCCTTGAAAATATAACCTATTCTCTTCAAATCTAAGATTCAAAAGTTCTGTAAATGAATTTAAATGTTTAAATATCTGTGTAAACGTTTTTTTATCATTTTCATCTTTTATTGTCAATTTCATTTTAATTAATTATATTAAATTAATTAAAATCAATTTATTCTCATGTATCATCAATATTCAATACTACCTGATTATTCGCATTTACCGTCGTTTGTAAGGTTTGAAATTCTTTTCTTAAATCATCTAAATGTTTTAATGTTTCTGCGTGAACTTCTTTTTTTACATTATCCTTTTCTATTGCTGAAAGTCTATTAAGCAAATTTTCAATCTTATTTTTATTTGAAAGACTTAAATCCTTTGATTCTTGTCCATTTTTTTGCGACATTAAACGTTGTTCTAACTCATCTAAACGCTTAGCCATCACCTCTACCGAACGACAAGCAAAAACTACCGCATCTTGAATGGAAACTGGGTTATTATTCATTATGTACAACCATAAAGTTATTTTTTTAAATAATCACACGCATATTTTTATTTCTTATTATAAAACATATGAGTGAACAATTAACAGACCAAAATATTCAAAATGGTGGTGGTAAATTAGGATTTTTTAATCATATGTTTAATTTGAAAAAGGGAGAAAAGGCTGAAATATACAATGTTTTACAATATTCAGTTTTAGCATTATTACCGTTAATTCTTCTTATTAGAATAAATCAAAATTTATGGCCTAAAGCAAAACCAGACAAAGGTTCTATTGAACTTTTAGCAGAAATGATGGGTGAGATTATGTTGACCTCTCTTATTGTCTTCGTTGTTTTTAGAGTTATTGATTATATGCCGACTTTCAGTGGTGAGCCATTGAAATGTATTAATCTTCTTACAATTATCACAGTTGTAATAATAGGATTGCCTTGGTATGATAAAGACAGTAATATTGCCAATAAGGCAAAGGAATTACATAAAAGAATTAATTCTAATTTGCCCGGATTTCTAAGCGCGAATTTAGATGATCAAAGTGATAAAAAATCTATAAAAACAGATAAAAAAGGTTCGGCTCATCAACCTAGTCGTGCCGACCAACCAATTCTGCCGCCACCAAGAATGGGAAGTCGCCAAGACCCTTCGCCATTAGGAAATTATAATATGAACCCGCCTATTGTAGCTCCCGCAAAAGAATCATTTGAAAATACTAATGAAGCTGTGGATAATCTTATTCCTGCTCAACCTCAACTTATGGCGGCGAATGAAGTTTTAGGAGGAGCATTTAGTAGCTGGTAAAATCCCCGCTATTTTTATATTTTCCATAACTTTATTCTTATCCATATCTTTTTCTGGGTCAAAACCAGTCGCCAGCTGTCTTGCAATTACATCTCCTAATTCTTCTGTTTCACGATTTCTCATTAATTTTTCTGCTTGAGCACGAGCTTCTCTCAATAAAACTTCAGGTGCCACCTGACGTCTTATCTTTTTACGCGTTTTTGACCAATTATCACGCATACCATAAACAGCTGTAGTCGCAGCAACCCAAAAAGCTTCTGCACTACCCCGATTCGCCATTACGCCTACCTGATTACTACTTGTCCATTCTCTTACAAAATCGCAAAATTTATGTTGTGTTCTACTTAATTGCCAATTCAATGCTGATTTTGCTGGGTCGGTAGCTTCTGGCTCCCAATTATCTTTATCTTTTATATAAAATTTAGACCTTCTTTCATCTGAACAATGAATTGGTCTATCTGTAGGATCCAAATCTTTCAGATTTTTTATTAATAAACGACTTATTGCTTCATCGCCACCATTATCAATTGCATATTTTACATCATCCATACTAACTGTTAATTCGTTAACAAAATCTTCCAAATTCATTGCATCTTTACATTTTTCTTTTAGAAAAACATTAACATTTATTGTTTTATTTCCACAATTTGTATTTTTTATTGTATTTCCAGCCTTTTCAACAGCTGTTTTTAATGTAGTCGTAACAGACTTATTATTCTCAACTGCTGTTTTTAAAGTAGTTGTAACAGACTTATTATTATCCATTAACGTTTGTTCCAAATTATCGCGAACTGCCTCAGCTTTATTCAATTGTTTTTTTAATATATCTTCTGTTTCCTCTTTCAGTTTTAATTTTTCTTCCAATTGCCGTATTTTTTCAACCATTTCCAAATTCTCAAGTTTTCGTTTCATACCTTCAAATTTCTTCCATTGCTTATGTTTTTCTTGTGCTTCTTTTAGTTCTTTATAGTGTTCTGTTATTCTAGCCATTTCAATATGTTTTTTTGACTTATTATGGGCATAAAAATTTTGCCTGCATTTACTTGAATAATTACAAATTTCACAACTCCATCTTTTTTTCCTACCATCTCTTAGATGTTTATTGGTTTTAATATGTAAACTCCACGAATTTTTTTTTATAGTATGATAATCACATCTTTTACAATGATATTCTTTTGCCATATAATCCATATATATATATAATTCTTTATATTAATTTGCTAAATTATACCCCTTTTTGTAACACCGTGATTTTTTTTGGGAAATAAAAACAATACCTTTTTAGTTCAGACCATGAATTTATGGGTAGAATGAATTCTTATTAAATATGGTCATATAATTTTCTTATGTTTTTCTAATTTTGTTACTGAGATTTTCAAGGAATGTTTTTTTCATATTACAAGGAAAACGAAAAAAAAAAACTGTTACAAAAAAGTGCAATTAGAATAATCAGAAAAGGAAAGAAAATGTAACAAAAAAGAATAATGTCTGATTTCCACTTTTTTATTCCCATAAAACACCCCTACAATTATGGGATAAACTTTTAGTGTTACATTTTCTTTCCCTCCCTACATTTACTCGTTTTTTTATAATCTTTTTAAATGTTGATTAAAAACTTTTTTAAATCAGAAAACACAAAAAACACCACTTTTCAAAATTTTCATAAAAACATACCAAAACAGCTCTCACGCCCTTGTTTTTTTAAAATAGGCTTATGGTCTTGCAGTGGCAACTTCGTTTTTTTTCTAATTGAAAGGGCTACTCTAACTTTTTTCTGACAATTTTTTTGTCAGAAAAAGAAAATCTTAACTTCAAATTTCGTTTAAAAAAAGGCAACTGTGACTGCAACTGCATAAGATTATTTACTATATTTTATATTTAAAACCATAAATGTATTAAAATAAACAAATCCTTTATTTTGGAAACATTCTGAAAAGCATGAATTTTCTTGAAAATAAATAAATTAATTATAGAAAATAAACAGATGTTACAAAATGTAACACTGTTTTTATTACATTTTTTCAAAATGAAGGTATTTTTTCTCACCCCAATGTTGTAAGGGTTTTAATTTATATACCTTCACTACATGAATTTATTAATTTCATTATAAACAAAATTAATAAGTGTTCAATCTTTTAGAAAACAACGGCGAGGTTTGAGATTTCCGCCAAGCATGCCGAGTGGCGCCAAGCGCGCCGCTAAAAATATAATTTATTTGGATAATTCGCGCCATTTTTTAAGTTGAACATAATCTCCACCTGTTGTTTTTAACGTTTTTGGCTTTCTTCTAACAGTAACGCCATTAGGATAGCTTCCTTCAGATAATATACCCTTTGTTGCATTAAGTCCGACGGTATGCATTCTCAATAATTGATTTCTGTTTATAGCTCTACTTGAAGAAAATACTGCATTTCTTCCCATTTTTTGAAATTTTACATTTTTAAATGTCTGTGGAATAAAAACCATATAATATACAGTAAGAAATTATGAAAATGGTGAAAATACCCACAGTCCCCCTAAAAGTCTTTATTTTTATGATTTATAAAAATAAAAACAAACGATTAATGGTTTATGGGGGGTATGTAAGAAAAATTAAAGGAGTGATTGTTGCTGAATTTCCTGAAAAAGATTGTGCTGTAATACGGAATTGATATGTTTCCCCCCCAACAAATCCACACACTGCCTTTGTTAAAACTTGTTGTAATGGTGATGGGACAGCATATGGATCAGGCGTAGCACCGGCAGCTGCTTGTTTTTGATTCCAACTTTCCCAAATCACCGAGAGACTATTTCTAAATTCTATTTCATAATTAAAAATAGCTGTGGAACCAGCATCCTGTGCCGGATCACTTATCCATTTAACAGTTATATCAGGATTGGGGGGTGTGGGAAAGGCCGAGAAGAGAATGAAAATGTTTGAAGGATTGGGTGGCGCTTTAATAATAACATTATAACCAAACCGAGCATTCATATCTGTAAGCGGTACACCATCATGTGGATCAGTGCTATTATTGCTGTTAGCCGGGGCTGTCGATGTTGGGAGCTGTGTTTGCTGTTGGTTCTGGGCGTTTGCTTGAGTTTCTGTTTGTGAAGCATTTGCCCACTGCGCACTTCCGCCCTCAGGTGAATCGTATGGAATTCCCGGAACACCAATACAATTATGTTGTGATAAATCATAAATATTTAAACAATATAAATTATCGCTGTCGCCTAATTGATATGTACCGCTGCCAGCCAGCCAAGTAATATCATTTAATAATCCAATTTGAATTGAACTACTATCCATCAAATCTGAAATATCACTACTTGTCCTGAATTTCATATAATTGTTTGGATAGCCGTTTATACTTCTTTCAATCATGTATTCATGACCCGTTTTAAAATAATAACTAGGCCACTGATATGGTGCTTGTATGCCATTGGGTTGGATACTAGATAAAACCAATGTATCAACTGAACTATTTATAAAACTTTGGGTCACATATGGGAAGTTTTGAGAATCAAAAATTAAAAATCCACCACCCGTTTTAACATAATTATTAAAATTTGACAGCCACCACATCCAATTAGGCACACCAGTATTCCCACTTAAATCCGTGCTTCCTTTATTCCACCTGAATTCACAATTTACAAAAACGGGGGTAGAAACTTCTGTTAAAACTGGTGGTAAGTTTCCGAAAGGTACATTAGAAGAACTGTCAAAGAATTGTGATAATGCTGCCCAATTCTGAAAATCTACCCATCCATTTGTAATTTTTGTAATAAATCGTATTCTAATAATAGTTGGTTTAATACATTCATTGCAATTATCTATCCTTACATTGATAAAAAAATCAATATAGTCACCAACAGATAAAGAGAGATTTTTACATAAAAGTTCTTCATTTAAAGCATCTTCCATTTCATCCCAGCTTCTCGCACATTGTGTTTCTAAACAAGGACTACTAAATTTTTCTCTTGCAAATGTTAGATTATACATTGCATCAAAAATACTCGCTCTGCTGCAGAAAGTCCATTCTTTTCTTCCGTGACACAAATCTCTTTCCATATTTGATATAACATCAACTTGAGCAGCAAACGATTTATATCTATCACTTTCATAAGCATAGGCCAAAAAAGTTGCCGGAGGATTATTGTCGCGCCCACCAAGTCGGTTATAATTATATAAAAAAAGATTGGAAGGGTCTGTAACCCCCCAGTCGCTTTTATAAATATTAAAGGTACTTCTTGGATTTGTATAACAATTTGCAATAGAAAATGACCCATCGCCAGAATGATAAAACATTTGTTTAAATCGCTCAATAGTTAATGGTTGTTTCGTTACAATATTAATTATATGTGCATCTTCATCTTCTACGGTTGGTGCATTTACTTTTGAATATAATTCAGCAATATCTACACCTATTTTACTTTGACATCCAGATATATCTTCAATAGCTTGCGGTGGTGGATAATTTGGTATAGAAGGAGGTAATGTTGTAAAAGTATTTCCGGACAATATCAAATCTGGTCCCTGGCCTGCCGGTGTAGAGGCCGTAGGGGCGGTAATACGTACCTCCCATGTATATTGTATTCCTGGTGATAAAGAAGCAAATGTTTGACTAAAAGTAAATAATAAAGATGGGGTTGTATTATTTATCGTACCGGATATGCGATTTGGTGCTGTAATATTAATCTCATAAGTGTCGTTAGGCTTGGGAACCCAATTAGTAACAGTAGCATTTAATGTGACAGTATAAGCTGTTAAATTAGTTATTAAAGTTGTAATTGGCATCTATAATAAAAATATATAATTATTTATCTAAATAATCTAATACTTTCAAAATAACATTTTCTTCCCGAGATAATTTTTGAAAAACAAGACTTTCTTCAAATTTAAATTGAAATAGTTGGTTTCTATTATTTTTACACACTATATATATCCCTTTTTCAGTAATAGGTGTTTCACAAATGATTCCGCCATTTGTAAGTTTAATATTATAGGTATTTTTAAGAGGTATCCATCTAATGTAAAATCCCATCTGTAAATCTTTTAAATCGCTACAATATCTATATTTTTTTAGTTTTTTATGAAATTGTTTTAATTTTTCTTTTTTCAATTGTAATCTTTGAAGCATATCATTTTTTTGTTTTTTAATTTTTACCGTTGTTAATTCCATAATTGATGCATTGGTTTCGTTTTCTAATGCATCTAAAATCTTAAAAGCTTGAAATTGGGTCATAATATTATAATAATTTATTTTATTATATATATTTTAATAATGAATAGTAAAATACAATTAGAAAATGATAAGCGTTTAGCTATCGCTTTAGGAAACAGTTTAAAAAGTGAAAATAAGAATATCGTTCGTAATAATAAAAGAGACCTCAGAGCCAAAGCTGCAGAGGCGCGTGCGAAATGTTTCAAACAGGGTGGTAAAAAAAACCGTTAACTCACTTTATAGAATATAACGCTTGGTATTCCGCGCGGTATCAGGTTTCGGTGGGGTATCAGGTTTCGGTGGAGTATCAGTTTCAGTTTAAAACAACAACTTTCATCAAAAAAAAAAATGAAAAAAAAATTGATTCTCTTTTTTCATTTTTGGTATAAGCACACAAGCAAACAAAGCAAACAAACAAACTCACAAAAACTCACAAAAACTCTCAAAACTCTCAAAAACTCTCAAAACTCTCAAAATGACGACTATCTACCAGAAGTACCAATGTGCCGCGCAGTCGGAGATGGCCGAGGTCATCCAAGCTCTTGCGACCGAGTTTAAGTTCAACGGCGAGGAGGCGATGCGGTTCATTCTCGGGACGACGAGCACAACCGGGCTGCGCATCCCCAAGAAGGCGAAGAAGCTGAGCAAGCCGAAGAAGTCCACCGAGCAGAAGGAGGCGGAGAAGGCGAAGAAGCTCGCCGAGAAGGAGGCGAAGCTCGCCGAGAAGGAGGCGAAGCTCGCCGAGAAGGAGGCGGTCAAGCAGGCGAAGCTCGCCGAGAAGGAGAAGAAGCTCGCCGCCAAGGAGGCGCTCAAGGCGGAGAAGCTCGCCGCTAAGGAGGCGCTCAAGGCGGAGAAGCTCGCCGCCAAGGAGGCGCTCAAGGCGGAGAAGCTCGCCGCCAAGGAGGCGCTCAAGGCGGAGAAGCTCGCCGAGAAGGAGGCGTTCAAGGCGGAGAAGCTCGCGGAGAAGGCGGCGGACAAGGCGCTCAAGAAGGCGGCGCGCGAGGACGCGAAGAAGGCGAAGAAGGCCGAGAAGGAGGCGGCTAAGGCGGCGAAGAAGGACGCCAAGAAGGCGGAGAAGGAGGCGATGAAGACCACTGCCCAGCAGAATGCGGAGAAGTGTGAGAGTCTTCTGGAGCAGATTAACTCTGACTGCGCCGAGGAGGACGCCGAGGAGGACGCCGCGGTTGAGCAGGCGGTTGAGCAGGCGGTTGAGGAGGCGGCGGCTCCCGAAATGGCGGGGGCGCCCGCGACGCCGCTGCGCGACCAGCTGACCAAGCAGATTGCTGAACTCGTGCTGGAGGACAGCGACAGCGATGAGGACTCCATTAGCAGCATCAGTGAGCTTGAAGAGGACTCCGTCAGCAGCGGTGAGTAATTTAATTGATTAAAATTGTAAAATAGTATATATGATGTAAAAAAACAAAAAAAACAAAAAAAACAAAAAAAGAAAATGGAGTTGAAGCCATTTTTTTATTTTAAAAAATTGATTCTCTTTTTTCATTTATGGTATAAA
>Ga0114996_10005487_pt1 | contig 14872 bp, 14 predicted proteins | sample ArcticOcean_MG_C_4_FD_87039 | JGI IMG/M metagenome (GOLD analysis project Ga0114996, IMG submission 87039) | Marine microbial communities from western Arctic Ocean - ArcticOcean_MG_CB4_134 | ecosystem: Environmental > Aquatic > Marine > Oceanic | place: Arctic Ocean: Canada Basin | collected...
ACGCCGATGCGACGACGAAGCGCCGCAAGTTCGGTCCTCGGCACAGTCGATACATCGCGCCCAAACATGGAAATCATACCGCGCGACGGACGGTGAGCAAGATACATCAACCGCATCAGCGACGATTTGCCCGCACCGCTGGGCCCGGTCAGAAAATGAAAGGATCCTGCCGGAAGCGAAAACGAAACATCATGCAGCACTTCCGCGCCGAGCCGGTACCGCATGCCGACATTTTCGAAGCGGACGATATCACCTACGCCGTTCGCCAAAGGTTGGATTCCTGATCTGTTTAGGAGCACAAAATCGCACAGGCATTGGCCCGCCGTCCAGAACTCCGCCAACAAACATTCCAGCATGACGGGTTGTCAGCAGAATTATGCCCACTTATAAGACTTCCCGCCTTAGAGTATGAAGTACCGATGATCATCACGTGCCCGTCCTGTTCCGCGCGCTATGTTGTCGATCCGGTCAAGATCGGATCGGACGGACGCACCGTCAAATGTGCGAAATGCGGGCATGCCTGGGCCCAGCCCGCGCCGACACCGGAAGAACTAGAGAATGCGGCAGGCGTCTCCTCCGCACCGGCACCGGCCCCCACCCCGGACAAAATCGGTGAGGCGCTTCGCGATCGCGTCGGCAGGGAGGCGCGCGAGCCGGACGCTGACGAATTTGACGAAGATACGGGCGACGATTTCCGGTCGAATTTTGACGATGCGTTCGGCCGGGAGCCGGAACCGCCGGGCAGACCTCTGCGCAGCACGTCCTCCTCAAACCTGCCCGCACTGCCCCGTACCGCAAGCGCTTGGCCGGCGCGCCTGGCCTGGATCGCGCTGATTGTTGTGATCGGCGGCGTCTTCGGCGGCGGCGTGATGTACCAGGACACCATTGCCAAAACCTGGCCGCCATCGCAAAAACTATACGACCTTGTCGGGCTGACGGCCGAGCCGATTCAGAAAAATCTGGGGGTCAGAAGCGTTAAGTACACCTATCCTGCAACCGACGTCCTGAAGATCGACGGCGAATTGGTGAATCTTTCGAAAGCGCCCCACGATGTGCCTAATCTACGGGTTTTGTTTCTGGATGCGGATGGAAAAATCGTCAAACGGTGGAGTTTTCCACCGCCGGAACGGCGCATGCTGCCAAATAAGATTGTTAAATTCGCGACAGAAATCCGAAATCCGCCCTCCGATGCGGAACGGATCGATGTCGGTCTGGACGTCAACTAGATAGGCCGACACTGACATGAACAAACAGCCTGACATCGACGTCGTGTTCGACGCCGACACAATCGCCGAGCGCATAGATGTGCTGGCGCATGAAATTTCCGGCGACCTGCCTAACGATGTACTGATTATCGTTGTCCTGAAGGGAAGCTTCGTATTCGCTGCCGATTTATTGCGGGCGCTCGATCGGGCGGGTATGCGGCCGACAGTCGATTTCATCACATTATCGAGCTACGGCACGAAGTTGGAGAGCTCGGGCACGGTCAATCTGTCCCGCGACATTTCCGAAAATGTCCGCGGTCGTACGGTCATGATCATCGATGATATTCTCGACACCGGTCGGACTCTGGCTTTTGCGACGGATTTAATGACGGCGCGCGGCGCCGCCGCTGTCCATACCTGCGTACTGCTCGACAAACACGAAAAGCGCGAAGTGGGTATCGAGGCAAATTATGTGGGGTTTCCGGTCGATGACATTTTTGTTGTTGGCTATGGCATTGATATGGCTCATCTGTTCAGAAGTCTTCCGTATATTGGCGTGGTGCGCCACGACTGAAGGATCGCGCTCGTTTTTGCTTTTGTTCATACTTTGGAAACCTATTCCAAATAGATTTCGAGCGTGGATCCACAGAACCCGATTAGAAAAAACGTGACAAAAATCCTGATCGCCGAAGATGATACCGCCGTACGTGCATTCGTATCGCGGGCGCTCGTAAATGCCGGCCATGAAGTTGTCGCCGCAGCCGACGGTCTGCAGGCCCTTGAAGCCCTGGAAAACGACGAGTTTGACCTGCTTCTATCCGACATCGTGATGCCCCAACTTGACGGCATCGCGCTTGCCCTGAAGGTTTTCAGGGACTGGCCAGACCTGCCGATCCTGCTGATGACGGGCTATGCTGCGGAGCGCCAGCGGGCGCATAATCTAGACGCGTTGATTCACGATGTGATTTCAAAACCGTTCACACTTCAGCAAATCTACGATGCGGCGGAAAAGGTTCTAGATTCGCGCAGCTGAGCGCAACTTATAGAACAGCGCCGTCTCAGAACCGCTGCAACAGCCTGTTGATGTAATCCAGTTCCAGCTGGGGACGATGGCGCTGGCCGGCGCGTTTCCGCAATTCTTCAAGAATTCCCTGAGCGCGTTCGACAGCGCCATGATCGGGAATAACGACGCGGCGTGTATCCAGCCCGCCGTCTTCGTCCTGCCATTCGCGGCCCAGCGGATCACGCATCGACCGCAGTGGATTGAACTGGCGGCCCATGCCGATCCCCAAACCGAGGGCAAACCGGCTCATCATCTGCTGCATCATGCCCTGCCCGGCACGCCGCAGCGCTTCCAGCGCCTGTCCCTGCGGGCCAACGGCCTGACCGGGTTGTTCCTGACCGAGCGCCTTTGCCGCATCGTCCATGGAACGCCCCGCCTGGCCCAGCGACCGCATGCCTTTGCCATTGCCCGGCATCATGCCCTTCATCATCTGCTTGAACTTGCGCAGCATCTCGCGCAGCGATTGCTGCTGCAGCGCGCCCTGCTGCACCTGCTTCTGATCGCCGTTGCGACGCTGGGACTGACGAAACGTCCTGTCCATAAGCTCGTTCTGCCGCCGGATCATTTCCCTCAGCTGGCGAAATGCCTCGTTGCCACGTCGCGCATTCGGGTTGGCCTTCATCACGCGGGCGTTGCGCAGGGCTTCCAGCATGTTTCGGAGCTGGGACAACAGCTGACGGGCAGCATCGCGCGAACCGGCGCGCATTAATTTGCGGATCTGTTCAAGCATCCTTTGCATATCCGACGATTGCAGTATCCGCGCGGTGGGATCGAACGGCATCGCCTGATCCGCATTCGGTGCATTCTGCATCTTTTTTGCCAGTTCCTGCATGAACCGGTTCATGGCGTTCTGCAATTCACGCATCAGACGGTCGAGTTCCCGGTCAGGCGCCTTCCGCGCCAGCGCCTTCACCAACGCGTCCTGCGCGCGCACAAGTTCACGCTCGGCATGGGACAACTGTCCATCTTCGACACGCAGCGCGGTGTCCCACAACAAATCGCGGACCGGCGGAATCGCTGTGTCCCGCTTTTCATGAAACAGCCGCGAGCGCGACAAGACAAGCCCCAGAAAAACAACCGTGTCGTCCTTGTAGGCACCGGTATCGCCGGCGATTTCGTTCAGCCGGTCAATTACTTCGCCGCGCCGTTCCGGTTGCGTCGTCAGACGCCGGCGTTCCACAACGATTTCCTTCGCGACCGGATTATTGAAGCTGCGCTCGGGCAGCACCATTTTGACTTCTTCGGAATAGCTCTCCTGCCCGGCGGCGTCTTTCGCTGCCAGCCGAATGACCACCGGCAGCCCCGCCCACGGATGCGGCGCGATTTCCTGAAAAGTTGTCTCCTTGACCGAGCGCGCGTTTTGCGACGGCAATTCGAATTTCGATACTTCCTTGCCGACGACATCGCCGCGCTCATAGGTCCGCCGCATCTCGCCACGGATCTCGGTAATGCCGTAATCGTCGCTGCCCTCATAGGCCATGCGCAGCGTGCCGCGTTGGGTGGCGGCGGGCGGGCCGTCAAACACGATTTTCGGCGGCGCGTCCGGCCGGGCGCGGATCTTCCACGTGCCAAGCGCTTCCCCGTTATGGAAAATCGTCAGGCGACCGCTTTTTGCCAAAGTCTGCTGCAATCGGCGATTTATGCTATCCAAAGCCTCAAGCGGTATTTTCACGCCATCGATATCGAGCGCCGCGTCTCCGTGGCCGCCCGAAACAATCGCCGTCAGCACACTGCCTTCGGGCACTTCGATTTCGAGTTCCGCCGCAATGGGCGGAACTTTGCCGTCGGTGCTGGCGGTCGCTGCCGCCGTTGCAAGGAAGCGGGCGTGATCGCGCGCGATCTGGATCGGGAAGATCGGCGGCAGTCTCGTGTATTCCGGCGGCGTAACCCAAAGCTCCAGCTTTGCGGTCTGCGCTCCACCGGACTCACCGAATTGGGGAACCAGGGCCCGACCCAACCGGTCGCCGCCGTCCGGACCTGCGACGACGATACCGACGACAAGCAATAACGCCACGGCAGCGCGAAGCGCCCAGGGGTCTCGTGCCGGGAGGCCGGGCGACGGGACGCCGACTTTCAGAGAGCGAACGCGCTCGGCCATTTGATGCTGATGAGCCACCCACAGGGCGCGCGATGTCGGATCGGTCATACCCTCCGGCAGAGTGTCCTGCAGCGCCTCAAGCGGCCGGTGTTCCAGCCCGCTGGCAATCTCTATCCGGCGGACCGCATCATGATGGTTCGGCCAGACCAGGGTCCGTACGCCGCGATAGACGGCATACCCAAGCAGGATTGCCGAAGCGGCAAGAAAAACCGTATGCAGCCAGCCGGGCAGGTATGAAAATCCCTCCAGCAGCGCGATTCCGGCGAATATCCCGACAATCCCGACCACGGGCGATACCGACGGCCAGATTGCTTCCCAGGCGAGGCTTAGCCGGGCCTGGATAACACGCCGGCCCAGCGCGCGAGGCATCGGCCGGCGCGGGGTGTTGGGTGCTGATTCTCTGCGATCGCCCATGCGGCCGCCTTTCCTAGCAGAAGCGCTTTGCTTATCCGCCGGCTATCCACTCCGGCACGACGTCCTGCGCAATAAGTGTATCATAATCCGGCCGAGGTCTAATCACAGCATATTGAGCGCCATCTACCATGGTTTCCGGAACCAGCAGGCGGCTGTTATAGGACGACGACATCACCGCGCCATATGCGCCAGCAGCACGCACTGCCAGAAGATCGCCGGGCGCCAACGCCGGCATATCACGCTGGATGGCCAGCACATCGCCGGTCTCACAGACAGGCCCGACAATATCGACCGGTGCGCGCAAAGCGTCGCCCGCCGGTTCGGCCACGGGATCGATGTCATGCCAAGCGTCATAGAGGGTCGGGCGTATCAAATCGTTCATCGCCGCGTCCACCACGGCGAACCGACGTCCGCCGCTTTCCTTGATATAGATCACGCGGGTCACCAGAATGCCGGCCTCGCCCGTCAGCCTTCGCCCGGGTTCGAAGGTCAGCGCAACACCCAGATCACCGAACACGTCACGGACAATTTCAGCATAATCCGTCGGGACGGGCGGTATTTCGTCGTTGTAGACGATTCCCAGCCCGCCGCCCAGATCCACGCGATCGACACTCTGGCCATCCACGCGCAAGTCGCGCACCAATGCGGAGATCCGCTCAAACGCGTCGCGAAACGGATCCAGGCGGGTGAGCTGCGATCCGATATGGACGGCAAGACCCGCTGGCGTTATTCCCGGCAGACTGCCGGCCCAGGCATAGACATCGCGAATACGATCCAGTTCTATACCGAACTTGTCGCCGGCACGGCCGGTGGAAATTTTATGGTGCGTATCCGCATCGACGTCGGGATTGACCCGGAGCACGATGGTCGCGGTTTTGCCAAGCCCGGCGGCTATGTCGGACAATGCCTGTAATTCCGCCTCGGATTCGACGTTGAACTGACCGCAATTCGCACGCAGTGCCATGCTCAACTCGGCACGGGTTTTGCCGACACCGGAAAACACCATTTTCTCCGCGGGTACGCCAGCGGCAAGCGCTCGGCGCATCTCCCCCTCCGACACAACATCGGCGCCGGCCCCGAGGGTGGCGAACAGCGTAATAACCGCCTGATTGCTGTTCGCCTTCACGGCATAGCAAACCTGGATTTCGAGCCCGGCGAACGCACCGGCAAATTCGGTGTAACTATGGCGTAGCCTCGCTGCGGAATAACAGTAAAACGGTGTTCCGACGTTGTCCGCCAGATCTGTCACCGCCACATCTTCCACGTGCAAAGCACCGTCGCGATATGCGAAGCCGTTCATCTCGGGATGTGCCTCATCGTGACGAAGGATACTGGGTCGGAAATTTCACATTCTCGTCTGGCGATTTTACGACGGTCGGTTTTTTGCCGCACGCGGCAAGCGGCAGGGTAAAGGCAACCGCTACGACAATCAGCATTGTCCACCGGGCAATCATTTCACAAAGCGCTCCCTCGCAGCCTGTACCTGGGCACGGACGTTATCCGGCGCCGTTCCGCCGTAACTGTTCCGGCTGCGCACCGAATTGTCTACCCCGAGGACTTCGAAAACCGCTTTTGTGATCCGGCCGTCGATCGCGGTCAGATCGTCCAGGGTCAAATCTTCGAGGCCGCATTCTTTTTTTTCGGCCAAGGCAACAACCTGCCCGGTGATGCGATGGGATTCGCGGAACGGCACGTCCGCCTCGCGGACCAGCCAGTCGGCAAGATCCGTGGCGGTGGTAAAACCTTCGCCCGCCGCGGCGGCGAGCCGGTCGCGGTCGAAGACAAGATCTGCGATCATGCCGGTAGCGGCGGCGACGCACACCATAAGTGTATCCGCCGCATCGAACACAGGTTCCTTGTCTTCCTGCATGTCCTTCGAATAGGCCAGCGGCAATCCCTTCATAACCGTCGCAATGGCCACGAAGGCACCGATCACCCGCCCGGTTTTGCCACGGATCAACTCCGCCGCATCAGGATTGCGCTTTTGCGGCATCATTGACGAGCAGGTCGAAAATGCGTCCGACAACCGCGCGAACCGGAATTGCGCCGACGACCAGATGACCAGTTCTTCGCCCAGCCGCGACAAATGTCCGGCACAGATCGCCGCGGCGGCGAGATATTCAAGAACGAAATCACGGTCTGATACGGAATCCAGCGAATTCGCCGTCGGCCGGTCGAATCCCAACGCCGTCGCCGTCGCTGCCCGGTCGATGGGAAACGACGTACCGGCGAGCGCACCGGCGCCCAGCGGGCTTTCGTTCAGCCGCGCCCGAGCGTCAGCAAATCGGCCACGATCACGCCCGAACATTTCAACATAGGCAAGCAGATGATGGCCCGCGGTTACCGGCTGCGCCGCCTGCAGATGGGTAAATCCCGGCATGACCCAGTCGGCATGTGCCTCGGCCTGGTCGATCAGCGCTCCCTGCAGGGCGGCAAGCGACGCATCCGCCACATCGATCGCGTCGCGCACCCACAAGCGGAAATCGGTTGCCACCTGGTCGTTGCGCGACCGCGCTGTGTGGAGCCGGCCGGCCGCATCGCCGATCATATCGGTCAACCGCGCCTCGATATTCATGTGGATATCTTCGAGCTCGGCCTTGAAATCAAAATTTCCGGACTCGATTTCGTCCCTGATCGCGGCCAAACCGCCACAAATCGCGGTCACGTCTGTGCCGGATAGGATGCCCGCATCGCCCAACATCCGCGCGTGCGCAATCGATCCGGCGATATCCTGAGCATAGAGTACCTTGTCAAAACCGATGGAAGTGTTAATTCTTTCCATAAGTGCATCGGGCGCTGCGGCGAACCGTCCACCCCACATCCGGTTGGACCCGCCGCCCGCGTCCTGCGCACTGTCGAGGTTCTTTTTGTCGCCCATGGTTCAGTTCAGTTTCATATCCGGGATTAATAAAGCCGGGGCGGCAGCCGCAGCTATCGCCATCGGTGTCGCGATAATGGCCATTATTGGCGCGGATTCAAGCACATACGCCAATACCGGGCCGCCGCGAACAGGATGGATGGAAAAATTCAAGCCGGCCGGCACTTCGGTCGCCGCGCCGGACGCCATTTTTACCGACAGCAAAGGCCGCGAACGGACGCTTCAGGATTTTCGGGGCAAGATCGTTCTGGTCAATTTTTGGGCGACCTGGTGCGGACCCTGCGTTCGCGAAATGCCGTCCCTGGAACGGCTTCACGCGAAACTGGCGGGCAAGAACTTTACGGTGATAGCCCTGTCCGAGGACCGCAAGGGCTGGGACAAGATTACGCCGTTCCGGAAGCAGCTCGGCCTGACCGGGCTGCCGTTGTTTCACGATGTTCATTCAAAGATGATGTTAGCGGCAAAAGCGCGCGGGCTTCCGACAACGATCCTCGTCGGCCGCAACGGACAGGAGCTTGGCCGGCTAATCGGATTCGTCGAATGGGATGCGGACGAAGCGGTGGCGCTGATCCGGTATTACATCGAAAAATAGTCGCTCGCCGGTCGACTTTTTTGGTTCGCCTAACAAATAGCCCTGACCGAAACCGACGTGGAAATCGAGAATGTCGCGCAAGACTCCCTTGGTTTCTATTTTCTTGACTACCAGATCGATGCCCTGACGTGCGAGCCCTTTTTGAAATCGTGAAGGTCGATATCCGCTGTCGGCTGCGGCACTTCGCGCAACATGGTTTAGGCATGGATCTATACGTATTTGAAATGCTGTTGGGCCTAGCTTGCGTAATCGAGATTGAGACTGTTGGCCTGATCGAGCGAAAACCGAGCGCGGCGAGACGGCGGAGCTGGTGGCTGATTTCATCTTCTTGATTGGCGATCATCGCACGGCTGAATTCGAAGATCGGATCCTGAGGCAGCGACAAATTTTCAGTCAGGAACGCGATAAAGTCGTTGAAGAATTTCTTATCGGCGAGCGTATGCGGCGAAATATTGCAGAAGAACCCGATATTGCGGTTCTTGTTGTGCCGGCTGCGCAGTTGCTGGACGCATCTGAACAACAGCAGATTGTCGAGCGCGGTGACGAGGCCTTCCCGTTCCGCGATCGCAATATTCTGGCCGGGCGTAATCACGTCGCCGTTTTCACAGCGTATCCGGGTATAGGCTTCGAAAAATTTACGCTTGCGTTGCGGCAGGCTGACCACCGGCTGCAACACCAAATCGACCCGGTCCTTGGCGATGCCTTCACGGACCAGATGAACGATTGTGGCGTCATCCAGATCAGGCGCCGCTGGCGCGGCGTATGGAAGCCCCACAGCGTCGTCCGGCGTGTCGTCGATCCGGTCGAGCGTCGTCACTTCATCCGGCGGCGACGACCGTTCGGCGACGTCGGTAAGGTTTCCGACCAGGCTCTGCAGCATCTTGACCTCGGCCATGACTTTGCCGACGTCTTCTTCGAGACCCTTGCCGCCGCCGCGATTGACGGTCATCGTCTCGATCGCTTTATAGATATTGCCGACTTCTTCGCGGGCCCGGCTCAACTCGCCCATCACCCTGCCATGGCCGGCGCGAAGACCCTGGACCTCCTCGACCAATTGGCCCTCTTCTTCCTGGCGGGAGAATACCTCATGCAGCAGCGCGGAACCCACCAGCACCACGGCACCGAGCATGATGGCGGTATTCGGATCAATTCCGGCGAATGTCCGGGGCAGGGTCAGCGCGACCGCGGCGGCAATGACTGAGTACCCGATCGCGATGAGAATATGACGAAGAATAGACATGCCTGCCGCTTGAAATTCGAATCAAGGCTAATGTGGCGTTAACCAGTTGAGATAGGGTTAAGAAGCGGTTTCGGATGCCTTAATTTCAGCCTTCTTGGCCGGTGCCGACGGCATTCGCAACGCTGGAGAAACCATCGCGTCGCAATAGGTCCACCAGATCCTGTTTGATCCGCGGTATCAACGCCGGTCCACGGAATACCAGCGCGGTATAAAGTTGTACCAAAGAGGCGCCGGCGCGGATCATTGCATAGGCATCGGCGCCGCTGGCGACGCCGCCGCACCCGATAATAGGCACCTTTCCCCCGGTCAGCCGGTACATGTCAGCGACGATTTCGAGCGCGATGGGAAACAACGGCGCGCCACTGAGACCGCCGGCCTCGGATGCCTGCGGGTCAGTCATATCGGCGGGGCGCTGCACGGTTGTATTGGCGACCGTGATACCGTCGACTCCGGTCTCCAATATTACCGCGGCGATGTCCGACCGTTCGGCGGCCGTCAGATCGGGAGCAATCTTAATGATCAGCGGCGGCTGTTTGTCCTTTTCCGGCACTGCCCGCGCACGGGCATGGAGAGCACGCCCGATCATGTCGGCGAGAATTTCCCGCCCCTGCATCGCTCGCAATCCCGGCGTATTCGGCGATGAAATATTTGTCACCAGATAATCGACATACGGAGCGACGGCCTCGATCCCGATTTCGTAATCCGCCGCGCCGTCTTCGGTCACCTTGTTCTTGCCTATATTGGCGCCGAACGGCCCCCGGGACGCTGCCGCCCGTTTCGCGCGTTTCGATATTCGGTCGACATAGGGTGCCAGTCCGGTGCCATTGAACCCGAGCCGGTTAATCGCCGCCTTGTCGGCCGACAGGCGAAACATCCTCGGTTTTGGATTGCCGGGTTGGGGTAGCGGTGTCACCGTTCCCGCCTCGACAAAACCGAACCCCGCCGCAAGCATGGCGTCAGGCACTTCGGCGCCTTTGTCGAAACCGGCGGAGAGCCCGATCGGGTTGCGAAAATCCAGCCCCCAGACAGACGTGGCAAGAACCGGATCGTCGGCGGTGCGGTCGCGCGGCCCCATGCCCCAGGACAGGGCCCGGATGGTGGCCCGGTGCGCGGCTTCGGGCGGGAACAGGCGGAGTACGGGAAGCAGAAACGAATGGATATCTGTCAACGGACGATCCTCAGGGGAACTGACTGGAAACAAACTATCGCGAATCGCGGAAACGGAAAAACCGCGACGTGTCGAGGCGCACATTGATCGGTCGTCGAATCCCGACTATATCGACGCCATGACATCATCCGTCGCGATAGACCAGACAACTCAGGAAATAATCGACGAATTCAGCTATTTCGATGACTGGGTTCAGCGCTACGAATACATCATCGAGATGGGCAAGGCGCTCGCCGGCCTGCCCAACGACAAAAAGGACGAAGCCCACAAGGTCCCGGGATGCCAGTCACAGGTATGGTTTTACGCCCGGCGCGAAAACGGGAACATCCATTTCGATGCGGATTCGGACGCGCTGATCGTGCGCGGTCTGATCGCGTTGCTGCTGCGGGTCTATTCGGACCGTACGCCGGACGAGATCATCGCCACACCGCCGGAATTCTTCGAGGTCCTGGAACTCGGCTCGCATTTGAGCGGCAGCCGGGCCAACGGCCTACATGCCATGGTTACCCGCATTCACGCCTATGCGAAGGCGTTCCGCTTGGCAGACGAAAACGCGGCCGGGGCCATCACACCTGAAACGCTGACCTGATGGACCGGAAGTCTTTTACCTGGAAGGACGGGACCTGGATCGATGGCAACCAGCCGATGCTAGGCCCGATGAGCCACGCCTGGTGGATGGCATCTTCGGTGTTCGATGGCGCCCGATCGTTTCGGCGGCTCGCGCCTGATCTCGACCGCCACTGCGCGCGGGTGATCGAGTCCGGCAAAGTGTTTCACATGACGGCACCGGTGACCGCCGATCAGGTGATTGCGCTGGCGTGGCAAGGCATCGAGAAATTTCCGGAAGATGCGGAACGTTACGTCCGCCCGATGATGTATTTCGAAGACGGCTTCGTCGCCCCCGATATTGAATCTACCCAGTTCATCCTGACCGTATTCGAAGCGCCGATGCCGGAATGGCGCGGCATCACATCGATGATTTCCAGCTATCGCCGCCCGTCGCCCGAAGCCGCGCCGACCAACGCCAAAGCATCGTGTCTGTATCCGAATGTCGGCCGCGCGCTTATGGAAGCGCGGCAGAATGGCTACGGAACAGCGGTGGTGCTGGACGCGATGGGCAACGTCGCCGAATTCGCGACCAACAACCTGTTCATTGTGCGCGACGGCATCGTCCAGACGCCTGCGCCCAACGGCGCGTTCCTCGCCGGACTGACGCGGCGCCGGATCATGGAGCTGTTGACCGGTGACGGTCACCGTGTCGAAGAGATCACCCTCACCCTCGGCGATATCGCCAAGGCAGACGAAGTATTCCTGACCGGCAATTATTCCAAAATTCAGCCGGTCGTCCAGGTCGCGGATACGGACTATCAGATCGGTCCGGTCGCGACCCGGGCGCGCGCGCTGTATTTCGAGTTTGCCGAACGCGAAGGCGGCAAACCAGTCTGATGGACGACCAGAACCAAATCGGGCGTGAACACTGGAAAGGACGTAGCGACGGATGGACTTCAACCGCCGCCGAGGGGCTGTCCACCGACGACACGCTCAACCAATTGCTGATCGAACACGCCGGAATCGGCGCGGGAGAACGGGTGCTCGATATTGGGTCCGGCACCGGCGACCCGGCGATCAGCATCGGGCTGTCGCTGGGCGACATGGGTTCGGTCACCGCCTGCGACTTGACGCCGGAAATGCTGGCCAAGGCGCGCGAACGGTCGGTCAATGTAGGTCTCGACGCGATCGATTTTGTCGCTGCCGACATGTCGGCGCTCAGCTTCTGCGACGATAGTTTCGACTGTGTGACCTGCCGCTTTGGCCTGATGTTTCCCGAAGGCAAGGTCGCAGTGGCCGCCGAAGCGCTTCGGGTGTTGAAGCCGGGTGGGCGCGTCGCCTACATGGTGTGGGGACCGTATGATCAGAACCCGCCCTTTTTCGTGATCCGCCGGGCAATCGCAAGAGCCTTGGGGCAGGAAGAAGGCCCTACACCCCAACGTCACAATCTTGGACAACCGGGACTGTTATCTGGAATCCTGAATGCCGCCGGCTTCAAACAGGTCGAGGAACGCGAACTGCGCTACAAGCGCCAAGTCGACGACCTGGACGATTACCTTAACCGCGCACTGATCCGGGGATATTCGGACACTGTCGGTGAACTGGACGATGCAGGGCGGGCGCAGTTGATCGACACCCTGCGCGCCGCGTTCGAGCCGTTTCTCTATGACGGAAAGGTTCGCCTGCCCAACTTTGCGCGGCTGGGACTTGGCCGGAAGCCGGGTTGAGGTTTACTCCGCCGCGGCGCTTTCGCCAGCCAGCACGCGGCTGATCAGCGCAATCGTTTCATCCTTGCCGTACAGGGCCGCGAACGAACCGAAGCGTGGCCCCTGGCTCTGGCCGAGCAGCACCTCGTAGAGCGCCTTGAACCAGTCGCGCAGATTTTCGAAATTATGGCGCTTGCCCACCTCGTACACCTCGGTCTGGATCGCTTCTGCGTCTGCGTCGGCCGGCATCGCCTTCAGCGAGGCGACAAGCGCCACCAACGCCGCCCGTTCGATATCCGTCGGCGTGCGATAGTTTTTGTCGGGTTTCACGAAATCCCGGTAATAGGCGATGGCATAGCCTACAAGGCTGTCGAGGATCGGCGTTGTTTCCGGCGTCGCGTCGGGCGCATAGCGCGTGATGAAACCCCATAGCACGGACGGATCTTCGGTATTGCAGACACTGGCGAGGTTGAGCAGCAGGCCGAAGGTCAGCTCAGCGTCCGCGGCGGGCGGTTCGCCGTTGTGGATATGCCAGGCTGGATTTTCGAGCCGGGCCGCAGCGTCCTGCTCGCCGTATTTCTCGAGATGGGTCAGATAATCGTCGACATAACGCGGGATGGCATCGAAAAAGAGCCGCTTCGCCTTTCTCGGCGAATTGAACATATACAAGGCGAGGCTTTCCGGCGTCGCATATTCCAGCCATTCTTCCACCGACAACCCATTTCCGCGCGATTTCGATATCTTTTCGCCGTTTTCGTCGAGAAACAGCTCATAGGTGAACCCTTCAGGCGGCTTGCCGCCGAGAATCTGGCAGATACGGCTCGACAGCCGCACTGAATCGATCAGATCCTTGCCCGACATCTCGTAATCGACGTTAAGCGCGGTCCAGCGCATCGCCCAGTCCGCCTTCCACTGCAGCTTGCAATGCCCCCCGGTCACCAGTGTCTCGGCCAGATTTCCGTCCTCGTCTTCATAGACAACCGTACCGGCATCCGGTTTGGTCTCGGCTATCTTTGCGAGCAGCACCCGGCCGGTGCGTTCGCAGACCGGCAGGAACGGGCTGTAGGTTCCACGCCGTTCTTCGCCCAGCGTCGGCTTGATAACACCGGTGATCTGGTCATGCAGGCGCAGAATGCTCAGCAATGTGTCGTCGAACTGGCCGGATTTGTAGCATTCGGTCGCGCTTTTGAATTCGTAGTCGAACTCGAACGCGTCGAGAAACGCCTGCAGCCGAGCGTTATTATGGGCACCGAAGCTTTCATGGGTGCCGAACGGATCGGGCACGCTTGTCAGCGGCTTGCCGAGATGTTCGGCCATCATCTCCTGGTTGGGCACGTTGTCGGGCACCTTGCGCAGCCCGTCCATGTCGTCGGAGAACGCGAACAACTTGGTCGGGATGTCCGACATCGCCTCGAACGCGCGGCGCACCATGGTCGTGCGCACGACCTCGCCGAACGTGCCGATATGCGGCAGGCCGGACGGACCGTAACCGGTTTCGAACAGCGCATAGCCTTTGTCGGGCGCCGCGTTGCCGAGACGTTTGAGAAGGTTTCGCGCCTCGGCGAACGGCCAGGCCTTGGCCTCCGCGCCGAGAGCTTTGAGATCGGCCACTTGCCTGATCCTCCGGGGTTTTTCAGGGCGCCCGGAACCTAGGGGCGTATGGGATTGGCGTCAATCGAATGCGGCGACTGCAGCAACTGCGGCAACTGCCGACACCCGTCAGGCGTCGACGGTCACCGGATATTCGATGAACCCGCGGAACCGCGCGCGGGGATGGTGCAGCGCAGTGCCGGAGGGCTCAATCTTTGCAAAGCGCTGGATAAACCCGTCAAGCGCGATCCGTGCCTCCATCCGGCCGAGCGAAATGCCGGCGCAGGCGTGGATGCCCGATCCAAAAGCCAGATGCCGGTTTTTTTCGCGGCCGACATCGATCGCGTCAGGATCGGCAAAGGCCTCGGG
>Ga0114996_10005489_pt1 | contig 14867 bp, 10 predicted proteins | sample ArcticOcean_MG_C_4_FD_87039 | JGI IMG/M metagenome (GOLD analysis project Ga0114996, IMG submission 87039) | Marine microbial communities from western Arctic Ocean - ArcticOcean_MG_CB4_134 | ecosystem: Environmental > Aquatic > Marine > Oceanic | place: Arctic Ocean: Canada Basin | collected...
AAGTAAAGTATTAATGGTTTTTTAAATAATTGAATTTATAATAGGAATTAAGTGCGTCTTAGAAGATATATATTTTATAGATTTCTTCAATTAATTCCAGTAATTTTTATTGTTATTTTTATAAATTTTTTGTTAATTCACCTCGCCCCAGGAGATGTGGCCATCACATTAGCGGGTGAAGATGCTGATCCAGTTTATATTGAAAATATTCGTGAAATTTATGGATTAAATAAGCCATTTCACGAACAACTTTTATTATATTTAGGACAAGTTTTACAAGGTGATCTTGGAATTTCATTTGTCTCCCGCCAACCAGTTCTTCATGAAATTCTTGAACGAGTTCCTGCAACATTGTTACTTGTAGGAACAAGTTTAATCATAGCCATAGTAATTGGCACCACGCTGGGCACTCTTGTTGCTCAACGTCCTGGTTCTGTTATTGATTCCATTTTAAGTTTAGTAGCTGTTGCCGCATATAGTATCCCTGTTTTCTGGCTTGGTCTAATGTTAGTACTTTTTTTTGGGGTTTTTCTTAAGTGGTTTCCAATTTCAGGAATGTACAGTTTATTGATTCCAAAAGAAGGATTTGATAGGGTTTTGGATATTGCAAAACATCTTGTATTACCATCTATAGCCTTGAGTTCAGTATGGATTGGGCAATATTTTCGTCTTTCAAGAACTTCGGTAGCAGAAGTCTACAATGAACATTATATTGTTACTGTAAAAGCTATTGGTTTTTCATCAAACACTATTCTACTTCACTATGCATTAAGAAATGCCTTATTGCCCATTGTAACTATATTTGGAGTACAACTTGGTTTAGCACTTACTGGAGCTGTCCTTACTGAAACTGTTTTCTCATGGCCGGGTCTAGGAAGATTGATTTATGATGCTATACTTGCTAGAGATACGCCTATTATTATGGGAGCATATATTGTTATGTCGATATGTGTTGCTTTTGCATCACTAATTACAGATTTACTTTACGCAGTTCTGGATCCCAGAGTAGAACTGTAAATATAATAGTTCGCAATGATATTATCAAATTTTTTTATAGATCTTGTAAGATATCCTACGGTTTTAATTAGTTTATTGATAATTTTAATACTGTCTGTTCTTGCTATTTCTGCACCATATCTTGGATTAAATAACCCGTCAGAAATGACTACTAATGTTTACATAATACCAAATTCAGAGTATTTAATGGGAACTGACAATTTTGGTCGTGATATCTTTTCAAGAACAATTTGGGGAACCAGATTAGCTTTTCAAGTAGCAATCATTACTTCACTATTTTCAACATTCTTAGGAATTATATTAGGTTCAATATCTGGCTATTATGGTGGAATAATCGATCAGTTTTTATCAAGAGTGTTTGATGTATTTTTGCTTATACCTGCATTTTTTTTAGTTATTTTAATTGTTGCATTATTTGGATCAAATATATACTTAATAATTTCCGCTATAGCAATAACACATTGGTCTGGACAGGCACGAATTATGAGATCCCAAGTTCTTACAATTAAAACTCGTATTTTTGTTCAAGCTTCAATAGGAATGGGTGCCAGTAAAATGAATGTACTATTTAGACATATTGTACCTAATGGAATAGCACCATTAATTACTAATGGAACTATATTAATGGGTTTTGCTATATTATCTGAGGCTGGGCTTAGTTTTCTAGGTCTTGGTGACCAGAGTACAATAAGTTGGGGTAGAATGATTTACGAGGGACAACAACAATTAAGGCTAGCACCCTGGATTGTTATTTTTCCTGGTATTAGTATGTTATTACTTGTGGCTGCTTTAAATCTAATTGGTGATGGACTTAATCAGGCTTTAGACCCAAAACTTAGAAGAAGAGGCAATCTCAAAAAAAATAAACTTAATTTTGAATTTATACAAAACATTGAAAAATTACCAAATTATGAAAAAAGTGTTAGTGGGGAAAAAACAAAAAATAAATTGCTTGAAGTAACTAATTTAAAAATGTTTTTCTCGTTAAGAGATAATTGGATTCGTGCAGTTGATGATATAACTTTTTCTATTAATAATAATTCAAGTTTAGGGATAGTAGGTGAATCTGGATGTGGTAAAAGCAGTCTTTGTTTAACATTAATGCAGGTTTTACCTCAGAATGCAAAAATATTTAATGGTTCAATTCGTTTTTCTGGAGAAGAAATTATAGATAGTAAAATAGATAAATTCAAAAAAATTCGTTGGAAACAACAATCTATGATATTTCAAAGTGCAATGAATGCTTTAAATCCTGTAATTAAAGTTCGACAGCAACTTTATGAAACATTACATCTGCATAATCATGAATTAAATGATAACGAAAAACGAAAAAGAGTTGAAGAAATAATTGACATGGTTGGAATACCTAAATGGCGTTTAGAATCATATCCACATGAATTAAGTGGAGGAATGCGACAACGTATAATGATTGCTCTTAGTCTATTATTAAATCCCAAACTGATAATTGCTGATGAACCTTGCACTGCTTTAGATGTAATAGTCCAAGATCAAATAATGGGTGAATTGGAAGAATTAATATCAAAACATAATTTGTCTCTTTTGTTAATTTCTCATGATATTGGTTCTGTAGCAGAAACTTGTGAAAATATTGGTGTTATGTATGCGGGACAAATAGTTGAAATTGGTTCTACAAAAGAATTATTTAGTAATCCAAGACATCCGTATACAAAAGCATTAATAAATGCTCAACCAAATATTTCTGGTCCTAAACATAAATTAACTTCTCTTCCTGGTGTCCCATTTTTACCTATAGGAGAAATTATTGGTTGTAGATTTGCTCCTCGATGTTCTTACGCCAGTGAAATTTGTGTAAAAGAAGAACCAAATTCAATGCAAATAAAAATTGACCATTTTTCAAAATGCCATTTTGCCCTAGATGAAATATTAAATTATTAATATGCCAGATAAACAAAGAGAAAATTCTGAATTTATTGAAACAATAAATCTAAGTAAATTTTACAGTTTGAAACAAGGGTTTTTTAAACAATTATTAGGTCATGATTTAGACCAAGTATTTGCTGTAGATAATGTTAATTTGAAATTATATCCTGGTGAAATATTAGCATTAGTAGGTGAAAGTGGGTCAGGTAAAACAACCATAGGTAAATTGATTACTCTTTTAGAAAAAACCACTAAAGGACAAATTAAACATAATGGTTTAGATGTAACAAATATATCTGGATCTAATCTTAAGTCTTATAGAAAAAAAGTTCAGATGATTTTCCAAAATCCATATGAATCTTTAGATCCACGAAAAACAATTTATTCTTCATTAATGGAACCATTAAAAATTCAAGGTTTTAGTAACAAATATGAAATACATGAAAAAGTTATTGAATCGATGAAACAGGTAGATTTAGATCATTCAAAAAATTTTTTGAATCGATTCCCCCATGATTTAAGTGGTGGTCAATTGCAACGTATTTCAATTGCTAGAACTTTGGTTTTGTCTCCTTCCATAATTGTCGCAGATGAACCTGTAAGTATGCTAGATGTTTCAGTTAGATCTGGTGTAATGAATTTAATTTTAAATCTGCGTGATAAATTAAAAATATCATGTATATTTATTACACACGATTTATCAGTTGCTAGATATATGTCTGATAACATATGTGTTATGTATCTAGGATCAATATTAGAGAAAGGCCCGACAGAACAAATCATACTTCGTGCTGCTCATCCATACACACGAATGTTAATAATGGCCGTACCAGAATATCAAATTAGACGTAAGCGTAATAGAGTCAGAATAACAGGTGAAGTATTATCTGTTAAAAAAATACCAAAAGGATGTAGGTTTCATACACGTTGTCCTATGGTAAAAGAAATATGTAGGTTAGAAAATCCACCTAGCATAGAGGTTTCTCCTGAAAGATGGTCTAGTTGCCATTTTTCAGCAGAAGTGTATGAAATGAATAACAGTCAATTTGGTAAACATATTTTGAAGTTTAATTAAATATATATTTTGAATTGATTATATAAGAGGTATGTCCAATAAATCAGATTCTATTTCATTACAAATCCAATGGTCACGATTAATTTCAATCATGGATGAAGTAGATGTGGCTCTTGTTAGAACTTCGTTTTCTACAATAGTTGGTGAAACCCGAGATTTTGCTGTAATTCTGCTTGATGTTAAAGCGCATTCTATTGCGCAATCACAATTATCTTCACCCGGTTTTACATGCTCTTTACCAAGTGCTACTAGAATTATTCTTGAACAGTTTCCAATAGATTCTCTATTTATTGGAGATGTGTTAATTACTAATGATCCATGGATTTGTCATGGCCATTTGCCAGATATGATTGTAGTCAAACCTATATATTTCCAGGGCAAGGTATCAGCATTTATGGCTGCAGCGGCTCATGTTTCTGATATTGGTGGTCGTTTAGATGAATTTGATGCAAGAGATGTTTATGAAGAAGGTCTACGTATTCCACCAAGTAAATTATTTGAGAGGGGACAAAAAAATAAACAACTTTATGATATCATTGAAGCAAACACCCGTTATCCAAGGATGGTAATTGGTGATATAGAAGCAATAGTGGGTGCTTTTAAAATTGGTGAAATTAGATTTAATGAATTTATCGAAGATTATAGCATTAAAATATTTAATAATTTGTCAAAAGATATTCTTTCTCGTTCTGAAAAGGCAATGCAGAAAGCGATTCAAAAAATTCCTAATGGTATTTATGACTGCACTGTTTATGCTGATGGTTATAAAAAATTAACAAAAATTGTTTCTAGTGTTTCGGTTAAAGATGATTCTATAAATGTTGATTACACAGGTTCAAGTAATCAACGACCTGATGCCTCAATTAACTGCGTACTAAATAATACTTTAGCACATACAATATATCCTTTAAAATGTAGTTTAGTTCCATTCGTACCAAATAATGAGGGTCTTTTTCGGCCTATTAATATAACAGTACCTGAAGGTTCTATTCTTAACACAATTTTTCCTGCACCAGTAAAGGCCCGTTCTAAAACAAGCTATCATATTCATAACGCAATTTATGGTGCATTATCTAAAGTTCTTCCGAATGTTGTTCAGGCAGGTAGTGGTTCTTTTTGGTCTGTAAAGTGTTATGGTAAAGAACAAGATGGTACTACATACGCTGTACATATGTTACCTAATGGAGGAAAAGGGGCAGTAATTGGGAAAGATGGGTTATCAACAATAGCTTTTCCTGCTAATGGCACTATTACACCCACAGAAATTTTAGAAAATGGATCTCCACTCTTGATTATTGAGCGATCACTTAGAAATGATTCTGGAGGAGCTGGTAAAAATCGGGGTGGGCTTGGGCAAACCATTAGATTAACTTGTAAATTTGATTATAGTACTTGGTTAACAATTCGCCCTGACAAAATGATTTTTCCTGCTCCCGGCTTAGCAGGAGGTCAACCAGGAAAGGTAGGAGAACTTACTATAAATAATAAGCCTTTGGTACTAGAGCCATTTAAATTGTCCTCTGATCAGGTAGTTACCATGAAACTACCCGGTGGAGGTGGAATAGGAAAGCCAAAGGACAGAGATCGCAAAATGTTATCTAGAGATTTAGAAATGAATTATATTACTAAGGAATCAAAAAAATATTATAATTAGGATTTTTTTAAAAGGAGAAATTAAAGATGTTAACACTTGACCAAGTTGAACCACATCCCTTACAAAAAGGTTTTCATAAATCTTTATCACATCCATATATATTTATAGATTCGTGTGTGCAAATTTGGGATGATACTGATTATAGTAAACTTAATAGTTATGGTTGTACGGCCTTTTGTATTACGACCTTTAGACCAGATGATGATCATCCTGGTAATGCAATGGATTCTATATCCAATTGGTATCGTATTTCAAACAAGTACGATGAAGTTTGTATAGCTTACTCAGCACAAGATATAATTGATGCAAAAACAAATAATCAAGCAGCAATTGTATTTGCTTCACAAGGAGGAGATTTTGTTGGAAGAAACATTAATAGATTAGAAGTCTTTCATAAATTAGGATTACGAATGATGATTCCAGCATATAATAAGCGTAATTCTATATGTGATGGTTGTCTTGAACCAGCTAATTTCGGATTATCCGAATTTGGTAAGCAATGGGTAGAAGAATGTCAAAGGCTAGGTATTTTAATTGATTTAAGCCATGTTGGAGAAAAATCTTCTTTAGAAATTCTTAGTAGAGCAAAAAAACCAGTAGTTTTCTCTCATTCTAACCCAAAGTCTTTAGTTGATGTTCCAAGAGCTATAACTGATAGTCAAATTAAAAAATGTGCTGCAACAGGTGGTATTATAGGAATTACAAATTGGGGACCTCTAAATTTTAAAAAAAGTGTGACTTCAAGACCTACTATCGAAAATTATATTGAATCAATCAAATACATAATAGATTTAGTAGGAATAGATCATGTTGGTATGGGTACTGATATGAGTTTAGGAACATATCCTGATGGTGATTTAATACGTGGACTTAAAACAACCAACGATTACTCTAATCATATAGAATCCAATCCAAGATCAAAACTAAGATATGTTGAAGGTTTCGATGATTACGGTGATTTAATGAACGTAGTTGATTGTTTAGAGAAAATCGGACTTTCTGAATATGAAATTAAAAAAATATTAGGAGATAATTGGTTAAGAGTTTTTAAAGATGTGTGGAAAAATTAATAAAATTTTGGCTAATATTAATAAATAAATATTGTCGCATTAAATCCCTTGAAATAGATGAAAATCATTTATAGACGAGGGTGATTTTATATAGTCTACACAGTCTTTTCAACTATCGTTTAAGCAAGTCTTGACTTTGCAGTTATCGCTATCTGACCAAAATGGTTCTTAACTTGCCCAATCTTAACTCTTTACACCTACTTTTATTAGTACATCCACAATTACTTGTAAACATTTTTTAAATCTGTTCTCCCAAAAATAAAATTATTACATGGAAATGTTTTAATAACAAACGATCCATGGATAAGTTATGGCTATTTTCCAAATCAGAACATTTATGCACCAGTTTTCTTTGGTTGTTATTTAGTTACTTTTGTTTGATGTGGTACCCCACATTACTGATTTTGTTTGGATAAATGACAACATTGATGGCAAAGAACTTTTTGTGGAAGGTCTACGAAATGATGGGTTATTTACTTTTGCATTCCCTTATAATTGGAGCATCAAACCAATTGAAATAATTGAAAAAATTTTTCAATTAATAATAGGTTTTATAGAATAACTTATTGATTCAGGTGGTTCTAGTCAGTACAGAGGTTGTTTGGTTCAAAGAATTTCATTTTACAACTATGTAAACGACAGTTCAGTCAATATTCTTTGTCGACTAAATAAATTAAAATATGCTCCCCTCGGCAAAAATAATGGTTATTCTGGTTCTTTGTGAAAACTTCCCTAAAATGGAAATTCTACTTCAAGTTATTTTTCAATATGAATAAAGTAAATTTACTGTAAACATTATTACCCTGAGGTAGTGGTCTTGTAAATCCAATTTTGCTTGATCGGGAATAATTATTTCAATATATTTAAAATGCTTTAGTTATTACTAAATCAGTATGTTCTTTTAAAATTATTAACTTAACAAAAAATAGAATCACATGTCAAAAACAAATAAATTCCGGCTTGGCTTTGATATCGGCGGTACTTTCACGGACTTCGTTATGGTAAATCAGAAAACGGGTGTTACCTTTCTTCATAAGTGCTTAACTACTCCACAAGATCCATCAATAGCTGTATCGAATGGTATGAAATCGCTGCTTAAATCAGCTGGTATTAATGGGAATGAGATTGAAATTGCAATACATGGTACAACACTGATTACGAACGCTTTAATTGAACGTAAGGGGGCTCGTACAGGTATGATTACTACTTCTGGTTTTCGTGACATTCTTGAAATGGGAACAGAAGTTCGGTATGACATATATGATTTATTTCTTGAAAAGCCAGAACCATTAGTACCACGAAAATGGCGTTACGAAGTAGGAGAAAGATTGGATAATAATGGTAACATTATTAAACCTTTGGATGTAAATTCAATTAGAAAGGTAATTCATGAATTATATAATCAAAAACTTGAATCTTTAGCTATAGTATTTCTTCATTCATTTAGAAATCCAGAACACGAACTAAAAACTCGATCAATTTTAACAAAAGAACTACCAGAAATATCTATTTCAATTTCTAGTGAAGTTGCTCCAGAAATTAGAGAATACGAACGCATGAGCACTACCGTTGCAAATGCTTATGTAAAGCCTCTGACCAGAAAATATATTGACAAGATTGAAAAAAACCTCAAAATAATTGGTTATGAAAGCAGACTTTTCTTAATGATTTCCTCTGGTGGTATAACAACTTCAGAAACAGCTAAGGCTTTTCCAATTCGAATGGTGGAATCTGGACCTGCAGCTGGAGTTCTTGCGGCTACATTTTACGGAAGAAATATTGGTATAGAATCATTAGTGACCTTCGACATGGGAGGGACGACAGCAAAAATCGGATTAATTAAGAATAATAAAGCCACTAAAGCAAATTTCATTGAGGTAGGACGTGTCAAACGATTTAAAAAAGGTAGTGGAATTCCTATAAAAGTTCCGGTTATAGAATTAATCGAGATCGGTGCGGGTGGAGGAAGTATAGCTCATGTTGACGAACTAGGTCTTCTAAAAGTAGGTCCTGAAAGTGCAGGAGCAGACCCTGGTCCAGCCTGCTATGGTAAAGGTGGGGAAAAACCAACAGTTACTGATGCCGATTTAATCTTGGGATATCTTAATCCGGACTATTTTTTGGGTGGAAATATGACTTTGTATCCAGATGCTGCTAGTAAAGCAATGCGTAGTTTAGCAAAGTATTTAGGGATCTCCATACAAGAAGTTGCCAGAGGTATTTTGGAAATAGTTAATCAAAACATGTTGACTGCAATGAAGGTACATATTGCAGAAAGAGGAGAAGACCCTCGAAAATTTTATCTTTTTTCATTTGGTGGAGCAGGCCCAGTCCACTCATATGAACTAGCTAGATCTCTTAATATGAAGGGTATAATAATACCTAAAGGAGCAGGGGCCACCTCAGCTATGGGATTAATAACTACAGAAGTTTCATTTGATTTTGCTAATTCATATGTTACTAATTTAGAAATGGTTGATTGGAATGAAGTAAAAAAAGTATTTGAATCAATGGCTAATGAAGGACTAGCTATATTGAGGGATTCTGGGATTGCTTCAGGCAGTAAGGGAATAAATATTGTTCACAGTATGGACTTAAGACATAAAGGTCAGGGGCATGAGATAAATATTGATCTACCTAAAGACATTTATGAAAGAGGATCTAAAGAGGGCATAATTAAACTTTTCTACCAAATTCATAAGGAAAAATTTGGTCATGCCCATACTAATTTAGCTGTAGAACTTATTACATGCCGAACAGTTGTTGGAGCACCACCACCAACTGTACCACTCAACCAAATAAAAAAATCATCAAAAAATTCTAAAATTTCTGAAAAGGGACAAAGAGCAGTATATTTCTCTGAAAAAGGTAAATTTATAGATACACCAGTATTTGATCGTTACAATTTACCACCTAAATTTAGTTTACTTGGTCCAGCAATAATTGAGGAAAGAGAGTGTACTGTCGTTGCTGGTCCGTCTAGCAGAGTTTCTTTAGATTCATTTGGTAATCTTTTTATAGATTTACTACATACCGATGTTGATAAATAATCATGAAAAAATTTAATAAACTTGACCCAATTACAGTTGAAATTCAATGGAACCGCTTAATTTCTATCATGGACGAGGTAGACATAGCTTTGGTTCGTACTTCCTTTTCAACCATTGTAGGAGAAACCCGTGACTTTGCAGTTATAATTTTAGATAAGTATGGGAGAAGTTTAGCTCAATCACAACTTAGTTCACCAGCCTTTACTGTTCATTTACCTTCAACAGTTAAGCATCTTTTAGAAGTTTTTCCTGCCAAAGATCTTGAAAAAGGTGATGTTCTAATAACAAATGATCCATGGATTGGTACAGGACACCTTCCTGATCTTTGTATAATAATGCCAGTCTTTTACAATAGTAAATTGGCGGCATTTATGGCTTGTGCTGCCCATATGGCGGATATAGGAGGAAGGTTGGATTTTTTTGAAGCTCGAGATCTCTATGAAGAGGGTCTACGAATACCCCCAAGTAAACTTTGTATTAGTGGACATGAAAATGAACAACTTTTTCGTATAATTGAAACTAATGTCAGAGTCCCTGGAATGGTTTTAGGAGATATTCGCGCTATTATTGGTGCAGAAAAATTAGGTTTAAAGAGATTGATCGATTTTTTAAATGATTATGAAGGAATTAAACACTTTAATGCCTTAGTTGAAAATATTTTAAACCGTTCTGAATTAGCCATGCGAAAAGCTCTATTAGCATTACCTAATGGTACTTGGCAATATGAGTTAAAAGCCGATGGATTTCGTGAACCATTACAAATTAAAACTACTGTATCAAAAAAAGGAGAAAAAATATCTGTTGATTTCACAGGATCTTCAAAACAATTTGAAAATGCATCAATAAATTGTGTCCCTAATTGCACTTTTGCCGATGCTTTTTATCCAATAAAGTGTAGCCTTACACCCGATTTACCTAATAATGAAGGACTCTTTAGAGCACTTACAGTATCAGCACCTGAAGGAAGTGTTTTCAATACTACATTCCCAAGTCCTGTAAAATCACGATCAAAGACTAGTTTTCATATTAATGTTGCTGTTTATGGAGCATTGGCACAAGCAATGCCTGACCGTGTTCAGGCTGGAAGTGGTTCTTTTTGGGCTATCACTCTTCACGGAACTCATCAAGATGGTTCTGTATTTAACGTCCATATCTTACCTAATGGAGGCAAAGGGGCTACTGATAAAATGGATGGATTACCAACCATAGCTTTTCCTTACAATGGAACTGTCACTCCAGTAGAAATAATTGAGAACCAAACACCAATAATTGTTGGTTACAAACGTTTGGTCACAGATAGTGGAGGTCCAGGGAAATATAGAGGTGGTTTGGGCCAGGAGATAGAACTAAGGGTGATAGGAGATAGACCTTTGGTTGCATCGATAAGACCTGACAAAGTAATTTATCCACCACCAGGAATATTGGGAGGAGAGCCGGGGATGTCAGGTAGTTTTGATGTAGATGGAAAAAAGGTTCCTGTAGAACCATTATCACTTCAACCTGGACAAATTTATCATTTGAAACTTCCAGGTGGCGGTGGCTATGGGAGAACTGAAAAAAGGGAATTAAAAGCCATTTTGAATGATGTTTTAAATGGCTACGTGTCTCAAAAAGCTGCACGAAAAAATTATGGTGTAGAAGTTGATATAAAAAATTTTCTTGTTAACCGAATAAAAAATTAACAGATGTATAAAACTTTTATTATTAGTTGGATATTCTTTGAAGTTATGTCTTAGATATGTTAAATTAATTTAATTTTCTATTTGGTAACTTTATACTAAAGGATAAATTTTATGAGTTTTAAATGGGGTGATCAAGCAATTGGTAAAGGGGAAAAAATATTTACCCAAATACCAATATGTACTATGGCCAGTGGATATCAGCTTAAATTACCAATTCATATAATAAATGGTCAACGTTCAGGCCTATCCGTTTTAATAGTTTGTACATCACATGGAGATGAGTTTTGGAGCGCAGAGTTTTGTCGCAGAGTATATAATTTCTTAATTAAATGTGATCATGATTTTTCAGGCACAATTATCCTTGCACCAGTATTGAATCCTTTAGCATTTGAAACCGGGAGTAGAAATACACCTATTGACAATCACAATCTTAACAGAGTATTTCCTGGATCAGAATTTGGTTCAGATTGGTTTACTAATAGTCTTGCAAAAGTAATTAGCGAGCAAATTCTACCAAAAATTGATATTGTATTGGATTACCACGGCGGAGGTTCAGATACAATTATTCACTATACTTATACACTGGATCCTAATAAATCTGAATACAACAAACGTGTTCATGAAATTGCTCTTGCAAGTGGTGCAGAAATTTTGTGGGAGCATGTTGAATCAAGAGGTACTTTAAGTAATTATGCTGAAGAGCTTGGTAAGCTTGTGGTTGTTCCAGAAGTCGGAGGTGGTGGTTTGATACTGGACGTACAATTTTTTGATAAGGCTATTAGTGATATGGTAAACATGTTAAGTATCCTTGATATATTTGAGTATAAACATTTATCAAATAAACCTAGAATTGTAGTCCGTAAAGGTAAAACAGTTAGACCTGCTCATGGTGGAACATTTTTACCAATGGTAGAATCAAACATTATTGGGAAAACAGTTTCTAAAGAAACTGTTTTAGGCCATGTAGTATCACCATATACTTTTGAAAACCTTGATACTTTATATGCTCCTTTTAATAAAACAGAGATAATGCAAGTAAGAAATCGTTTATCAAAAGTACATCCAGGAGATTACTCATTTATAGTTGGTGATGGTGAATCAGGTTATTATTTATAATAAAATCTTAAATTAGCATAATTTAATAATTAAATGAAAGGAAAGGTTTTATGATTATTGTAGATGGTAGAGCTCAATTGGGTCCATCCATTAACATGAAGGATACAAGGATAAGAGGTAAAGATATTATTGATAATATGGATGAAAATGGAGTCCAAATTTCTTTACTACAACCTATGCCAAGTGCTTCTGCAATTGAACCTAAAAAGCTTCATGATGAAACAGCTGATCTTTGTTCAAAGTATCAAAAACGTCTTTTTGGTCTGGCTTGTATCCCTCCTCAAATTGGTCGAGATAATTATTTTGAGCTTGCAGATTATTGTATTAATAAACTTGGATTTATTGGTCTAAAATATCATTGTCTTTTTCATGGAGGAGGAGCAAGAAATCCTCAAGCACAGTACTGTTGGGATGCTGGTAAGGAGTTTAGTGTACCTGTTACAATACATACTGGTTTGGGGATTCCTTTAGCGTTACCGTCACTATATTTACCTATTTTTCAAAATTACCCTGAAGTTAATTTTATTTTAGCTCATGCTGGAGCTTGGATAACGGTAGAAGAGGCCTCTTTAGTTTCAAAGATGTGTCCAAACGTATACATAGATACTTCTTGGCAATATCCTCAAACATTATTAGGAGTTATAAAAGAGATAGGCTGGGAAAAAATGATGATGGCATCTGATTTCCCTTCAAATCTACCTATGCAACTTATGCTCTACAACTCTATAGGGCTTTCTGTAGATCAAAAAGAACATTGTTTAGGAAAACTAGCTATTAAATTATTTCATTTAAAACATAGAATTTAATATTATTTCAAAATATGTTATTTATCATCATAAAAAATTTATTTAATCTCAGAATATTATTCTATAAATCTCTTGAAAAATGAATTATTTCATTAAATTTAATATTAAAAAATAAATAGAATAATTTTTATGTACGTTTGTAGATTATAAAATTATCCTACAATTAATAACAAGGAGGAATATATGGATTTTCCAATAAATGTTCAAAATATTAAAGGGGAAAAAAATAAGATAAAAAAAGGATTTGTCAAGGGAGTTGAACTGGCAGATGGAACACCTGTTAATATTCCATTAATGATAGTAACAGGGAATGAGCCTGGTCCAATTTTGGCTTTGACAGCAGGAGCACATGGGACAGAACTTGTTGGCATAGAAGTAATTAGGCAGTTATTCAAAGAAGGAATAGATATCAAAAAACTTAAAGGAACCATTTTATGTATTCCTGTAGTTAATCCTCTTGCTGTTCAACATTGCTCTTATTTTACACCTCAAGATGGTATTGACATTACTGGTGTAATGCCTGGTAATCCAACAGGTACAATTACAAGAAGAATAGCATCGAAAATTTGGGAAATAATAGTTAAAGCCAATTTTATGATAGATTTACATAGTGTAGGAGCACCTTCAATACCTTTTACAATTTTAAGGCCTGGTGGAAAACCAGAGGTACAAAAAAAAGCTTTAGAGATGTCCAAGGCAGTAGGTATTACCATAACTCAACCATCAAAGGAGACAATGGCAAGACGACCCTCCACAATGGTAGACGTTTTAATGGAGAATGATATTCCTTGCATAGTTATTGAAACCCCTTTTGAAAAAATGATGAGAGAGAAATACATTAAAACAGGTGTAATTGGTGTAAAGAATGTAATGAAATTTATCAATATGATAGATGGGAAACCTGAAGCACATAGTGGTATTCCTATTATTGGTGGGCCATATACTAGTCTAATGCAAACTGCTACTAAAGGAGGAATTGTAATTGCTTTGAAAGAACCTGGAGAAAAAATAAATAAAGGAGAAATAATTGCTAATATTAATAATGTATTTGGAGAAGTTGTGGAACAAATTATATCACCTGATAATGGATGGATGATGGGGTATCCAATTGCCTACCAAAGAAATGCCAGTCAAGCTGTTGCTAGTGGTGATTTTGTTACATTTATAGCATTAGAAAATGAATAGACATGTAATCCAGCCAGGAATACCGATTATTAAGATCTAAACAACAGGTAAAAACCTTATTTTCTTCTCAATAAGCCTTTGGGTTAGTTTTTTGGTTTTCGGCGCAGTGTAGCACCCTGCACATGTTTCAGAGGCGGTAGAGGTTCTGCTATAGAGCTGATTGGTCGTTTGCCGAAGTTTCCAAGTAAGCGGATTCTGTCATAAAGTACAATAGCGCCTGTCGTTGCCACGTTGAGACTGAAGATTGTGGGGATTTTCACGACATATATGAGCCCTCAGATTGCAAATCCCCCCTTTGGCGTGCCCTTAT
>Ga0114996_10005491_pt1 | contig 14865 bp, 14 predicted proteins | sample ArcticOcean_MG_C_4_FD_87039 | JGI IMG/M metagenome (GOLD analysis project Ga0114996, IMG submission 87039) | Marine microbial communities from western Arctic Ocean - ArcticOcean_MG_CB4_134 | ecosystem: Environmental > Aquatic > Marine > Oceanic | place: Arctic Ocean: Canada Basin | collected...
AATCTATGTCTAAGAATCGATTTCCTGTTGGTAGCAGAATAATATAGAGAAACCAGCCGTTTTCAGAGGGCAATCACGCCCAAACAGACGGTCAACCGCTAGATCGTGAGTGAACAGTCTCCTTTTTCTACTGAATTGCAGGATTGAGGTGGGTTGGGGGTAGACGGTTAATCGCTGCGACGGCGCAGGGATGCTGCTGCTTGCGCCGAATAAAAAAAGCGGCAGGAGCAAAATTAATCTTCGCTCCTGCCGCTTCTGTCTTTACTGTTAACGACGTTCTATAGTGATTCTAAGAGCGTTGCCGGATGTTCCCGAGCATCTACCGTCTCGTGCGCCTGGGCTATCGTCCCATCGGGTCCAATTACATAAGTAATGCGTTTGGCCGCCGCGTCGGAGGCGTCTTGGCAAGCGCCGTAAGCCAGGCAGATCTCGCGCTCGGTGTCGCAGAGCAGCGGATAGGGAAACTCCTGCTCCTGGGCAAATTGGGCGTTGGCCTCTACGTCGTCGGTGCTGGCGCCGAGGATTTGCACGTTTTTGTCTTCGTAACTTTGGATTCGATCACGGAATCCGATGCCTTCAGCCGTTCACCCACCGGTGCTGGCGCGTGGGTAAAACCAGAGGACCACGGTCTTGCCGTGGTAATCACTCAAACTTACAGTTTTGCCGGTGTGGTCTTGCACAGAAAACCCGGGCGCTGTGTCCCCAACTTGCAACATAATTCCTCCTTTGTTGAACTTTAGATGTCTGCGCTGGAGGTTATAAAAACCATTTTACTTACACTCCTGTCAAGTTGACTCAGATGTATTTTGTCAGCTATTCAGCGCCGCAATTTCATCCTCGCTCAAAGCGCCGCGATAGAGCCGCACATCGGCAAGACACCCATTAAAATAATCGTGTTGTCCCAAACCAATTTTCAAAGGCTGGTCGTTGGATAAATCGTAGTCCGACGGATTAAAGGTAGAGGAAGTGTCGACTACCTCGCCGTCGATATAAAGACTTAGCGAGTTACCGCGTCGCACCGCAGCAAGATGTCTCCATCCGGGCGCCAGCTCGTGATCGTAGGTCGCATTCTTGCCCGCTTCCAAAGAAAGAACTCGACCCGAAGGCAAGAGACCAAAGTAGAGCTTGCCGTTGTAGACGGCGGTGGACCAAGCGCGCCGGTATTTTACATCTGGCGTTTGGTCTAATTGGCCGGTGCAGGTCCAGTTGCCGTTGCCATCGTAGCGGTAGACCTGGCCCAGCGGCAGCGTGCCGGCGTAGAGTTTGCCGTTGTAGACGGCCATGCCCATGACTTCTAATTCGTCGCCGAGGCGGCCCATATGGCTCCAGCTGCCGTCCTTTTCCCAGCGAAAGACCGCAGCCTCTGGCCAGGTGCCCACGACCATATGGCCTTCGTAGACGGCCATGGAATAGACTTGGCTGACGCCGGGTAGATCGACCAGGCGGGTCCAGCGGGTCCAGTCTTCGCCGCTGGTAAAACGGATGATGCCACTGCCGTTGTCGAGTACGTAAAGGTCGTCGCGGAAAACGCCCATGGTGAAGGCGCGGCGTCCGTAGCTGCCGCGATCGGTCCAGCGCTGGTCGCCATCGTAGCGGAAGAGGCCCTGGGTGTAGAGGGGCAGGCCGTAGAGATGGCCCTGGAAGACCTCGAAGCCGTGTGTGGTATCGTGGGTGTATTCGATGTAGTCGTTGCGCTGGCCGCCCATTTTGCCGCAGTCGGTCCAGTGGTCGCCGTCGTAGCTAAAGACGCGGCCGCCCTCGTTGGTATTGGGTGAGTCAGGCAGCGACGAGCCCAAAAGTTTGAGGCGTCCGGTGCCAGCGTAGAGCTTGCCGTCAAAGGGCGCTAGGGTCATTACGGCGTTGGACGCGTCCAGCGTGCCGAGGTCTTGCCATGCGCTGCCGTCGTAACGAAAGACGTGCCCGGCTTCGTCGGCGCCGCTTTCGCAGGTGCCGGCGTAGAGGTGCCCCTGGTGTACGGCCAGCGACATTACAAAGGTGGCCGTGCCCAATTGGCCGCAGTCAGTCCACTGGTCGTCGACGTGGCCGTTGTCGATGCCAAAGTGCACGTTTCTGTAATTGGCCAGGCTACTGCAGGCGGCGGAGTGGCGCTTTAGGCCCAGGTTAAAACCGCGGCGCTGATCCGGGTCGAATTTTGCCAGCAGGTCGCCAATCGGGTCATCGAGCTGCGCTTCGGTGTGGATTTTGGCGGCGATGGAAAAGTCGTCTGTGCCCAATTGTAGAGACGGGCTATTGGGCACCAGGATAGAACTGTCGTGGCCGTCAAAGCGAGCAGCGCTGTTGCTTTGCTGATTCGGACCCTGGGCCGTTAGGTCAGCGCCGTGGTTGTGGCCGTGGTTGCCGTTGCCGGAGGCGTCTTGGGTGTCGCCGGCCAAGGGCCAATGGCCGATGAGTGTAGCAGCCATGCGTTTCCTTTCCAATCCGGGTTGTCCATTTGTGGTAGGATGGTTGCTGTCGCGGATGAGACGCGGCAGGTCCAGTAGTCAGGTCAGAAGTTAGGACTCGGATTTCAGCAGCCGAATATCTTCAATTAAGCGCTTGATGTCCAGGGGTAAGGTGCCGTTATAAACGCCGCGTATGCGTTTGTGTACATCGACCAAAACGAAATTCTCGGTGTGTAGAAAGTCGTTGGCGCCTTTGCTAAAGCCCAGGTTGGCGTCGGCAAAGTACGAGGTGCGAGCCAGGGTGTAGATGGCTTCTCGGGCGCCGGTCACCAGGTGCCACTTGCCGCTGCGGACGCCGTTGCGCTCGGCGTAGCTTTTGAGCACCGGCACGGTGTCGGTTGCAGGCGTGACGCTGTGCGAGAGCAGGAGGACATCGGGGTCGTCTGCAAAAGTCTCCTGGACGCGGGTCATATGGCGGGTTAGCTGCGGGCAGATGCCGGGGCAGGTGGTGAAGATGAAATCGGCGACGTAGATCTTATCGGCAAAGGTGCGATCCGATATTTCGTCGCCGTCCTGGTTGGTAAAGGAAAAGGGGGCAATGGTATGGATGGTCGGGTAGGTTTGGTCTTTTGTGTCGATCCATTCGGGAGTGAAGTCGGGACCGGTGTAAAAGGGTAGGGTGGTGATTTGTGGCGCTTGATTGCAATTGAACAGGAGAAAAGCGAGAGAGAGAACAATAAAAAAATGCATGATGGGCGGGACTAGTTTTTCACGGTGTAACAGGGTTTCGAGCCCCAAAGGCCGTAGCGGCGGCCGTCTTTAACTACGTAGTTGGAGAACAGGGTGCCGTTGGCGGTCCAGGATTGCTGGGCACCTTCCTCGTGGCCGTGCTGGAAGTGGCGGGTAGTGGCCGGCTGGCCGTTTTCGTACCACTCGCTGCCGCGCTGCTGCGGCTGGCCGTTGTAGATGTCGAAAGTTTCGATTTCGTTGTCCAATGGCAACCAGCCGGTAGAGTTGCGACCGGCGTATTGGTTAAAGAGCGCCACGCCGTTGACCGCCACGCCAATGGCTCCTAGATCGGTTTCCGTCGATTGAGAGGCGACCTGGGGATTGAGCGGCAGGCGCAGGGTCAGGTCTTGCTCGAGGATGCGATTGGGATTTACCTGCATGCCGTCGTGCGGCTCAGCGTAATTGGCGTCGTTGCGGTCAAAATAGGGACTGGGGTGGTTGGGGATGCCGGTGGATTCGAGCACGACCACGTCGCCGTCGAGGCGCACGTCAACGGCCTCGGTGAAGTGGGCGAAGGCGGGCGGTAGACCGCTGGTGTTGGTGTCGGTGGGTGTATCGCCGGTGTCGGTTGACATATCGCCGGTGCGCTAAACTTGCGTTGTCGGCTTCCGGCCCACTATATCTCCTTTGTTCGATCCGGGAGTTTAGGAGTCGGTCTCTTCCGGGGGCTCCAGCAAAACGTCTACCCTCTTGGCCAAGGCGGAGAAATCATCCAGGCGCGAGGTGATGATAGCGTAGACAATTTCCCAATCGATCTCCTGGTAGGCGTGGACGGAAATATTGCGGAAGCCAACGGCTTTCTTCAGGCGTAAAGCCAGTTCTGCGGGGATGATATCGAGTTTGTGCAAGGTGTCGAACCCGACGGCCATGGTAGTTGGCGTTGCTTCTTCGGAGTCGGCGATGAGATGTGCGGCGATATCGACGCATAGTTGCACGGCACGTTCCAGGTTTACGCTGATGATGTCCTGGAGGTCGAAGTCGTCGAGGAATATTTGCGCAGAGGCCGGTGTTTTGTCGCGGATGCGTTGCACGCAGCGTCGCAGTGATTCCAGCTTGGCTTGGATTACTTCTCTATCCATGGATAAACTTCTGGCGCCGCTGTCGCAAGATCATATTGTAATTGGGCATGATGTCGGCCTGATCGTACCACAGTTTTTTTATTAAGGAAGCGTACAGGTTGGTGTCTTTCTTAATGATGCAGACGCCCTTGGTGAGCACCTGACTGAGGATAGGCGGCGGTGCTGTCATTAGATCGACCAGATCGATCGGGCGGCCGAATGCCGCGGCCAGTTCGTCCATTAGCTCCAGCTTTTGGGCGGCGGTCAAAGGTATCGCTGCCGCTAGGCCGATATCCAGATCGCTATTCGGCTGTGCTTTTCCACTCGCCGTGGAACCGAATATAAAAGCAAGCTGAATCGCGTCGTGGCGCTCCAGAATAGCTTGTATTTGTGTTGTGTTAGGGTCCATAGGAGGTCATCTGTTTGGTCTGAAGGCATATATTATTTCCAATAACACTAATGCGAAGCAGTCTGTCAAACGCGGAGAGAGATGGGCTGTTGTGTATCCGGGTGAGGGACAGAAGACGGGTTTGGCTAACATCCTTATATTATGCATCCGCACTGGAGAAACCACAGATAGCACGAAGGAGAAAACACTATGGCAGAACCACAAATCGAATTGATTCCCCCCAAGAATTTCCAATTACCAATTGAAGGCCCGTCCTACGAGCGTCCGGACCCTGCCTTATTAGAAGCTATGCAGGAAGTGAGTAGTGCCACCGCTTCTGCGACGCTGCACAAAATGGGCATCCGCCAGACGTTTATGCAGGGGCCGTTGCCGCGCAATCCCGGGGCCAAGGTGGTTGGCTCGGCGATTACCTTGCAGTTTATGCCGCAGCGCGAGGATTTGGCCTCCGGTGCTCAGCAAGAAAACGTCGAGAAGAAATCGGCGCTATGGGCGGTGTTTGCCGATGTGCAGCAGGGCGATATTCTGTGCATACAGGCATACGGCGATATGTACACGGGCTGCGTTGGCGAGATGTTGACCACGTTTTTCCGCACCCAAGGTGGGGTGGGCATGTTGGTCGACGGTTGTGTGCGCGATTGGCCCAATATCCAAAAGGTAGGTATTCCGCTGTGGGCGAGAGGTTTCACGCCCAATTACGCCTCGCAAACGCATCTGTTTCCCTGGGCTTATAATGTGCCGGTGGCAGTAGCCGGCGTGCTGGTCATGCCCGGCGACATTATTATTGCCGACGACGATGGCGCTGTGGTAGTGCCGCAGCAATTGGCCGCCAGTGTAGCGGAGGTGACCCGCGAGCACGAAGATTGGGAGGTCTTTAGCCGCATGAAGTTGGAAGAGGGCGGATCGCTCTACAAGTACTATCCGCTAAATGAGGAAGGGCGGCGCGAGTACGAGGCCTGGCGCCAGGAAAATGAGGCTTGAGAGATCGCGCCAAGAAGCCGTGCGTTTGTCGGGCTAGAATTTTACCCTGAGAAGCAGGCTGTTTGAGGTGGGAGCAACTTCGATCATGTTTGTTTTCTCTAGCATGGTCGAATTGCCCACCAGGATGCCCAGGGCGGTCCCCATGGCAACATCGAGCAGGAAGTGGCGGTTGTGTTCCAGGTGTTCGGCCGCGACTAGGCCGCTAAAGACGTAGAGTGGAATGCCGAACTCTTTGCCGTAGGATCGGTGCATGAAGCGGGCCATGGCAACGTTGCGGGCAGTGGAACCGGATGGGAAAGAACGCCGGTAGCGCCCATCCGAGCGTTCGTGCAAGACGGCGAGTTTGATGGGAGCCATGGTCAATTGGGTGAAGGCCAAGGTGCGCAGCAGGCCTGAGCCCAGTTTTTCCACGGCGGCCCGTTCTTTAATTCTGCCCAGGCTCCACAACCCCAGGGATAAAGGCAGATCGAAGTTAGCGGAGCTGTGGGTAGTGGCGATATTGGTAGGGGGTTTTGCTGCAAAGGCGGTTTCTACATGCCTTTGAAAATCGTTGTTCCAGGTATGCGCCGTAGTTGCCAATTCCAAGCCCAGCGTCGGCAGATTGAAGTGGCCGTCGGTAAAGAGACTCTTCAGATCGCGTTGCAGCCCTTTCGCCTGTGCTGCAAGAGCGCCGAGCAGCAGGAGATACGTGAGCAGAGTTGATAGAAGTGACATGGCGGCATCCGTTGGCAGGTGTGGAGACTTTTGTTTGAGTCATTCTAAAATGATGCGCCCATCCGGCGGCTCGTATTGCTTGCAGAGATGAGCCGCCGGATGGGCGTTTTAGGACGTGAGGGTTTTTAGTCCTCTTCCTCGACCTCGAGTACGGTGCCGTCTTCGCTTACTTTGACCTCGAACTCTTGGCCGTCGACTAAGACCTCGACCTCGTAGACGATTTGGCCACCCTCAGTCTCGGCCTCGGCCTCGACGATGGTGCTGTTAGGTAAGGCTTGGTTGACGGCGTCGACTACGATTTGCGGCAGGGCGTCGATGGCGACGGCTTCTTCGTCTGCCGTCTCTGCGGCGTCTGTGGCGTCAGTAACGTCGGTGATGGGGAGGTCGATTTGGCTCAAGCGTGCGGCACTGAGCAACATCTGCTCGCGCGGATTTAGCGAAGCCCGGGTGGCCATCATCCGAGCCCTATGATTTTCGGCCACGCCTTGCGCCCGATCGCTTACGGCGAGTTTGCCCGATTGCGAGTTGGCGCTGAAGGTTTCCCCCTCTTGTGTGGCGGCACTGGCCACCGAGGAGTCCGAAGACGTCGACATCGGGTTGGAGTCATTGCCCGAACAACCTATCGCCAGTAGGAAGAGTGCGGTGGCGCAAAGCGCTTTTGCGAGTCGAATGGGATGTGTCATTTTCTCTACTCCTTTTTTTGGGTGATGTGAGTGACTTCATCCTGTGGAGGTTTTAGCAAGGGCCATGCCATGGCTTTTAGAAGAGTAAAAAAATGCTTGAATAGTTTCCAACTGACTGGAAGACAATAGATTGGACTCATAGGAATCCAATTCTGGCTAAAACACTCCGTGCTGCGCATGAGTTATTCTTGCGCGCTGAAAATCTGGCGCTGCTCAATTTTTAGCAGGGGTACAGATGAGGGACGGCGATATAATTCGCCGAGGTGGTTTGCCGCATACAGCGGCATTCGTTCTACTATTGTATGGAGGTGCTAGAGTAGAAGTACGCGCGCTTTGTTTAAACGATCAGACTGTTGTATGCGAGGGCGAGGGGCGCATTGTGGCCCAGCTGTGCGAAGATTTTGTGGAGCAGATCGAGAAGTTATAAGATCTGGGCTGCGTCTCCCAAGTCGCGGGCCTGGGGCTCCCAGTTGTATTTGCGGTCGCCGGTGAGCAAGGCGCGGTGTTCTTCCGAGAGGCCGGCGGCAAATTCCATATCGGGTTCGTAACCGTTCCAGGTTTGGAACATCGTGGGAGTGTAGCCGCCGATGATGAGGACGCGGTCGCGGTCGGATTTGATTATGCCCGATGAGTGCAGCAGCGCTTCGTAGAACAGTAGGGTGGAACCGGCCGGAGCTTCCACTTGGTGAATGAGGCGCGGGTCGGCCATAGCCGCGGCGATGATGGCACTCTGGTCGACGTCGGTGGGCACTTTGTGGGTGCCGGGGATGACGGTAGTGCCGCCGTCGTCGGGGCTCAGGTCGGTGAGGTTGGTGAGAGTTTTGACAAAGGAGAAGTGGTAGAGGCCGTTGGCGATGTGGCTGTAGCCGGGGAGGATGCCGCGGTGGAAACCGTAGTGTTTTTCTTGTTCTTTGGTGGGGCGGCGGATGTGGGCGTCGGATTGTTCGAGGCGCACGGTGCCGCCGACAATTTCCTGCACCAAGCCCAGTAGGTAGGGGTGGGTGAGGTAGTCGAAGTAGCAGGGGGCCAGGTGCGGCAAATTGTCGACGCGGAAGAAGTCTTGGCGGGTGCCCGATAGGTGGCAGTTGGGGCCGGGGAGTTCGCCAGTTTGGTGGTAGCGTTCTTCGATGGCGTAGGTGGTGTCGATCAGGGGCTGGATTTGCTCGTGGGTGAGCACGTTTTCGATGAGCACGAAGCCGTTGACTTCGAGGTGCAGGCGTTGGGCGGGGGTGAGGGCTGGGAAGGGGATTTTGTTGGTATCGGTCATGGTAGGTTTTCTGGTTAGCTAGGAGGAAAGTGTTACAGATCGCAATTGCTTCCACGGCTTTATTTTTGTCAAAATGGGGGCGAGGGTTTCTTGCGCTACTTCGGTATCGTAGGCGGCCTGAGCCCTCAGCCAGTAGCCATTGGATAGATTGAGAAAGCGACACAGGCGCAGGTCGGTATCAGCGGTAATGGTGCGTTTGCCGTTTACGATACCGCTGATCCGTTGCGCGGGCACATCTATTTCCTTTGCCAGGCGGTACTGCGAGAGGCTCATGGAGATTAAAAATTCCTCGCGTAGCAATTCTCCAGGCATAACTGGCGGGAGTTTGGGCATAATTTGATCTCTCCTAATGGTAGTCGACAATTTCTACGTTTTGGGCACAGCCAGCCGACCAGCGGAAACATACTCGATATTGGTCGTTTATGCGAATGCTGTATTGGCCGACCCGCTTGCCCTTGAGCTTTTCAAGGCGCTTGCCTGGTGGAACGCGGAGGTCTTCAAGACTTTCTGCAATCTGCACGGGGCGGAAGTCGGCGATATAGACTCGTCAATACCCTGCGTCATGTTTTCACCTTCAGTACCACCAAGGTGATGTCGTCGTCCTGCGGTCGGCTGGCAGCCCACTCCTGGCCGCCTTGCGTCAGTCGTTGGATTATCTCGCCCGGCGTTGCGGCGGCTACCTCGGCAAACAGTGCTTCGACGCGCGGATAGCCGTACTCTTCGTCGGCCGGATTGAGCCGTTCGGGCAAACCGTCGCTCATCATTAAAACCGTATCGCCGGGGGTTAGCTCAAACGTCTGCTGCTCATACTGGGCTCTAGCCGAATAGCCCAGTGGCATTCCCTCAATTAGAATTTCCTCCACTCGGCCGGTTGCCGCACGATACAGTAGAAGCGGCGGAATCCCCGCAGATGATACCTGCATGGCGCCGTCCTTGAGTTTAACCATATTCATCGCCATGCCGATGCGCTGCAGATTCATCCCCTTGAGATGCCTCGACATAGTCATAAAAGTCTCTACCATATTGGGCTGATGTCCTAGACTCTGAAACAAGCTCTTGGTTGCTGTGACGACGACGCCCGCGGCCATGCCGTGGCCGGTGGCATCGCCCAAGGTAAGTGTGAGGGTGCCGTTATCGGCTAGCGTGTAATCGTAGTAGTCACCGCCGACTTCGGAAGCGGTTTCCATATGCCAAGCAATGTCCATGTGTGGGTGAGTGGGTGTTTTGTCGGGCAACATGGAAAGCTGGAGCTGTCGGGCTTCTTCCAATTCCTTGGCTTGGCGGGTATTTTCTTCTTCCAATTTTTGGAATTCTATAAAGCGGAGATAGCTAAAGGAAAGGGCATCCGTCAATTCTTGGACTATACCAAGATCGTACTCGTTCGGTTGTTTTTCTCTAATGGATACCACGCCAAATTCAAACGGTATCCAATAGTGATACCACTCACCTAAGAGCTCATTTAACCACGCTTTCCCGCGTTCCGAATTGAACACTTCTCTTTTTATCGAATAAGATTGTTCCAAGATATTGATCATGGACTCTTCGTCCTGAAATTTCCTAAAGGAAAACACCTTATCTTCTTTCCAATTTCTTATATATTCGGCCCTATCAATAGAGTGAAAGCTAGCAGCCGTATCGATACTCATATTGACTTTAATTACAGTAAATTCTGGGTCGATTTTCACTATCTTCGGTGAATCTATGGTAAGTCCTAAATCTTGTTGAGGATTTTTGGTAGTTGAGTAGAGGATCATTTGGCCGCTTACTTCATCTATAAAATGAATAGAAATAATCGGCGTTTTCACCATCAAAGTTTTCATCTCTTGCCACATTACGGCAACGACTTCGACAATATCCTCACTTTCCCGCATCGCCAGTACTTCTTGCCAAACGCGTTCGGCGGCTTGTTTCACAACCAGCTGCTGGCGGAGCTCGACTAACTCTGCGAGCAATTGCTCGTTCGTTTTCTCTTCATCCGACATAATTGGCTCACCTGTATCCATAGGGCATACGGTACGCATCCACAGCCTTGAAGGTCAAGCAGATGCTATGTAAGCGGGCGCTAGAGGCGACGACATGCGCTGCCAGCGGTCGAATTCTTTGGGCAATTTCACGTAAGCGATAGCGGTATAGTCCAGCGCTCGAGGCCGAGGGGTAGTTATTTACTAACGCCACTTGTGTTTGGGATAGCGCCGTTTCAGTTCTTTTTTTATTTCGGGATAAGTGTTTTTCCAGAAGCCCGCTAGGTCGTCGGTGACCTGCACAGGGCGGAAGTTGGGCCCCAGGATTTCGAGCAGCAGTTTTTGCCGACCCTGGGCAATTGCGGGGGTGTGGTGCAGATCGTAGAGGTCCTGGATTTTGGCGCGGCCGCGCGGTGTGGCATCTTCGTAATATTCGATTTTTAGGCGTACGCCCGAGGGCAGCTGCAGGTGCGTGGGGGCCATTTGTTCAACAAATTGTTGTTCGGCCCAGGGCAGGGCATTTTGTACGTGGGGCAGGCAGGGCAAGGTGCGGATGTGGCTGTGGCGGGTGGCGCCGGCGACGATCTCGTGCAGGATGACGCGGATTTCGTCGTCGTCGTAGGGGACGAGCTGGCGGTCGGGAAAGAGGTGGGTTAGTAGGCGGGTGCGATAGATCCACTGTTCTACTTCGGCGTCCCATTTTTCTAATCTGATATTTTGGCGTACGAGTTGGTCAACTAGGATTTCCTCGGCGCTATTGGCGTTGACCTCGGCCACTTGTTGGCGGCCATAGGCCAGGCCGTCGTAGGTGTGCAGATGGTATTGTTCTACCGCATTAGTCTCGGTGTTCCAGACGGTTTCTTCGGCGGTGGCGATGCGCGTGGGATGCACTTCTTCGAGCCAGGCCGGGTCGATGGCACTGGCCAGGGAGAGAGCGGTGCGCACGGCGCTGTCGCCGCGCGATTCGAGTTCGCGTACTTCGAGGGCAACGAGCAGGGGGCTGTGGCGCGCTACGCTGCGGCGGTCGAGTTCAACGCGGCGCTGGCCGGCCATGGCGCAGGTGAGGCCTTCGCTGTCGCGGCGCAGGGCGATGCGGTCGAAGAAGGCGACCAACAGGCATTTGAGCAGGTCGGCGCTGTGGCCGGATTTTGGCTTGTGGAGGCCGGCGTTTTGGGCGGCGTTTAGGTAGAGGTCGGCAGTGGATTGCACTTGTCGGCAGGTATTGGCGTGCAGGCCGGCGGCGGCGCATGCGGAAAGGTCAAAACGTAGGTCGCGGGCTTGTTGCCAGGCGCGTTCGCGGACGATTAGGTCGGAGGCCAGGTCGTCCTCGGGGGGTTGGGTATAACGCGGGTGTATAGGGGCGGTGAGCAGGTCGCGTTCGCCGATGAGGGCGGCCCATAGAGCGGCGCGTTTGAGGCAGCGGCGGCGGTCGGCTTCCAGCAGCAGGCGCGAGAGACGGGGGTGCATGGGCAGGCGCGCCATCTGCTGGCCTGCCTCGGTGAGGTTGCCAGATGTGTCGAGTGCTGCGAGTCCCTGGAGCAGGTCGAAGGCGCGTTCTAAGGCCTGGTCTTCGGGCGGTTCCAACCAGGGGAAGGTGCGCGGATCGGAGACGCCGAGGGCTTTGAGTTGCAGTACGGCGTCGGCCAGGTCGAGGCGGCGAATTTCGGGCAAGTCGTGGTCGGGACGGGCCTCTTGTTCGTGCTCGGCCCAGAGGCGGGTGCAGGTGCCCGGTGCGGTGCGCCCGGCGCGCCCGGCGCGTTGCTGGGTGGCGGCGCGGCTGATGGCTTCGATGAGCAGGACGTCGATGCCGCGGCGCGCGTCGTGGCGCTGGATCCGAGCTAGCCCTGCGTCGATGACGTGGCGCACTGCCTCGATGGTGATGGACGTTTCGGCGACGTTGGTGGCGACGATGATTTTGCGTTGGGAGCAGGGACCGACGGCGGCGTCCTGTTGGGCGGCGGAGAGGGTGCCATGCAGGGGGAAGAAGGTGAGTGGCTCGGCATGGTTGCGCAGACGTTGTTGGGCCGCCTCGATGGTGCGGTGGATCTCGTAGGCACCGGGCATGAAGATGAGCACATCGCCTTCGCTGTTGTGTTCTAATACGTCGACTAGCGCGGCGGCGGCTTGCTCCCAAGGCGGTTTTTGCGCGGCGCCCGGACGGTAGTGGATATCGACCGGATAGGCGCGGCCGTGCGCTTCTATGACAGGACAGTCGAGAGCGGTGGCCAGGGCGGTCACATCGAGGGTGGCGGACATGACGACGAAGCGCAGGTCGGGGCGCGCTGTTTCTTGCAGACGGCGCAGCAGTCCTAGGGCGGTATCGGCGGCTAGGCTGCGCTCGTGGAATTCGTCTAAGAGCACCGCTTCGACGCCGGCCAGGGTGGGGCTGGAGTGGAGCAGGCGCAGGAAGAGGCCTTCGGTGACAAAACGGATGCGGGTGGCCGCGCTTACCTGGCTGTCGTGGCGGGTCTGGTAACCGACGAGTTGGCCGATGGGGGTAGCGAGTTCGCGGGCGACACGGTGGGCGACCAGGCGAGTGGCTAGGCGCCGTGGTTGGAGCACGATAATTTGGCCGCCGCCGCTGTGGTCTAGCAGGATTTGCGGTACCTGGGTGGTTTTGCCCGAGCCGGTCGGCGCAGTCAGCACCAGGCGATTGGCGTCCTGGAGATGGCGTACGATATCCGCCTCGACGCGGCGGATGGGCAGTAGAGATTCAGCCTTCAATCTCTTGGACTCTGCCGACCTGACCGTCCTCGAGCCGGACTTTGATTCCGTGCGGATGATGTGCCGAACGAGTCAGAATATCCTTGACGACCCCTTTGGTCTGGGCACCGCTGCGCTGGTCTTGCTTGAGCACGATGTAGACGGTTTGTCCGGGTTGGATGTCTTTTCTATTGCGGCTGTCCAGGACAAAAACCTCCTGATTATTTATGCGGTGTGTTGCGCGTCGGCTGCTGGATCTTGCGCTGCTGTTGGGCTTTTGGACTGGCGCGCTGGCAGCGTGACGGTAAATGTAGTCCCTTCGCCCGGCGTACTGTCGGCCTTGATATGCCCCCGATGGCGCTCGGCAATTTTGCGGCAGATCGTTAACCCCACTCCCGTACCTTCGTATTCGTCGCGACCGTGTAGGCGTTGAAATATAGTGAAAATTCGGTCTGCGTATTTGGGATCAAAGCCGATGCCGTTGTCCTTTACCGTTAGTTCATAGATCGTCTCATTTGCCGTGGTCCCAGTTAGGGGGTGGGCGTAGACGTCGATGCGCGGCGGTTCTTGGGGGCGGCGGAATTTGATCGCGTTGTGCAGGAGATTCTGCAGCAATTGTCGCATTTGGGTTGCATCGGCTTCAATGGTGGGCAAGTCGTCCCAGTGGATCTCGCCGTTGCTTTGCTGCAGCCGGATTTCCAGATCTTCCACCACGTCGCGTACTATTTCTCCTAGGTCGACGGAGACGAAGGGCTCTGTCCGTTGCGTTACCCGCGAGAAGGCCAATAAACCCTGGATCAGGTCCTGCGAACGGCTGGCGGCGCGGCGCATGCGGTGTAGGTAGTCTTGTCCCCGCTCGTCGAGGTTATCGCTGTAGCGGGAATGGAGCAAACCGCCGAAGTTCATAATGGCGCGTAGCGGCTCCTGTAGATCGTGCGATGCGACATAGGCGAAGTCGCGCAAATCGGTGTTGGAACGCGCCAATTCCTCGTTGCGTTGGGCCAATTGGGCGGTGCGTTGCTCTACTCGCTGTTCCAATTCGTGGCGCGCTTTTTGCAATTCTTCGTTTGATTGGGATAGTTCGGCGTTGACGCTGCGCACTTTGCGGTTGCGCAGCGTTACCTTTCTGGCCTGCCAGGCGGCCACGCCCAGGGCCAGCATCAGCGTTGTCCATAAGGCGATCTGCCCATAGGGTAAATGGACCTGGACCTGCACGCTTGCCGAGTCTTCTGAGTAGGACAAGTTTTGGTCGATGGCTTGCACTTCAAAGGTGTAGGCACCGCGCGGCAGATCGGCGTATTCCACCCGGCCGCTGCGCGTGGTCTGCCACTCTGCCTCGTGCGGCTCTAGGCGGTAGCGGTAGAGCATGGCGTCCGGCCGCATCTGGAAATGGCCGCTGCCGAATTCAAAAACGAGATACTGTTGCGACGACGGCAGGTCTATTTGTTGGACCGGCCCGTAGGCGCGATCCGCTACGACATTGGTGAGGCGGATGGTCGGGGTTGTACGGCGCAAAAGCAAGCGTGTCAGACCGCCGGCTGTGGCTACCCAGACGGCGCCGTTGCGGTCTTGGAGAAGATTTTGTACCGAGTCGTTGATCAGACCGTCGTAGCTGGATAGCTCTTGGAAGAAAAATCCATTGTAGCGGTTGATGCCCCCTCCCTGCGTGCCGATCCACAGGTGGTCGGTCTGTTCCTCTTCCAATAGAGCGGTTACCGCGTTGTGCGCCAGACCGTCTCTGGTGGTAAAGCTTTCGAAGGACTTTCCGTCGTAGCGGTTCAAACCGGCTAAGGTGCCGATCCATAGATGGCCGGCTTTGTCCTCTAACAGAGATCGTACGTTATTGTTAGTCAGTCCGTTTTGGGTGGTGTAATTGGTAAATTTCTCGCCGTCGTAGCGGC
>Ga0114996_10005495_pt1 | contig 14857 bp, 19 predicted proteins | sample ArcticOcean_MG_C_4_FD_87039 | JGI IMG/M metagenome (GOLD analysis project Ga0114996, IMG submission 87039) | Marine microbial communities from western Arctic Ocean - ArcticOcean_MG_CB4_134 | ecosystem: Environmental > Aquatic > Marine > Oceanic | place: Arctic Ocean: Canada Basin | collected...
ATAATTCTGTACCAAGGTTGCGCTTCTGAGTAAACATCTACTCTTAAAAAAAACCAAAACCAACATCCTCCTAAAATTGTCATGATCGCACCCACGTGCCAAATTATAGGCCACACTAATGGAGTATTAGAAGATGATGATGAATAACAAAAAATCATTACAGCTGAAGCGATCCAAAATAAAATAGTTCCATACATTCCTAATAAATGGGCTACTCTTCTTTTGCCAGCTCCAAGCTCTGAAGTAGTTGCAATATCGTAAACTACAGTTTTAGCAACAACAGAAAATCTTTCTACGTTTCCGAGTTCTCTTGTTGCAGATTTTTTTGCTTTTTTAGCATTTTGAAAAAAATATTTTACATTTTTTTTATGAATTATATCAACCAGGGTTCCAACAACTACAAGTGCTACCATTGCAATTAAAAACGATTGCGTTGCAATAGCTGGTATGGTTTCAGAAAGTATTGAAAACGGATTGTTATAAATCATGCTGCCTCTAAAAATACTATAGACGGTTCTTACAAAGAACCGTCTATATTGTCTCTAAATATCTTAATTATACTAGATTAACTATCTAAGCAGCCACTTGCATTGGAATATTATGTTTAACTGCCATTCCAGTTAAAAAGTTCCAAAGGTATTTGGCTGTAGATAAAGCTGACTTCTCTGCTTTAACTTGTTCATCTTTAGATAAGCCATCAAGTAATTTTTCACATGCCACTCTATGATGTTTGTCAGCAGCTTTATGAACTTCAAAAAATTCTAAACCTTCTTTTGAAGAAACTCCATAATGATTTTTTAAACCTTTAATTTTTGTTTCAGCTATTTCTGGGATTTGTCTTTCATAAGTATAAAGAGAGGCTAGACCTTCAGCATAACTCGCTCTTCCATTCTTAAAAAAGTTATCAATCATATCTGCAGTAAATTTTTCTTTAGTTACTGTTTCTATTTTAGATTTATCCGCACCCATTGCAGCTGCAAAATTTTTCCAAAGTGTTGGATGATCTGCATTCTCTTTTTCTTCATCCTGAAGATTTTCAAGTAAAATTTTTCTTTTTGAAATATCATCGCATAAAGAATGAGTAGCACTAATATATCTCGGAAAGGCTTTTACATGCTGGTAGTATTGTTCGGCATAGTCCTTAATAATTTCTCTATTTAATTTACCATCGTTCCAAGATTTGTAGAACGGATGATTTAACAAGTGGTACTGGTCTAATTTTTTATTAAGTTCATTTGAAAACATTTATTCCTCCTAGGTTAATAATTATAATACTTACTTTTTTCTTGGATTTAATCAAGATACATATTAACAATAAGTTAAATTATTATAACAACCTTCGGTTGTGCCTTACTTTAATTTTCCTTTTTCTCTAAGCTCTTTCCTTATTTTTGTGGCTGAAATTTTCTGAATTTTCTCTGATAAAACTATTTCTTCTAACTTATAGCCCACTCCCCGACCATAACATATATTAGTAATATTGGGGACTAAAACTACTTTAAATTTATTTTTGTATTTTTCATTAAGGCGTTCTTCAATATTCTTTTTTACTGTTTCAAAATCAAAGGGGTTATCATCAACTCCTTTAACATCCCTAACTTGAATACAAACCTGTCCAGTTTTTTTTATTATTTCCTCAAATAAAGCATAGTGCCCATCATGAAAAGGTTGCCATCTTCCAAGCATTTGTGCTGTAGGTTTTTTATTATCCCATTCATAAGGCATTTTATTTTATTTGCTCCATAATTTTCATAGCCCATTTTTTAGCATTTTGAGTTGTGACATGACAATCAAATTTTTTTGGTTTTACAAACATTTTGTTAGTATCGTCAAAACGACCTTTCTTAATTGTATCCATCCACACGACATAGTCTGCTGGAAATAAATCTCTAGCCTCTTGTGTTGGGCAAATAAAGTCTGCAATAATATTATAACCTTCTTGTTTTTTTTTTAAGGCAAGATCAGCCATACGTTTTGCTTGTACTTTTCTTCCTTCTTCAGAAAAATCCCAATCGTTTGCTGCTTTTCTTACTTCATCTGCATTAATTCTTGTAGCGTTTATTAAAGGCGCTAGCTCTGAAGCTAAAGTCGTTTTACCTGAACCTGGCAGCCCCATAATTAAAATTATTTTCATAAATTGTTATACAACAGCAAGTCTAGGTAAAGGTTTTTCGTCTATTGGCAGATGTACGATAGTTGCCAAAAAAGAAAGGGCAATAGATAAGTACCAAGCATAATCAAATGATCCATATTGATCATAAAAATATCCTCCTAGATAAGCTCCAAAGAACGATCCTATTTGGTGACTAAAAAATACTATACCATATAAAGTAGCTAAATATTTTGTGCCAAAAACTTGTGAAATGATTCCATTTGTTGGCGGGATAGTTGCTAACCAAAGAAATCCATAGAGCACCCCGAAACCTATTGCTACATAAGTTGACGTAGGAAGAATTAGAAACAAAATTAGCACAATTCCACGAGCAAAATATAAAATACTCAATAATATTTTTTTACTATACTTTCCTGACAAGTATCCAAAAGTTAGTGTACCAAAAACATTAAAAAGACCTATTAAAGATAAAATTGCAGCAGCTGTCCATATTTCAAAACCACGTTCTTGAATGTAACTAGGTATGTGTGCTGAAACTAAAGTTATATTAAAACCACAAACAAAGAAGCCAAATGTTAAAAGTATAAAACCTTTATGATTACATGCTTCTTTTAAAGCTTCTACAAGTGTTTGATTATCCGCTTGAGTGTTGCCGTTTATATTCTTTTCTTTCTTAACTTCGCGCAGAAAGATTGCTGCGATCATGCCAAATAAAACAAAGTACAAATACGTATTTAGTGTTTTTTCCCAGCCAAAGTTAGATAAAGCAAATTTTGTATATAGTGGAGAAAAGAAATAACCAATTGATGCCATAGCGACTACAATTCCTATAGCCATTCCTCTAGTTTTATTTGGGAAATGCTTTCCAACTGCAGCAATCTGAATACTTATTGCTGTCCCACCCAGTCCAATTCCAATTAACAAACCAAGATTAATTTGAAAAAATATTCCTGTATTTGGTCCTGAGTAAAGTAAATAAATTCCTAATGCTACAAAGAAAGATGCTATTATTGTGACTTTTGCACTGCCAATTTTATCTGCTAACGCACCAAAGATTGGCGCGAACATGCCCCACATTAGCATTTGCAATCCTATTGCCAAACCAAACTCTGTAATTGTGCACTGTAAATCTTTTACAAAAAAATCTGTAAACAACCCAAAGACCATACGGAGCCCCATAAATGTTGCAACTATTAAGCTAGCTGAAATTACAGTGATTAATGCTGCTCTGCTGGGAAAAAATTTTTCTTTTATCATTTAATAAATTTTAGAGCTTTTCTTAAATCATTTATTAGATCTTTGGGATCTTCAAGGCCAATATGCAAACGAACTAGGTGTTCATTTTTTTCAAATTTAAAAAAACGTCTTGTTCCCATTTCTACAGGATCGGTGTAAACAACAAGACTTTCGAATCCTCCCCAGCTATACCCTATTCCAAATAATTCTAATGAATTTACAAATTTATATACTGAGTTTTTACTCTTGCTTTTTATAATTAAGCTCAACAATCCTGATGCTCCTGAGTAATATTTTTTCCATAATTTAAATTCTTTTGAGGAAGTTTTGTAAGGATATAATATTTTTGATATTTTTTTTTGTTTTTTCAAAAAATTAATAATTTTTTTTGTACTTTCTTGATGTTTGTCCATTCTTATATCTAAAGTTCTTAATCCTCTTATAATTAAATAAGCGTCATCTGGTGATAAACGGTAACCAGATACATGATTATACCACCAAACTTTTTTATAAACTTTTTTGTTAACAGCGACTGTTCCACCCATTACATCGCTGTGTCCAGAATAGTATTTAGTTGCAGATGTAATCGACATATCAAAACCTAATTTTAATGGTTTAAAAAAATATGCTGTGGCCCAAGTATTATCAATTGCTGTAAAAATTTTTTTACTTTTAGCTAAAGCAACAACTTTACCTAGATCTTGCATTTCAAAAGTATTGCTTCCTGGGTTTTCTACATAAATAAGTTTAGTTTTTTTGGTAATTTTATTTTTTAAATCTTCAAAATTATTGGGGTTATACCAAATGGCCTTAACATTAAATTCCTTAAGAAAATCATCCGTAAGTTTTTGTGTTGGTCTATACACTCCGTCTGAAAGTACTATTTCATCACCGGGTCTGCATATACTCATAATAGCTAGAACAACCGCACTAAAACCTGTTGGTGTTAAAAAAACTTGGTAGGCTTCTTCAAGGTTTTTAAGTAATTTTTGCAATTGGACTGTTGTTTGGGTTCCCTGTCTACCATAATCCCAATGTTCGACTTCTTTTCCTTTTTTTATATCTTTTTGGTGTTTTCTTAGCTCTTGCATTGTTTTAAATAAAATTGTTGATGCTCGAACTACTGGTGGGTTGACAGATCTAGATGTATAATCTTTTGCTGCTGTTTTTAAGTATGTTTTAATAGATTTTTTCATAAATATATTTGATAACAAAATAGGAGAATGCTATATCCGAGATATAAGGTCAATTAATAAATGAAAGGAAAATAGTAATATGGGATACCCAAAAAAGCATCGAGGAAGAAGAAAATTGGGCTCTAAAAAAAGAAGAGCTAGAAAAAGAAATAAGAGAAAATAAAGTTTTAAGTGAAGGAAATTAATCAAATTAAAAGAATAAGTATATGGATTTTTATACTGCCAGTTATCATACTGAATCTATGTTTGTTTGTTTCTGTAAACTATGAAATTTTTGATAATACAATATTTAGAGTAGATCAAATTGGGAGATCAAACTTTACAATACCTTATATAGACGGAAGTTTATCAATAAGCAGAGCTTCAAGAACCTATCCTGCTTACCTGCTGTTTAAGCCTGGCATGATTATAACAGCCTTACTTTTAATGCAATATTGGATAAAAAATAATATCCTTTTTAACAAACTAAAGAATAATTTTAATAAAAATAGTTATTTTATGTTCTTCGGCATCGGTTCAGCTATTTTTTTAATAATGCACTCTATATTGCTTGGAATATCTTTTGAAAATGATTTGTATAAATTTTTTAGAAGGTTTGTTTTGCTTGGATTTATAATTTTCGAAATCATCGCTCAAGCATTGCTGGTTATAAACATTTTAAAAATTAAAGCAAAAATAAATTTGTATATAAACAAAAATATACTTAAGTTAAAAATAGCTTTAGTGTCTCTATTAATTATTGTAGCTTTTTTTTCAGCTCCAATTTTAAACTCCTCTGATTATACTCATTTCAAACACGGTTTAGAGTGGAACTATTTTCTTGGAGTTGTGTCTTTTTATTTATTAACTCATTTTTTTTGGAAGAAGGTTTAAAAAAGTAAAGATCCAGTAACTTACGCTACCGGACCTTTAAATTTTGTGACGCTGTTTAAGTACTACCTTCGTCACTGCCACAGGAGCTGTTTAGTACTACTTACCCCCATTTTCTGCCCTATAAGTTTGAACCTTGCGGTTTTTCTTTATCTGGCCAGTTAAGAGTTGCCTCTTAAGTCATCTTAATTACACCACACCTAATAAAATTTTTAAATCACTAATTGGTTGTTTTTTTTATACCCTGTTAACTACGTGGATAAATAATTGTTGATAGCTTTAGTTATCCATCCACCACCTAAAACTTTATCCCCAAATTCACTTTTTGAGTAAAAAACACAAGCTTGTCCTGGAGAAACTCCTGCTTCATTTTCTTCTAAATTAATTTCTGCTGTCATTTTGTCTAAAATAATTTTAGCTTTTATTAATTTGCCAGTTGATCTGACTTTTACAAAAAAATTATCTTTATATTTTTTAACATCGCTTAACAAATTCAAATTTTTTAGGAAAATTTTTTTTATAAACAAATCCTCTTTCCTTCCTACTATTATTTTATTTTCTAAAGCATTAATATCTATAACAAAAAATGGTTTTTCTCCGGAAATTCGAATTCCTTTTCTTTGACCAATTGTATAATTTATTATTCCCTCATGAACACCTATAACTTTGCCATCTGTATTCGCGATATCACCCTTTTTAAAAGATTTTGGTCTATATTTTTTGATTACTGATGAATAATCTCCATTAGGTACAAAACATATATCTTGACTATCTGGCTTGTCAGCAACATTTAAATTAAGTTTTGAAGCTATCTTTCTAGTTTCATTTTTCTTCAAACTTCCCAACGGAAATCTTAGAAAATTTAATTGCTCCTGTGTGGTAGAAAAAAGGAAATAACTTTGATCCCTTTTTAAATCTGTCGCTCTATACATTTCAGCTTTATTATTATTTTTTTCTCTTTTCACATAATGACCTGTTACTAAAGCATCGGCTTTTAATTCTTTGGCGTATGAATATAAGTCCCTAAATTTTACAGTTTGATTGCATTGAACACATGGTATTGGAGTTTCTCCTCCGACATAACTATCAATAAATGTATCTATTACCTCTTTTTTAAAATTTTTTTGGTAATATAAGATTTTATGTTTTATATTTAGTTTTTGGGCCACTCTTTTTGCATCTAAAATGTCCTGTCCAGCACAGCATTGCCTTGATTCTTTTGAATTTTTGACATCATCGTATAGCTTAAGAGTTACTCCAACAACGTCATAACCCTCACTTTTCATTAACCCCGCTACAGTTGATGAATCTACTCCACCTGACATGGCAACAACAACTTTTGTATCTTTTGGCTTTTTTAATAAACCTAGGGAATTAGCTTTTTTTAATAACATAATCATTAAATATGTATTTATTTTATTATATAAAGTGATATTTTTCTATAAATGTTTTTAGATTACGAGCCTGGTGATTTTGTCATAAACCCTAACAATAAAGATTGGGGTATAGGGCAGGTTCAATCTATGATCAACTACAAGATAACTGTTAATTTTGAGAATTCTGGAAAGAAGGTTATAAATGCCCAAGAAATTACTTTAGAGAAAGTTAAAAAAATTGAATAGTATTAATCTAAAAAACACTGCTGAAAATCTTATAGATACATTTCTTAAAGCAGGAAATGTTGCTAAAAAAATTAGTGCTCGTGGGGTGAAAATTACTATTAAATCTGATAAATCTCCTGTAACAGATGGTGATTTAGCGGTAGATGAAATTTTAAGAGAAAAAATCAGAGAATTAACACCAAATATAAGCATTATTTCAGAAGAAACGGTCAATTTAAGCTTAGAGAATAAAGAAAAAGATTTTTGGTTAATAGATCCTATTGATGGAACTAGAGACTATATAAAAAAAAAGGATGAGTACACTTTAAATGCTGCTTTAATAATTAATTTTAGGCCTGTTATTGGCATTATTTATGCACCTTCAAAAAATAGACTATTTTTTTCTTATGGACCAAAACTTGCTTTTGAAATTAGAGATGGAAAAACCATACCATTAAACTGTAAAAAAAAAAGTATTGGTAATATAATAGGACTCCAACATTCAGGCGCTATATCAAATAATATTTTAAATATTTACAAAAAAAATGGAGTTACAAAAACAGTTAAGATGTCTAGTTCTTTAAAATTTTGCACAATCGCAGCGGGTGAAGCTGACATTTACGCTGCTGAAGCGCGAGCTTATGAATGGGATATTGCAGCTGGTCATGCAATTTTAATTCATGCGGGTGGATCTTTGACTACACATGAGCACAAAGAGTTCCTATATGGGAAAAAAAATTATAAAAACTTATCTTTATTAGCAAAAAGATCTCTGAACATAAATAAATAATACAACTTTAAGTTGATTTATTTTGTTCATTTGCTTCTTTTTTTATTTTATAAATTCTATAATATATCCTAGAGTGGATTCTATGAAAAAAAAAATACTGATGCTATCAGTGCTGTGCTTAACTTTGTCAGGATGTTTTATGGCACCTATGGCTCTAATAGGACCCGTTACATCTGGTTTTTCAACAGCATCAATAATTCAGTCTGGAATAAGTACAAGCGCAAGTTATGTTGTTAAAAGAAGTACTGGGAAATCTCTTAGTGAACATGCGTTGAATGTATTGACTCGAGATACCTTACAGCAAACATACTTTCCAAAAAGTGGAATAGCTTATAAAGTAGCTCATTAATCTAAACAATAAATTAATATTTTAAATTAAATAATGTTAAAAACAGTACTTATTATTGTTTTATCCGTTACATTATTTGGGGTTATTTTTTTTTTATATATAAAACGATTATTAAAAAAACAACTAAATTACTATTTAAAAAAAAATGAAAAAAATAAAAAAAACTAGATCATCCTACAAAATTTTATAAACTCTTCTTTCGGAATATCTAGTACTTTTTTAGATACTTCATAACTAAAACCTGATCTAGCAAGTATAGAAATGTCTTTTTTATAAAACAACTCTCTATTGTTGTCATCTCTACACGCTCCAATTCTTCTTCTTTTGCACATTTTAATTGCTGAAAAAAAATCTGGGTCTGATTCATTTTCTTTAATTTTGGATATACTGTCTTTGATATACTTTTGATCTATACCTTTCTTAATTAAATTGTATCTAATTTTATTTAAAGAATAGCCTCTTTTATAAAAACTTTTTGATTTATAGTCTGAATAATATTCATCACTTACTAGCTTATCTTTTTCTAACGAAGAAATAACAGTATCAATAAGATCATAAACTTCTTTTCTATTTACTAATTTTTGTGATGTTTTCATCATTTTTTTTAATAAATATGTTTTTAACTGCTGCTTTGAAGGGCTATACTTTTCAAGATATGAAAATGATAAATTCCTAATATCATTAATGGTTGTTTCTAAATCTTTCTTATTTTTTATAGGATTCACGCGTTATTTATACTATATTAATTTTAATTTATATGATTGAACAATTTCAAGACTATTTAACATTTAAAAATATTTATTTATACACCAACTTCTTAGTACTCCCTTTTTGGTTGATGATAATTTTGATACCCAATTCTAAAATAACAAAAATATTAGTTAATTCAATCATTTTACCATTAATTTTTTCTACTACTTATATTTTTATAATTTATAAAATGATTATTTTAGATGAGTCTTTGATGCAAACTTTTCAATTATATTTAGATTTAGATAATTTATATATACTATTTTCAACTGAAGGCTTTTTGTTAGTATTTTGGCTTCATTTTATATCAATAAATCTCTTTTTAGGATCGTGGATGTCATCAGATGGTGTAAAATACAGTATGCCTCGTAGTTTAGTTGGGGTATCATTAATTTTTGTTTATTTTATGGGTCCAGTAGGGCTCGTTTTGCATTGGTTTCTAAGAATCTTTTATGCAAAAAAAATAAATTTATATGACTAAAAAGTTTGATTTCTATTTCGATTTTGGGAGTCCTTATTCTTATTTAGCTCATAAACAAATACGAAAATTAGAAAAAGAAAATTTAGTAGAAGTTAGATATATGCCGATATTATTAGGAGCTATTCTTAAAATGACTGGCGTTAAACCTAATGCTGATGTCCCTATCAAAGGAAGATACATGATAAAGGATTGCAAGCTCTGGGCGGAAAAAAATAAAATAGAATTTAAATTTAATACCTTTTTTCCAATAATGACATTAAATTTAATGAGGGGTGTTTTGCTTGCTGAAGAAAAAAAAATTTCTGAAATGTTTATAGATAAAATTTTTGATGCTATTTGGCAAGTAGGTCTTAATTTAAATGATAACAAAATTACTGAAAAAATATTGAAAAGTTTAAAATTAGATCCAAAAACTTTTTTTACAGATTTAATAAACCCTAGAATAAAAGAGGATTTAAGAAAAAGAACAGACGAAGCTTTTATTAAAGGCGTATTTGGCGCTCCTACATTTGTTATAAATAATAAACTTTTTTGGGGCCAAGATAGGTTAGACTTTGTTTTAGGTGAAGTCAAAAAATAATATGAAAAAGCAAAATTTTACCCATAAAAAAAGTTTTGTAAAAAAAATTTTTATTAAAATTTGTAGATTTTTTGATTTTGAAATTATTGACCAAAATGATTTTTTTATTCCAACTCTTAATAAAAAACTTAATGAAAATCTTAATTTACAAGGAAAAAAATCAATTACACTTCCCTTGGGTGAGGTCAAAATTACACGAAAAGTTAAATCACTTCATATTTTTTTTAGGTCATGCACTAATATAAACATGCTGACACAAAATAAAGTAAGATTATTTAATAAAGATAAATCTGAATATACTTTTAGATCACTTAATTCAATTATTAAATCTATAGAAAAAGCAAAGAACAAAATGGCAAATGTTGAATTTAATATTGTTGTTATTGACCATAACTCTAAAAAAAAAGATCTTGAACAAATAAGAAAACAATTACTAGGCTCTACAATACAAAATAATTTAATATCTTTAAATATTGGTGAATTTAGAGATGATATAAAAAAAATAAATGCTAACAAAGAGGCTGTCACTGAAAATCAAATTTCTAATATGTCAAATATTCATCAATCTTTACTTTTATCAAAAAAAGAATCTGAAGATCTGGTGTATTTTGTTGAAGATGACTATATCCATCAACGTGATTCCATTGAAGAAATGATCTTTACTTATGAACGTTTAGCATCACAATTAAATCACGAGTTAATATTGTGCCCCTCTGATTATCCTTATTTGTATACAAAGCTAGAATCTTCAAATATTTTTATGGGTTCTAAAAAACACTGGCGCACTATAAATGAAACCTTATGTACTTTTCTTACTAGCAAAGAAATTGTTGATAAACACTGGCCAAAATTAATATCTATGTGCAAATTTGAGCATTATCCCTTTGAAAAACCGCTTCATGATATTTATAAAATTGAAAAATGTTTTTCACCAATTCCATCTTTAGCGATCCATTGTACAAACATTAATTCAGTATTTGGCCTGTCACCAAATGTTGACTGGGAAAAGATATGGAACGAGAATGAAAGTTATTGATTTTTCTCTACAAAACAGCCCTTATTGTAATTTCAAATAAGGGCCTGTTTCTACAATTTACTTATTAAACATCTCTTTAAGTGCTTTTGCTGGTAAAAACTTAACTTTTTGCGAAGCACCTATTTGAATTTGTTCACCAGTTCTAGGATTACGTCCTACTCTAGCTTTTCTTTTGGCAACCTTATAAGTGCCAAATCCAGCTATTTTAACCTGCTCATCATTCTTTAAGCAGCTTAAAATAATCTCAGTAATGCCATCAAATTGACGTTCAGCGTCAGCTTTGCTGAGATTCATTGAAGATGATATTTTCCCAATTAATTGTTTTTTGTTCATTTTAGCCCCTTTTTTTATGTTTTTTTAACTAATCCCATAAATGGCAAGAAAATCAACAACTATTTAGTAGGTAAAAAAGATATCAACACTATATGTATTGATTTTGTTTAAAAATGTTGTTTTTACTAGGTTTTTGAGCAGTAAATTTAACTTAAAAATTTAAATTAAAAAATTCCAAAGTTCTTTAAATCGTTAAAAGTTGCGAAAAACATAAGCGAAATAAGCAAAAATAAGCCGATTCGAAAAAAAAACTCTTGGGTTTTGTGGCTTAGGGGTTTACCTAAAATCATTTCAAAAAAATAAAACATCAGATGCCCGCCATCAAGCATTGGGATTGGAAATAGATTAATTAAGCCAAGACTAATAGAAATATAAGCCATTATACTTAAAAATGGAATAATACCATGTTCAGCAACTTGACCTGTAATTTTAGCTATTCTTAAAGGACCTCCAAGTTGTGAAGAATCTGCTGATCCAGATAACATTTTGCCTAAATAATTTAATGAAGTGGAGGTGACAAACCAAACTTCATTAAATGAAGAAATTGCAGCATTAAAGGGTCCAAGCTTTATTTTTTTAAATTCATTATTTAAAGGCGATAACTTTATTCCAATTATTTTTTTTTTAACAATGTTTCCTAAATAATCTTCTGTTTCAATAAATTTTGGTTTAATTAATTTAACAATTTCCTCATTGTTTCTTAATATTATAAATTTGATTTTTTCAGAAGAAGATGTGTTAATAAAAGTTGAAATTTCTAAAACACTTTGTATATCGTTATCATCAATAGATATAATTTTGTCATTTTTTTGCAGTCCTGCTATAAAAGCCGGGCTATCTTTCTGGACTTCGTTAATTATTGCGGGTGTAAAATCTTTACCAATAAATATATTAATAGCTGCAAAAATAATTAAAGCTAGAACAAAATTAGCAATTGGCCCAGCCGCAACTATAATTGATCTTTGATATAAGGGCTTTAAAATAAACAACTTATTTCTTTCTACTTCAGTATATTTGTCAATAACTTTCTGTTGTTCAGCTTGGCTAAAAACATTTCTGTCTCCAAAAAATTTTACGTAACCTCCTAATGGGATCCAGCAAATTTTCCATCTTGTTCCACTTTTATCATTCCATCCAAATATCTCTTTTCCAAACCCTATAGAAAAGTCTGTTATTCCTACACCAAATTTCTTTGCAAAGAAATAATGTCCATACTCATGGATAAAAACAACTACAGTAATTAATAGAATAAATGGTATTATATAATTCATTTGCTCCATGGACTTTTAATGATTTTTTTTCTTTTTTTATTAAAAAATAATATCAAAATTATTCCAGAAATAAAACCACCAATATGAGCGGCATAAGCGACCCCCCCTCCACTGGATATAAATTGAAGAATGAACCAAAACCCTAATACGTATAAAGCTTTTATTTTTAGCAGCTGGGTAAAAAAACCAAATGGTATTAACACAAGTACTTTTGCATTTGGATGATTTATTAAATACGCTCCTAATATCCCTCCTATAGCTCCACTTGCTCCCACCATTGGTACTTGTGAATGTACATCCATTAAAACTTGAGTCATGGCGGCCCCTATTCCGGCCAATAAATAAAAAATTAAAAATTTTTTTGGTCCTAAACTATCTTCAATGTTATCTGCAAAAATCCACATATAAAGCATATTGCCAGCTAAATGCATAAACCCTCCGTGCATAAACATGGATGTAAAAATAGTTAGCAAACCAGGTATTGCATAAAGATCCATTGGCAATTGCTTGTGGCCCATTAAAACTGAAGGAATTAATCCGTAAGAATAAAAAAGTTGTCCACTTTTATATGTTTGAGAGCCAAGTTGAATTAAAAAGATTAAAACGCATAAACTAATTATAAAATAAGTAACAATAGGTTTATTTGCAGTAGGATTATCGTCCTTTAAAGGAATCATAGCCCATTATAACAATTGCTGGGCCTACTGTTGCTACTAAAAAAGAAAGAAATAGCAATGATTGTGAAACGAATTTTGGAAATAAATCAGCAGATAGCATAATGCCTACTAATAAACTCTGTGAAAAGTCTGGGGTTGGAAATAGAAGAAATCCAAATGTTAATCCTATAATTATTGAAACATATGCAGTCTTTTCATTCATTTTTTTATTATAGAAGCTGTAAAAAACTGTTAGTACAAACGCGCAGCAAAATAAGTCTGCTAATAAAAATAAGTACAAAATACTAAATCCTTTTGAGGCTATAATAAATGAAATAATAGATAATATTATTATAAAATACTTTGAAATTTTTAAATAATCGATTTTTTTGCTTATATTAAAGATAGCTTTAACATCTACAATCACTAAACTTGAAATTGCATTAATTAGGGTATCAACAGTGCTTATGGTTAATGATAAACCCAAAATTATTATAACTATAGATAAAAATTCCGACTGATCTTTTAGCAATAATGAAAAAAATCCTAAATCAGGTATAACTTGTGGGTCAATAGATATTGCGACCAAACCACTGAAACCCATAAATAAAACAATTGGAATTATTATTATAAAAGAGATTAGTAAACTTTTTTGTAATATTTTAGTACTTTTTGCTGCATAAATTCTTTGCCAGTTCCCTTGGTGGAAGAGATTTGTTGCAGCTACTGCAATAAAAAAAGTTAACCCTGAAGTATAATTTGGAATATAGCTAACACTTAACAATTGCGGGTTTTTTTTACTAATATATTGAAATGAAAATTGATCACCTGTAAATAAAATCAAATAGATAAATGAAATTAAAAATAATGTTAATACTATAACTAATTGAATATTATCAGTGAAAATAGAAGCTCTCAATCCACCATAAAGTGTGTAAGTTAATGTTCCAGCTAGAATTATTAAAGCGGTAATCCATAAAGATGTGCCTGAGATATAATTAATTAACATTGCTACTGCCGTTACTTCTGCGCATAAAAAAATAAACATATAAAATATGCTCATAAGTAAAATTAACTTAAATAAACTTTTTCTAAATCTTTTTCTCAAAAATTCTATTAACGTTGACCCTTTTGGAAAATCACTTCTTATTTTTTTACCTAAAAATATTAAAAAAATCATAGGAAATGCTGTTCCCAATGCATATCCTATTACGGCTCCAATCCCGCCCCATGTTGCTGCAGAAGCGGGGCCAAACAAAATCCAAGCACCAAGAGAGGAAGCGATTAAACTTGTAGATAATGAAAAAAAACCTATGCTTCTATTTGCTGTTAAATAATTATTGATCCCTTTATATTTTTTGGAATAAAATATTCCTATAAATAAAAATACTAAACTTATTAATATAACTAATGTTAAAGATGTTGGTTGGCTTATGTAATTTATTTTATTCATTTTCTCCCTTTCTGAATTACCGGACAGGTTATTAGGGTTTAATCTCAGTCTGTTAAGACACCCCTTAAAACAAATTATGATAACAATATATTTGGTGTGATCAAACTAATTCTTCAAAGCCTTCAGAAAGTTCGTGTACACC
>Ga0114996_10005497_pt1 | contig 14851 bp, 18 predicted proteins | sample ArcticOcean_MG_C_4_FD_87039 | JGI IMG/M metagenome (GOLD analysis project Ga0114996, IMG submission 87039) | Marine microbial communities from western Arctic Ocean - ArcticOcean_MG_CB4_134 | ecosystem: Environmental > Aquatic > Marine > Oceanic | place: Arctic Ocean: Canada Basin | collected...
AAAAACATCAGAGGGCGGTGAATTTTGATCAGAAAAATAGTTAAATTTAAATGAAATAGCACTTAAGACTATATGGTATCCAGGTGGAGGTCTGTGGGCGAGAAATTGGAGCGGATAGGCTGTATTATCGTCCGCCCTCAGCGGCAAGCGGCAAGGGGGTTGATTCGTCCGCAGTGACTATATCGCGGTTGTCTTGCCCGTGAGCAGACGGGTACCCGGAGTATCCTCCGAATACGCTCTGCAATGGGTATAGTTTTTCTGCCACTATTCCCCGCCAGTGGCCATTGCATTGAAGGCGGCCTTCTATGATTAGTGATGCTTCCCGGATCAATCCTATGAACTGCTCCTGCACATTGGGGAAAACGACCGCTTGGATATAACCCGTTTCGTCCTCCATAGTAATAAACATGGCTCCCTTGGCGGTCGGCGGCATCTGTTTCAGCATTGCTGTACCGGCTATTGTTACTTGTGGCTCATCGCCAAGGGCGGCGATGCGGTAGCAGGTCTGAATGGTTTGCGCGCCAAGTTCGTTCAGTTGCCTACGTGCGAGGGTGAGGGGATGAAGGCGGCCGGCATCGTGGCTTTTCAAATCCCAGAGTATGCGCTCGTGCTGCGTTAGCGGGGGTAGGTAGGGGATTTCATCCGGAGTGATCAGTGGCGGTGGGAGGAATGCAGGCGTATACAAGCTATCGAGACGTTGGCTCATAACACCTACGGCCCATAGAGCTTGTCGAGTCGATCCAGTTAGGCTATCGAATGCTCCAGCGCGAGCGAGACTATCAAGGGCTTTTCGAGGCACGGTAACTCGGTGGAAAAGATCTTCCATATTCTCAAATGGGCCGCTCATGCGCGCCCAAGCCAATCGTTGCGCAATGTCGGTCGAAACCGTTTTTACCGAGGTCAATGGCTTGCGGATGGATAAGCGACCATCGCGCCATTCTAGGTCGAAGCGCATACCTGATTGATTGATATCCGGCATGAGTATGAGAAAGCCTAGGCGTTTCGTTTCTTCTTCGAGGGTCTGCTGGTTATACATGCCAGGTCGCGCTTGCATGACGGCGGCCATATAGGGGCCTGGGTAGTGGAATTTTAGCCAGGCGGACTGGTATACTGTTCGAGCGAAAGCCGCCGCATGGCTACGGCAGAAACCATATCCTACGAAATTCGAAACTTTGTTGAATACCTGCTCTGCGGCCTGCGCCGGCACACCTCGCCGTGTGGTCCCCTGTATGAACTTGTCCCGCATGACTGTCATATCGCCCCCGTCCCCATATTTTGATATATCGGAACGGAAATCATCGGCATCCTGTAACGACATACCCGCGAATTTATGCGCAATCTCCAGGATCTGTTCTTGGAAGAGAATGACCCCATAGGTATCGGCCAGTATAGGCTTCAGGTCTGGATGGTCATAGATCACGGGCTCTTCGCCGCGGCGCCGACGGACAAATGGGTGCACCATATTGCCTTGCAGGGGTCCGGGGCGAAAGAGCGCGATTTGTGAAATTAGGTCGTCGAAATTCTCCGGTTTAAGCGAAGCGATGAGGTGCATCTGCCCCTGCGACTCGATTTGAAACATGCCCAGGGTTTTACTGGTTCGGATATACGCGAATACTTCGGGGTCATCAAGGGGAAGTTGGTCTAAGTCGACTTGTTGGTGTACGTGGCGATGGATCAATTCTTCCGCTTCACTAAGTGTGCCGAACATACGAAGGCCGAGAACATCCAATTTGATCAGCCCAAGTGCTTCCACGTCATCTTTGTCGAATTGAACAACTTTAACACCGTTGGCCGAAACTTGAATAGGAGTGAAGTGGCTTAAGGGTACTTCGGAAAGAACCATACCTCCATTGTGTAGGCCTAAGTGGCGCGGACAGCCTTGTAGGCTTTCCACCATGGTCAAAAGTAGCTCTAAGCGGGGTGAGGTGAATACTGACTTGATTTCCGCAAGATACTCGCGGACTTGGGCGGGTTCACGTGGAGGGACTGACTTGGACAGACGGTTCACGACCTCCATTGGAAAACCGAGGGCCTTTGCTGTCTCGCGAAGGGCTAGGCGCAACCGGAAAGTCGTCACAGTGGCGGTCATAGCGGTATGTTCTAGGCCGAAGCGATTTTCAATCCAGGCGATTATTTCATCTCGTCGCTCACTATCAAAGTCAATATCAATGTCGGGCGTGCCTTTGCGACCCCTGTGTAAAAAACGTTCGAAAAGGAGATTGTGCTGAATCGGATCTACGGCCGTAATGCCGAGGAGGTAGGCAACTATACTGTTCGCAGCCGAGCCGCGTCCTGCACAGCGGACAGAGCGCCGTTGGGCCTCTTGGACAACTTCGTGAACCACTAGGAAAAACTCGTCCAGCTCCAAGTCGGCAATAATAGCCAACTCGCGGTTGAGTTGCCTGAGGGCTGTTTGGCGGGTTGTCGCATTGTATTTTTGAAGTAAGTTCGGTGCGCAAAGATTTGCTAATTGTTGATCGGGGCTGAATGCGTCGGGCAATTGTGCCGAAGGAGCTGTTACCTGCTCTTGTAGTAAATCCAAGGTGCAGCGCGCAGCTATGGCGTTGGCTGTGTCATGTGCGGTTGCTACCTGGATTGCCTCTTGCATCGAAGCCTCGTCTTTGAGGTAGGCTTCGGCATTTATCGGGCGGTGTGGATGGGGATCGTGTACTGTAATTCCGAGCTTCGCGCAGGTTAGTAGATCATAACGGCGGTAGGAGGGTGGGTCTGCGTACCGCACGTCGTTGGTGGCAACAGTCGCCACATTGTGTTCATGGGCGAGGGCGGTAAGTGTTTTTACTGTATAGTGGTCATCGCGGCGATTGTGGTTGACTAGCTCGACGTATAGGTGTTCACCAAATGCTTCAAATAGGTCATGGAGCCATTCGCGGGCCTCGCCGAGATGTCTTGTGTGGGCAAGATGCCAAAGTTTGCTGTCGATACCGCCGGATAAGCATAGAAGCCCTTCGTGCCGTTGGCGAAGGTCAGCAAGGATGAGGGGGGTATCCTGCACGTGATGCTGAGTTAGGAGTTGACAGAGGTTGTTGTAGCCGCAGCGGTCTTCAGCTAGAAGGAGGAGCGAGTGGTCACCAAGAGTTATTTCGGCGCCGATAATGGGCTTTAGACCTATCTGGCGACAAGCTTGCTGGAATCGTACTGCCCCGTAAACGCCATTTACATCCGTTAGTGCGATCGCCTGCTGACCAGCAAGGTGCGCGCTCTGAACGAGGTCTTCAGGAGACGATCCGCCTGCGAGAAATGAAAACCAACTCCTGACATGTAGATGGGCAAACATTATTACGGTTCGTGCAAGGGGGCCAGTACATACTGATCTTCGGGGACGAACGCACGGGTGACGGGTATGGGCTGGCAGAGTTTGCCTGGAAAGCGGCGTTCCATCAAGGTGGTGAGGCGTTCGACTTCAGGGCGAGAAAAGAGATCGGCTTGAACCGCAAGGTTGGGGCAAAGGCGACCAAGTCCTAGGGTAAAGCTGAGTATCTGATCGGATCGATGGCTGCTCTCATGAAAAAGTATCAGTGCGGTGTCAGCTAATAGGGGTAGGTCTCGCGTCGGGACTTTTAGGTGGCGGACGGTTTCGTAGCGACCTGTGCGGTAGCGGACAGCAAGCGAGATGGTCCGTGGGCAGGAAGGTGTTTGTTGGAGTCCAGTCTGAATTGCTCGTGTGGCTAGTCCCCAAAGTTGATGTTCGTAGTCGATTTGCCATTCGACTGTTTGCTCAATATATATAGCTTCGGGAGTCCAAGATTGGATCGGATCATTCAATTCTGTTGGATTGAGAAGTTGGTATAGGCGTATTCCTTCCTTTTGAAATTGAGCCGTCAGTTGCCGTAACGTGAGTGCCTGTATTTTGCTCAATGTGTCGAGTCCGATATCAGAAAGCAGGTCGACGAGTGACTTATGAAAGCCGAAGCAACACAAGTTGCGTACTGACATATTGTTGAGCATGTGCGCTTCCTCGTCAGGGTAGACGATAGATAGTTGGCCTGGTGGACTAGCAGTTGCGCAGAGCATAGAAAGCGTGGGGGTTGCTGCATATCCTGCCGGGGCTTGTAGAGTACAGAGCAAGGCCTCAAAGTCCGCGCGTACAAAGCCTTGAGTCTGTATCCATCGCCCGATATAACCACGATCACGAACTGGTTGGATCTGAGGGGTCAGTTGGTATAGCTGATTTAAGATGTGATCCCAGAGGGCGTCCTCGAGTGTAAGGTCGCGCAGAACTAGGCGTGCTTGCGGGAACAAGGCTTTTGTGCGGTGTAGGGTATCTCCCAAGATGAGGCCACGCTCCAGCAGAGGCATTGAGGCAGAGGTGGTAATAGTACCATTGTGAACGATCACCTCTTCGTCTGCAAGACTTTGAGCATACGTTACGGCCAGCGCTCCAAAATGGGGTAAAAAGAGGGTGCAAATTCCCTTGCTCATAAATTATGCCCTGGAATAGGTGTACAAATGTATAGTTTATGATATTAAACAAAGATATGCAAATTTTATTTTATTCGTATAATGATTTCATAAGATAATTATAAACAATATATTACGATTAAATTGCCCCGTGTGCGTTGCGTTATTATCTTTTATCTCCGAAAATTAATCCATGAGGAGTCAGATGGACGAAGCATACCGCCTTGAGCAGGAGATCAAGGCTCTTGAGCGTGAACTTGCCGTTAAGCAGTTCCGTCTGCTTGAGGTAAGGAAGAAGGGCGTTGATTCTACCCGACTGCTCAATTATGTACTACTTGGCACTGAGGGGCCCACATACCTGAGTGATTTGTTTTCGTTGCGGACCGACCTTGTTCTTTTTCATGTAATGGCCGATTGTGAATTTTGCGACGCGTGGCTTACGAGCATAGAGCATTTGGCACAAAAGTTACACGGCTCCATGTCGTTAGCTGTTGTTTCGCCGCAACCGATGGGACAGCTTGCAGCGAGAGCGGGGGCTATGGACTGGACGATCCCGTATTATTCTACGGAGACCTGTAATTTGTCGGAGGATATGGATTTCCTGCGTTCGGGTAATGGCATTGCTGGCATTGTCGCGTGTCAATTAGTAGGTGATGAGATCTACATGGCAGCCAAGGCTCCTTTTGGGCCATCGCCTTTTTGTAGCATGTGGATTTTTGCGGATAAAATCCTAAATGGGAGCCATATTTGACGCATGATGAGAATGCCCAATGGGAGACTGCATATGGCCGAAGCATATTGGTTGATGGTCGGGTTGTTAATGGAGGAATATCGGCGAATCTACTACGATTATGAATTAGATAAACGGGGGATAGAGGCGATCGATGTTGAGAGCTCGTCCCTGATAGAGATCGCGCTGAAGTGGGGAGGGGTTCGATCTTCAGACTATGAGGGTTTATCCGACACTTTTATTGCTATCGCGGAGTCGATGGTTGGGTTTAAGCTTCCCGCGGATGAAGTTCAAAAGCGCGTTGAGGAATACGTCAGCGAGGTTCTTGGGCATGGTCCGGGCATTTCACCCAATTAGAGAAAAAGCCCTTTGTATCTTTGGTTGCAATCTTCAATCAATAGCGGTGTCTAAATACCAAGCTTCACCATCCGTATACAGGCTATATACTCCGAGCCTAGAGGTGACAACTTGGTAGTACGTCCGTTGGATTTCTTCTTGCCACCATAACGTTTTCAATACCCACCGATCGACGATCTCCACGATGGTATGTTCGCCCTTGCGCCACCAAAAGGTGACAGGGTGTCCCGCTTCTTCGCAAACCTCGATACGCTCTCGTTTGTATCTCTTTGTCATAACGTCTCCTAAATATGTCGTACAATAGATGAACAAATGTTCACTGTAATGAAGATCTAATTAATGGCGAGCGCAATATTAGTGACTCAGCGATTATGATGATTTGAAGATGGTGGAATGTCTATAATTGGTTGTTTTTTTGATGGTTGGCACTAAATTAGTGCAAGACAAATGACTACACAAAATATCGCCAATTTCGTAAAGTATAGTGTGGGTACGCATGGGTTCGCTGTCGTGGCATGTAGCGAGGTAAGTGATTGTGAGGCTCAAGCGATAGCCAAACGTTTCGAATGCAAATTGGATAAGATTAAGCTTCCGATAGGGCTTTGCTACCGATACCTAAAGAAGGAACAATGAGCGAGTGGTTCTGGTGGATTCTTACGTGTGGCTTTTGCATGTATTTCGTAACACCTTGTTACTGGAATTCAATCGGCCATCCCAAAAGCTGATGGAGCATATTGATGCTCAGGAAGCGCGGCGGGTTGAAATGGCACGTCGTCACCAAGTTGCTCAGGAGCAGCTAGAGGCCATGAATAGTACCTTGGCGAAATGGACCTGCGTATGACCGAGTTGGAGGAGCGCCGCCTGTTGATCCTACCAGAAGCCAATAAGCGGTTGATGGTTTATATCGGCCCCGGCGCCTTCACCATGGGCGGACAGGACGAGGATAGTCCGCCCAATGAGCAGCCGGCGCACTCAATTACTTTGTCTGGATACTACATTGGGAAGACCCCGGTTACTAATCAGGAATACCGCGAATTCGTGCAATGCACGGAATCGCGGGCGCCGATACACTGGCAACGTGGCACCTTTCCACCGGGGATGGGGAAGCATCCGGTCACAAACGTATCCTGGCGTGATGCCTGTGTCTATGCTGAATGGCGGGGGATGCGACTACCAACCGAGGCGGAGTGGGAGAAAGCTGCCCGAGGCAATGATGAGCGGCCGTATCCTTGGGGCACTCGGTTTACGGAAGGAGAACGATGCAATGCAAATAACTTGGTTGGCACAACAACGCCTGTGGATGAGTTTCCCGATGGTCGTAGCATGTACGAGGCATGGGATATGGCAGGCAACGTGTATGAATGGTGTCAAGACCACTACGATGATGAGTACTACAGAGCTAGTCCTGGGACGAACCCCACCGGGCCCGATGGGGGACAGGAGCGCACTATACGAGGCGGGAGCTACCAGGAGACACGGGCAGCACTTCGCATGACCCACCGAGTTGGAGCGCAAGAAGGGACGTCGCGCGATACCGTTGGTTTTCGCGTGGCTATGAATGCGGATGGGGTGACTCGTCAGGTTGGGGCTGATAGTATTGGGGTTGAGCGTGTGTCGGCAGATGAAGAAGTTGAAGAAGAGGATGTAGTTGACTTGGTTGAAAGTGTATAAATGAAACCGCACGAAGTTAAATTCTTTAAAGGTCGGTCCGGCTCAATCTTTGCCACTCATCCGGGCCTTCAAGGGGTCTACAACGCGCAAACGGGTAACGTGTATCCAGAATTACCCGTCACTGCGGTTGCTATCTCAAGTGATTTGATTTTAGGCTCGGTTGTCGTTTCGGTCATTGAAGCCCTTGCCGACCTTACTCACGAGGGAAATACCCAGTAAATACAGTGCGTAATTCTCTTGCGCGGGCTTGGGATGGGAAATGTCTCAAGTGGCATCGTAGTTGGCCGATTAGAAGAGAGTAGTCGTGCGGCAAACCCCTCTGATTTGACCCTCGTCCGAAGCCCTGCCGCCGTTCGCCTTCGGGCGAACATATCATGACTCGACGAAAGTGAAGTGATGGAAGGCGTGAGGAACAAGAAGACAGGTGACGACAAGTATGTGGCCTATGTCGAAACCCGTATCAAGGCCGGATTCTACAACTCCGATGAATTTTGCCGCGAGGTGGCCGATGTAATTCTCGCTTCAGACACCTTTTGGCGCAAGGAATCTCAATCTAAAGCACATCGAGAATAATCTGCTTCGAGTGCATGGTGTGACCGAAGTGGGATCTTGCTAGACCAGCCGGAATATGGTGAGAGAGAAAATCGATACCGCTTTGCGCGGCGTCGATTTTTTTCTATAGGTTTGGCTCACGTAATATTGCTGGATCTGTCATCATAAAAAGGAGTATCTGCAATGTACGGCAGGTCGCGGTCTGTCTTTGTCTTAGCTTTTTTCTGTGGATTTTCACAGCTGTCGTTCGCCGAGGAGTTCACACAACCGGTCTGGCCCGATGGTGTGCCGAATGCCAATGGATCAGCGGAAAAAGAGGCGGTCACCAATCGAGGCCACGATCAAAACGAGCTGGGTTTAAACCGCAGCATCAGCCATGTCAGCCAGCCGTCTCTTACAGTGATGTTGCCACATGAAAGCCGCGCGACGGGTGTTGCCGTGATGGTCTTTCCCGGCGGCGCTTTTAGCCGTATTGTCATCAACAAAGAAGGATTGGATGTCGGACGCTGGCTCGCCACGCAGGGCATCGCGGCCGTTGTGGTAAAGTATCGTACGGGGCATTACGGCGATCCGCGCCAGGTAGCTGACGCGCAACAGGTCCTGCACTTGGTACGCGATCATGCGCGGGAATGGGGCATTGATCCGGCGCGAGTTGGTGCGATGGGGTTTTCTGCGGGTGGCTATATTGCGGCGGCGCTTTGCATGGCGGAGTCGGGAGCAGGTGTGGCAGGTGGCAATATGCCCGCTTTTCTGGCGTGTATTTACTCGATTTATCCCGACAATATCGGCGAATTCGCGGCGGACTTCCCGCCGACCTTTATGCTCTATGCCAATGACGATGGTTCTGATATTGTTGAGCAGAATATGCAGTTGATGCAGCAGTTGAATACGGCCATAATAGAAGTGCATGCGCACGCGTTCGGTGGGCATGGTTTTGGCTTGGGGATACGTGGCGGGTCGGTGGCAAGTTGGCCGGGGGCATTCGCGGTGTGGTTACAGGGCGTTGGGCTATTGGAGACAGCTAGAGAATAGTTAGTCTATAAATTACAAGCAGACGAGGGCTGGAGATATTGATCCTGCTGGAGCCATCGCGTGGCTATTGTTTTCCGTCCTGAGTATTCCCTGCAGGTTTTTCGGGGCGCTTGACGAGTTGACGCAACTGCCGGAATACCGACGATTGGGCAAAAGGGAATCATGGTCGTATTGCCGCTATTGCTCTATGCCGCACTACATCTGGTCGGGCGTTTTCCCCCACCTTGTTGTGGGGTATAGACCAGTTGTTCTATCATCCTTGGCCCGCCACGGCATTGTTTGTCGCGGCAACTGCCCTCGGCACAGGCGCCGCTTTGACTGCATCTTGCCGCGCGGCGTTCGAACGGGCGCTCGTTGAGGCGGCCGCGCGGGTTGGGTCGTTTTGGCTCAAGTGCGGGATGTGCGCTTTCGCTACTGTGCTGGCTTATTTTTTACGCGTGCGCGCCCATCTGCTCGGCGACAGCGATGCGTGGTTCCGCAATCTAAGATTAGCGTTCAAAGGCGAGCAGGCGGAGCAGGTGGCCTGGATACAAGGGCCTGAATTCGGCGGCCTCGACTTTATCCCACTGCTCGAACCGCTCGACTATATCCTCCATCTGCAGGCATTCAGACTCGGCCATTTCCTATGGGATTGGAATCCAGCGGATGCCTACGCGTGCTTGAGTATCATAGCCTACGGTGGGTATGTATGGGTATTGGCGAAGATCGCCTGCTGTCTGTACGATGACGTGCTGCATCGCTATGTGCTTTGGACGATGCTGGTGACCCTCGGCAGCAGTCAGCTTTTTTGGGGTATGGCGAGAGCTATACGCTGGTCGCGCTAGCCGCTTCTTCTTATGCCTTCTACGGGTTGAACGCGCTGCAGGGCGGTCCTGGAATCGGACGAGCGACGCTGATGTTGATCTTGGCCGTGGCGTGACCGGCGGATCGGGCCGCTACTTAGGCGGCCAGTGGTCTTTGGGCCATTGGCCATTGGCGGGTGCGTTATCATCCTGTGTAGCTATCTGCTATTTCACATCGACCACCACCTGCCTTTGTGGCAGGCGGGCGAAAAGGGCCGCGTCGCCGTATTTTCCCTACCTCATCTTTTAAATCTGTCCAACGAGATATAGCTGCTTTCCCCTTTCGGTGCGGTATGGGCCGTAGTCCATTTTGGTGGCCGGCGGGTGTTGACACCGGTCATTGAGTTTTTGGCTTGTGCAATCGCGGGCGCTGGTGGCCTTATCGCCGTGCACAATATCACTATGGGAGGGCGCGATTGGGATCTGATGTCCTTTCCTGTGCTATTCTACTCGCTACTCGGTTTTGTTTGCCTGGCCCGCTGCGAACGAGCGAAAATATATGTGCGACAAATAGGCCTGACTGTAGTCCTGATAATGGCTTTGCACACGGGTCTGTGGATCGGCATCAACGCCGACGCCGACCGCGCCGTGCTCAGGCTGGGCAATCTATTGTATCACACGCCCAACCAAGCTCTGCACTATCGCAAATTCACTCAGGGCTATTATTACTTAAATGTGTTAAATGATCCTGCTCGCGCGGTGCCCTATTTGCACTCGGCCTTGGCGCAGGCACCGCCGGATACTTTTGCCGTGGGGCGGATGTACAAAAAACGCTACTTGGGTTTTCTCGCAACGGCCTTGGTCGCGACCGAGCACTACGCGGAGGCGATCGCGACCAGCCGCCAAGCCATCGCGGTTGACCCGCGCGACGGACTGTTATACGGCGTACTCGGCACTGCGCTCATTTCCGCTGGCGACGCGCCCTGGCGTTGGGACACAACACCGCCCCGCTCAATGTTAGCTTCGGTCAAGCCGCGTTCCTGTACGGTGATATTGCCGAGTCCACCAGAGCCTACCAACGGGCGCTGGCCACCGATCCCGCACAGCGGACGGCGCGCGTCAACCTCGGCTGGAATCTCTACCTGCAGGGCGACCTGTCTGGAGCGATCGCGTAATACCGGGCTGCGTTGCAGTTGGACGAAGGTGCGATCGCGCGCTTCAATCTCGGTTTGGCGCTCTTGCACTCGGGGCAAATCGAGTACGCGCGCACGGCTTATCGCGAGGCGGCAATGAGCATAGGGGCGGTAGATGATCTGCGTGACTTGATCGCCGCGGGCGTCGAGGTCGAGGCGGGGGGTGAAATATTACGGACGCACTGGCCATGGGGCGCTTTGGCTTCCCTTTCCTATCTTCGTCGACACCGTGATCAATCAGAGTCGGTCGTTGTGAACGATTAGCCTCTTCTTGCTTCTCCTGGGATTCCTCATATTTCTTTGTTGACGAAAGTCCGCAGGTCACATATGTTCATCGGTGAACATGTGTATAGTATTTTATGTGATTATTCATGCTGACATGGATGCCTTTTATGCGGCCGTAGAGCAGCGCGATAACCCCGGCCTAAAGGGGCGCCCTGTAGTGGTTGGGGGCGGTGGTAGGCGAGGGGTAGTTTCTACTTGTTCTTACGAAGCGCGTGCCTTTGGCATTCATTCTGCTATGGCGGGCACTCGGGCGCAGGCATTATGCCCTCACGCGGTGTTTGTTAGCCCACGTATGGGGGTCTACGAGCAGGTGTCTGGTCAGATTCACGCGGTTTTCGAGCGGTATACACCGCTTATTGAGCCTATTGCGCTTGATGAGGCATTTTTGGATGTCACAGGCTCTCAGCGGCTATTTGGTGGTGCTGAGGCTATAGCGATTAGGATCCGTAACGAAATTCAGGCGGAGACCCAACTCACGGTATCTGTTGGAGTTGCCGCGAGCAAGTTTGTCGCGAAGGTTGCTTCAGAAGAGAGTAAGCCAGACGGACTGATCGTCGTCGATCCTGGAACGGAGATTGATTTTTTGCAGTCCTTGCCAGTATCGAGAATATGGGGGGCCGGACCCGTGGCACAAGAACGCATGCATCGCCTTGGGTTTCGATCCATTGGAGACCTGCAACGAGCGGGCTTAAAGCGCCTCGAAGGTTTATTTGGTGATAACACCGGTGGTGACTATCACCGGCTGAGCCACGGGTTGGATCGGCGTAGGGTGGTCATTCGCTCGGCACAAAGCGTGAGCCACGAGCGCACCTTTGACTATGATGTGTATTCAAGGGAGGAGTGCCATGAGGCTCTCTTTGAGCTAAGTGAGCGAGTAGCTCGCCGGTTGCGTAAGATGGACAGGCCATGTTGTGGTGTCAGGGTTAAGTTTCGTTATCCCGATTTTGAAACCGCAACCCGCCAGCGTCGGGTGCAGCCTAGTGTGGACGATGTGACCTTGTTTGCAGTAGCACGGCGGTTATTTGATGAGGGGTGGAAGGACAGGCCCTTGCGACTGTTGGGGGTTGCAGCAGAAGTGGCGGACCGTGATACTTGCATCCAACCGGACCTTTTTGCTTCCACCCGTCCAGCGCTCATGCAAGCGTTGGATCGTGTTAAAGACCGTCATGGCGAGCGGGCCATTGGATTTGCCGGCGCTCACCGTAGATAGAAAGGGCTTCTATGCCGGTAGTGCGGATGGAGATTGTGGACGTTGATCAGATTCCCAAAGGTAGTGTTCAGCGCCTGGTTGATGCAGCACAGACCTATCGACCAGTGTTCGTCGAAGTGCAGCGACGCGGTCGCTCTAAAACCACGGAGGCAGAAGCTGTCGGTATCGCGGCTGTCGTCGCAGCAATACTGGATCGTGATCGTGATAATGTCCATATCACATTTTCAGAGCCGCTTGTGGGACGCATTGCTTTTGGGGGGTACTCAAATGAGTGGGGATCCGTTAGATGAAGAGCGGATGAGTCGACTTGAGACGTTTGCGGGTGATGCAGAAATAGACGCGCTGTGGGCGAAGTTTGCCGAGTCGATCAATAAGGCGCAGAAGGACAGCAATCACCCAGTGGAGACGCTGCAGGCGATGGCGGTTGCGTTAGCAGCATTGGGGGAAGGGGGCCGGCAGATGCTGTTGCAACTTATAGACCAAAAGAGGAGTGCATGAGGATAGCGGATACGGGGAAATACCTGAGTTGCTGCGAGCCTGAGACGTGATGCTCTTCGCTGTGGCAATCTACGGCTTACGAATTGCCTGAGTCAACTTCACTGGCAAGATCGCGTATCGCTTGCAAGATCCCTTGTAAATTTTGGAGCGCCTCCGGTTGTTCAAGTGTATCCAAGAGTGTTCGAAGTCGTCGGAGTTGGTTAAGTTCCCGCTGGTCTATAAACTCGAATCTAGGCAATCGTTGGTTAGAGCCGAGAGGGTCTCGTTTCCGCTCAATGCGCGAAGCGCACTGACTGATGATAGTAGATTCCCCTGTGTTTGACGTGCTTGGCTTTGGCACAACGAGGTATGATAACTTGGAGATTGGGGATGTGCAAGTGAAATACCTTTGAATATTTAACCGAACGTTATGTTCTATATTGTGAGTAAGAAGAAAACCCAATCGTGCGCCAGTTGGTGCGGTTGGGTTTTCTTGTTCTTGATACAAAGCTTTGTCTTTAATATATTCACGTTCTTTACCCACGCGGCTTCAATAGGCTTCAATATTCCCGTCTGCGAAGTGTCCGTCGCAAACGGCCCTCAGAGAGGTGTGTACTAGTGACCGTAATAGCGATTATAAACCACAAGGGGGGCGTAGGTAAGACGACGACGGCGGTAAATCTCGCGGTGGCGTTAGCGGCGCGGGGGAAAGCCACACTGCTCGTGGACTGTGATCCACAGGCCCATGCTACCCGCTGCTTGCTCGAGGCTATACCCGAGCGCACAGTAGGTGACTTGCTCATGGACAAGCCTTCGCAGGCTGAACGAGCTGTTGTTGCCAGCGAATACGAGAATCTATACGTGGTCGGCGCCTCTCATACATTGACCGGAACGGCGGAGTTGCTCTCGATCCGTGTTCGGCGCGAAGTGCGTTTGTCGAAGGCCCTGCAGGCGCTGGACTACGACTATGTGTTGCTCGATTCGGCGCCGACGGAGGGTATTCTGACCCACAATGTGATTACCGCAGCCGACTTGCTGTTGGTGCCCGTGCAGATGGGGGGAGGGGCGATTGAGGGGGTGGAGCCGCTACTAGAGCTCGCGATTGAACTACGCGATGGTGAGGAGATGCCGTACCGGCTCTTGCTAACGATGTTGGATCGGCGCACTACGAGGACGAACACAACCGTAAGAGACCGCCTTAGGAAACATCGCAAAAACTTGCTAAAGACCTATATTGGGAAGAGCGAGCGGGTGAACCAGGCCAACCTTGAGTCCAAGCCGATTATAGCACACTCTTCGGGGGCGCGAGGGGTGCGGGAATACGACGCGCTGGCGAAGGACATCGTCGCGGTTGCGCAACGCTTATGACATCAGGCGGCGGTAGGTCGAAGCGCCTCAGCTTGAAGGCGTGCTGCGTGTTCGCGTTGTCGGCGACCAAATCCGATCGATTGCCATTGTAGTTGGCTAGGGCCTCTATGCGAGCGGTAATATGAATAGCTTCGTGTAGTATGAATTCGGGATTGGGAATGACACCTCAGGTTGTAAATATGGTACCAAATCTCACCTAAACAAATGTATAGTATTAGGTGAATCACCGTCAAGAAAATAGTTAGCATGACCTGCATTTATCCACGCTACACTTAAAGCTTTTCGAAATATCGAATAATCCGAGGAGTGCTCTCAAGGTAGCGTTGCTCATCGGGGGAGTAATGGCTTTGCTTGCTGATGCGCGCGAGGTCTGCCTGTAGCATATCAACGATTGTCATCTCGTGACAATCTATTGAGGTGAAATTCGCGCCCCGTTCGATTAGGAACTGAACTAGATCTAGGTGCAACCATGACGCTGCTACAAATAGCGCTGTCTGAGAGGCCTACCTATTTTGGCCCATTTAGGGTGAGACTTTTTGGTTCGCTATAAAACCTTCTGGACTGAGGTAGCCTAGCCGGCTATGGGGTCTTTCTTTGTTGTAATGGTTTCGCCACTCCTCGATCACGACCCGTGCTTCGCGTAGATTCAATAACCATTTCCGATTCAGACATTCATCTCGAAAGCGGCTATGAAAACTTTCAATATAGCCATTTTGCCACGGACTGCCTGGATCGATATAAAGCGTTTTGATCTGGTTTTTTCTAAGCCATATCT
>Ga0114996_10005498_pt1 | contig 14851 bp, 16 predicted proteins | sample ArcticOcean_MG_C_4_FD_87039 | JGI IMG/M metagenome (GOLD analysis project Ga0114996, IMG submission 87039) | Marine microbial communities from western Arctic Ocean - ArcticOcean_MG_CB4_134 | ecosystem: Environmental > Aquatic > Marine > Oceanic | place: Arctic Ocean: Canada Basin | collected...
GGTCAGACCGGTTCGCCATCTGTCGTCTCTGAGCAGCTCGTTGAAGGTCGGGAGTCAGGGTTCTTAGACAGCAAGTCGTTGTTCGAACGGACGATGATCACGCCAGACGCGCCAGGTGATGCGCGCGAGCTTATTGGCGAGGGCGACGGCAGCCACGTTGTGGCCGTTTCTGTGTTCGATACCGAGTGCCCAAGCGCGTAGCGCATCGGGCTGTTCGGTGAGCTTGGCAGCACGGAGAACGGAACGAGCCCCGTGGATGAGGAGCATGCGCAGGTAGCTGTTGCCTCGCTTGGAGATGCGACCGAGTCGTCGCGATAGCCCGGAGGAGTGTTCACGAGGTGTGAGGCCGAGGTAGGCAGCGAAGTGACGCGCTGAGCGGAAGCGGCCGACATCGCCGACGTAGGCCACGAGTGCGGTCGCGGTGAGCACGCCGATGCCCGGAACGCTCATCAGGAGGGTGGCCTCAGGCATGTGCTTGGCGAGGTGCTTGAGGTGTCTCTCGATGTCCTTAGCCTTTCGACGTAGCTCATCGACTTCAGTGATGGCGTCGAGTAGAACAGGCTCGAGGTAGGCAGGCACGGCACCGTCATCGATCGCCGCGCGAGCACGAGGAGCGAGGTGTCGTGCACCGACAGGGATGGCGACGCCGAACTCGCGGAGCAGGCCGCGAACCCAGTTGATGCGAGCCGTGCGAGTGGCGAGGTAGCCCGAACGCAGCCGATGCAGTGCCGTGATTGCCTGCTGATCGAGCGTCTTGACCGGTACGGCGTCGATTGCCTCGTTGCGTGCAGCCTCGAGGATCGCCTTCGTGTCGGCCCTGTCCGTCTTGTCGCCGTCGCGGTAACGGCGCACGTCGGACGGCGGAAGCAGTAAGACCGTGTGGCCGAGCGCGGTGAGCTCACGACCCCAGTGGTGTGCGCTCCCGCACGCTTCCATCAGCACCTCTACCGGTTCGTGGGCCGCGAAGAATCGCCCGAACCGGGCTCGCGACAGCCGATGCTGCTCGTCGATCCGGCCCGGCGTGCTCGAAACGGCTACCTGGAACACTGACTTTGCGAGATCTACCGCTACCTGCGTACTGTTCATTGGGCTTCTCCTCCACGTTTGGCCTTCGGGGCCGTGAGCTTGTTGGCACGCTGGTGCCGCCGTGGGGGAGAAGTCCTTCCCATCAATTGCTGCTGCGGGCTTCGTCTGATTGGAACCGTGTGCACATAGCGGGTCGGCGAACAGCGCTCGACGTAGCTCGCTCTTGTACCGGGTGGGGCTGTTGTGGTGGGTGACCTAGCAGCACCTGGACTTGTGCACTCGGTGGTCCCGCCAGCAGAATCGCGAGTCCGTTAGGCCGCGGGTCTAGGGTTCGCGGTGGGTCAGCCCCTGGGTACTGGAGTAGGGATGTCTAGTTCGCTTATCGGACCCCTGTGTGACCTGCTCCATCTCAACACGTATCTGATGGAGGAGGCTCTTGAAGAGTTTGATGAGGCTAGCGCGAGCGAACGCTTGCTCGGGGGTTTAGCCGGAACTCGTTCAAGTTCGTGCTCGGCCACATCGTGTGGACTAGGTGCCGGGTCTTGGGCCTTGCGGGTGAGGCGACAACGTACCCCTGGCTAGACAAATTCGCGGGCGGGGCTCGGCAATCCGAGGGGTCCGACTACCCCACTCTGCGTGAGCTTGGCGCCGCGTACAGTGAGGTATCCGAGGCGATGAATCGGCGACTTGAAGGCCTCTCGGACGCGGTCTTGTTGGAGGCAGTAGATGACGTGCCGGGAGAGCAAGAGCCGACTCTTAGGGGAGTGCTTACCTTCTGGGTGTGGCAGGACTGCTACCACCTCGGTCAGGTGGGCTCGATATTGACGACTCTCGGTCTGACAGACTTCGAGGCGCTTCACTATAGACGGAAGCAGCGTTTGACCTCGGAGCCGGCCTAGCGAAGCCCCGGGGGGAGTGGAAGCCTCGTGATTACGCGGGTCCGCGGTGTGACAAGCGATTGCTACTGTCACGGGTTAGCGGAGAGGCAGCGTGCCACTCGCCTTCAGCTTGCGCCCCTTGTTAGCAGACGGGCCGGGCAGCATAATCGCGAGACATTGGACCGCAGGTAAACGGGTCGCACAGGCCCCACCTGTTGAACCCTGTTGTCTCTTCTCGCTGGGGGAGAGCTCTATGTTCGAGTTGATCGTCGCGCTTAGCGTAACTCCGCCGATCCTGGCCGGGCTGTGGATGGCCGAGTGGTGGCGCTCTGGACGGCGAAACCGGAAAGGTGAATGCGGCGGCTGCAGGCGACCACTGGCTTACACTTCGGAGGATCAGTTCCTGATCAGTGGGCGGCTGATCTGTGCTGGCTGCGCGACCCGGATGAAGAGACGTATGCCTTGGATGCTTGGCACACTCGCCTTGGTCGTAGTTGCCGCAGCCGGCGGTGCGGCGGTGATGGCCGAAGGGGCAGAATGGGTACTGGGACCTTTAGTCACGTTCCCTGTGGCGTTCGGCGCCGTCCAACTAATGAAGCTGGCTAACCGTCGAGCCCAAAGACGGCTTGCTGCGGGAGACTTGTTGCGCTCGGTGAGACATACGACCAGCGGGCTGTCGACGGTGACCTGCCTGCGCGTTGGCCCCAGGCCCAAGACCACGAGCCAATTGTTCTGTACTTCGGGAAGTTTCTGCCAGCGAAGGGTGTTGGTGAGTTGATGCTCGCTGTCCCCGCGATTCTCGACCGGGTGCCACAGGCGCGAGTTGTATTCGTGGGATTCGGCTCGTATCGCGAGCACCTTGAGGGAATATTCCAGGGGCTTGCGGCCGGCGACCTCGAACAAGTGGCGGCCTGTGCCGCATCAGGTGACTTCGCCCAGGAAACAGACCTCGATCGATGGTGTCGGCCCATCACACCTGACGAGGCCGCGCGCGTCACGATCACGGGCGTCCTCGATCACGCGGCTCTGAGTGAGCTACTCCCGATGGCAAGCGTCAGCGTCGTACCGAGCAAGTGGCCCGAGGCGTTCGGAATGGTGGCGGTGGAGGCGATGGCTGCGGGCGTGCTACCACTGGTTAACTATCACGCCGGGTTGAGGGACATCGTGGACGAGGTCGAGAGGACCATGCCTGATGTGTCGCGACTCATGAAACTCGATCGGGACTCGTTCGCTGCGCAGCTTCCGGACAGGGTAGCCGAGGCTTTGCGGTACCTGTATCCCGAAGGGTTTGATCGAGGCGAACACCGCGGAGAGGTAGGTCGGCGGCTTCGTGAGGTTTCCGTTGACCGCTTCTCATGGGGAGGAATTGCTCAACGGCTGCTGCCGTAGAGCGAGGGCGGCTCTCGCCTTACTCTGAGTGCCCACCGTCACTGAACCCGAGCGGCCTGCCAGCGGGCGGCGGCCCGATTTGACCTCCCTCGGCTTCGATCGTAACATCGCGCCAACCGGAGGATCGACAGAATGAGTAAGAACGAGAAGAAGCCGTCGCGTCGCGCATTCGTAAAGAGCGCTGCCCTCGGGGCGGGAGCCGCCGCTCTTGGGGCTCCCCCGATTCAGGCATCCGCCCAGGAAGCGCCGGACGATCCGATCACGGTTCCCCCCGAGTTCGAGGCTGCGGAGAACGCGGTCCTGCCGGCTATCGACTTCCCGATGCGAGGTGCGCAGGTGTTCGCGCGGGCCTGCAAGGAGGAGGGGGTCAAGGCGCTCTTTTGCTGCCCGGGAAACTACGACATCGTGCACGCGATCGGCGACACGGGGATCCCGACCTACGGAGGCCGCAACGAAGGTTCGATGGCTCACGCAGCCGATGCGTTCTGCCGAGCGACAGGGGAGGTCGCGGCCACGTCGGGCACGGAGGGGCCGGGTTTCACCAACATGATATGCGCGATAGCAAGCGCGAACGCCGCCCGCTCGCCAATCCTCGTGCTCGCCAGCAATAAGTCGGTCTTCGCAGAGGACTCCGAGCAGGGCATTCAGGACGCCTACCAGCAGCCGACCACCGAGGGCCTGCGGAAGTACGGGAAACGCATGATCACGCCCTCGCGGGTGTGGGAGTATGCAGCCTACGCGTTCCGGCAGCTCAAGAGCGGCGTGCCCGGGCCGGTGCACCTCGATTTCCCGGCCGAGGTCGCGAGAGCTCGCTTCGACGACCCGATCGAGCTCGAGTACTTCTTCGACCAGAGTAAGTACCGCACGGATACGAGGCCGTATCCGGATCCACAGGCGATCGAGGCGGCCGCGAATATGCTGACTGCGGCTCAGCGGCCGATCATTGTGTCGAGCAACGGCGTGTTCTATCGCCGGGCGTGGGGCGCGCTGCGCCAGCTCGCAGAGCGAAACGACATCCCGGTGATCGAATCAGGGGCGACCAAGGGCCAGTTCCCGGCGGACCACCCCCTCTCGGCTGACGCGGCTCCCGGTGCGTTGGCGAGCGCGGACGTCGTCCTGTTGGTCGGACAGTACTGCATGCCCACCCTTGGTGAGTTCGCGTTCGGTCCGGACGCACGGTACATCCGCATCGATCCGAGTGCTGAGGACATCGGACGCAACCTGCCCATCGACCTGGGCATCGTCAGCGACGAGCGGGCCGCGCTGGAGGCGCTTGCTGCCGCCATACCTGCGAGGAGCCGACCCGCCTGGGTTGAGGAGATCGCCGAGGCGCGCCGGGCCTTCGGGGCCGAGAATGAGCAATTCTACCAGACCGGGCTCGGCTACACCGACGCGGTGCATCCCGCGGTGATCGGCAGGGAGCTCGCCGCCTTCTTGCACGAAGGAGATCTCCCCCGGGACCGAACGACGATCGTGCAGGGGGGATACGGGATTGCGCGCTACACACGCCGGTATCTGCGCGCCTTCCGGCCCGGCCAGATCATCAATGGAGCGTATCAGTACGGAGCCATCGGCCCCGACCTAGGCTATGCATTCGGAGTCGCGACCGCGGTTCGCCACGGGATAGGACCGCAGGCCGACTACCAGGGTCATCCGATCGTCGCGATCACGGGTGACGCCGGCTTCGGTTTCACGGGCATGGAGATCGAGACCATGTCCAAGTACCGGATGCCTGTTGTGATCATCGTCTACAACAACAACGCCTGGGGAACGTGGAACGGTCAGGTGAACAACGAGATCGGCCTGCCCGTGCACCTCTTCCAGGAGAACGTTCGCTACGACAGGATGGCGGAGGCCCTGGGCGGGCATGGCGAGTATGTCACCCGACCCGAGGACTTCACCCCGGCTCTGGAGCGCGCCTATGGCATCGCCCGCGACCAGAGTCGTCCGGTGCTCCTCAACGTCCAGGCTCGCAAAGAGTTCTGGCTTCGCGAGCAGCCACCGGGTTTCCTGGGCAAGGTGGAGCCAGGAGTCATGTCCTACTATCACTAGCGATGTCTTGGCCCCGGGAATGACTGGCCGGGGAATGTCCGTGAAGGGGCGTGTCGCGGAGGCAGCCGAGTTGAGCGGGGTCCGGGGCTGCCTCCAGGACTACGCCGATCGGGGCGTATTTCGGGGGTACGCCGAGCTGCCGGAACGACGCGGGAGCATTGTCTTCCGCTTTTCATGGCTCGGGCGGCACCCCTACGACCTTCGGTATGAGCCGGGCACTGGGGCCTTCACCTTCCTCAATGCGTTTCCTGAGGTGGGCTCACGATCGCCACTTTCGTATGCGCTGAAGAAGTTCGTCGAGGGCCGCTCGGCCGAGGCCCTGCCGGACCATCGCCGGATCGATCCGGCGCGGGCAAGCGTATCAGCATCAGTGCGACAAGGAGCCCTACGGCTCCAAGTCTTGGCGAAACCGGGAGAGCATGCGTACAGCGCGAATCGGGTGGTGAACCTGCTCCACGAGGTACACTTGTACCTGAGCCTCTACTATCCCGAGTACCTTTGGGAGAACTATGACGCACCCCAGGAGTAGCGTCGCTCACACCGCGAGGGAGCCGTTGATGTTTCGGAGAATGACATGAGGGTAATGAGATTCGCTCTATCGATCGGTCTGATGGCGACCGCGCTCACGGTCCAACGCGCCGAGGCTCAGGAGCACCCCGCCGAGCCCCACTCTCATCCGGAGGGGCAGGCCCTGGCCAATCCCGTCGATGCGACGCCGGCATCGATCAGGGGCGGGCGGCAGTGGTATGTCTTCGAATGCCGGCAGTGTCACGGGAATTCCGGCAAGGGGGATGGTGACATGTCCCACTCCGGAGGCGTTCCGTCGGACTTCACAGACGGGCTCTGGCTGCACGGCGAGAGCGACGGGGAGCTGTTCCTCGTCATTCGCGACGGTGTAACGGCTGACATGCAGGGTTACCGGCAGCGGTTCTCCGACGAGGACATCTGGAATCTCGTGAACTACATCAGGACGCTGTCGCCTTAGGCGGTCTCACGAGACGCTGGCATGCTACCGTGCCACTGTGAAGGGCGCGGCGGCGTACTGGTCGTCCCACCAGATCGTGAAGTCGCCGCCCTGCTGCGTCATGTTCGTGAACGTGATGATGAGCTGGTCGGTCTGAAACCCTGGGACCGCTTGTACGCCCATCGCCGTCCGCAAAACGTCCCGGTCTGGTGTGTAGCCGTAGGAGCCCCAGAGCGAATTAGGCGTCTCCTCCTGGAACGTCTGCTTCACGCCCCAGTCCGTGAATACCAGCGTCCACCCGTCTTCGGCGAGGTCCGCGAAGATGCTGTACTCTCCGGCCGGCAGCCGCTGGCCCCCGAACATGAGGTCGGTTTCTGTCATGAACCGCGTGGTTTGGTCGGCGCCGATCCTCCAGATGGGGGCGCCCAGGAGGAACCCGTCGCCGTAAGCGTCGCCGGAACCGAACATGTTCGGGCGACCCCTGAGGATCGGGCGGCCGTAGTTGACCACGATCCACGATCCGTTCTGGAACTGCCCATCGACGTAGGCGCCCCCGACCTGGGTGGCCGCCTGGCCCCTCGGGCTCATGGCGCGCATCTCCTGGCTGCTCGCAGTTGTGGGGAGGGTCAACAGTACGGCAACGCAAGTGAGCAAACGAAGCATCGTTCTCCTCATGGGTCTCGGTTTTACACAATCGGTGGCGTCTAGGGGACGCCAACCTCGGGACGAGGAGTCATATTGGCCCAGGAGGGCCGAGTGCGCCACGGTCCAGACGCGTTCTACTGTGTATCCTCGTGCGCATCGCGCCTACGCCCGGTATCCGGCTGTCCGCGGTGGACACCTCCCCGTCCGTTGGGTAGGGTTCCGGGGCGCTCAGCGCCGCGCGTACGACGATCGGGTCCGCGCCGCCCGCCCTAGGAAGAGGAACCTGGCGACTCATGTACTACGCCCTGGCCGTCGGCGTCCCCCCATTCTTCATCGAGGTCACCGCGCTCCTCGTGTCCGGCGCGGTGATCGCCTATCTCGGCTATCGGCTCAAGCTCGTCCCCATCGTCGGGTTCCTGCTGACGGGCGTGCTCATCGGGCCCGGCGCACTGGGCCTGGTGGCGAACCAGGAGCTGGTCGACGCGACGGCACAGGTTGGGGTCATCCTATTGCTATTCACGATCGGCATAGAGTTCAGCCTGGAGAAGCTGGCCCGGATCAAGCGGCTCATCTTCGGCGGCGGCGGCATGCAGGTGTGCCTCGCCTCCCTGACGACGCTCTGTCTCCTGCTCCCCTTTGGAGTGCCATGGCAGGCCGGTTTGTTCACGGGCTTTCTGGTCGCGCTCTCGTCCACCGCCATCGTGCTGAAGCTCCTCGGACAACGCGGGGAGACCAACACGGAGGTGGGCCAGGCCTCCCTGGGCATCCTTATTTTCCAAGACCTCGCGATCATCGTCATGGTGCTGCTCATGCCGATGCTGGCGGGACAGGGCGGGTCGGCGGGGGACGTCTTCACGGCCCTCGGCAAGGCCGGGCTCATTATCGTCGTCGCGTTGCTGGGGGCGCGACGCGTCATGCCGTTGGTCCTAGAGCGGGTCGCAAGGACGTGCTCTCAGGAGCTGTTTCTCCTCTCGCTCATCGCCATCTGTTTCGGCATGGCATGGCTTGCGAGCCTTGCCGGGCTCAGCCTCGAGCTCGGGGCCTTCCTCGCCGGGCTGGTCGTCTCGGAGAGCCGGTTCTCCGAGCACGCGTTCGGCGAGATCATGCCCCTCCAAATTCTCTTCTCGGCGACGTTCTTCGTCTCCGTGGGCATGCTGCTCGATCTCAGCTTCTTGGCGAGCAACCTCCCGCTGGTGCTTGGCGTGGTCGGCCTCGTGCTGGCGGTCAAGCTCGTCACGGCCGCGATCAGCATGAAGGCCCTTGGGTTCGGCGTGTCGTCGTCGGTGGCCGTGGCGTTCATGCTGGCACAGGTCGGCGAGTTCTCATTCGTCCTGGAACGTGCAGGTCGGGAGCTGGACCTCTATCCGGCCGGGATGGCCGGGGCAGGTTCTCAGGCGCTCATCGCGGCGACCGTTGTCTTGATGGTGTTAACGCCGCCGTTGTCGCAGCTGGGAGGTCGCTTGGCCCGGTGGCTCGATGTGCGCGCTTTGGCAGACCTTGGAGCGACCCGCCGCCCCGTTGAGTCCACGGAATCCACGCCGCTCCCCGATCATCACGCCTCCATCGAAAACCACGTCATCGTGGCGGGGTACGGCCGTGCCGCCCGACGGTTCGCTTCCGTGTTGCTCGCCGCCCGGACCCCCCACGTCGTCATCACGCTGAGTCCGCCGCACGCCGACGAGGCGGAAGCCGATGGGCGTCTCGTCGTTCGCGGGGACGCGACTCGACAGAACGCGTTGCGGCACGCCCGCGTCACAAGAGCCAAGATGCTCTTCATCCCCGACGAAGACGCCGAGTTCGCCCACCGTGTAACACGCGTCGCCCGGACGCTGAACCCGACGTTGCGCATCGTCACGCGGGCGCGCTTCGAATCCGCGGCCGAGGCTATGGCGGAAGCGGGGACCGATCAGATCGTCACCGAGGAGCTGGAGACCGTCGTGCAGCTTTTTGGCGAGGTCCTGCGCGATTACCACATCGAGCCCGCCGAGGTCGAGCACTGTCTCGGCGTCGTCCGAAACGAGCGCTACCGCCTCGTACGGGACGCCTCGGGAGGCGACGTCCTGGCCCCGATCGGCGACATGATCGCCGGCGCCTTGGACACGCGGACCGTCACACTCCGAAGCGGAGCTCCCGTCCTCGGCGAGACACTCCAGGCGATCGGACTCGGAGAGAGGGGCCTCTCCGTTAAGTCGCTCCGCCGCGGGCATAGCGTGGTCACCATGCCTCCCTCGGATCTGGCATTGAAGGAAGAAGACATGCTGACGCTCGGGGGCACCGCCGAGTCTTTCGCCCGGTCCGCCGATCTCTTCCGCACCGAGACCGACGGATCGGTCCCGATCGTGGCTCCCGACGTCGCCGAGGACGGGGAGCGTGAACCATCGCGGCCGGTTCAGCTCTATGGAGCAGACTGGTGCCCCCTGACAGGTGGCTTTCGAGGCTACCTAAAGCAACAGGGCGTGCCGTACGACTATCACGACGTCGAGCAGGACGCGGACGCCGAGGAGGCCGTCCGGGCGATGAACGGGGGTGACGTGAAGTTTCCGATGGTTGTCGTCGGTGAATACGCCATGAAGAACCCGCCCATAGACGAGCTTGAGGGCGCTCTGCGCGCCTCCGGCATGCTCAGGGTTGAGAGCGTGAAGGGATAAGGGCCCCCGGCTATTCGCGACCCGAGCTGCTCGTCAGACTCTCTTGGTACCGTGCTCCGCTGAGAATGTTGGTCAGGGCGTAATTGCCCTCGTGACACGCGTACTCGAACACGAGGTCGTCCAACCTCTCGAAGGGGATCTCTCCACCCCAGGGTTGCTCATAGGCCGGGTCGTCGATGGTGAACCCGTAGAGAACCGTGTCGTCATCGACGCGGGTGAACCGCTCGTGCACCTTGGTCTCGGCGGATGCCGGGATCCCACGGAACGGATGATCCGGATTGATGTTGGTCGTCTCGACGACGAGCGTGTTGCCCTCCCAGTGCCCCCACGCGTTCCCGAAATACGGCGTGATGTGATCCGGCATCGGCTCACGTTCGCCGATCCGGATGACCCGGTAGTCGTGGACCATCTCCGCCATGACGATGACGTGATCTTCGTTCTGAACGATGGTGTAGTTGTTGTTATAGAACCCGTTTGGGATCATGGGTGGGCCGGCGCTCGTGCCGAACGAGACGATGCAGCGCTCGCCAAGCGGCCGCAGCTCGGGATGATCATACGCCTCGAAGCCGCCTCTGGATTGGCGCGCAGCGGCTCGACGACGCTGACCTTCGGGTGTCACCGCTGGGATCCGACCGTTCGGTGGATTCGTGACCAGAGAAGTCCGCGGCTCACCGTCGACGATGGCGACGTTCGTGCCGCGGTCGATATAGACGAAGTTGTAGCCTCCAGTACCGCCGCCTGCACCGCCTCGCTGATCGGCTGCTGAGATCGGGGGCAGCCCCCGATTCGGGTCGCTGGGCCGGCTTGCCGCCTCTTCAAGAGAGACGGCCCTCCCCTCGATCTGGTCCACTTCGTCCCAGGAGAACAGGGGCTCCCGGCCCTCGGCGCGCTGGAAGGGAGTGAGGGAGACGTTCGTCCAGTTCCCCTGCAGGTCCGGGTAACCGGCCGCAGTGCGAGGAGGCTCATAGTCGGGGTCCCAACGGGATTCGCGCGGAACCACCTGGCCTTGGCCGACGGTCGGCGCGAGGATTATCGCAGCCGTCATGATCACGAGGCGTCTCCCCGATAGCGACGCCCAGCATCTAATGCGCATGATCCGTCTCCTCGCAGCAGTGAAACACCTGCGACGTCCGCTCAGTCCGCCCAAGAGATAAGCCGCCGTAACACAATATCCGACCGGCGCGGCTACCCCGCCAGGCTCTCGTCCCTCGCCACACGTTGGACCCGGAAGCCCATCACGGGGCGCCCCTTCCGAGCGTCCGGATGGGAGCATCCTGAGCCCTTACCTCCCGAAGCTGGCCGGAGCCACGTGTTTACGGAGAGCTCGAGGCCCGACCTCGGCTCCGTAGACGTTTCCCTCGTTGTCTACCGCGACGCCCTCGGCGGCGCTCGTCCCGGAGTTGTCCTGGTCTGGCTCGGGATCGGGGATGAAGAAGAGGACTGTCGCGGTCTGGATGTCCATGACGCGGACGCCACGCTTGAAGCCAGCATTGCGGCCCATGTTGGACTCCGAGTCCGCGATGTAAAGCCAGTCATTCGAGTCGATAGCCAGGCCGCTCGCTCGACCGAGGTGGTAGTAGTCGCGGATGAACTCGCCGTCCTGATCGAAGACCTGTATACGACGATTGCTCCGGTCACCGACGTAGAGGAGGCCCTGGGAGTCCATCGCCAGCGCGTGCGGTGTCCGAAACTCTCCTGGTGCCGAGCCGGTCTCGCCCCACTCCATCAGGTAGGTGCCATCCGGGGCGTACTTCACGATCCGGTTGTTCCCACCCGCGGGGTGACCGTCCGCGACGAAGATGTTCCCGTTAGGGGCGACCAGAACGTCGTTCGGTTGGTCGAGCGTCGTGCGCGTGCGTCCGGCGACGCCCGCGGTACCGAGCCTCATGAGTACGTCGCCTCGGGGGCTGAACTTGAGTACTTGGTGGCCGCGTCCTTCCCCACCCCTTGCGTCCGCCACCCAGACGTTGCCCTGCCGGTCCACGTCGAGGCCGTGCGGCCACTGGATCAACCCGGCCCCGAAGCTCGTGAGGATCCACCCGCTCTTGTCGAACTGGAAGACGATGTCCTGGTCGTGACTGGCTTCGCAGTTGTTCGCACCGCAGCGGTCGATGGCCCATATCGTCTCGCCGTCGGGTGCTACGGCCACGGCGCTCGTGGAGCCCCAAGTCCGTCCATCCGGCAACGGCGCCCAAACACCCTCCACAGTGCTGCAGGGGTTCGAAGCCGTGTTCTGAGCACGCACTGCGCTACCGGGAATCGCCGTCCAAGCGGTCGCGGCGAGCGCGATGAAGACGGCCTTGTTGGGTCTCGACATGGGTCCTCGCAGATGCGGGGCGGGTAGGTCGAGGACGGTACGGGGGTGTGGCGGGCGGTGCAACTGTTGGGAATGCGCTGACACCGCCCCGCCATGGGACTCCAGCCCAGAGCTCAGAGCGCTATCTCTTCAGTGGACCATAGGGTTACGAGGCGTGCGCTGGAGCAGTATCGGGCCCGTGGGAGAGGCCTGCAGTAACAGCCACAGTAACGGCGCCGTATATTCGTGGGTGAACGTTGATGAGCGTTGCTCGAGGGAATGAGCTACGGAGTGAGGTCGAATAGGACCACCCCGCCCGGCGGTTGTCTCGCGCGGCCGGCTTACCCGCTGTCGGCCCACTTCCAAGGTGGGTGATGCAGACGAGACTCTAGTCGAGGGCGATATGGGCTTCTTCAAGAAGATTTTCGGAGGTGCGGACGGGATTCGGGAGACGATAAGAGAGTCGTACGACGAGCACCGACAGATTCAGGCAGGCTCCGACTCGGTCTCACCCCATCACAATGGGCTCTACGGTGCTCTCGCGAGTCGGTACATGGCTGCTCATGCTCCGCGCCCCGAGATTCAGATCTGGACCGAACTGATTCCATTCCTCCTAATGGATGAGGCTGAGGCGGTCGAAGCCGTGGCCGAGATAGTGGTGCACGACGAGATGCCGATTGAGGCCCGGACCGCGTGGCTTGGCGAGCGAATCCGATGGGTGATTCAAGAAAGGCTCCCTACCGCGACGGACTTCCAGAGAAACGGCGCCGGCAGGGCCCTGCGACAGGGGCACAGACCGTGGCTCTCGTTCCTTACAAATGCCGAGAAGGAAATCGTCCGAAGTTCAGTGCCCGATTAGCGCATGTTCGCCCCATGACCTCCGATCCTTCAGGTAGACTCTGCTCCGCAGTGGCGGTCCTTGGGATCGCGTTCACCGCGTTGAGCGGCACGACGTTGAGTGCCCAAGAACCGACGCTGCGACCCCTGTCTGATCATCTGGAGGAGCGGGAGCGCGACCCGTCCGGTTCGGTGCTCTATGCAGCCACTCGCTGTTCAGCCCTGTTCGATTTGGTCAGCGCCCAAAGAGAGAACCGTGGTGACGACGCTACTGCGGATATGTACTCCGACTGGGTGATCGGCTTCGGCGCGGTGGCGCTGAGGGCGGCGGTAGACTCGGGGCGCTCTAGCCAGGATGCGATTCAACAGAATCGCGAGGCGGTCGATGAGATGAAGCGGATCCTCAGCGCTCGCATGGACCGGAATATGGCCTTCAGCCGAAGCTACTATGCCAACGATCCTCTGCTTTCGGGCGATTTGAGAACTTGCCGGGATCTAGTTGATGAGCTTCGGCTGTAGCCACGCCCGCATCGAGCTCGCTTCCTGCTCCGCGTCCCCGACGTTGAACGCCGGCAGTTCCGCTCAGGTGGGCTTCGGCTCCGTCATCATCGTAAGCGTGTTGTTGGCGGTGGGGCTTCAGTGGGCGAGAAGAGGATCGCTTCCTAATCCGTAGTTGAGGTTGAGGCTGCCTGCAGATCGTGATTCGAGAGAGGGGTTCGAATGACCTACGTCCCTATCATCCCTCATACTCCTCAACCGCCGTCCCCGAGAGCACGCGAGCTTGCCGATCAGATCGCCCGCGTCATAGCTACGTTCGAGGACGCGCATCCAGCGGTGACGAAGGGTGAGGTCAGGCAGGCCGCGCAGCTCGCACTTCGGACCACCAGCAGCTCTGGGGCTGAGGTCGTCCCGGTAGTCCTCATGTTGGTCCTACTGGTTGGCGTGGTCGCTTACTTCGTCCTCGGGGCCGGTTAGGCCTCGTGGGTGCTTTTCTCCCTCGCGGGGCGTCGTCTCCGTCATCATCGTGAGCTTGTCGTTCGCGCTGGGGCTGCCGTCGGTGATGGTGCGCCACTCAAGCGCAAAACATCGGTCATCACCTACGTCGGATGACGTAGGTCGGCGCTCTCCCCCGAGTGGTATGCTCTGTTTGGTAGGCTGACGAAACGGTGAGACTCGGACTAGGAGACAACAACGTGGACCAACGACAATGGCGACTCGGATTGATGCTGCTTGGCCTCTGCCTTGTGTCCGCCCCACCTGTCGAGGCACAGCGAAGCGGGTTCATCATAGGCCTCGGCCTCGGCCCCGGTGCGGTTTCCTATTCTTCGGTCTCAGACCGCGAGTCTCAGTTCGGACTGGCTATAGACTTTCATATCGGGGGGGTAATCGGGGACTCGTTCGAACTCTACTACGTGCACAAGGGAACCGTCATCAGCACAGACGTAGCGGAGGTAAACATTGGGTCGGGTGTTGCTGGCCTGGGATTCAGCTATCCGCTGAATCCCAAGCTCTCCATCAATGGCGGCATTGGCTTGGCTCTCTGGACTGTGATTGGTCCCAATGGCACCACCAACAACTCGGACGGACTAGGGCTGTTGGGTGGCGTCCGCTACAGGTTGAGTGAGAGCGGACGCTGGGGGCTCGGTTTCGATATGACCTATGGGGAGCCGTTCCCCGATTTCACCACGCTGGGCGCACAGGTCACGATCAACGTACTGAGTCACTAGTTCGCGCTCCATGCCTCCAGCTTAGCCTTTCGTCTTTGTGCAAGGGATCCCTAATCGAGGATTGCCTCGTACACGATCTCCGCAATGACCCTGTCGATCGGCGCGCCCCCGGAAGGCCGGAGTTGATTCCAGGCGAAGACGATGAGCTCCTCGTTCGGGTCGATCCAGAAATAAGTCCCCGCGATTCCCAGCCAACGATAAGCGCCGGCGTTCTCGCCCATGGACACCGCGAAGCCCAGCCCGAAGCCTTGATTCTGTCCGCCGATCGGGATTGGGACGAGCTCTTCCGGCAAGTGGTTCCGCCGCATGAGACGGACGGTCTCCGGCCGAAGGATTCGCACGCCGTCGAGCTCACCCTCGTTGAGTAGCATCTGGGTGAATCGCAGGTA
>Ga0114996_10005499_pt1 | contig 14850 bp, 13 predicted proteins | sample ArcticOcean_MG_C_4_FD_87039 | JGI IMG/M metagenome (GOLD analysis project Ga0114996, IMG submission 87039) | Marine microbial communities from western Arctic Ocean - ArcticOcean_MG_CB4_134 | ecosystem: Environmental > Aquatic > Marine > Oceanic | place: Arctic Ocean: Canada Basin | collected...
CGACTCTAAATATTTAATTAGGTGATAAACTTAATAAAAAATAATTATAAAAATTGAAACTTATATCACAATTTTATAATTTTGTTTTGAAAATAGTATCCCAGAGAGTAAACGTTGATGAATAATTCCCATCTCTCTTGGCATGATGCAAATCATGGTGCTCATTGGTACCCGAAAATGGAAATAAACGATTTAAAAAGGAGCTTTTTAAACCTGAGTGGATATCTAATTCATGCAAATTACGAACAATGAGATAAAGCCAGAACACATATATTGAAACTCCTCCAAGTAATAGAATCCCAATAAATGGGCCTATAAAACCGGACATCCATTCTAAAGGATGGACATAAAGATAATCAATAGGCATAGGTGCATTTGCACGATGATGAATTTTATGAATTTTCTTATAAATATATTTATTTTCATGCATTGAACGATGAAGAAAATAAAAGAACGTATCATCAAAAATTAAAATTATAAATAATTGTACAAACAGATTTAAATAAGAAAACTCCGTATTTAGATCGATTATATAATCTTTAAAAAAATAAAATCCAATAAATACAAAAAATATTAGAGTACAAACATTAATAGCAAATAAATAAGTGTGACTAGATAAATATTTTTTATCTCTTATGGCATTGGGTTGAATCTGTCTATTTGGACCTACCCTATTTGTTACAATCAAATAAGAATAGACATAACCAATAAGGTTAATTAAAACAATCAATAGAATAGTTAGGGATAAATGATTCAATTATTTAATTATTTTATTATTATATTTCCATAAGTTAATAACATCATAATTTAAAAAGGACTCTTGCTTTTATGAAGTTTTTTAAAAAATATATTTTTTTATTTTATTTAAATGTCATTTTATCTCAATTGGTCCCTTATGAAGAGCCTCTATCTAAGTATTATCAAACAGAAATAACTTTCTTTAATATAGAAGAAATAATGAATGAAAATATTAGAATCGAATGTTTTGCGACATTAAACAAAGAGAGCATTTGTCAAGTTGGTATCAAGTTCAATGAAAAAAACTTACATATATTAGAATTAGATATAAATCAAACTATGAATAATATGAGCTTATTTATAAGAGATAATAACAATAACAATATATACGCAGGCCCATATATACTATTTGGAAATATTATTCAAACCAGTCCATTGAATACTGATTCTATAATTATCGAAATAAATAGTAAAAGACTTATCGATAATGTCTCTTTAAAAATATCTAATATATCTATAGCAAAAAAAACCTTTATAAAACAAAAAAATAAATTCTATAAAAAGAATAATCTAAGAGAAGAACCCATTATACTATTAACGGGTTATTGGCCCCCTACCAATGAAATGATTAGACACTTTAGTCAAAGCACCAATTTAAATCCAATTGGATGGGAAGGTGGTAATTGGGAAGGAAGAGGATATGATATTATTTCATATTTTCCAGAATTCTCTGATCCAAACTGCTCTAGCTGCGGACAAGGTTTTGGGGAATTAGAAGTTGATTATCAAGATACTTCAGAAGATTTTTGGCCAATTTTCCAAGAACACAACCCTATTGCAGCTATTACATTCAGTAGAGGATATATGGATCAGAGCTGGGAATTAGAATACAATGCTTATAACAGAACAAATTGGTATAATGATTTCACCTCTCCTTTTCAACCAACTCCTAATCCTCCTGACTCTAATGAGGTTGCATTCTTTTTACGAAATTCGAATTTACCAATGGAGGAAATAGTTGAAGCCATTGATAATTTAAATATAGGACTTACTCCATATATTGACATTAATGGTGATCCTGGACACTACGTATCAGAATTCATGGCTTATCATGGTGTTTGGTATAGAGATTTAAATCAATTCGGTGACGATAATTGTATTTCTTCGGGGCATATTCATGTAGGAGGATATTTAGACTGGAATGATGCTAAAATGGCAACAGAAGAAAGTATTAGAGTTCTAATTAATTATATTGATTCATTTATTTATAATCTCGGAGATTTAAATCAAGATGATATTATTGATATATTAGATTTAGTTACCATTGTTAATTTTGTACTAGGAAATATAGATTTTACAAACCTTCAAATGTATGCAGGAGATATTAATGAGGATGCTATTATAAACATTCAAGATATTATTATGATTATAAATATTATACTATCAGATTAATATCTAAATATTTCAATAAAAGTATAAGCCCCTCATACTATTAAGGGGCTTATTATGTGGTCGAGCAGGGACTTGAACCCCGGACTTCCGCCTTGTAAGGGCGGCACTCTGAACCAACTGAGTTACTCGACCTAAATTTAATTAACTATCTAATGCTAATTTAATAACATCTTCTACCTCTTTCACAAATGTTATTTTCAAATCTTTTTTAACTTGTTTTGGAATTTCTTCTAAGTCTTTCTTATTTAAATAAGGAGCAATAATATGTTTTAGACCCGCTCTATGTGCTGCTGTAGATTTTTCTTTTAAACCACCAATAGGCAATACATTCCCTCTTAGAGAAATCTCTCCAGTCATACCCAATAAACTTTTAACAGGTTTATTAGTCAACAACGAAATAATGGCTGTAATCATAGAAACCCCTGCAGATGGACCATCTTTAGGAATAGCCCCCGCTGGAACATGAATATGAATATCATGTTTTTTATAAAAATTTTCATCTATACCAAATTTCTTTGCATTCGTTCTAACATATGAAAAAGCAGCCTGTGCTGATTCTTTCATAACATCACCTAATTTACCTGTCAATTTAAGAATTCCTTTACCTGGCATTTTACAAGCTTCAATAAATAGAATATCACCACCAAAAGCTGTCCAAGCTAATCCTACTACTACTCCAGGTTTATTAGCACGTTCAGCTACCTCTGAGAAAAATATTTCTGCGCCTAAATAATCATGAACTACCTCAGGAGTAACAATAACTTTCTTTTTAACTTTTCTAGCAATATCTCGCGCTGTTTTCCTACAAATATTAGCAAGTTGTCTTTCTAAATTTCTTACACCAGCCTCTCTTGTATAAGATTCAATCAATTTTAAGATTGATTTATCCTCTATCTTAATCTCGCTATTTCTAAGACCGTGAGAATCTATTGCTTTAGGCAACAAATGTTTTTTTGCTATCTGTAATTTTTCATCATGGATATAACCCGTGAAATCTAGAATTTCCATTCGGTCTCTTAGAGGACCTGGAATTTGATCAAGTCTATTTGCTGTCGTAATAAACATTACATTTGATAAATCAAAATCAACTTCAAGATAATGATCGTTAAATGAAAAATTTTGTTCTGGATCCAACACTTCTAATAATGCGCTCGAAGGATCGCCCCTAAAATCCATTCCCAATTTATCAATCTCATCTAATATAAATACTGGATTATTTGTACCGGCCTTCTTTAAACTGGTAATAATTCTACCAGGAAGTGCTCCGATATATGTCCTACGGTGCCCCCTTATTTCTGCCTCATCACGTATTCCACCAAGCGATATACGTACAAATTCTCTTCCCATTGATTTGGCTATAGATTTACCGATAGAGGTTTTTCCTGTTCCAGGAGGTCCTGCGAAACATAAAATAGGACTTTTAATTTTTGCTCCTTTTTTGCTCCTGATTTTTTTGAGATTTCTAACTGCTAAATGCTCTATTACTCTTTCTTTTACCTTACTTAAACCGTAGTGATCTTCATCTAATATTTTTTCAGCGAACTTTAAATCCTCAATATCTTTAGATTCCTTTTTCCATGGTAACTCAACTAACCAATCTAAATATGTACGAGTTACCGTATATTCTGGAGAATGTGTAGGTATTTTTTCCAATCTAGATAATTCTTTATTAGCAACTTTTAGAATGTCTTTAGGCATATTAGCCTTTTTAATTTTTTCTTCTAATTCTTTTATTTCGATATTAGATTCATCTTCACCTAATTCTTTTTTAATTGCTTTTAGCTGTTCTCTTAGATAATACTCTTTCTGTGTCTTAGATATTTCATCCTGTACATCGGCTTGGATTCTTTCACCCAATTCAATCCTTTGGATTTCATGATTAATTATTACTAAAGTTCTTTCTAATCTTTTATATACATTAAGTTCTTCTAAAACACTTTGTTTTTCCTTAGTAGATATACTCATTAAAGATATAGCTTTATCAGATATTTTATCAGCGGCTTGTATATTACTTAATACATTTGATTGTTCATCTGATAAATAAGGAGCAACTTCTATTAAATTTGAAAATAATGATTTAACATTTCCACTTAATGCCTGCACTTCAAGGTGGTCATAATCGAAGATATTTTCACTAATTTGATATTCAGCACTATAATAATCCTTAAACTCTCCAAAATTGGTAATTTTAACTCTCTCTAATCCTTTTACAATAGCTGATTTAGATTTATCTGGCATATCGAATACTTTCATAACTTTACCAATAACAGCATCTTCATATAAATCCTCAGGTTCGGGATTTTCATTATTTCCATCTTTCTGTGCAACAACTATAATATTTTTATCTTCTTGCTTACTTACATCTGATATAAGCTTTAAAGATTGTTCTCTCCCTATATATATAGGTATAATTTGATTGGGGAAGAGGACTGTATTCCGCAATGGTAATATGGGGTATATTTTTTTTAATTTTGCCACTATAGTATCTCCATAAATTTAATAGTATCTAAAGGTTCAAAGATTATACCAATTCAAAATAATATTCATTAAACGCTGTAATAATGCAATTTTGTCATAACATTAGCCTAAAACATGACAAATGTTGCATTATTTTAATATTACGCTTTTAATCCAAACTCTCTTGCTTGCTTATCTGCATGATAAGAGGAACGTACAAGTGGACCCGATTCTACCACATCAAACCCTATATTATATCCATACTCTTCATATTTTTTAAAAATATCTGGATGCACAAAACGTTGAACCTTCAGATTATCACCTGTAGGCTGTAAGTATTGTCCTATATTAAATATACGCACACCTATATCTACAACTTCTTTCATTGTAGTAAAAACCTCATCATCACTCTCACCAAGGCCTACCATCATCCCTGTTTTTGTAGCCATATCATTCTTTACAGCATATTTTAATACATTTAACGAACGTTCCCAGTTCGATTGATTCCTTACCTTTTTTGATATTCTCTCTACGCATTCAATATTATGCGAAAAAATATGTGGCTTTGCAGAGAAAACAAGATCAAGTGAGGGATTATATCCCTTGAAATCTGGAGTTAAAATTTCAACAGTGCAATCTGGAGCTTCTTTCTTAATATTTTGTATTGTTTCATACCAAATCATTGCACCATAATCATCCTTCAAATCATCTCTATCAACAGAAGTAATAACCACATGTCTAAGTTTTAAATTTTTGACTAATTCTGCAACTCTGTTAGGCTCATCCAAATCAACACTATTCGGCTTTCCTGTTTTAACAGAGCAAAAACCACATGCTCTTGTACATGTATCACCTAGAATCATAACAGTTGCAGTTCTATTATTCCAACATTCATAAATATTAGGACATCTGGCTTCTTCACAAACAGTATTCAATGAATGCTTACTCATCAAATCTTTCATATCTGAAAAATTAGAGGATATATTAAGCTTAACTTTTAGCCAATCAGGTTTTTTAGGTTGTATTCTCTTACTTTTTATCATATTTTAATTTCATGTTTAGAAAATCCTTCTAACAATTCCTTAAGCTTTGCTAAAAACCTTGTTCCATAAGCACCATCAATAACTCTATGGTCATATGCAAGTGTTAAATACATCATACTTCTTACTACTACTACATCCCCGTATTCTGTTTCCTTCACAACAGGCCTTTTATGTATAGCACCAGCACTTAGAATTGCAACATTGGGTTGATTAATAATACCCATACCAAATAAACTTCCAAAAATTCCAGGATTAGTGATAGTAAATGTTGAGCCTTGCGCTTCATCTGGCTGTAATCTACCTTCTCGTGCTCTTACTGCTAAGTCTGCTGTAGATCGTGTTAAACCTAAAAAATTAAGTTCTTCAGAACGCTTAATAACAGGAACAATAAGATTATTATCTGGTAGTGCTACAGCAACACCCATATTTATATTTTGATTATGTTTAATATTACTCTCTTGTACACTGCAGTTGATTAAAGGAAATCCATGGATGGATTTTATTGTAGCATCAATTATAAAAGGAGTATACGTCAAAGGAGTATGATACTTTATTTTAAAGGCATCTTTATGAGTATTTCTAAATTCTACAATTTTAGTCATGTCTACTTCATTTGAAGAATATACATGTACAGATGTATCTCTGGATTTTATCATATGCTGTGCAATCATTTTTCTAACATGACCCATTGGTTCAACTCTATCCTCTAGATTATAACTGACAGCAGGTTTCATTACGGAGGTTTCTACAGAGGACCCCTTAGACTTAATATATCCTAGAAGATCTACCTTATTAATACGTCCGTTATATCCTGAGCCAACAATAGAATCTAATTCAGTTAAATCTACACCTTCTTTTTTAGCAATAGACTTAACCAATGGAGAATAAAATTTTCTATCGGAGCATTCTTTTATAGTTACTTCCTTTTTAGGGGGCGCAGGCGCTGTAACATTTTCTTTTAATTCGACATTAGATTCTATTTTTTCTTTAGCTTCTTTGTATTTTATCTTTTCGCCAGCTTCACCAATCCTAGCAATAACTTCTCCAACAGCAACAGTATCATTTTTTTTATATAATATCTCAAGTAATACACCTGAATCCGGAGAGGGAACTTCTGAGTCTACTTTATCTGTTGATATTTCAAGAATAGTCTCATCTCTTAAAACTTTATCTCCTACATTTTTTTTCCATTCTAAAATAGTACCCTCAGTAATAGATTCGCCTAATTTTGGCATTATAACATCTGTAGCCATAAAATCTCCATTATTATTAATATTCTATAATTTCATTTATCATGTCTATAATCCAATCGGTCTGTACTAATATTTGATCTTCTAAAATAGCTGAATATGCAATCGGCACATCCTTAGATGCGACTCTCTTAACAGGAGCATCTAATAACTCAAATGCATGTTCATTGATTAATGATACAATCTCACCACCAAAACCACCTGTCAAATTATCTTCATGTACGACAATAAGTCTATTAGTCTTTTTTAAAGAGTTAATAATTATATCTAAATCTAAAGGATATAATGTTCTTAAATCAATAATCTCAATATTATAATTTGTTTTTCTTGCAGCATCTATACTTTTTTGGACTAATGCTCCCCAAGTAACGATTGTTAAATCAGTGCCCTCATTTACAACTTTACCAATACCGAAATCTAAACAATAATTTTCATCAGGTTCTTTAGATTTTGCATAGCCTTGTCGATATAATCCTTTGTGTTCAAAAAACAGAACGGGGTTATTCATTCTACATGCCGCCTTTAATAAACCTTTAGCATCTTCTGCATTAGAAGGATAAGCAATCATTATGCCTGGTAAGTGAGTAAAATAGCCATCAATACTCTGACTATGACATAGTGAACCATGGATGTAACCCCCAACAGGTACACGCACTACAATAGGACACTGCCAGTTCCCATTTGATCTATAATGCATGGTTGCAAGTTCATTTCTTATTTGCATCATACTTGTCCATATATAATCTCCAAATTGGATTTCAACAACAGGTTTATATCCTAAAGTGGCCATCCCTATGGCTGTACCAATAATCGAAGATTCTGCTAAAGGCGAGTTAAAAACTCGATATTTTCCATGTTTTTTTGTCAAATCTTTGGTTGCCGTAAAAACACCACCTTTTCCATCTGCAACATCTTGTCCATAAACAATTAGTTTATCATTAAATTGAAGTTCTTCATCTAGGGCATGGTTAATTGCATCAACTAACACAATATCATTATCTTTTCTTGTAAGCTCTGTATTAAAAATATTTTCTGGAACAAATAGATTAGTATCATGACTAGTTGGGTCTTCTTGCTTTTCAGCCCATAATACATCATCATTTATGTCATTATGAATTTGTTCTTCTAATTTATTAAATTCTTTATTAGTAATTATTCCTTCTGATATACAACTGGTTTTAAATTTTTCTATAGGATCATTTTTTTTGTCATTTTCGATTTCTTTATCTGACCTATATTTCCTATGATCATCTGATGATGAATGAGGCAAAAGTCTTACAACCATAGATTCAATTAAAGTTGGACCCAATCCTTTTTTTGCCCTATCAGAAGCTAATTTGAAAGCTAATAAAGATTCAAAATAATTTGTTCCATCTATTTTTAAACGATGTAAGTTTTCATAACCTGCAGAGATTTTATAAATAGAACCCCCTGCTGTCTGATCTTCTATTGGTACCGATATTGCATAACCATTATTTTCAATATGAAAAATAACAGGCGATTTTACTCTACTTGCCCAATTTAAAGCTTCATGAAAATCTCCCTGGCTTGTAGTTCCTTCACCTGATGAAACATATACAATTCCTTTATTTTTTTCTCTTTGTAATGCAAAAGCAGCCCCTGTTGCCTGTAAATATTGTGTACCTGTAGGACTAGATTGGCTAACAATATTTAAGTCTTTGTGGCCAAAATGTTGAGGCATCTGTCTTCCACCTGAATTCGGATCATTCTCTTTTGCTAAGAAGGATAAAAACATTTCTTTTGTCGTCATACCAAGCCCTAAACAAAAAGCCTGATTTCTATAATAAGGGTAAGAATAATCTATTGCTGGATTCATACAATTTGATGCTGCTACTTGAACAGCTTCATGGCCTGAGGCCCCTATATGAAAAAAGCCCTTACCTTGTTTAAGTAATATTAATTGCTTCTCATCTAGTTTTCTAGATTGGAACATCAAAGTAAAAACTCTAATTAATTCTTTTTTTGAATGATTTTTATATTTCTTCAAATTTATACTTTAAATATTTTTAAAAAATTCTTTGTTATATTTTCCATAACCTCATAAATATCGACATCATATTCAAGTAATTCATACATAGAAGTTATTCCAAAATCCTGTATTCCGCATGGAATCATACCATCATAATATTTCATTTCTGGATTTAAATTTAGAGCAAAACCATGCATTGAGACCCAACGTGCAAGCCTAACTCCCATTGCGCATATTTTATCATCTTGAACCCAGACTCCAGTCATATTATCTTTTCTTCTACTGGATATATCATACTCTTGCAATGTTAAAATTATAATTTCTTCTAAAGACCTCATATACCAACTAACACTTTTTTTATATTGATTAAGATTAATAATGGGATATCCTACCAATTGTCCTGGCCCATGATAGGTTACTTGTCCTCCCCTATCTGTTTGAATAATCTTGACATTTTCTGGATAATTATTTAGAATGAAATCAGAATCAGCATTCTTACCAAGTGTATATACATGGTCATGCTCTAAGTATAACACTAAATTTGAAATATTATTGTTCTTAACTAATTCATGTATTTTTTTCTGTAGTTTCCACGTATCCATATATTTTCTAGTACCTAAATAGATAAAGTTAATATCATTATTCAAATCTATATTTGTTATATAGTCAAAAATATCAGTATTTGACAATCTGGTATCTGATAAATCTATCATTATATCATTCTTATTAGAGACTATCATATATGAATTGCCTCATCTAGAGCATTGGCCGTAGCCTCACTAATAGCCTCAGATAATGTTGGATGCGGATGAATGGTCTTTAAAATTTCATGATAGGTTGTTTCTAGCATCCTCGCAATCCCTACTTCACTGATTAAATTTGAAGCATTATATCCAATAATATGACAACCTAAGAGTTCTCCATATTTATCATCATATATAACTTTAACAAATCCATCATGATTACCATCAGCTAAGCTCTTTCCAAGAGCTCTAAATGGAAATTTTCCTATTTTAAGTGTATATCCTTTTTCTTTAGCCTGTGATTCTGTAAGTCCAACAGACGCAATCTCGGGATTACAATAAGTACAAGCAGGTATATTGTCATAGCGCATTTCATTTACATCTAAACCACAAATATGCTCCACTGCGATTATTCCTTCAGCAGAAGCAACATGTGCTAATAATGGAGGTCCACTGACATCTCCAATAGTATAAATATTTTTAATATTAGTTTGTAAAAATGTATTTTTATTTATAAAACCATTATTAGTTTTTAAGCCTACTTTTTCTAAGCCTATATTAGATATATTACCAGTTACACCAACTGCAACCAAAACAATATCTGTTTCTATTGTTTCTTTACCAATTGACACTGTTATACCTTTTTTTGTTTTATTGACTTTATTAACCGTTTTACCGGTTAATATATTAATTTTTCTTCTTGAAAATATAGTTGATAATTCTTTAGAAATATCTTCATCTTCATTAGGTAATATTCTAGGCATTGCTTCTACTATTGTGACATCGCTACCAAAGACATTATATAAATGTGCAAATTCAATTCCTATTGCTCCACCTCCAACAACGAGCATCCTTTTTGGTATATTATCCAATATCATTGCTTCTTTTGAAGATATAATTTGCTTACCATCAATTGCTAAATTAGGTAAATTCTTCTGAGTAGTTCCAGTAGCCAATATGATAAAATCTGCATTTATTTCTTCTTTAGAATCATTAATCAAAACTGTATTAGCATTTTTAAGTATTGCTCTAGAATTAATAAATTCTATTTTATTTTTATTCATTAAATATTCAATACCTTTATTCAACCTCTTAGAGATATTCCTTGATCGTTTAATCACTTTATCCCAATGCACTTTATATTCAGGAATTTCAATACCATATTTAGATGCATTTTTAATAATATCTAGTACATCAGCATTTTTAAGTAATGATTTTGTTGGTATACAACCCCAATTTGAACAAACTCCTCCTAATAAAGATTCTTCTATAATAGCAACTTTTTTTCCAAGTTGTGCTGCACGTATTGCTGCAACATAACCGCCGGGACCACCTCCAATAATAACTATGTCATATTTTTTATTCATTAGAATTGTTTTTGAAGTTTTACTATATCTAAAAATTCTTTGCGTGTTTTATTATCTTCCCTAAAAATTCCAAGCATTGAGGAGGTAGACATATATGACTGTTTTTTTTCAACTCCTCTCATCTGCATACACATATGTTGAGCTTCAATAATAACCGCAACACCCTTAGGGTTAAGTTTTGATTGTAGCATATTACCTACTTCCTGAGTCATTCTCTCCTGAACCTGTAAACGCCTAGCGAACATATCAAGAATTCTTGGAATTTTAGATAAACCTATTATTTTTCCATCTGGTATGTAAGCAATATGCGCAACACCAAAAAAAGGAAGCAAATGGTGTTCACACATACTATAGAATTCTATATCTTTCACGACTACCATTTGGTCATATTTTTCTTCGAATATCGCATTATTAATAATTTCATTTATATCCTGTTTATATCCTTTAGATAAAAAATCCCATGCTTTTGCAACACGTAAGGGAGTGTTTAATAATCCCTCTCTATCAGGATCTTCACCAATTTCAATTAATAATTTTTTGGTTATTTTTTTTATATTATTATTTATCATTTAGTCTCCATCTGGACCATAATATTCCGTATAAATAGTTGGCGTTTCTCTTAATTTAATTTTATATAATTTCATTTTTCCTTCAATGCGAGGGTTCAGTTGATTCCATATAAATATTACTAAATTCTCAGTTGAAGGTTGTTTCTTTTGAAACCATTCTATGTCCTCTTGAATTTGTGAATGATCAATAATACTAATTACATATTCATTAACAATTCTTTTTAATTCTGATATATTAATAATAAAACCAGATTCTGTACAGGGTTGACCTGATATGGTTATATCCAATTCATAGTTATGACCATGGATTTTTATATCATCTTCAAAGACTTCTTTATTTTTTTCATCTGTCCAATTTTCATTCCAATACCTATGGGCAGCACAAAATTTAAATTGTTTTGTAATAAATGGCATATTTAATTCCGATTAAGATCTGTTGTATAATACAATAATTTCATGAATATTTAATTTACATCATTTCTATTATTCCTAACAAACTCATTTGATATAATTTTCTTGTTTTTATATGCTTTTATTTTTTATGTTAGGGTTCAGAAAGGGATAATTTAATAATGAAAGAAATTTTTATATCATTTATAACATTATGTTTGATATCATTTACTATCTATTTTAATAATAAAATTAATGACGATAGAATAGAGTCTATATCTATGAAAAATTCTACAATGACATCAAAATTTAACAGTGGGATATCTATAAAAGAGGTAGGCGAAATGATTATTATCGAGCAAAAGCCCAATGATGCAACTGTTATTATAGATAAGGATGATTTAGAAAATATTATTGTTTTTTTGAATAATACAAACGATTCTAAATAGTCTTTTATACAAATCCTATTATTCTTCCAACTTGAAAAACTATAAATGACATGCCATAAGCTAAAAGTGTCATATACACCATCATGAATATTGGCCATTTCCACCCATTTGTTTCAGATTTAACGACAGCAAAGGTAGCCATGCATTGTGCGGCATACACATAAAATACCATCAGTGATATTGCAATAAGTGGAGTATATGTATTTTGCCCTGTTTCCGGGTTCATATCATTGAGCATAGCTTCTTTTAAATTAACCATACCTTCCCCATCATCATCAATATTATAAATTGTTGATAATGTACTTACTACAACTTCCCTTGCTGCAAAAGATGTAATAAGAGCTATCCCTATCTTCCAATCGAAACCTAAAGGCTTAATAATTGGCTCAATTACTTGACCAATATTACCTGCATAGCTTTCTTTAATATCAACATTTCCAGAAGAATCTTTAGGAAAGGAAACAAGAAACCATAAAATAATTGATATAATCATTATTATTTTTCCTGCATCAACTAAAAATAATTTACCCTTATTCAAGACTTGTCTTATCACCGATTTTATAATAGGAACTCTATAATCAGGCAATTCCATAATAAAAGATGGATTACTAGATTCAGATAAAAAATGACTAAAAATCTTGGCTAGAATAAAGGCTGTTATAGTACCAAGGAAGTACATCACAACCATTACAAAACCCTGTAAACCAATAAAATTAAATAAATATGTTTCCGGGATAAAGGTTCCTATCATAAGGACATAAACAGGTAAACGGGCACTGCAACTTATTAAAGGTAAAATTAATATAGTAATAAGCCGTTCTTTCCAGCTATCTATTGTCCTCGTAGAGATAATACCTGGAATTGCACAAGCATATCCACTCATAATAGGCAAAACAGATTTGCCATGTAGCCCCATTGTTCTCATGAATTTATCCATCATAAAAGTTGCTCTTGTCATATACCCAGTATCTTCTAGTATTGTCATAAAAAACATTAATAATAATATTTGCGGTAGAAATATAACAATACCTCCAATACCTGCGATTATACCATCCACTAACAAATCACGTAATAAGCCATCAGGCATTATATTAGAAACTTGGTTTCCAAATGACGATACCATCGAATCTATAAAATCCATAGGTATACTCGCCCATGAAAATATGGATTGAAATATGAAATATAGAATTCCAACAAATATTAAAGGTCCAATCCATGGATGAGTTAATACATCATCTATTTTTTCACTCTTGGTTTTTCTTTCAATAACCTTTATTTTTTTAAATGAACAACTCATAAGAATTTGATCAATCCATCCATATCTTAAATCTGATTCTAATGTTGGTAATAATATTTTCATATCATCATTCACTGAATCTACTGAATCATCAATCCCTTTATTAAGAATATTCTTATCAGCCTCATTTAAAGAGATGTTTTTGATATGTTTGGGATTGCATATAAACCTTAAGCTCATATTGTTTTTAAAATCATCCTTAACATGAAATACTGATTCAACAATTTTTATTAAGGGTTGCATATTAGTTAATAGATTGTTATTAATTTTCATTTTACTATTTATAACATGCGTTGGATTATCAAATAAATCAGATAACACATTTTTCAATGCATTAACACCTAAATGAGTTGCAGCTGAGAATGGAATAACATTTAAAATATTAAGTTCTTCTTTTAGCTTAATATAATCAAATTTATTCTCATCAATTAAGATATCACTCATATTCAATAATAAAATAGTAGGTATATCAAGCTCTAAAAGCTGAGTGCAGAAATATAAATTTCTTCGGATATTATTAACATCTGCGACATAAATAATAGCATCCGGTTTAGAATCTGGTTCTCTTATCCAGGTATAGATATTATCTGAAACTATTTTTTCATCTATAGATTGAGAAATTAGACTATAGGTACCAGGATAATCTTCTAAACTAAATAAAGTTCCTTTTTCAAGTGATACATTGGCTACTTTTTTTTCAACAGTAATCCCAGGATAATTGGAAACTTTTTGGTTTAATCCTGTTAAAAGATTAAATATGGCTGTTTTTCCACAATTAGGATTTCCAAGGATGGCAACTTTAGGTATATTTTTCATGATTCCAATATATCTAAGTAAATAAGCATTGCATCTTCTTTACGTAAAGTTAAATAATAATTATTAATTTTAATTTCAACAGGACCTCCCATGGGGGTTTTTTTAATTAGCCTAATATCAACACCTTGCATTACGCCCATCTCTGCTAATCTTATTTTAGAATTCAAGCGACTATCTATTCCAGTAACATTTCCAACTTGATTCTGTCTCATATTATATAAATTTTTCATGTCTTAATATAAATATAAATGAGAATAGTTCTCAATATTAATTGTATTACAAGTATTCA